>JGI24713J26584_10000122_pt1 | contig 49791 bp, 52 predicted proteins | sample BioPla4DNA1_FD_26584 | JGI IMG/M metagenome (IMG submission 26584) | reverse complement strand
GTAAAGGTCGTTGAGGTCGGACGAAGCAAAGCGCCCGCCGTCAAGCTGTACCATCGGGCGAATATCCGGCGGGATGACCGGTATAACCTCGAGTATCATCCACTCTGGGCGGTTGCCCGATTTGCGCAGCGACTCAACAACGTCAAGCCGCTTTATAATGCGCAGTTTTTTTTGGCCGGTGGTGGTTTCAAGCTCGCGCTTGAGCTGCGCGGAAAGCTCGTCTATATCGATTTCGGCCAAAAGCTCCCTGATGGCTTCGGCTCCCATACCGACTCTGAAGTCGTCTTCGTATCGCTCATACATCTCGCGATACTCGCGTTCGGTTAGAAGCTGCTTTTTCTGCAGCGGCGTGTCGCCCGGGTCGATAACTATATACTGTGCAAAATACAGGACTTTTTCAAGAAGGCGGGGCGAAAGGTCAAGCAGCAGCCCCATGCGGGAAGGAATTGCGCGGAAGTACCATATATGTGAAACGGGCGCAGCCAGCTCTATATGGCCCATGCGTTCGCGCCGTACTTTTTTGGTTGTTACCTCAACACCGCACTTTTCGCAAACCTTGCCTTTATAGCGGGTGCGTTTATATCTTCCGCAAAGACATTCCCAGTCTTTTGTCGGACCGAAAATACGCTCGCAAAACAAGCCGTCGCGTTCAGCCTTCAGAGTACGGTAGTTGATGGTCTCGGGCTTTTTAACCTCGCCGTGCGACCAGCTTCTAATCATTTCGGGAGACGCCAGTCCGATTTTTATAGAATCAAACGTGTTGTGTTCCATCACAAGCATCATGCAAAGACGCGCCGGCCCGCGTCATTGGTCAGCCCGGCATCCGTCGCGTCTTTGCCTTTCCCTTTCTGTAAATTTTTCAAGCCAGCTTCTCCTCATTGTATCTCGTCATCGAAGCTTTCGCTTTCGCCCAATGTTATATCGTCTATATCGGCGTCGTCTTCGTATATTTCTTCTTCGACTTCTTCTTCGTGCATTCCGTCGGATGTAGCGGTATCGTCGACCGATTCGCCAACATCCTCTTCGGTGACATAGGCGGGCGTATCACTGTCTTCGTCGCTGAAAGACGACAGATCGATCTCGTTGCCGTTTTTGTCAAGCACGCGCACGTCAAGGCACAGCGACTGAAGCTCTTTGACAAGCACCTTGAACGATTCGGGCACACCGGGCGTAGGTATGCTTTCGCCTTTGACTATCGCCTCGTAGGTTTTGACCCGTCCGGTCGTGTCGTCGCTCTTGACGGTGAGTATCTCCTGCAGCGTATATGCAGCGCCATACGCTTCGAGCGCCCACACTTCCATTTCACCGAAACGCTGGCCGCCAAACTGCGCTTTACCGCCCAGCGGCTGCTGGGTGACAAGCGAATAGGGGCCGGTGCTGCGTGCGTGAATCTTGTCGTCGACAAGGTGATGCAACTTGAGATAATACATGATACCGACTGTGACGGGGTTGTCAAACGGCTCGCCGGTGCGGCCGTCGTAAAGCGTCACTTTGCCAGATTCATCAAGGCCTGCCATCTTGAGGCACTCGATGATGTCGTCCTCGGTCGCGCCGTCGAACACCGGCGTTGCGACCTTCCAGCCCAGTTTCTTTGCCGCTATTCCGAGGTGAACCTCAAGCACCTGACCGATGTTCATTCGTGACGGCACGCCCAGCGGGTTGAGCACAATATCAAGCGGCGTACCGTCCGCAAGAAACGGCATGTCTTCGGGTGGAAGTATGCGTGAAATGACGCCCTTGTTTCCGTGGCGGCCGGCCATCTTGTCGCCGACCGAAATTTTGCGCTTTTGCGCCACGTAAACGCGCACGGATTTGTTTACTCCGGGCGGCAGCTCGTCGCCGTTTTCGCGCGAGAACACCTTGACATCGACGACTATCCCCGACTCGCCGTGAGGCAAGCGCAGCGAGGTGTCGCGCACATCGCGTGCCTTTTCGCCGAATATGGCGCGCAGCAGGCGTTCTTCGGCAGTTAGTTCGGTTTCGCCCTTGGGAGTTGTTTTACCGACAAGGATATCACCGGCGCGAACTTCCGTACCCTTGCGGACTATGCCGTCGGGCGAAAGGTCTTTCAGCGCGTCTTCACTGACGTTCGGAATCTCGCGGGTTATCTCCTCCGGCCCGAGTTTGGTGTCGCGCGCATCGTGAATATATTCTTCTATATGAATCGACGTATATGTGTCGTAACGTACAAGATTTTCGTTTATAAGAACTGCGTCCTCGTAGTTATAGCCCTCCCACGCCATAAATCCTACCAGAACGTTTTTGCCAAGCGCTATCTCGCCATCGCGGGTCGCGGGCCCGTCGGCTATAATGTCGCCTTTTTCGACACGGTCTCCGACGTTTACTATCGGGCGCTGGTTGATGCATGTGCCCTGGTTGGAGCGTTTGAATTTTATAAGGTGATAGGTGGTCTTCTTTCCACTGTCCTCACGTATAGTAATCTCGTCGGAGGCTACGCGCTCGACAACGCCGCCCTCTTTAGCAATAACAAGGACGCCCGAGTCGACCGCGGCTTTGTATTCCATACCCGTGCCCACAATCGGCGCATCGGTAACAAGCAAAGGCACCGCCTGCTTTTGCATGTTCGAGCCCATCAGAGCGCGGGAGTTGTCGTCGTTTTCAAGGAAGGGGATCATCGAGGTGGCAACAGAGACCACCATCTTGGGCGACACGTCCATAAAGTCTGCCTCGGACGCGTCGATCTCTATAATCTCGGTGCGGTGACGGGCCGTCACGCGCTTGTTTATGAACCGGCTGTTTTCGTCAAGCGGTTCGTTCGCCTGTGCGATTATATAGTCGTCCTCTTCGTCGGCCGTCATGTATACGATTTCGTCGGTAACGACACCGGTAGCTTTGTCGACACGGCGATGCGGCGCCTCGATAAAGCCGTATTCGTTAATCCTTGCATAGGTCGCAAGATATGAGATAAGACCTATGTTCGGTCCTTCCGGTGTCTCGATAGGACACATGCGGCCGTAGTGGGTGTAGTGAACGTCGCGCACCTCAAACGACGCACGGTCGCGCGAAAGTCCGCCCGGCCCGAGCGCCGAGATGCGGCGTTTATGCGTAAGTTCGGCCAGCGGGTTGCTCTGGTCCATAAACTGTGACAGAGGCGAGCTTCCGAAAAACTCGCGTATCGCAGTTAAGATAGGCCGAATGTTTATAAGCTGCTCGGGGGTGACCGATTCGGTCTCCTGGATGGTCATGCGTTCCTTGACTATCTTGTCCATCCTGGAAAACCCGATCCGGAGCTGGTTCTGCAGCAGCTCTCCGACCGAACGCAGGCGGCGGTTGCCAAGGTGGTCGATGTCATCCTCGTACCCGACCCCGTGCGAGAGACAGACAAGATAGTTTATCGACGCAAATATATCATCTTTGGTTATATATCTCGGAACAAGCTCGGATATGCGCTGTTTGCACTCGGCAACCAGAGCTTCGCGGTCGTCTCCGTGCTTTTCAAGTATTTCAAGCAGCACAGAGAGCTTCACGCGATCGCGCACACCAATCTCGGAAAGATCGTATCCGAGCACATCGGCAGGATAAACCATGCCGTTTGAAAGCACTTTAAGCTCGTGACCTTCACCGATGTCAAGGTAAGCCTCATTGACGCCGGCGCGCTCTATAGCAGTAGCCTTCTCTCTGTCTATCTGCTCGCCCGCGTCATACAAAAGCTCGCCCGTTATGGGAGAGATGACCGGCCTGGACAAGGTGCGGCCCTCTAAGCGATGGCCGATCGACAGCTTTTTATCAAACTTATAGCGGCCGACCGCAGCAAGGTCGTACCGTCTGGTGTCGAAAAACAAATTGTTTATAAGAACCTGTGCGGATTCAACGAGCGGCGGCTCTCCGGGTCTCAGCCTTTTGTATATCTCCTTGAGCGCTTCGTCCCCGGCGGTCGTGCCGTTTTTCTCGGCTTCGGCCTGACAGCCGTCTCGCTCAAGCGTCGCAGTGATTTTAACGTCGTCGCCGAACAGAGCGATAATATCCGCATCGTTTTCCACGCCCAGCGCCCTGATAAGGACGGTTATCGGTATTTTGCGGTTCTTATCTATTCTGACATAGAAAATGTCGGAAGAGTCTGTTTCATACTCCAGCCAAGCCCCGCGATACGGAATAACCGTAGCAGTGTACAGACGTTTACCCGATTTGTCCAATTCCGACGAATAATATATACCGGGAGAACGCACTATCTGGGATACAATGACGCGCTCCGCGCCGTTAATGATGAATGTTCCGTTTTCGGTCATGAGCGGGAAATCGCCCATGAAAATGTCACGTTCAAGCAGCTCTCCCGTTGTCTTGTTGTGCAGGCGCACGGTAACACGCAGCGGCGCCGCGTAGTTTACGTCGCGCTCCTTGCACTCCTCCACCGAATATTTCGGCGTGGAGTCGAGATGGTAACCGACAAACTCGATAGAAAGGTTGCCCGAATAGTCGGTAATCGGCGAAACATCGCGAAGTACCTCCATCAGGCCTTCGTCAAGAAACCATTTATACGATTTCTTTTGCACCTCTATCAGGTTAGGCATCTCGAGCGCTTCGTCGATCTTGGAAAAGCTCATTCGAGTAGTTCGACCGAGCTTCACGGGTTTGACCATGCGAAAATCACTCCGTTCGATTGAAAAATTGTTTTATAACTGTCCCGGATACCAGCGTCGCGTGATTATGTAAAACGCTTGAAGTTCGCGCGCGAGAATTTCGCGTGCGAAAAGACGCTGCATTCCAAAACCCGCGCGAAAATTTGCGTCAAGCTCTCCGCACCGAAAAGTGGACAGACTTTTTTGAAGATAAAACTAAAATTCGGGCGCAACATGACAAAGTTACCCGGCACACACCCCGTCGGCATGCGTCTTGCCGACGGCTCCAAGTTGTGCGTTCCGGTAACTTTGTTACATCTTACTCCCGAAAAGAGCCTATCTTAATATTATCCACCATAAGGCAGGAAATATTATCCACCATAAGGCAGGAATTGTTTAGAAACCAGCTTGTTAGGCTGATTTTGGGGGCTTTTTGCAGGCGCCGTGTGCGCCGCACTGCCCCAGATTTTAATCGCGCAGGCTACAATTATAACACACACCGGCGCATTTGTCAACAACAAATAATAACTTTACAATAATTTAACAAATAAAAAGGTGTAAAAACATATTGCTTTCAGCCACAAATTGTGGTATTATAATAAATCGATACATGTTAAATCTAAACCGACAGGAGGTGCAGGCATTGGCGAATATAAAATCAGCGGAAAAGCGCGTAAAGGTTACGGCGGCAAGGACGCTTCGCAATAGAATGGCGAAATCCGCGATGAAAACGGCTATAAAGAAGTTCAGAACAGCGGCGGAAGCAAATAACTACGAAGCCGCCCTGGCTGCATATAAAGTTGCGGTCGCCAAGGTAGACCGCGCCGCGACAAAAGGTGTTATAGCGAAAAACTATGCAGCGCGCCAAAAAAGCCGCCTTACTCGCGAGCTTAACGCGCTCCGCGCCGCACAGTAAGGGCGCACACGCGACCAGCAATGTCCGGGTAAATTAGGTCGGAAATAAAAAACGCACCCGTTAACGCTATTGCGTTCGGTGTTGGGTGCTGTTTTTTATTTCCGATTTTGTTTTTACCCCGCTGGGCTGCTTAATCGCCCTCCAGCCCGCGCATGTAGCTTATATACTGGTAAAACGCCACACCGGGCTCGGCAAGCTCGCGTGACCAGCGCTTTACCCACTCGTATGAATAAAACCCGTCGTATCCTATGGCTGAAAGCGATTTATACGCCTCCTCCACGGGGATGTCGCCATATCCGGTGAGCATGTAGGTTATCTTCCCGTTTGTTCCGCGAACCGAGTCTTTTACATGCACATGTTTTATGTATTTGCCCAACTGCGACACCGTCGCTTCGGGGCGCTCTCCAAAAAAGCGCACGGTGTGGTGAATATCCCACAGCACGCCGGCGTTTGGCATGTCGACCCGCTCGATGAACTGCAGCATTTCGTTTGACCCGGCAAGCCAGCCGTTTGTCTCGATAAGCAGCGTGACACCGAAATTTTCGGCGAACCTGCAAAGCGATTTGAAGCGAAACAGCACGTCTTCCGCGTCAACCGGGCCGCTCGGCTCTGGCGTGCATTCACCAAGCACACGCACATACGGCACTCCCAGCTTTGCCGCGAGCATTACATAGTCTTTGACTTCAAACTCTGCCGCGGCGATATTGGGATTTGCGGCAAGATAGGCGCCTGACGTGAGTATGGGAATCGAGATTTTTGCGGCGCGCAGCTTTTCTTTTGCTTCTTCAATATGTTCGGGCTGAAACTCCCGCACGCGCGGAGCGTAAATCTCGTCGCCGACCCCGCGCACCTCAATTCCGTTATAGCCGAGGTCGGCGGCAATGGCGAACACCTCGCCGAATTCCCAATCCGGGCAGCCGAGCGTTGAAAATGAAAGTTTCATTGTCAATGTAAATTCTCCTCCTGCTCACGCGGTTTCGATAGCTGCAACTTCACCCAGGCCCAGCTCCTCAATGGCGGCTTCGCGGAGCTTGTATTTTTGAACTTTGCCCGCCGCGTTCATCGGGAAGCTGTCAACAATTTTTACATACGAGGGTGTTTTATGCTTTGCCATGTGCGTGCGCACATATTCCTTTATCTCCTCTTCGTCTATTATAGCACCCTCTTTGGGTATAATGCAAGCCATAATTTCTTCGCCATAGACTTTGGAGGGCACGCCTATGACTTGAACGTCCATAACCTTTGGATGGGTGTATATGAAATCTTCGATTTCTTTCGGGTAGATATTTTCTCCCCCGCGGATAATCATATCTTTGATGCGGCCGGTAATCTTATAATAACCGTCCTCGTCGCGACAGGCAAGGTCGCCCGTGTGCAGCCAGCCGTCACTGTCTATCGCCTGCGCCGTAGCCTCAGGCATTTTGTAATAACCCTTCATTATGTTGTATCCGCGCGCACAGAACTCGCCGATTTGACCGGGCTCGGTCAGCTCCTCGCCGGTCGCGGGGTCGACGATTTTGGTCTCAACGCCCGGCAGCGGTCTCCCAACGGTGTTGACGCGTTTTTCTATCGGGTCGTCGGTCACCGTCATGGTGCAGCCCGGCGACGCCTCGGTCTGCCCGTAAGTAATCGTCACCTCTTGCATGCCCATTTCCTCAATCACCTGGCGCATTGTCTTTATGGGACAGGGCGAGCCTGCCATAATGCCGGTGCGGAGGCACAATTTGAAGTTTTTAAACTCGGGATGCTCGAGCAGCGCTATAAACATGGTAGGCACGCCATGGAATACGGTGCATCGTTCACGCTCGAGCGTGCGCAGCACTTTTATCGGGCTGAAATAGTTGACCAGCACGATTGTGGAGCCGTGCGTGACACAGGCCAGCGTGGCCAGCACCAGTCCGAAGCAATGGAAAAGCGGCACCGTCAGGCAAAGGCGATCTTTTTCGGTCAGCTTCATGCAATCGCCTATAGACATTCCGTTATTGAGTATATTATAGTGCGTGAGCATCACACCCTTCGGGAAACCGGTTGTACCCGAAGTGTACTGAATATTTACGACATCGTGGCATTTTATACCTGCCACCGCAGCTTGAAACTCGGCCTCGTCAACGGTATCGGCAAGCGTGTCCAGCTCGCGCCAGTTGTACATGCCCGGATGCGTTTTTTTGTCGACGGTTACTACTGTTTTCAGGGTCGGCAGCGCGCGACATTCGAGCGATGCTCGGTTTTGCGTTTTAATCTCGGGGCAGAGCTGGTATAAAATATCTATATACGAGACATCTTTGTAGCCGTCGCAGCATACAATCATTTTCGTGTCCGAGTGCCTAAACAGATACTCTGCCTCGTGTATTTTATATGCGGTATTGACGGTCACAAGAACCGCGCCGAGCTTTGCCGCTCCAAACAGCGTTAGCAGCCAATGCGGGTAGTTTGTCGCCCAAATAGCGATATGGTCGCCCGGTCGCAGTCCGAGCGCATAAAATGCGCGGGCCACGCGCTCGCATTCGGCGTTGAACTCGGCATAGGTGCGGCGATATTTTATCTCCTCGCCGCCAATTACATCCTCAAACACGACAGCCTCGTGGTCCGGGAACCTTCCGGCCATATAATCAAGCTGCTGTCCCAGGGTTCTTTCGATAAATTCCATGCGCAAAAAGCCTTCCTTTCGTTCGATAGAGGTATTTAAAGCGTGACAAATAAAAAAGCTCCGTCCGACCGCGCAACAATACGCGAGATCGGACGGAGCGTAAATTTCACTCCGCGGTACCACCGAAATTGCCCAAACATAGCCGGGCCACCTCATTCGGATACTTAGGCAGTTTCGCCTGCATATCCTATCTCTGTAACGGGAGATCCCGTGCCGATTACTCAAGCCACAGCGTTAGCACAGGCTTTTTCACCAAGCCGGCTCGGAAGTGAGTTTCCGCAGACCGCGGTAAGGCGCTCGCAGCGTAACGCTTTTAGGCGTTATGCGCCTCTCTCTGTGACCGCGGGCGATGCGTACTTGGCTTCGTCATCGCCTTTTAAACTATCGATTTACGCGATTATATCATGTAGCAGGGTTTTTGTCAAGCGGGCAAGGTGCACAAATGCGGCACAGGTTGCAGTGCCTGCATATACTGCCGGTGAAACGCCACAAAATCCCCCAGCGCCCTTTCGCGTCCGCCGGCTGCGCGATAACAAAGCACAGCCATAAAGGGGCGCATCTAACTGCTATAAACTTTTCATCTGCTTCAAAGACTTGCCCGCCACCGCAATAGCGGTCATCGGTTTAAGGGTCAAACCGCGTTTCGATAACCTTATCACACTCCGGCGGTGAGTAACGCCAGTAGCCGATGTGCATGCCTGCCTTGATGCCGTCCACATACGCCGGACGCTTTGGCGGACCGGGCGGCGCATTGTAGACATCGACAATCACAAGCTTGATTTTCATTTTGGCGGGATTGATGCTTTTTATGTAGACGGCGGCGCTTTGTCCGGGCTCGACGTCGGGCGTATACTCGGCAAGTCCCGCAAGATTGGGCGTCAGCTCTATAAACACCCCATAGCTCTCCACGCCGCGAATTATGCCTGCAACCGTATGCCCCGGCTGGAATTTCGCGGCATTTTCGAGCCATGTGCCGAGCAGCTCTCTTTGTGAAATGCTTATCCTTCCCGTTTCGCGGTCGATGGAGCGAACACAGGCAAGGATGTTCATGCCGCACCACAATCTGTCGCGCGGATGCGAGATGCGCGACACAGAAATTGAGTCTATCGTCATCAGCGATACATACCCGCAGCCTATGTCGGCGAACGCGCCGAAGTGTTCGAGATGAGTTATCTTGGCGTCTATGACGTCGCCCGGCTCCAGCCCGTAAAGGTATGCCTCATAGCACTCGCGCTGAGCCTCGCGCCTTGACAGAAGCGCATTGCCGTCCGGCGTAAATCCCAGCACTTTAAAGCAAACGGGCTTGCCCACCCGGGTCAAAATCGCAATGTCTCTTGGCGGGCCGGCGTTGGGATTCGGGTCGTATAATACTTCCTCGCGCGGTATAAAGCCTTTGATTCCGTCGCACAGCTCAACTTCAAGGCTTAGATCGGACACGCAGCGGACAGCTTGTGCCTCGAGTATCGTTCCCTCAATGCAGGCGCGCTCAAGCGCCGCACGGGACGAAATTGCCAGTCTGTTCTGCGGCGTGCACAGCAGTCCGCCCTCCGGCGGATATTTTTTTGCGCTATCGAATATGTCGGTCCTCATTTTATACTCCATCCTTTAAATTAATATCGGCATAATTCTGTAACATGTTTATTATGCCGACGGACGAAATATGTTCATCTCATCAAAAACGCACCGACAAATGCAGATAAACTTTCGCATGGCACATTCTGTGGCTGCTCATAATACAAAAGCCGCCCGCCGATCGAGCTGCGGGTGGCAAAACCATAAGCTTTCGCACCTGCTATTTCCATTTCACGCACCGTACCCGCTTTGCCGGGATAGCCCGGCCGGCAAGGGTGCCACAGTAACTTCAAAGTTCAGCCGTGCGGCAAATGAGCTGACCTTTGTATGTTTCTGCAATCGCATAGCTCGGACGCCCGCCAACCGACCGGCCAATGCTGCCGGGACAGACCACATAAAGCGGCTTTTCGCCCGTGCCGTCGCGCGGGGGCATATACTCGCAATGGGCTACATGCGTGTGCCCGTAAAACACTGCGTCGGCACCGAGCTCGCGTGCGCGTGCTATAAGCGCTATATCGCTGTATTTCACTCTGTACTTGTGCCTATGCGTGAAAAAGAAGACAAAACCGTCGAGCTGTGTGACCACCTCGGAAGGGGGCATTTCGCCTTGATAGAAAATATCGCAGTTGCCCGCGACCGATATAATGCGTTTGTCTTTCAGCAGTGCGGCCGCGGCTGCAAACTCGCGCACGCCGTCGCCAAGATGGACAAACACGTCGGCGTCATCGTGCATTTTCATAACCTTTCGCAGTCGGCTCATGTCGCCGTGCGAATCCGATAAAATAACTGCTTTCATCTTCGAGTTTTTATCCTGTTTGCGGCTAAAATCTTGACTTTCGCTGGCACATCCCCGATTGTAACATATACTGTTACAAAACACAAGCGAGAGCGAGGTATTTGCATGAATATAGATTTGGAGATGCTTGCCAAACTCAGACAGCTCGACGAGCGACAGCTTGCCGAGGCGATTTTGACGCTGGCGGAAGCCGCCGGTGCCGACGAGAAGCAAAAAAAGCGCCTGCTCGAGAATGTTGGGTACATAAGACGCCGCATTCAAACAGCGACCGACAAAGAGCTTCTGCGCACAGCGGAAAAACTGACTGGCGGAAGTGAATTCGATCAGGGCAAGGTCGACGAGCTGCTGAAGAAGTTTAGGGGGCTGTGATAGATGAGCGATAACCGTTCCGATTTATCCAGCATGTTGGGCAAAGTGATAAGCAATCCCGAGGCAATGCAGACAATTATGAAAATCGCCGGTGAATTAAAGGACGCAAAAACCGAAGCTGCCGAAGCAGAAGAAGACAATCCCCAGCCCGCAGCAGACGGTTCGACCGAACAGACAGCCGTTGCAAATCCGCATCATCACCATCACGAAGGCAAGAAACGCGACGAGGAGGAGGAAAATCGCATCCGCCTGCTTGTCGCTTTGAAGCCATACTTAAACGATGACCGGCGCGAAAAAGCGGACATTATGATTCGTCTGCTGAAACTGCTGCGGTTTACCGATCTCAACGAGCTTACCAAGCTGCTCGGCGATCTCTCTAAATGAATAGGGGGTGGCCGAACTTGTATCCACGCTCTTCGTCACGGCGTCCGATGATACCGCCGCCCGATTATAGCGGAGTTCTGTTCGACGGGACCACAGATGCCTCCGACCAGCAGGAAAAGCCAAGCGGCGAGCTGCCCGCACCCGCAGATGAGGCCGCCGGAGGGAAAACATCCGCCGAAAACAATGCCGAGCAGCCGGAAAAAACGGCTCAGCGGCGCAAGCAGGAGCCGGACCAAAACGTCACTCTCCCGCTACCTGCTCCCGAAGTTAACGGAATTGACGACTGTCTGCCCCGCTATCCGCTGCCTCGCAGGCCTTTCAGCCAGTATTACAATCGGAGGCGCAAAAAATATACGCTTATTGACGACACTCCGAGCATCGACAAACCTGCTCAAACCGTGATCAGAAATCCGCTTATGGGGCTGCTCGCAAACGCCGGGTTCGACGACCTGCTGCTTGCCGCGCTTATTTTTATGATGCTTGAGAGCGGTTCCGATCCAATCACAGTCCTGCTTCTCGGGCTTTTACTTATTTAACCGCGGCGATGAACGGGGTTTTCATCGCGCGCATCAGCCAAACAAAACAAGCCGCAGCACGCAGATTATGCNCAACGCGGCTTGTTTTGCTTTATCTCCGAATTTGTAGACAAGAACAAAAACCGACCCGCACGATACTTTGTTTGCAGGCATCGCGCGGTTTTTTCTGTGACTAATTTTCCACGTCTATGAGGCGGGACAGCCTGATTTCCACTCGCCTGTTCATGGCTTTTTCTTCTTCGGTTTCGCCTTTTGTATACGGCTCCGTACTCGAGAATGCGGAAAGTACCATTTTGTTTTTCGGCATTCCGCACTCGGCGACAAAATATCTCATAACCGTAAGTGAGCGCTGAGAAGAAAGCTCCCACGAGTTGAAATTTGTGCTTATTTCGTCAATCTCGACCCAGGCGGTGTGCCCGCATATCTCTATTTTATATATTTCGTTATAAGCTTCTTTTATTATATCGGCAACAAGCGATAAAATCTCGTAGCTGCCTTCTTTCAGCTCGGCAAGGTCGGGATAAAACAGGACACCTTCTCTCATCCTGAGATATACATAGTTGTCCACCCGCTCGACGTCCAGCTGGTCGCCATAGCCCTTTTTTCTAACAATCGCAGCAATCTTGTTGACGAACTCGTCGAGGTCGTACATTATTCCTGTCCCGGTTTCTTCCTCTGTGTCGGGCTCCGGCTCTGTTATTGCTTCGGTTTCGGTCACAGGCTCGGTTTCCGCTTCGATTTGAAGGATCATTTCCTCTACATCTGCCAAATCGCTATGTTCAGGGTCGATCAGCACTATGCCCGACTCTTTGTTTCCGCCGAGCAGGTCGCTCATCACGTTGGTAAGATTTTTAAATTTCTGCAGGTCTATGGTGCTTATCATATAGAGCATTATAAACATGACCAGCAGGTTGTTCATCAAATCGGCGTATGTAGTCAGCCATGTGCCGGGGGAGACTTTATTGTAGTCCGGTACTTTGCGTTTCATCACTTATCTCCGTATTTTACCGCAAATTGCACACATCTTAAAATCAACCCGAATTGCTGTTGCTGTTTCGATTTCTGTCGGTCCCCACCATGCGAAGCACTTCTGCCCTTCTTCTCTTTGTTCCCAAGGCGTATGCCTCAAGCTGTTCGTGCAGCATCTTTGGGTTGGCGCCGTTTCTTATCGCGCAGACGGCGTCGATAATCATTTCCTTTTCAAGCCTGAAATTCGCAAGTCTGGTCTTCAGCTTTTGAGCAATAGGCGAGAAAAGCCCGTTTGCCAAAAGACTACCGTAAAGGGTCGTAATAAACGCGACGCCTATTGCTTTAGTAAGCTGGTTCGGGTCATCCATGCCGGCAGAAAGCATTTGAATAAGCCCGACAATGGTGCCTATCATACCGAACCCAGGCGCATACTGAGCGGCAACCTCAAACATCGCGATGTCGGACAGCCGCCTTTGCTCGTAGATATAAATATCGTTGTTAAGTATTTCCTGTATTTTTTCGGCGTCTGTGCCGTCGACGGCCAAGAGAATGCCCTTTTTTATAAATGGGTCAATACCGCCCTTCTGCCCGTCCGCATCGGTTATCGGCCGCTCAAGGCTGAGCATTCCGCTTTGCTTTGCGGTTCTCGCAAGCGAAATCAAAAAGTCTATTTTTTCGTTAATTTGTGATTTCGGCCTTTTAAAAGCCTCAATGGTAAGCTTCGGAAAGTTTTTTAAATTATCAAAACCAAAAGATAGCATCACCGCGCCAAGGGTTCCGCCACAGGTTATAATAGCAGCGCTCAGCATTATAAGGCCCGAAACGCTGCCCCCGTCCATTGCATACCCGTATATAACGAACCCGAAACTCGCGATAACACCGATTAAACTTGCTATATCCATTTATATACCTCAAAAATTCAGTAAAGCAGGCGTAATAAGTGATAATTGAAATCGTCACCGGTCACTTTTAAAGTCGACAAGCGTGCCTTTTAAAGGCCCAATTTGTGTGCTGTAACCGGCGTTTACCAGCCTGCGGTTTTTTGCGGTCGAAATGTATCGCTCCGCATCCGCCTTTTTGGCGGATGCGTGAAAGACAAGTTTTTCGCAAAGTGTCTTGCAGTTTCTAAGCAGTCTGCCATATAGGTCAATATTTTCCGCTGTCTTCTTGAGTGCCGCAGCAAGGCGTTTGTTGCTCCCACAGCGGGACAAATATGCAAGCGCTTTTCCGCGGATGCCGGAAAGCTCGCTCTCGTGCACCGGCAGGCTGCATCCCGGCTCCGACAGCTTTGCAAAAACGGCATTTTGATTTTCAAGCTCCAGGGCAAGCGCTTCATAGTCTTGTTCTTCCATCAAGTGGAGCGCTTTTGAATACGAGTCGCTTATTCGTTTGAGCAGTCTGTTTTTTCGCTCAAGCTCGTCGCACAGCGCTTGCAGTTTATCTATATCCAATATGTTCATTTGCCGCCGCTTGCCAAGCTGCCGGCGGCACTACCCGTGCGGGCAAGATATTCGGCCTGTTTCCATGTATCTTTGAGCTCCGCCGCGATTTTCAGAATCTGCCTTAATATCTCGGCGTCTTTTTTGATATTTGCCTGTGTAAGCTGATCTATCATGAAGTTATACAGCGAGAAAAGGTTTTTTGAAATTGGATAGCTCATGTCAAGATTGTCAATGAGAAAATAATATATATCCTCGGTCTTGACAATCAAGTCGTGCGCGCCGGATATATCCTTTTTCTCTATGCAGTCAATCGCGAGGTTGATATTTATACAGGCTTTCTCAAGCAAAAGTATAAGCTGCTCACCGGCTGTTAGCGATGTTATGGATTGCTGCACATACTTTTTATATGGAGAAGTCATTTTGTTACCTCAGTTTTGCATCATTGCCTGTTGCCGCTATCCAGAAAGCTCGCAAGCCAACTGCTCTGCGCATACAGATTTGAAAGCGCTTTTTCCATGGCCGCAAACTGTCTCCAGTAGCGTTCTTCTTCGTCCGCGAGCTTGTCATTCATCTTCGCGATTTTATTTTTGAGGTCATTTATGCGCTTGCTGTACTCCGTGTCGCCTGTAAATGCGTCGTCCGGACTGCCGACAAGCGTTATAAGCGCACCTTTCTTCCCGACTTTGTTGAGATTTGTTTTCAAGATGTCGGAAAGGCGGTCGAGCACACCCGACTGGCTAAAACGCTTTATTTGCTGCTCCTGCGGAGCATACAGCGAATATGAAACGGGGCTTTTCTGGGTAAAGAGGCTTATTACTTTATCGGGATTGGTCGTCAGCGCATCTCTGAGCTTCTTTTCGTCAATCGTCAGCTTGCCCCTATCCGCATATTTGGTTGTCGATATGCCGACCTCAGCCAGCATGCCGACCGGGTCGCTGTCCGCGGAAAGGCCTGATACAGGTGTGTAGAATATGCTTTTGAGCTGATTTGCGATATTTGTCAAGTATATGTCGTTGCGCAAAATGCCGGTCTTGGCTTTTTCGGTCCAAAGCTCTATATCTTTTTCGTTCATCGCGCTCTTCTGTTCTTCGGTCAGAGGCAGATAGCTGCGGTCGTATTCCTCCGTTAGCTTGGTCGTTATCTGCGAAAGAAGATTATTGTAGTCTGCGATAAACGACTTTATCTGCTCGACAAGCGCATCGACGTCACGGCTGAGCGAAACGCTGATTTTCTCCTCGGTGTTGCCCTCTGCCATGCCGTTTAGCGTTATACTAACGCCGTCAAAGTTGATTGTATTCGTGCTGCGCGTGACAGTGATAAAATCGGTGGGATTTGTCGAGCCGCTTACGCTGAGCTTCACCACTGCGTCGGTGCCCATGGTCTTTTCGCCCTCACCGAACAGCACAGCAAGCAAATTGCCGGTCTTGTCCTCCATAGTTATATCCGATGACGCACCCGACTCGGTTGCTTCTATCGTGAACTTGTCGGTCAGCTGCGAATAGTTAACTTTAACACCGGCGCCGCCGCTATTGATTTTTGTTATGATGCTAACAAGTGTCTCGTTTTTGGAGAATATGAATGTTTTGCCGTTTATCTCACACTCAAAAGTTTCGACGTCTTGGAGCTCTTTTGCAAGACCGGCGGAGTCGAGCGACACGTTCATGTCCACTCGATTTGATGCAAAGCTGTCATAGTAAAGCACTTCGGAAGGGTCGGCACCTTCATCATTTGGATTTTTGAGAATCAGTGTGCTGCTCTCTGCCGAAAGCTTCAGCTCGTCACCCTCAAGCGAGATATTCACGCGCCCGCTTCCAAAAGCCCTGTCACAAAGCGCCTGAAGCTCGTCCAAGATGTCGGCGGCGCTCTCGTATGTCCTGCCTTCCGAGAATGTGAGCGTTCGCTCGGTGCCGTCAAGATTTATAACAATGCTTTTGCCGCCAAGCTCGCCGAGATTCTCAGTATCAAGTATCTTAATTTTGGGGTCGGCGCTCACCCTCGTACTGCTTACTACCGTTGTGTTCGTCGCGAGGCTTACAATGTCGTGTATGTATATGTTTTGATATGGCGAAGAGGACGATGCCGTTACCGTAACCAAAGATGAGCTGGACGTCGCTTTCATGCTTTTCAGCGCAGTTTCAAGCGACGAAGTCGCGCCGCCAAAATATTTGTTTTGGAAATTATATAAAGACGTCGCTATTTCCTTATAAAATTCCTGTTTCCACTCGAGAATCTGCTTTTTCTGCTCTACTTCGCTTATTTTGAGCTTGCTGGCTTTCATCAGATCGGCAACAATCGCCTCCGTATCAAGACCGGAAGCAAGTCCGGATATGCGGGACGTCATTACCGAATTAATTGAGCTTGACATTTTATGCTTGCCATCCTTTACATGCCAAATAAATGCCTGCTAATAAATATATCGCTTAAACAGCTGAAAAGTTTAAATTCGCACGTTATATTCTTCTACTATATTTTTACGGCGGCCATGATAGCGTCGGCGATTTCGTAAATTGGGTATTGTTTTTCAACCGCGCCGATTTCAAACGCGACTTTGGGCATACCGTATACAACAGATGTTTTTTCGTCCTGACCGATTGTTGTTGCTCCTTGATTTTTCATCTCAAGCAGCCCTTCTGCGCCGTCGCGTCCCATGCCGGTTAAAATCACACCGACTGCATTTGCCCCGTATACTTTAGCCACAGACGAAAACAGCACGTCAACCGAGGGACAGTGACCGTTTACCCTCTCGTCTCCAAAAACCTCGGTAACATATCTGCTTCCGATTTTTCGCACCCTCATGTGTTTGTCGCCCGGCGCGATTAGCACTTTGCCGGGCAATATAAGTTCGCCGGTTTTGGCCTCCACCACATTCAGCGCGGTTTCACGATCCATCCTCTCGGCAAACATTCTCGAAAACACCGGCGGAATATGCTGCACCACCAAAATTCCGGGAATTGTCGGAGGCAGGCTTTTCAAAATCTCATTCAGCGCCTCGATACCGCCGGCCGACGAACCGATGGCGATAACTTTTTTGTGGTCAAACTGTCTTTCAGCAGTTTTGCCGACGGCTGCGAATGCGTTTGCGGGATGCAGCCTGCCTCCTCTCACTTTGGCGCCGGCGGCAGCTATGATTTTTGATACAAGCTCCCGGGCAAAATTGTGTATTCCGTCGGGGCTGCGGTCGCTTGGCTTGGGCACAAAATCGACCGCGCCTGCCCTCATCGCATCGAAAACCACCCCCGACACCGAGCTTATTATTATAACCGGCATCGGATATTGGGGTATTAGCCTTTTGACGAACTCGATACCGTTCATCTTAGGCATTTCTATATCGCAGGTCATCACGTCCGGCCTATACTTTATAATCATATCCCGCGCTTCATACGGGTCGGCGGCTTTCGCGACAACCTCTATGCGCGGATCCTCGGCCAGATAGCGCGCAAGGATCTCGCGGAACAAAACGGAGTCGTCTACAATCAGAACCTTGGTTTTCTTCTTCATAGTTTACAGCTTGTGTTGTGCCGCGCTTATAATGACAGGCTATATTTTTCTGTATACCGCGGGCATTACATATCGGAAACGCGATTGTTCTTTTGCTATAAATTCTGAGTGCCCGATAAACAGATAGCCTCCCTGCTCCAGTATGTCATATAGTCTGTTTACAAGCCATGCTTTGGTTTCATTGTCAAAGTAAATCATGACATTTCTGCAGAAAATGACATGAAATTTCTTTTTGAACGGATAATTGCGTTCTATTAGGTTGAATTTTCTGTAAATTACATTGCTTTTAATTTGGTCAACTACTCTATAACTGTCTTGATTTATCCTTGTAAAATATTTGCTTCTCCATTCCGGCGGGAGCACCGACAGCCGGTCGGCAGAATATATTCCGGTCACCGCTTCTCTTAAAACCTGTTCCGAAATATCGGTAGCGAGCACTTTTGTATCCCAATGCAATATATCTCTCCCGAAGTACTCGTTTAGAATAATCGCAAGAGTATACGCTTCTTCGCCGGAAGAACAGGCAGCGCACCAAATGCGCAGGTCGCGGTCGGTCACCGTTTTCTCGAGATAGGGCAATACTTCATCGCGGAAAAAGTAAAAATGCTCTTTTTCGCGCATGAAATATGTATGGTTGGTGGTGATTTTATTCACCAGCATGGCTGTCAGCTCACCGCTTTTGTCGCCAAGAAGTTTATCAATAAATTCGGTATAACTTTTAAAGCCGCTTTGGATCAGCGCGTTTGCAAGCCTTGCGTTCAGCAGCTCTTTTTTTTCTCTGGATAGAGATATGCCGTAATTTCTCTTTATGTACTCCGCAAGTCTTATAAACTCACTGTCCGTTAGCTCGGATATACCGGCATTGGTTTTTACGAGATCAATACTTGCCGAACTCATTGTCGCTTAGCAAAATTTTTATATTTTCACCGTTTGACTCGAAATTCGAGCTTTCTTCATTATCCTCAGTGTCCCGTTTTTCCGATGCGACCACTGACAGATTAGACTTTAAGGCAGTTTCGCTTATCGTGAACCTGCCAAGCAGCTCGTCAAGGAATGTAGCCTGTCTCGAAAGCTGCTCGCTTGCCGAGGCGTTTTCTTCTGCGGTAGCGGTATTTTCATGCACCACATGAGAGACCTGAGAAATGCCCTCGTTTATTTGCGCTATCGCAATCGACTGTTCGTTTGAAGCTTTTGCAATACTGTCAACAAGCTCGGAGACTTTTGTTGTTTCGCTTACAATGTTGTGAAGCTCTTCGGCAGTTTCGCCTGCTATTTTCGAGCCGTCATTTATTTTGGACATGGAGTTTTCGATAAGTTCCGCTGTCTCTTTTGCCGCATCAGACGCCCGAGCCGCCAGNTTTCTTACCTCATCCGCAACAACGGCAAATCCTCTTCCGTGCTGGCCTGCTCTCGCCGCTTCGACAGAGGCGTTTAGTGCAAGCAGGTTGGTCTGGAATGCAATTTCCTCTATTACCTTGATGATTTTTGATATGCTGCTTGAGGCTTGATTTATCTCCTCCATCGCGGCAAGCATTTTCGTCATCTTGCCGTTACCGTCGGACGCCGATTTTTGAGTTTTAGCCGCAAGTTTGCTTGCCTCCTCAGCATTTTCGGCGTTGATTTTAGTTTGGCGTGAAATTTCATCTATCGCGGCTGTAAGCTCTTCTATCGAGCTTGCCTGTTCCGATGCGCTGTGTGAAAGCTCAACGCTGGACGCCGAGATTTGCCGCGCACCGGCCGCAACTTGCTCTGATGCATTGCTGATATTCGCAAGCAGCTCGTTTGTATTGGCAAGCAGAGTTTTTGTCGCCTGTGCAAGCTCGCCAAACTCGTTTTTCATCTTGAGGAAATCGTCGCTTATCATGACCGAAAAATCGCCGTCCGCAATTCGTTTTGCCGCAAAAAGCATGGCTACAACAGGCTTTCTGTATATCTCCGCCATGAAGTTTGCCATAAGCAGACCTGCCGCGACAGCCAGCAATGTGATAATCACCATTACAATGTGAAGTTTGATAAGGTCTTTGTATAAATAGCTGTTGGAGATTGTGACTCCGATTGACCAGTCAGTATTTTTGACGGGCGCAAATCCCATTGACTTTTTCTCGCCTGCGTATTCATACGAGCCGCTGCCGGTCGCGCGCTTTATCATTTGTTTATGCAGCGCCGCCAAGCTTTCAAGAGATTTGTCGCTTTCGGCCGATACTATTATGTTGTCGTAATTTAGGACGAGTTCCGGATTAATATGCGCGATTACCGTACCCTCGCCGTTTATTATAAAGGAATAGCCGCTGTCTCCGTAAGTTACCTTGCTTATCGTATCCGAAAAATTAAATGCACTGATAGCGGCAGAAACGGTGCCGACAAGTTCGTTTGAGTAATTATATATTGGCACCGCAAACACAATAACCATTTCACTGTCGCCTGACAGATACATGGGGTCGGACACATATTCTTTTCCGGCAATAGCCGATTTAAAAAACTCATAACTGCCGATGTCAATGCTTTCTCTGTGCAGCGAAAATCCTCTGCCGCTTTTGTCGGAGACGATTATATCATGATAGCCCTTTTCTTTGACTGTCTCGTCGATTTTACTTAATATCATGTCACGATGGCGGTCGATGTCGTGAAACTCCGGGCAGCGTGAAAGCGCGTCTATATAACCTATGTTTGATTCTATCTGTCTGGCAACGGTATCGGCTGCGCCTTTGGCTACCTCGACAAGCGACAGTTCAAGATTGCTTGTAAGCGCACGAGTCAGCATTAATCCCGACACAATCGTGTAGCTTATGCATGCAAGGATAAAAGTTATACCGAAAGCAGCGAGCAGCTCGCGTTTGATTGATTTTACTTTATGTGACTTATTCATTGCAATCTCCTGTATCGAGTCCTTACATTGCAAATATACCAATTATGAAGTTAGTCCTCGGCAATTATCAGCATGCTCTGATAATCAAGAAGCAGATATATTTTATCCTCTACCATACCGATTCCACTTATATACTTATTGCTTGTCTTGTTTATTTCGGGAGGGGGTACTATATTTCCACCCGGTATGGTCGCCACCTCTGAAACACTGTCAACTATCAGACCGACATCCATGCCGTCTATCTGCGCAATAATTATGCATGTCCGGTCTGTATATTCGCGCTCGGGCAGCTTGAAACGCAGCCGAACGTCCATTACAGGGATTATACTGCCTCTCAGGTTAATAATACCTTTAAGATAATCAGGAAGTCCGGGGACTTTTGTAATTTGCGTTATATTTATTATTTCGGTAACGTAGCCGATTTCGATTCCGTAGCTTTCTCCCTCGACATTGAATATCAGATATTTGTCCGCAAGGGTATCCTCTTCCGGTTCGAGCATATTACCTGCAAGCTCCGCCATAACAGAACATCACCTCCTGATTATCTAATATCGGAGTTAACAAGCCAGTTCATATCAAGTATAAGGCTGATACTACCGTCGCCAAGCAATGTGCACCCTACTATGCCTTCCGCAAGCCTCGACCTTTTGATAAGCTCCGGCATAGACTTTACGACGACCTGCTGCTGTCCTATGAGACTGTCGACAAATAAGCAGCGGCGCTTTTCGTCCTGTTCGACCACCACAAGAATGCCGTCCGAAAGGTTTGTAACACCGGTTTCGATGTCCCAAATCTCGTGTAGCCTTACTATTGCATAGCAGTCGCCGCGCACCATTATCATCTCATAGCCGTCTGTGTTCTTTATGACATTTTTCATGTCGGGCTTAAAAAACTCTTTGATAGCCGAAACCGGTACTGTAAACCTCCTGTCGCCGACGGCAATATTCATTCCATCAATAATCGCCACCGTGAGCGGAATCTTCATTGTAACCGATGTTCCCCGACCCGGCGTGCTGTCTACAGACACGTTTCCGCCGATTTCGCCAATGTTCTGCATGACGACATCCATGCCGACACCACGCCCGCTGAACTCGGTTACGGTCTCACTTGTGGAAAAGCCGGGAAGGAAAATGAGATTGTAAATCTCCCTGTCGGTCATGCTTTCCGTCGAATCGTTAATCAGATTGTTTCTTTTAGCCTTTTCGAGTATTTTTTCTTTATTTAGCCCGCGTCCGTCGTCGCTGACAGTTATGTAAACATAACTTCCGGCGCTGTATGCCTCAACGGTAACGGTTCCGATTTCGGGTTTGCCGGCAGCGATGCGCTCATCCCGGCTTTCTATGCCATGGTCAATGCAGTTCCGCACAAGATGTAAAATCGGATCCGAAATGTGTTCGATAACATTTTTGTCGACCTCGGTCTCCTCGCCGGCGAAATTCAGCTTGACTTCCTTGCCGAGTTTCTTTGTCATGTCTCTTACGATACGATTGATTTTTTGAAATGTGGCTACAAGAGTCATGAGCCGCATAGACATGACAAGCTCCTGCATTTCGCTTATGATTTTATGCATTTGCACAGCCTCTCGGTGAAACGAGTTATGCTCGCTCCCATTTTGGCCGGGTTTTTCGACCACCATCGACTCGGCGATAACAAGCTCGCCGACAAGATTCATCAGCTTGTCAAGCTTTGAGACATGGACGCTTATCAGGCTCTGCATGGGCTGATACGGGTCGGTTTTGCGAGCGCTCTGCTTGCTTGCTTTGCCGCGAGTTTGGGCTTCTGCCTTGCCGCCGGACTTGACTTCTGTTTTAGCCGCGCCCGATTTATCGGAAGCTTCCACCTCGAGCTTTTCCTCGGGGGGAAGCGTTATTTCGAGGGGCTTAGGCTCCGTCCTGACGCCGCTGTCCGAGGTATCCTCGGCATCGCCCTGTGAAAGGATGACGTCACGGACAAGCGGTATGTCCGAAAAATGGCTTTTCAGCTCATCAAAAGCTCTGTCCGATTCAAAATAAACGGTAAATCCGTTTTCCCTGATTTCGTCTGCGCTGTCGTCGCTCTCTTCGATGTCCGCGGGATCATAAGAGGTAACCGTTGCAAACTCGGCAAGCTCAAGCAAAACGGCATAGGCCCGTATGTTCTCCATACCGCAATCTTCTTCAAAATAGAGCGTCGCTTTATAGAGGTTGTCCGATACTTTTGCCGTGTCGCTTTGTTTGTCGTTTTCGCCTTCTGCCCTGATTTCGGTAAGATACTTTTCAATGGCTCTGCCGAGCACCTCGGCTCTTTCGGTGTCAGCATCTTTGTCTTGCCTGATGCTGTTTATCTCCGAGTTAATAAAATCAATAAACGACAGAACAAAATCGGATACTACAGTTATGTCATATTCGGCCAAAGGGTTTTCGCGAATAAAGAAAAACAAGTCTTCGGTCTTATGCGCGAGCGTTGATATGTGCTCATAAGACATCATTGCTGACGACCCTTTGATAGTATGCATTATTCTGAATATCTCGTTTATGGCCGAATCAGAAAATCTGTCGTCGCTTCCTGCCTCAAGTATAATTTTTTCAAGCAGTTGAATATATTGAACCGTCTCGAAAACAAACAGTTCGAGCAGTGAATCGTCTCTTCTATCGCTTGCCATCTGTCAATTCTTATGTTCAGCAGTTATTTTTCTGATGCCACTTTGAGTAGTGTTTTGACGATGTGCTCTTCTTTGTATGGTTTAACTATAAAATTTTTTGCACCGCTCAAGACTGCCTCTTTAACCATTCTCTCCTGGCCCATGGCGGAGATCATTACGACTTTCGCCTTTGGGTCTATCTCCATGATTTTTTTCAGCGCCTCTATCCCTGACATATCGGGCATTGTTATGTCCATGGTCACAATGTCGGGCTTATGCTCTATGTATTTTTCGACGGCTTCTTTACCGTTTTTTGCGTCAGCAATCACTTTAAAATTGTGTTTTTCGAGCACGTTTTTAATTGCCAATCTCATAAATGCGGCATCATCAACAACGAGTACAGTATACAAAGCGTCACTCTCCCAATCTACTGTCTATTGGAGCTCCTCATAAACCCTCTGTAAAGTTTAAATCCGAAGACTCGGGCAGAGCCTATATAAAAACACATGCAGCCGTCACAAAATTCCCGCTGCTTTTATGCCTTCTCAGCCGAGCCGCTCGACGACCCGGTATGTTCCCAAAAGGTAATAAAGCCGGCCGAAAGGCCGGTCCGAAAAAGCGTACCGTGAGCTTTACCCTCCATGATTATTTTTTAAGTTTATAGGAGTATAAACCCAAGCAATGGCCGGCAGACAAAGCGTATCCCGATTTATAGTGAGCTGCCGCTGACGCACCAGCCCTCCAGCTGCAGCCCGGCAGGCTGTTTGGTTTCATCCCTCGGGGGTAAGCGGACCGTATTTCCTTGAGCATAAGTAGGTTATTATGTTATATCTCGCTGTACCGAGCTTTCAGTTCCAATTTGCCATGTCGCAAAATCAGATGGCCCGGCAGGCACGCTCAATATAAAAGGAAACATCGCGGGAGCGGTGTTTTGGGGTATATTATCCGCTCCCGCGAAGTTAAACTTCCGCTTTTGCGGTGGTGCGATTACTGGAGCAGCTGGAGTATGCCCTGCGGCTGGGCGTTGGCCTGCGCGAGCATAGCCTGTGCAGCCTGCAGCAGGATGTTGTTCTTGGTGTACTCCATCATTTCTTCCGCCATGTCGACGTCGCGGATGCGGGACTCGGCAGCCTGGAGGTTCTCTTTGGTGGTTGCCATGTTGTTCGAGGCATGCTCGAGCTGGTTCTGAAGAGCACCGTAAGCGGCGCGGGTGGTGTTGACTTCGGTGATAGCTTCCTCGACAAGTGTTGTAGTTACTTCCGTAGGTTTGTTCTGCGCATTCATTGTTGCCAGTGTAAGGGCATTCATCTTTTCTGTAGAAGCGGCTTTAATATTTATAGACTGACCGCCATCTTCACCGTAATAAATTATCGCCGCATCCTCAGTAGTATCTGATACTTTTAATGCTCCACCTGCTGTCGGATCTGCTGTTATAGTTATAGGAGCAAAGCTAGTGATTTCGTCTCCTGTAAAGCCGCCATTGTCACCATCTTCACTGTCAACATCGTACGCTTGTACCTTGTCATCACTGTTGAAGCCATATACTGTGCCAGCGGTTAATTCTTTAGGAACTTCGGGAGCAAATGCGGGAGCAGTAGCCGAGACCCATTTTTCGGCATCCTCTGATACTGACCAGTCACCGTTGGCATCAACTTTGAAGTATTTATAGGTCGTCGTCCCGTCTGCAAGAAGCTTTTGAAGTTCGGCTATAATATCATCAGAATCATAAGTAGTGGAACCACCGGTGGAAGTACCGGTTGTCTCCTGTGTGCCAAAAACAGGCTTGCCGTTGAATTTGGTATTTACATAAATATCTGTGATAGCTTTGCCGAGCGCTTCCATTTCAGCGCCGATATTCTTTTGGTCCTCTTGGCTGTAGGTGCCGTTCTGAACCTGTACGGCAAGCTCTTTCAGCCTGGTGAGCATGTCCGATACTTCGGTCAGCGCGCCTTCTGCGGTCTGCAGGAAGGAGATGCCGTCCTGGGCGTTGCGGATAGCCTGCTTGAGGCCGCGGATCTGGCTGCGCATCTTCTCGGAAATCGAAAGACCGGCAGCGTCGTCCGCCGCGCGGTTGATTCTGTAGCCGCTGGACAGCTTCTCCATCGACTTGGAGATGAATGTGGCGTTTGTGTTGTACTGGCGATAGGTGTTCATCGCCGAGATGTTGTGGTTAATTCTCATTTCTTTTCCTCCTTGAATTTTACTGGGAGTCCATTCCCAAATATACTTGAAGCTCCTCTTTCGCTTCATATGATATATCGATTGTAAATTTACAAAATAAAGGGGTGAAATAAAAAAATATTATAAACCCTATAACGAGTTTATAATATTTTTTTAGTCTTTATTTCGTTTTATAATATTTTTGAGCAGATCCAGCTGCTGTGGATTTGCGGCGGAAACCGCATCAATGTTGGCGTTTATTGTTTCGAGCACTTCGGTTCTCACAATATTGACGTTTTTGGGAGCCTCGATACCGATTTTAACCTTGTCGCCGCTTATCTCAAGGATCGTGATGCGTATATCATCTCCAATCAAAAAGCTTTCGGAGGATTTTCTCGAAATTACCAGCATTATCAATCATCCTCCGAACTGAAAAGTCTTGTACGCACCTCGTAATTCGGATTTTCAAGAATAAGCTGGGCGCCTATTTTCTTTTGAAAATCTATTAGTATCGGACTTTTGAAATTAGCCGTCATGTCGCGTATGTTGCCGGGAATAAACGCGATGACAAACACGTTCAGTTTGCTTGGATCCCTGGTGCCGAATATTTCTTCGGCTTCGGTTGGCAAAATGGGCTTATAGTCGTTGACGAACATATACGGGTCAAGCAATATAAACCTCGGTTTCGGTCCGTCCGTCGACTGAAGGTGCATCATCCAAGCGCTGTCGGGGTTTTTGAGCACAACAAATTTTTTATGCTCACGAAACGCATAAACGCCCAAAGGGAAATTGATTATATCATCTTCGCGGATTTGGACGAAGCCGAAATCCATTGTTTCAATCAGCATATATACTCCTCCGCCGAGCTTAATGGTCCTGCTGCGGCGGATATTCCTTCATCCATTTTTCGGCATATATTTCTACTTTATATGGTATGTACTGAAACTCGATTTTTGCGGGAGTTATATTGACGATGCGTTCGTCCTTTTTATAAATTATATCCACATAGCCGTCCTCCCAGCCGATATGCGGGCCTTCTTTTGGGATAAAATCGAGCTTGCTCCATATATGGCCGGGTTTGGTGTTGGCTATCTCGGCGACGGTTTTGGCATTCGGCCCGAGCTTTGCATTTTTCTCTCTCGTTTGCCTGGCCATATAGTCAAGCACCGCTTTTTTACCCTTAACGGCCGAATCCTGCAACACCGTCGGCACCGGCTTTATGCCTATAGACTTAAAGAAGTCGGAGTTGTCGATTTTTATTTTCAGCGGGTGAGAGTTTATCTGGATCCCGTTTCTGACGGTATCAACCCTTATCTCAGCCGGGATTGTCCTCATCAGCAGCTGTGCTCTTGTGATATCGTATCTCAGAGATATCTGATTAATATACATGGCACACGTTCCTTGGACTTTTATTATTTCCGGTTATTTCAGAAAGTCAAGGAGCGAAGGCTGTAGGATTTTGGTACCTATTTGCAGGCACGCGTTATATGCAAGTTCGAGATTTGCGAATTTCGTTATGCCCTCCGCAAGATCCAAGCCTTCCAGTCTGGTTTGTTTGGCCATCAGATTGTATTGCTCGGACCCGAGCCGATCGACGAAAAACTTTATGTATTCAGATTTTTCACCCACGCTGACATACTGCACTCTGACATTGTCGGCTATCTTCTGAAGTTTTTCGTAAAGCTTATCTATATCGGTCATATCATTGTTTTCAAACTTTTCCGCCAGTATGCCGAGCATATTGTAAAGATTTTTCGTATATCCCTCTTCGTCTACGCCATAGCCGAGCAGATCAAGGCCGGATACCGCAATGTCCCATACGGTTTTTGGCAATACATCCCCACCCTCGTCCACGCCCAAGCCCAGACCGATGTCTATATAGCGTTTTTCGGCAAATTCTGTGATATTGTCGACAGGGTCGCCTTTATAAAGGAGTTTACCCGTGTCCGGATCGATTGAAAACGGAGGCTGGCCGACGGTATCACCACTAAATATGTATTTGCCCGCAAACTGGGTATTGACGGCAGCCAAAATCGCATCCTGAAAAGCCTCGAGCGATTTTGCTATGGTTTGGCGCGCGACCTCGTCGCTGGTGCCGGTCATACCCTGTGAAACCTGCACAAGCGCGTCGGACACAATACTGTTGACGTTGGAGATGACCGACTCGTACTGGCTGAATATATCGTCGGCGTCGCGCAGGTTCTCGGTATATACGTCAATCCTGGTAATATTCTGCCTAACCTTCATCGCTCTCAATGCAGATACGGGGTCGTCCGAAAAGCGCATGTACTTGCGTTTCGCCGCGATGAGAGTGTNCATGTCGTTCATCTCGGTCAGGCTTTTATTGAGGCTTTTTAGATAATTTTTCGATATAATATTGTTTGTCAGCCGCATTTAATCACCCCTGCTTATCTTCCGACGACGCCCATTCTGTTTATGATGATGTCCAGCATTTCGTCAAGCGCCGTCATAACGCGGGCAGATGCTTCAAAAGCTCTTTGGTATTTTATCATGTTAACGGTCTCTTCGTTCAGCGAAACGCCTTTTACCGACTCTCTCTGGTTGTCTATTGTGGTGAGCACCGTGTCGGAAGCACTCGCCCTGTCGGTATAAAAGTTTTTATCAATAGCCGCATCAGCCATCAGCGTGACCACAAACTCGATGAATGTACCCTCAAAGCTGCCTGTAATTTGCTGCTTTGAATCGAGTGCGTAAAGCATGCGCAAGACATTGTCATTTTTGCCGCTGTCCTGCGAGCCTTCGGTCGTTACCTTCAAGAAGTTTGCATCGGCAAGCCACTCATCGGATATCGCAAAATCGGATGCGTCGTTGCCCACAAAAAGGTCGCCTCCGTTTAGGCCGTTGAACACTTCGGCAAACTTCTGTGCAAAGTTGTCCAGCGATTTCAGGTAATACGGGATGCCGTTGAACTCCTCGACCCCCGCAAACGACCCTTCGCCGTTTATAATGTCAAGCGTGCCTTTGATTTCGCCGGACGTGAAAACAAGTTCCGTGGTGTCCGCAAAAATTTTGACCTTTCCGGCATCCTCTTCCATTTTCAGAGTTGCCGTATAGTCGCTGGACGGGTCGATTAGGTATGTATCACCGCACTTTACGCTCACCGCACCCTTATATGGGCTGTCGTCGCCATACTCGCCGACTTCAATATTCATATATTTTGACAGCTTGTCAAGCAGCAAGTTGCGGGCGTCGTACAAATCGTTTGGAACGTTGCCTACAAGCTCTTCGTTTTGTATTGTCTTGTTGAGCTCTGTTATCTCTTGGAGGCTCTTGTTTATATCTAATATTGTGATGCTTTCCAGATTTACTTTTTCAAGCTCGCTTATCTGCTGCAGCTTGCCGTAGTAAAAATTGACCGTTTCGGTTATTTTCTGAGCAGATGAACGAACAAGACTTGCAAACTCTATTTTGCCTGTATTTGTCGAGAGTACCTGCAACCGCTCGTAAAACTCCTCGATCAGAACACCGAGGCCGTCGTTTGTGGTCTCGTCCAAAATATCGTTTATGCTCTCCAGCACCTCGGTTTTCTTTGCAAAATCGGCATATTCCGAGTTTGCCGCCCTAAACCTGATGTCGAGGAACTTATCTCGGATTTGGACTATTTTGTCGATTGTAACTCCCTGTCCCAATCGCTGTCCGCCGACGGGAGCATATTTATAGGTCGACGAGCTGTAATAAACCGTCTTTTGATCCACGACCCGGCGCGAGTAGCCCTCGGCACCCATACTGGCAATATTTTTGCCGGTAACGTCAAGGCCGACTTGCGCCGACTGGATACCGGATTTCACGATTTCGAATCCTGAAAATGTCGGTCTCACTTTATACCGCCCCTCTTATTTTAGACCGCCGCATACCGTTTTACGGTGCTTTGGGCGGCTTTCCATACTGTGTGTTTTCGCTGGATATTCCGAGCTGCGAGTTCATAAGCCTGATCACGCTGAGCCTGGTTTCAACAAGCCTTTCATTGAGGTTTTTTACTTTCTGAAGCTCTTTTACCGTATCGAGCAGCTCCGCGTGAAGCTCCCCTACACTTTCCTCTGCCTCGGGATATTTTTCATATAGTTCCGACATATTACTGACGCCGAAACTCGAGCAAATCTGCTGTATGCGCTTTTCCGCAGCGGAGCATTCCATGATATACGCCATATCGACGTTTATCTGGGCTTTTAGCGATTCTATATCGCCCCTCTCAAGCGCTCCGGTCTTTTCTTTTTCCGCCAAAAGCAACTTTCCAAGCGCTTTGCTGAGCGTGACAAGTGCTTTTTTCAGGGACTTTATTTCATGCATAACCATTTCTCCGACAAACTAAAGCACCGCCACCGAACATCACTTGTCTTTGTCGACATTGCCGAGTATTGCATTTGCAATTTTATCGCTTGATACATAGTAAGTGCCGGCCGCGACTTCTTTTTTCAGCCGCATGAGCCTTTCGGGACTTGCGCTTTCCTCCGCTTTGCTAATAGCAGAACGAACAAAGTTTTTTCCCATGTTATATTCTTTTGCCTTTTCCGAAATTTGGACAGCATCTTTCGGCAAGGAGGTGGCTGCAGCTTTGTTTGTCGTGCCCGTCCCCTTGCCGATTTTTTTATCGGCATAAACGGGATCGGTCGCATCGACTTTAATACGACCGTAAACTTTGTTAAAATTATCTCTGCTTATTTTCATGTGTTTTTACACCTTATTTTGCTATCGAGAAATAACAACTGCTTCCGCTATTATATATCTGCGACAAATCAAAAAAATTAACGGCAATTTTCACCGGCTTAACAAATTGTTTGCGTGCTGTTCAATCTCATCGGCGGTTTTAATCATGGCGGCATTCATCTGGAAAGCTCTTTGGGCTGTGATCATCTCGGTCAGCTCGCGAATTAGGTCGACATTGGATTTTTCAATGAGACTTCTGTTTGTTCCGTAAATATCGGGGATCATGGCGCCGGGAGAATTGTCGGTGTGCACATTTGCAGCCGTGCCAGTTCCCATTGTTACCCTGCCGTTTTCGGCAGTATCGTACAGCAGGTCGGAGAAATTGACCCGCTGCGATTTATAGCCGTCGGTATTTACATTTGCAATATTATTTGCTATGGCGTCGAGCGCGTACTGATGAGCTTTCGCTCCACTACCTGCGGTGTAAAACGCTTTAATCATACCTTACACCCTTCCTATTTCGGTGACAGTTTTCTGTAGAATTTTATCTGCGGCCAAAGCTACCTGGCTGTATGTTTGAAATGCTCTCGAGTCTTCAATCATTTTCATCATTTCATCGAGAGGCCGGACGTTCGAGCGCTCAAGACACCTCTGCAAAACACGGCCGCTATATCCGCCGGCAACTGTTGTTATCCTGAACCTGTCGGACAGCCTGCCGTTTATATAGATGTTGCCGGCTTCGGACACCCATATATATCCTCTGCCCACATATATCCTGCCGTTTTCGCCGAGCACATAATTGCCCCTGGCATCTGTCAGATAACCGTCTGCACCCACCTGAAAATGCCCGTCGCGTGTGAGCAGTTGCCCGCCGCCGGCGCCCTCGAGTGTAAAGCTGCCGTCGCCGTCAAGCGCAAAATCGAACATCGAGTCGGTGAGATAGAGGTCACCACGGCGCTGGTCGGTATATACTCCCGTTGCCTGTACACCGCGGTTCTCATTGCCTATCGGGGTCACTTCGGCATCTATCCTGCTTGAAAGATAAGCCTCGAACTCGCCCGCCATAAGCTCCGAGCGCTTGAATCCGTTTGTATTTGCATTTGCGATATTGTTTGCGATTATGTTTATCGACTGGGTGCGGTATCTGAGTCCTGTCGCTATAACTCTGATTGTGCCGTCCATATTTATCCTCTTATCGATTTTGTGATTTTATATTAAGCCAAATACCGCGATATTTTGTCTTTCAATTTTTTAAGCGCTTTCGTATGTATCTGCGTTATGCGTGATGGAGTCACGTCCATGACGAACGCGATATCTTTAAATTTTAGTCCCTCGTAATAATACAGCGTTATGACGGTCCGCTCATTTTGGTCAAGCTCGTCCACGCTCTGCGCGATTATTTTTTTCAGCTCCTCGCCGAGAGTTTTGTCTTCCGGTCTGCCGATGTCGGTTTGCGAGAGAGCGCCCATACCAAGAGTCTCGGCTTTATATACAAGCTCCTCGAAATTGAGCAGATTCATGTTAAGCTCGCTTCTGCGAATCTCGTTGAGCTCGTCGGTGCTTATCCCCATCGCCCGGGACAGCTCGTCATCGCTGGGCTGCCTGTGATGCTCGGCGCGGAAACGCGCGATGCATTCGTTCATCTCTCTGACCTGCTTGCGCACGTCGGCAGGGACCCAGTCTCTTTTCCTTATATAGTCAAGAATTGAGCCTCTGACCCTTATTGATGCGTATGTGTCAAACTGAATCCCGCGGGTATAATCATATCTGTCTATGCATTTTATAAGCTCAAGTATACCATGATTTGTAATGTCCTCTATGTCCTGTTGATACGACGCCGCGAGATTCATCCGCTTTATGTTTACAGATACAATATAAAGATAGGCTTCAAGTATCCGGTTGCGAAGATTTATGTCCCGCGTTCTTGCGTATTCCTTCCAAACTCCTTCGTCTATTATAGGTCCGCCGGCTTTGTATGCAGTCATATTGGGTTCCTCTTCCGGGTATCAGCTAATAGTTATATTTCCGACAGCCATAACGGTTATATCGGAGTTCAGTTCGCTGTATGAAAGAACGACGGCGTTGGAAGAAAACTGCTCTATCAGGCGTTTATAATAGAACCTGACAACCGGCGAGGTCAGCACAATGGCTTCGTCCATGCTGGCTGCCAGCTTTTGTTCTTCCGCGAGCTGGGCGGAGACAATTTTCTGCAGAACGTCGGGAGCAAGCGAAACATAGGAGGTGTTACCCGCCTTCTTTATGTTGGACATTATAAGGTTTTCTATATCGGGGCTGAGTGTGATGACATTTATCTTACCTTCTCTGGCATATTTCCTCGATATTGTTCGCTTCAGAGCCTGCCTGACATACTCGGTCAAAAGGTCGGTATCCTTTACCGAAGTTCCGTATTCCGAAAGGGTTTCGAGTATCGTGGTAAGATCCCTTATCGGAATTTGCTCTACCAGAAGGTTGCAGAGCACCTTTTGCAGGTCGGACATTGAAATTATCTCGGGAACAGTGTCCTCGACAAGCTCTTTGTTGTACTGTTTATAGTTTTCCAGCAGTGCCGTCAGTTCTTTTCGACCGAAGAGTTCATGCATGTGCGACTTTATCACTTCCGACAGGTGGGTAACTATAACCGATAGCGGGTCGATTACCGAGTAACCGGAGAGCAGAGCCTTTTCTCTGTCCTCTTCGGTTATCCATTTCGCGGGTATTTTGAACACCGGCTCGACGGTTTCGATTCCCTCGATTGTGTCCTCCTCGCCCGTCTGGTTCATTGCGAGATACCTGTCGGCCAGCACCTCGCCGCCTGCAATAAACTCTCCTTTTATTTTTATTGCATACTCGCTGACTCCAAGCTCGGGGTTGTCACGCAGTCTTACGGTAGGGATTACCATGCCGAATTCCTCCGCATACTGCCGCCGGAGCATCGAAACGCGATTGAGGAAGTTGCCTCCCTTGCTTTCGTCAAGCAATGAGACAAGGCTGTAGCCGAACTCGACCTCAATGGGCTCGATATTGAGCAGCGAGTAGATGTTTTCCGGGTCTTTGTAAAACTCTGTTTCGCTCGGGGGCAGCTCGGGCTCGACAGCTTCCTCCACGGGAACCTGTTCCCTTTGTCTTTTAAGCACATATCCGCATGCGATAAGCCCGCCGCCAAGCAGCAGAAGTGTGACTACCGGGAAGCCCGGCACAAGCGTCAGCGCGAGAAGCGCTCCGCCCGAAATTGAAATTACGATAGGATATGATAAAAACTGAGTTTTCAGGTCGGTTCCAAGGTTGTTTACCGATGCGGCTCGGGTAACTATCATACCTGTTGCGGTCGAAACCATCAGCGACGAGATCTGTGAAACAAGGCCGTCGCCGACGATCGCGGTTAAATATATGTCCAGCACCTGGCTAAATGTGTGTCCGCCCTGCACCAAAACGATTATAATTCCGCCGATGCAGTTGACAAACACTATTATAATCGCAAGTATCGCGTCACCCTTGACAAACTTTGTGGCACCGTCCATGGCACCGTAAAAGTCTGCTTCGCGCTGGATTTTCTGTCTTCGCTCTTTCGCTGTTTCTTCACTGATAAGTCCGGAGTTAAGGTCGGCGTCTATTGCCATCTGTTTGCCCGGCATGGCGTCGAGCGTGAAGCGTGCCGCAACTTCCGAAACTCTTTCCGCACCCTTTGTGATAACGACGAACTGAGCAATAACGATTATAATAAATATGACAAAACCGACTATCGGGTTGCCGCCGATAACATAATTGCCGAACGCTTTTATAATTTTACCGGCGTCGCCGCCGTTGGCTAATATCAAACGTGTTGACGCGACGTTCAGGCCGATACGCATAAGCGTTGTGATCAGCAGTACCGACGGGAATACGGAGAATTCGAGCGGCTCTTTTATGTACATCGTGAGCAGCAGTATTCCGAGTGAAACCGCAATGTTTAAAATAAGCATTGCGTCCAGCAGCACGGTGTTTAAAGGTATAATTATCAAAAAGATAATCAGCACTATAAAAATTGTAACTACATTGTCCAGTATCTTCTTCATGCCTTTTTCTTTCCGTATGTTTTTATACCAAATTTAAGCAAACACCGTCAGCCGGTCCTGCTGTTTTTGCTTTTTCTCAGCCTGTAAATGTAAGCCAGTATATCGGCTACCGGCTTGTAAAACTCCTCCGGTATCGGCATCCCTATCTCTGCCCCTTCGTACAGACCTCTTGCAAGCGGTTTGTTTTCGGTAATGTGTATGTCGTGCTTTTTAGCTACTTCTATAATTTTGAGCGCTGTGTAGTCCTGTCCTTTTGCAACCACGATGGGGGCGTCGTCCTCACCTGGCGTGTATTTCAGCGCGACCGCATAATGCGTCGGGTTTCTGATTACCACGTCTGCGTCGGGAACTCTTCTCATCATCCGCATGGCAGCCATTTTGCGCTGCACATCTCTGANTCTGGCTTTGATTTGCGGGTCGCCTTCGGTCTGCTTCAGCTCCTCTTTGAGCTCCTGCTTCGTCATGCGGATCTCCCGCTCATATTCCCACCACTGATAAAGATAGTCCGCAATCGCAAAAAGGGCTATGTATATTGCGATGCCCATTGCTATGTCATAGACGCTGCGCGCCAAGAAACCGATAACATCGGTCAGCGCCATGGTCGGCGTTTTTGCAACATCGGTTAAAAGCTCCTTCAAATTGCTGTAAACCACCGACCCGATAATCGTAACTTTTATCAGCGCTTTGAGAAGCTCAACAGCCGATCTGAGCGAAAACAGCCGCTTAAACCCGTTTGCGGGGTTAAGCCTTGCAAGCTGCGGTTTCAGTTTTGCCATGCTGAACAGAAACCGCGTCTGCACGCCCGTCAAAATCACCGCACATGCGGCGGCAAGCAGCCCGACCGGCGCAACAAGCAAAAGAAAACTTATAAACAGGTCTTTTATAATATTTCCGGCTGATGTGACCGAAAGACTGTCTGCCCCCCTTAGCATGAGCAGTCTCGATGTCATCATGTTTTTCGAGTAGCTTAATATAAGAGGCGCCGCCAGCCGGAGGGCAAACACCATTAAAGCAAAGCCGAACGCGTTTACAACGTCTCGGCTGTGAAATATGTTACCTTTTTTTCGTTCGTCCCGTCGCTTTTTTTCTGTAGCTCTCTCGGTCTTAGAGCTGTCCGCCATATTGTCTGCTCCCTGTTTACGGCGTCAGCATGTATTCGATGCCTCGGCTTATAGATTCAAACATATTGGTGATTGAGCTGTCCAGCACCCTTGATATAACCGGCAGCGTTGCAAGCAGTATAACAAATCCCACCGCCAGCTTAAGCTGCAATCCCAAGGCGAAAATATGCATTTGCGGAACACTCCTCATTAAAAATCCCAGCCCCGCCTCGGTTAAAAGAATTGCCGCTATAACGGGTATTGCCAGCTTGAGCGACAGCAGCAGCATGTCCCCAAAAATCAGCGCTATATATTTCCCCATGCCGAAATCTATCAGCCCGACTCCGACCGGGAACAGCTTGCACGACTCGCAAATAAGCCTTATTAGTGTCAGGTGCCCGTTTGAAGCAAAGAATATGAGCGTCAGCATGATATTGTAGAGCGTACCCGTCAGCGCCATCGATATGTTGCTTGATGGGTCGTATAATTTACCCATGCCTATACCTATCTGAATATCGGATATCTCACCTGCGACAATCACGCTGGAGGTGACAAGCTGCATTATAAATCCAATCGCAAAGCCGACAAACAATTCCTTTAAGGCGACGATTATAAATACAAATGCTTTGTCTATGCCGAGGTCGGTTTTATCGATAAGCGGGAAAACGCAAAGCGTCAAGGCTATCGAAAGCCCGACCTTGGCTATAGCCGGCACGTTTCTGCGCCCGAGCAAGGGATTTAGGAGCACCGCCCCCGATATTCTCGCAAAAACCAGAAGCAACAGGATAAAATCATTGTGGATGCTGTCAAACATGATTTATCCTGCTCGCCGGTAAATGCAGGCCAGCGCCTCCACCTGCGGTAACTTTATATGTAAGCCCTGTCATCTCAACCTGCTCATCGTGTCAAATACTCTCTGTATATAGTCCATCATCATAGTCATTCCCCATGAGGATAAAAGGACTATAATCAGCCCGACCGCCACAATTTTCAGGATAAACGATAAGCTTTGCTCATGGATTTGCGTTGCAGCCTGAATAATGGAGATTGCAATTCCAACCACAGCGGTCACTGTCAGAATAGGCGCCGCCAAAACTGCCGCCGTCAAAACGGCGTCCCTGACGATACTCAGTATCTCACCTTGTGACATTTTTACCTCTCAATGTTTGCCTCATATCAATTGAACCCGGTAATCAGCGTCTGGAAGGTGAGTTGCCACCCGTTGACAAGGACAAACAGCATCAGCTTGAAGGGCATGCTTATGAGTGTCGGCGGCAGCATTACCATACCCATGGATGTCAGCGTGCTGGCGACCACGATGTCTATTACCAAAAACGGAAGGTATAATAGGAAACCCATCAGAAACGCACGGGTAAGTTCGCTTGTTATAAACGCCGGTATTATAACAGTTGTCGGTATATCCTGATAGTTTTCGGGCCGCTCCGACTCGCTTACATCAAGGAAAAAGTTCAGGTTTTCGGCTTTAGTGTTGCGCAGCATAAACTCGCGCAGCGGCTGCATGGCGCGGTCAAACATTTCCTCTTGGCTGATTTCGTCGTTTTTATAGGGTATGTAAGCCTCGTCCCTGATTTGCCCTATAGCCGGGGACATTATAAACAGCGTCAGAAACAATGCGGTTCCGATAAGCACTTGGTTTGGCGGGGTTTGCTGAAGCCCCAGCGCATTGCGGAGTATGGACAGCACAATTATGATACGCGTAAAACACGTTGTCATAATCAGGATCGAGGGGATCAAAACTATAACCGTCATCAGATAGATGATGTCGAGCGTATCGTTGCTGCCCAGCGCCTCGGCAAGCTCCGCAATCCCTGCCGCCTCCGCGTCCAGTGCATCTTCAGCCGCGGCCGACGGCAGTGACAGCGCAAACATCAGCAACACAAGTAAAACCGCCAAAATGAAAGGCCTTGCATATTTTTTCATTTACCGGTGCCGTCCCTGTCTCTTTTTCCTGTTAACTTCTCACAAAGCAGCGCAGCAAACTGCGAAGTAGAGTCGCCCACGGAGCCGGCCTTTTCATACTTTTCGAGCAATTCTTCCGAAAGGCTTTCGAGCAGATGTACCCCGTTGTTTGAAGCCGAAACAAGATACGGTCTGCCGTCCACGCTGATAATAAGCAAATATGTATCTTTTCCGAGTGCAACCCTTTCGATGACGCGTATAATTTTTCCGGACATTATTGCCTTTTGCTTTTCCGCTATCCATTTCGTCGTATAATACGCCGCAACGATCATCAAAATCACGACTACAAGCGGAAAAATCATCGATAGAATTTCTTTCATGCGCGCCACCTTAAGATGCGATTATTTTTTCCTGTTGTGAACAACCTCTGTAATTCTCACACCAAAGTTGTCATCGATCACCACAACATCGCCCCGAGCGAAGAGCTGACCGTTTACAAGGATGTCCACCGGGTCGTCTGCGTGCTTGTTGAGTTCTATAATAGAGCCTTTGGTCAGACCCATTACTTCCTTGATTGTCCTTTTCGCGGAACCGATCTCAACCGATATATTCAGCCCTATATCCATGAGCAAATCGAGGTTCTTGCTCTCGTGTAACGGGGTTTCCGGCTCGCTGTTGTCGTCGTCGTCAAACCTCTGCAGCTGCAAATTTCTGACACTAACATTTTTTCGCGGAGAAGTCTCGTCAACCGGCTTTTTCGCTTTATCGGGCTGATCTTGCTTGCTTTTCTGTTCAGTCTTTTCAACAATATCTTCTTCGCTCATATCAAACTCCGGTATTGGCCTGTGCCCGGTTACAACCGCGTCGTAATCTACGTTTATATCCACTTCCGGGATGTCTTCCGATTGACTGATGTCCGTGTCGATGTTGCCCATAACGTTGCTTACGACTTCTTTTACAAAGTCAACCGGAAAGACTGTTATAAACTCGTTGTCGACAAGGTCCTGAACAAAGAATTTAAAGCTTACCGCAACAATGCTGTCACTTTCGTCGTATGAAAAGAACTCGTTGAGGAACATGTCCGGCTCAACGATTGATGGGGGCGATATATTTATCGCCTTTTGCAGAAATGTAGCGAGCGCAGTGCTTGCAGAGCCCATCATCTGATTCATGATTTCTCCGAGTGCGCTGGCATGCATCTCGTCAAGCTCATCGTCCGAGCCATCGGATGAAAACTGCTCTCCGAGCAGGCTGGCTACCATTGCCTTGGCGTCGCTGACGTTCAATATCATAAAGTTTGCGCCATTCAAGCCTTCGACGTAGTTTATTTTAACGCCAATAACCGGCTCAAGGCTTTTATACTCAAAGTCTTTTTTGCTTATCGCCTGGACAACCGGCGTTGTGATAACAACCTGCCTGTTCAGTATTACAGAAATAGCCGTCGCCGCCGCTCCCATGCTGATATTCAGCACTTCGCCTATTATATCTATTTCGCTGTTGGTTAAGAGAGGCGTATCATTCATTGGATTTTGACCTTCCGTTATAGTACTTGTTTATTTTAATCGCCTTGCTGTATTTTTTTATTCCCGGCTCGCCCCAAAACCACCTGTTCCCGTTTACAGTAATAAGTATAGGGTCGCCGTTCTTCTGGTCAAGCCGGATAACGTCTCCCACCTGCAAGTCTCTCAGCTCCTGCAGCGAAAGTGTGGCTGTTCCGAGGAGGCCGCGGACCTCAACCAACGTGTCCTGCAGCTTGGCAAGATGCAGCAGGCGTTCCTCCTCGCTTGCGCTCGTGCCGTCACTTGACCCGCTGTCCTTATCGGTCATGCTTGCGGCTGCCTGTACAAATGTATACGGAATACACGCCGTAAACGTGCCGGTTATTTCATCTACCGTTGCATTATATACAACAACCTCGACGACCTCTTCCATTCGTATGGCTTTTATGAACCGGCTGTTGGTATCAATCTGGCGTAACGTTACCCTGCAGTCCGGAATATTCTGAAGCGCCTCCTGAATGTACATACACACGCGTTTGAAAATTCGCTCCATCAGGGTGACTTCGATTTCCGTATACTCTCTGTCCGGTATGATGTTTTTCTCGCCGGTGCCGCCCAACATTCGCTCGATTATTGCAAACAGGATATTGTTTGACATATCGAGCGTTATCGTTGCGTCCATGGGATGGATGTCCACAATCGCCGTCATCAATGTGTCGGGCACCGAGTTGTTGTATTCGCTGTACGGGTGCTCGTCAATCGACGCCACCGATAATTCGCAGTAGGTTCTAAGCAGACTGGATAAATATGCCGCCACATGTCTTGACAGCACATCGGTAATGCCGGACAGCATCTTGTTTTGCTCTCTCGACATCTTTTTAGGGCTGCGAAAGTCATAGTTTTTTGCATCACCCTGAGACACACTTTTCTTTGGTTCCGAGCTGCCTTTGGTAAGCTCATAAAGCAATTCGTCGATTTGAGTTTGTGTCAGAATTTCAGCCATCCGTCATTGTCCTTTACCGATTGATTTTATCCGGTCGATTGGATATTGCATTCATAATGTTGCTTTCGTGATTAGATTTGCGACCGGTTATGTCGCGAACGGGCATAACCGGTCGCCTTTCTCTATAGTGCCCATGAATTATCTCTTGAGATTTACAAGCTCCTCGAGTACCTGGTCGGACGTCGTGATTACTCTGGAGTTTGCCTGAAATCCTCTCTGTGCGATTATCATGTCGGTGAATTCCTTTGTAAGATCCACGTTCGACATTTCAAGACCACCCGAAACCAGTTCACCGACTGTTGCCGAGCCAGCCTGTGACAGAATCGGCCCTCCGGACGCAGGCGTTTCGGCAAAGTACATGTTGCCTTCCTGCGACAAACCTTCATTGTTCGGGAAGGTGGCCATTGCTATCCTTCCGAGCGTTACTATGCTGTTGGTGGTGATGTCCGTCGCTCGTATTCTACCCTCGCGGTCGATATACAAGCTTGTATAGTCTTCAAAATTATTGATTTCGATTATTTCAAGAGAGTTAAAATCCGTATTGCTGTCGATAGTCGAGTTAGCGCCCATCAAACCCAAAACAAAGCTGTTGTTCGAGTCAACAAGCTGACCGACCGCATTAAATCTCAGGCTGCCCACTCTCGTGTAGTAGTTTGCACCCGAGTTGTCCCGTACCACAAAAAATCCCTCGCCCGAAATATAAAGGTCAAGCGTGCGGGAAGTCTGCTGGAATCCGCTTCTGGTCATCAGCATATCAATTGTGGAAACCGCCGAACCGTAACCTATTTGCATCGGGTTGCTGCCGCCGCTGGCCGTCTGCCCGCCGCCTCCCGTGGCACCTCCGGCTGTCGGCTCGGTCGCGGCCGCTATTGTCTGGTAAAACAAATCTGTAAAGAGCACTCTGCTCGATTTGAAACCTACCGTATTGACGTTTGATATGTTGTTGCCTATTACGTCAAGCATTGTCTGGTGGTTTCTCAGACCTGTTACTGCCGAATACATTGATCTAATCATGACTTTGACCTCATTCGTATGTAATATATTCGGTAATACCGGGCTTATCGGTCATTCAAAGCCCGCAAGCCTCCGTCAGGTCCGGCTTACAGTACTACCGCGCCGTTTAGATTGCTGAAAACTTTTGGTTCTCCGTCAGAGCTGCCGTCAAGTACGGTTATAACCGTATTTGTAGGCGTATTTACTATAAAAGCTTTGCCGTCCATCAGGACAAGCGTGTCTTTGATGCCTTTTGCCTGTGCCATCTCGATTGCCGAACCGAGCCTGTCAAGCTCGTTTTCGGTGATTTCGATACCGCGCTCGTCAAGCCGCCTTTTGGCGTGCTTTGAAAAGGAAATTTTACTTTCCGCCTCTTTGAGCACGGCCTCAAACCGCACCGCCGGTTTCTCGGTATGCTCGCGCTGTTTTGGAGCACTGTCAACACCCGCGGCGCCAATAGCTTCGAGATGCCTGAAAAATGAAGCGTCAATTCTCATTTCTATCGCCCTTTTTAGTCTTACGCTGCGTCAAACCGCCCGCAGCCACTTTGTTTTCTATCTCAAGCAGGTCGGTTATCGAGTAGTATGTATCGTTTACCCTGACATACGGCACACCGTCCTGCATGCCAACACTGCTGACGATACCGGTTGTATAGCCGCCGCTGCCGTCCGGCACAGTGACATTTTTGCCCAGAAGGGATATTGCAGTACTTGCTTTTATGGTGCTTGCCAGCTCGCTCATCATCGAAAGAGTCGAAAATTGAGCAAGCTGCGCGAGAAACTGCGAGTTGTCGGTTTGGTCGAACATGGTCTGGTTTTGAAGCTGCGCCGCCATAAGTCTCAAAAAGTCGCTCGTGCTGAGTTTGTCGGTCCCGGCTTTGCTTGCAGCTGTATTTGCCGAGCTTGCTCCGAAAGCTGCTGCAGGATATACGCCGTTTATTGCCATCCGACTTTCCCCCTTTCTATATTGTTATGCGATGTAATCTATCAAGCGGTTGCTGTATATTCTGATATTTGACACAGTCTTTTTCTCTTCTGCTCTCGAGGCCGCTCGATACTGCCCTTTGCTTTCGCCGTACGCTGTGTCGCCGCCGCTGCGACCGTGCTCCCCGCCCGAAAGGCTTGCACCGGCATCCAGCGTCTGATTGCTTTCCAGCGTTACAGAGACAAATCTGTATTGGCTATTATGGGTATCGGTATTTAGCGCGACTCGCAGCGTGTCAAGGTCGCGTGCGATCAGCTCTCTTGTAGAATTGAGCCGCGCGGAAAGCTCTACTTCAATTTGCTCTCTGTTTTTAATGAGCTTTACAGTCACTTCGCCAAGTCCCTCGGGCTTCAGTCTGATTTTAAATGTCGAAATGTCGCCGCGACCGGCTCTGTTGCGAATTGCCTCTGAAAGCTGACTTACAATCTCGATGTCTTGACCCGGGCCGAGTTCGACCTTTTGCGTCTCTTTCGTGCCGATTTCGGCAAACCCGACGCGCTGAGCCTCAAGTTTCGCTGCGCCATAAGCCTGCGCCTGTCCGATTTTTATCGCGCCTTCAACCTCATGCGTGCCGGAACGCCGGTCGGATTTCCCGTCTGCTGCCCTCACTGCCCGAGATTGCGTCGCCGCAATGCTGCCTCCGGCAGCATCTGCAGGCATAACTTCCGCGCCTTGCTCGACAATCAAGCTATTGCCTTCCGCCGGTTTTATGTAGCTCGTCCGGGCCGCCACTTCACCGCCTTCAAAATCAGCTCTCATCCGCCCGGCTCCGAGCCGAAAGGATGACGTGTGCGCTTGACTTATCGGACCGTATGCCGTCCCGACGCTTATAGCCGCGTCAAAATTAAAGCTGCCACGCCCGGCGAAAATTTCCATGTTGTCTTGCCCCGCAGCCGTGCTCTGACGCAAAATGTTCGGCATAGCAGATGCATAATCTTGGCTTTCAATCCCGTTGTGCATCACGTCCCCAGCGCCGCCCTGCTTGGCATTTATGGCAAACCCCTTGTCCCAAGCGTCCGGCGCTGTGCCGCTATCGGCGTGTGCCGAAAGCTCATGTGGCAAATGTGCCGCGCCGGCAGGAAACTCGGCAGCCACGCTCCTTGCGCCTGCCATCCCGGCTAAATCATCGCCCGCAGCTTCGCTTTGCAGCACATCGGCGTATTGCACCGGCGCCGCAAACGCAAGTCCGCCTATCGCTGCCGCAACATCCGCAGGCAGGCTATCGTTGCCTTTACCCTTCGCTTCGTCCGATGCCGGCCGGCCAAAAAGCCCTTCTCCGCTGGAAAACGCCTCGCTTTCGCTCGCGGGTTGCGGCTCGCCTTCGGCTGCTTTTGCCGTCAGCGTCAAAAAAAGGCTCATAAAATCCTCCGACGCTCCAAAGCTCGACTTCTGCGCATTTGCCGCCTGAGCAGGCTGGGAGAATGCCTCGCGCCCCCGTAAAACCTGTGCCGCTCTCACAACTGCACCTCCTTTCCTAAAAGCTTATATAGCAATTGATTTCCTGTTGGCTATAAAATCCTCTATGAATTTTTCTTCTTTTTTGCTCTTCTCGTTTCGATAAATTTCAAGCTTTTTGTCCCGCAGTTTTTCAACCGTCCTCTTTTCTCGGGTTACAGCGACGAGTATCTTTGTCTGGTTTTCAATCTCCAGCCCTTTTTCGCTGATTTTCGCTTTTTGAAGCACTATCTGCTTTCGTATGCTTTCTATATGATTTAGCATTACGGCCGTATCAATCACCCTCATGCCGGCTGCAGACAGTCTTTCATACTCGCGCTTGGCATTTTCATACCGGCTGACAAGCTCTTTTTCCTCATCAAGAAGGCTGTTGAGTTCCGCGTGAAGCCGTGCAAGGGCATCCTGTTCTTTTTTCTGCAGGTGCCCCCTGTACTTGAGTACTTTTTCAAGTGAAAACTTATATCTTTTCACCTGCAGTGCCTCCGACGCATTGCATTTTAACTGACCAGCTCCTGCATCAGCGCTATTGTCTGGTCAAAGGTAAATTTTTCGTCAATTCCCTGCCTTAAAAAACTGTTTATTTTGTCTATGTTCTGTATCGCATGGTCGATTTCGGGGCTGGTTCCCATTTTATACGCACCGATATTAATTAAATCGTAGTTTTCGTAATATGCCGACAGCGTGCCTCTGATTTTAGAGGCCATTTGCAGGTGCTCTTGCGGAACAATCTCGGTCATGAGACGGCTTACGCTTGCGAGAATATCGATTGCCGGATAATGGTTTCGCATTGCATAGCTACGCGAGAGCACTATGTGCCCGTCGAGTATGCCTCGGACCGTGTCCGAAATAGGCTCGTTTACGTCGTCACCTTCAACAAGAACCGTGTAAATTCCGGTTATCGAGCCGCGCTCGAATTTACCGGTGCGTTCAAGCAACTTGGGAAGCACCGCATAAAGCGAGGGCGTGTAACCTCTTGCCACCGGCGGCTCGCCTATCGAAAGACCGGTCTCGCGTTTTGCCATCGCGAAACGCGTCAGCGAGTCCATCATGAGCAGAACATCTTTGCCCTGGTCTTTAAAATACTCTGCAATTGCCGTGGCAGTATATGCGCAGTTCAGGCGCATCATTGCCGGCTGGTCCGAGGTCGCGACAACAAGCACTGTGCGCTTCATACCCTCTTCTTTCAGGTCGTTTTCTATAAAGCCTCTGACTTCGCGGCCGCGCTCACCTACCAGCGCTATGACGTTGACATCGGCTTCGATATTGCGCGAAATCATGCCCATCAGCGTGCTTTTACCCACACCGCTACCCGCAAATATGCCCATCCTTTGGCCTTTGCCACAGGTGAGCAGCGAGTCTATCGCCTTTATTCCCATCGTAATACGCTCGTTTATCTGCGGCCGCAGCAGCGGATTCGACGGTGTGCCCTGCACAGGATAATATGTCTCGGCGTCAATTTCGCCCCTGCCGTCTATGGGATTGCCAAACGCGTCGATCACTCGACCAACAAGCCCCACCCCGACGGGCACTTTGAGCGTGTCTCCGGTTGACTCGACTACACTTCCCTTCACAATACCGGTAAGGTCGTCATAGGGCATAAGCAGCACTCTGTCATCCTTGAACCCGACAATCTCTGCCCTTATGTACCCCGAATTTTTGGAATTATATATCTTGCAAACTGTTCCTATATCGGCCTCCGGCCCCGTGCTTTCGATAGCCATGCCGACGATTTTATCGACTTTTCCCTTTACCGATACCGTATCGGTGTTATAAATTATCTGTTTTATCTCTTGAAACAAGCTTTCGACCCCTTTACGGCTCGCGGCACAGCGATTTTATGCTGTGAAAACCGCGTCGCGCAGCATGCCGATTTGTGTGTGGATTCCGGTGTCGACAATTTTTTCACTCGTCTCGACAATGCAGGTTCCGGGCGGAGCATCTTCCAAAACCTCTATTTCAAGCCGTTCTGCGCCTTTGACCATCGACAAGAGATATTCGCTGTGTCGGGTTACAAACTCTATTTCCTGTTTTGAGACCGAAATCTTGACCCAGTTTTCTGCATTTATATCTTTCACGGCCTTTTCATAAAGTTTCAGAAACATTTTCCTGTCTGCTACAAGCCTTTGCTCCAACACTTTTTCGGCAATCGTGAAAGCCAGGTCAATCGTATCGGTTTTGGTTTGGGCTAAAAGCGACTCCTTTTCGCCGTCAAGCCGCTCCATCAGCGCTTTTATTTCGTCCAGCGATTGCTTGGCTTCAAGCTGCGCTTTTACGCGGCCTTGCTCTAAGCCCTCTTTGTAGCCGTTCATCCTCGCCTCGGCAAGAAGCGTCGCGGCTTCCTCTTTAACGCGCCTTCGGATCTCCTCAGCTTCGGCCTCTGCGCTCTCGATTATCGCTCGCGCCGCAAGCTTTGCTTCGCTAATAATCTCCCCGGGCGACGGACTATTCACTACTTTAACGGTCGCTTCGCTTTTTTCTTTTTTTGGAGCCGAGTACATGACACTTGCGGCTTCGACATTAACTTGAGACACCTTGATAAGGTTAGACAATTATATCATCCTTCCGTCCCCTGACGATATGTATCTCACCCTGATCGGCAAGCTTTCTTGCGATATTGACAATTTTCTGCTGTCTTTCTTCAACGTCCGACAGGCGCACACCGCGCAGGTATTTGGTTTCTTCTTCGACCGTTTCCCTCATGCGGGTAGACATGTTATCATAGAAGGCCTCGACTATATCCATGCTTGCGCCCTTAAGCGCAACGGTAAGGTCGGCGACGTCCACATTCTGCAGCAGCTTTTGAATGTCAATCGGATCAAGCAGCGCTATATCTTCGAACACAAACATGCAGTTGCGAATCTCCTCGCTGAGAACCGGATCCTTTTTGTAAAGCTCCTCCATGATATACTTTTCGGTGCCTCTGTCCGTCGAATTGAGCACCGAGGCAATAAATTTCTTGCCCCCAATCTCTGTCATGTCCACCGATTCGCTCAAAAGCAGTTTGCGTTCGATGAGTCTTTCTACATCTCTTATAATCTCGGGTGAGGTACTGTCCATCTTTGCAACGCGCTCGACAACATCAATCTGCACATCACGCGGCAACTCGCTAAGTATGGCCGATGCCTGGTCGGGCGTACAGTATGACAATATAAGCGCGATAGTTTGGGGATGTTCGTTTTGAAGTATTATCAGCAGCTGTTTGGGATCTATTTTATAAATGAAATCGAAGGCCTTTACCTGAAGAGCTTTTGCTATCTTATTTATAATAGTCGTCGCAGCGGTAACACCGAGGGATTTTTCGAGTATTGCGCGCGCATATTCTATTCCGCCCTCGATAATATAGGTCTGCGCAAGACACAGATTGTAGAACTCTTCCATTGTGGTTTCAACCTCATCCGCCGAAAGCGCGGGCATTGTCGCGATTTCGGTTGTCAGCTTTTCAATCTCGTCTTCGTGAAGATACTTGAAAACCTCGGATGCGGTTTCAACCCCAAGCGATACTACAACCGTCGCCGCTTTTCTGAGGGCGGAGGTCTGCTTCTCAACTCTGGGACTCATCTGCCTTCATCCTCTTTGATCCACACTCTGAGCAGTTGGGCTACCGTTTCTGCGTTCACTGAAGCGAATTCTGTTATCTGCCGCTTCAAAGCCTGTTCGCGAGTTTCGTTGAGCACTATCTCTCCCGGCATGTCTTTCTTTTCTTCTTGTACCTTAATCTCTTTTTCGATTTCAGCTAGCTGCTGTTTTTTCTTTTTCTTTTTATTCTTTATAGCTTTTACAATTATAGTAATAGCAACTATCAGCAAAAGCAGTCCGAGACCGGACATGCCGATGATTATGAGCATTTTTCTGTCGATAATGCCGAAAACAGCATCCGGCTCTTCATCCTCTGTAACCGGAATCGGATATACAGTATCTCGGCCGAGGAATCTCGAGTAAGTCAACGCGACATTTTCGACCGGAACTCCCGCACTGAAGGCGACAAGCTCTCTGTACTTGGCCATCTCCTCGTCGGACATATCCGCGGCATTTATTATGACCGCGACGGTCATGTCGGTAATATTCCCGCCGTCGTCATATATCTGCTTTATCAGCTGGTTTACCAAATACTGAGCGCTGTAGCTGCTTGACGTCTCGGTGCCCCCGCCATCTCCGGGGTCCTCGGCTTCTGAATATGTGGGAACTTCATCTTGGCTGCCTGTATCCCCGCTGCTCTCGCTATGTCTTTCAACCCATGAAATGATGCCGCTGTCGCCTATCACCGGCGCATAACTTGTCTCCTCACTTGTCGTGCGGTTAAAATCCACCACGACATTTACCGACACGCTCAGCCCGTCTTTGCCGAACACCGGCTCGAGGAATGACTTGATCTTTTCCTCGAATATTTTGCTTAGCTCACTTATCGTTTCGATTTTGGAGCCAATATCTGCGGAATCAAAACCGGGCCCTGCATTGAGCTGCTGCCCGTCCTCGCCAACAACGACCACATTTTCTTCGGCAAGACCGGGAATGCTTCTTGCGACAAGTAAAACTATGCCTCTTATTTGTTTTGGAGTGAGCTGTGCGTTTGAATAAAGCTGAAGCGCCACCGACGCTGTAATATCGGCTTTCTCGCTTTTTAGCACATAGGGGTTTTCTTCCGGGATGCCGAGCGTTACTATGGCGCTCTTCACTCCTTGCAGCGTCTCGATTGATTCCTGAAGCCTGTCTTGAAGCTGGAATATGTAAAGCTTTCTTTGCTCGTAATCTGTTGTCAGCAGATCCGATTTTTCCAAAAACAAATCATAGCTAAGCGTGCTGTTAGGATACCCTTCGGTAGCAAGCTGCATTTTAATGGCAGGCGCCTTGTCTTTGGACACAAGAATGGAGCCGTCACTTTCAACTTTGGTGTCCACTCCCATATCGTCGAGCAGCCTTAATATTTCAAGGCTTTCAGCCGAAGAAAGCCCCCTGTATAAAACCGTGTATTTACTGCTGTTTAAAACCGCGGTTAAAATAATGGCTATGGCAACGGAAACTCCTAGAAACGAAAATATCGCTATTTTCGCGCCTTTGCTCAGTTTTTTGAACGCGGAAACGAGCTGTGAAACAGCTCCTGAAATCGATGTATTCATCTATTTGCTTGATTTGTTCATTGTATGTATTTATAGTCACAAACACAGCCGGTATAAAAATTTACCGGCGGTGAAATTACCGATTTTTGTTTTTCTGGGTGCCGCTATCGCTACATCGAGATTCGCATGATTTCGTTATATGCTTCAAGCGCCTTGTTGCGCACTCCGATAAGCAGGGAAAGCGCAAGGTCGGCTTTCGCAATGTTTATCGTAAGCGTATGAAGGTCGTCCATATCTCCGGCTACAGCGCGAACTGCGTCAATCTGAGCCTGAGCTTCAGTCTGCCGGACGTTATTGATCGCCTCATCAAAAAACTCCTTGAAGGGAATAACCGGCTCTCTCGTACTTTGGGTGTTATGTTTTTGTGCAATCGATTCTGCTAAAGCGCCTGTCACGGGCTTTACCGCCATTGTCTTAACCCTCGCTTCATTTTATAATATCGCTATTTTCCTATTTCGAGCGCTTTTTGGGCCATGCCTTTAATCGCATTGAAGACAGTGATATTTGCTTCATACATGCGCGATGCTTCTATCATGCTTATCATTTCTTCGGTTGTATCTATACCCGGGCGCTGCACATAACCCTGTGCGTTTGCCGCCGGGTGGTCCGGNTCATATTCCATGACCGCAGCATCGGCGTCCTCTTCTATCGCCACAGCCACGACCCCGCCATACGACATTATTTCTTTTTCGGCTTCACTCAGCCTTGACTTAAAATCGGCGGGCACTNTTCTTTCGGCAAACACAACGCGCTTTTTAACNTATGCACCGCCGGCTGCCGTCGTATCGGAGTTTGCAAGGTTCTGGGCTGTCACCCGCATTTTAAGCTTCTGCGCGGTCAAAGCCGAGCCCGCAACGTTCAGCGAACTTAGAAAAGCCATATTGCAGTTTTCTCCTGTTCAAAAGTTACTGATGACCGCCGGTGATGGCGTACCTTAATCTGCTGATTTGAGCGTTAAGGGCAGTAACCAGTGCGCTATACTGGAGCTGCGCTCTTGCAAGCTCGATATTTTCTTTGTCGAGCACGACATTGTTGCCGTCCTCGCTGTCCGAAATCCAGTCGCGTTCGACCAGTTCGGGGTTGAGTTTGCTTGCCGCTCTTTCAAGCGTGCCTTTGTCGATGTTGTCTCTATTTAAAACCGATTTCAGTACGTTTTCAAACTCAACCGACTTGCTTTTATAACCTGGGGTTGTTGCGTTTGCAATGTTGTTTGAAATAACGCGCTGTCTCATCCAGAGGGCATCAAGCCCTTTTATGAGAATTTCAGCTCCAATATTGTTAAGCAATTTATGAAACACCCTTCCACTTATGTGTTATTCCATAAGCTAAACACGCTCGCAGATATTGCGGCGGCAGGCAGTTGCGCGTAAAACCGCTTCATTCAATGCAAATATACATTGAATATTCACAATTTACATTTTTGTAAAAAAGATATATGCATGAAACTTCATTGAAAAGTTAATCAAAGCATATTGCGGATTATTATTCGCATCGACAAGAATATTTATTATTCGACATACACGTCAATAGGTAACACAATATCGAAAATATCGTATCTATATAGCTTTATATTGTTTATGATAAACATATAATTTGTCGTTAAGAGATATATTTTACCATTTTATGCAATGGAAGTTGCACAAATTTTTGTCGA
>JGI24713J26584_10000116_pt1 | contig 50366 bp, 51 predicted proteins | sample BioPla4DNA1_FD_26584 | JGI IMG/M metagenome (IMG submission 26584) | reverse complement strand
CTTTATAAAGCTTCTAAAACCAGGTCACCCATTTTGCTGGTGCCCACAACCTGACAGTTCTCTCCGTAAAGATCAGCTGTCCGGTATCCAGCTGCCAATACCTTCTCCACTGCCTCCTCCACAGCTTTAGCCTCTTCCTCCAAATTAAAGGAAAGCCTCAGCATCATGGCAATAGAGAGGATGGTAGCCAAAGGATTTGCCTTATCCTGGCCTGCTATATCTGGTGCAGAACCGTGGATAGGCTCATACATGGCAGCACTGCCTGCACCGAGGCTCGCTGAAGGCAGCATGCCGATGGAACCTGTGAGCATGGCAGCTTCATCGCTTAAAATGTCGCCAAAGAGGTTCTCTGTGACGATCACATCAAACTGCGTAGGCCTGCGCACAAGCTGCATTGCACAGTTGTCAACCAGCATATGCTCGAACTCCACATCCGGGAACTCAGCAGCAACTTTTTCCACTACATCCCGCCACAGCTGGCTTGTGGCAAGGACATTTGCTTTATCCACAGAAGTTACTTTCTTTCTCCGCCGTCTGGCCAGCTCAAAGCCGCGCCGCACCAGCCGCTCGATCTCCTCTGATGAATAGTAGAGGGTATCGATGGCTTCCTCGCCAGTCTCTGTTTCCCGCCGGATCCGCGGCTCGCCAAAATAGAGGCCTCCTGTCAGCTCCCGGACGATCATAATATCTACCCCTTCGATCACATCGGGCTTCAAAGTGGAAGCCGGAGCAAGGGGCGGGAAAAGCTTTACAGGTCTGAGATTGGCATACAAACCCAACCCTTTCCGCAGGGCAAAGAGGGCCTTTTCAGGCCGGATGCTGGGATCTATCCGGTCCCACTTCGGCCCGCCTACAGATCCTAAAAGCACTGCATCTGCTGCCTTGCAGTCTTCCAAAGTTTCCTCTTCGATGGGCTTGCCAAGCTCATCGATGGCAGCTCCCCCTACAAGATGGGTGCTGAAATTGAAGGTGTGTCCCCACCTTTGACCAACTGCCAGCAAAACACGCCTGGCCTGCTCTACGATCTCAGGGCCGATACCATCGCCAGGCAAAAACGCAATCTTAAACTCAGCCACGGTTTGCCACTTCCTTCACGTAATTGATCAAGCCTCCGCTGGCGATAAGCTTTTGCATGAAAGGTGGAAAGGCAGCAGAGCGGTACTCTTTGTTTTGAGTTTTATTGCGGATTATGCCGGATGCCAAGTCCACTTCCAACTCATCGCCGGTTTCAATCTCTTCTGCGTTGGGACATTCTAAAATAGGCAAGCCAATATTGATGGCGTTGCGGTAGAAGATCCTGGCAAAGGAAGTTGCGATCACGCAAGAGACTCCAGCAGCCTTAATGGCTATAGGCGCGTGCTCCCGGGAACTGCCGCAGCCGAAATTTTTCCCTGCTACGATCATATCGCCCTTCTGCACTACCTTCACAAAATTGGGATCCGCATCCTCCATGCAGTGAGCTGCCAGTTCCGCTGGATCCGAAGTGTTGAGATAGCGGGCGGGTATGATCTCGTCAGTATTTACATCATGGCCGAATTTCCATGCTTTTCCTGCTAACACGACTCAAATGCCCCCTTTATAGTTCCTCTGGCCCTGCAATGCGGCCGGCAACAGCTGAAGCAGCAGCTACTGCAGGGTTTGCAAGGTAGACTTCACTCTGCGGATGTCCCATCCTGCCCACGAAGTTGCGGTTAGTTGTGGCTACAGCACGCTCGCCGGCTGCGAGAATCCCCATGTGTCCGCCCAAGCAAGGCCCGCAGGTGGGTGTGCTTACAGCAACGCCTGCTTCCACAAATGTCTGTACCAAGCCTTCCTTTATTGCATCCAGGTATATTTGCTGAGTGCCTGGGAAGACAATTGCCCGCACTTTAGGATGAACCTTCCTGCCTTCGAAAACCTTAGCTGCAAGCCGCAGATCCTCGATTCTGCCGTTTGTGCAGGAGCCGATCACTACCTGGTGGATGGGCACATCTCCAACCTGGCTGATAGGCCGGGTGTTCTCAGGAAGATGCGGGAAAGCAACCTGAGGCTCCAGCTTGCTCACATCGAACTCATAGACCTTCTCGTATTGTGCATCCGGGTCACTGGTGTAGAAGCGAGGAGGACGCTTGCTCCTGCCTTCGAGATAGGCCCGGGTGATCTCATCCGGCGGCACTATCCCTGCTTTGCCGCCAGCTTCAATGGCCATGTTGCTCATGGTGAAGCGGCCGTCCATGGAAAGGTTCTCAATAGCCTCGCCTGTGAACTCCATAACCTTATAGAGGGCACCGTCTACGCCAATTTGACCGATGGTGTACAGAATCAGGTCTTTGCCTCCCACCCAGGGCGGCAGCTGTCCCCGATAGACGAACTTAATGGTGGGGGGCACTTTAAACCAAGCCTCACCTGTTGCCCAAGCTGCGGCGAGGTCTGTGCTGCCCATACCTGTTGCAAAGGCGCCCAAAGCGCCGTAGGTGCAGGTGTGGGAGTCTGCACCAATTACAAGATCGCCGCTTGTGACAATCCCCTGTTCAGGCAAGAGGCAGTGCTCAATGCCCATTCTCCCTACTTCAAAGTAATTGGTGATCTCGTGCCGGAAGGCGAACTCCCGCACGATTTTGGCTAGTTCTGCGCTTTTCAGGTCTTTGTTGGGGGTGAAGTGATCCGGCACCAGCACCACCCGATCTTTGTCAAAGACCTTATCTGCACCGATCTTTTCAAATTCACGGATAGCCACAGGTGCTGTGACATCGTTGGCCAGGGCAATATCAACCTTTGCGTTTATGAGCTGCCCGGGCTCTACAGCATCCAAACCTGCGTGTGCCGCTAGAATTTTCTCTGCAATGGTCATACCCATAGTTTTCAACTCCTAACTACCTGCTACCAGTTTGTTTATTGCCTGCAAATATGCTCTTGCGCTGGCTTCGATAATATCTGTGCTGGTACCCCGGCCAATGTAAGACTTGATGTTGCCCCGTACCTTCAGCGTCACCTCACCCAGGGCATCTTGGCCGCCTGTAACAGCTTTGATATTATACTCCTCCAGCTTCAAGTGGAGCCCCACTACCCTTTCTATGGCCCTGAACACTGCCTCTATGGGACCGGCGCTGGCGCAGGCAGCTTCCTCCAGCACCTGATCGTTGTGGGAGATCCGCACTGTGGCAGTTGGGATGGTCTTATCTCCTGTGATCACGTGGAGATATTCGAGCTTGTAGGTTTCCGGAATCTCAGCGAGGCCCTCTTCAACCAGGGCTTCCAGATCCCGCACTGAAACCTCTTTTTTCCGATCTGCCATGGCGATGAAGCGCTGGTAGGTTTTGTCGATCTCTTCCTCTGAGAGGCGGTAGCCCAGCTCTTCCAGTTTTGCCTTGATGGCATGCCTGCCTGAGTGCTTGCCTAAAACCAGTTTGCTTCTGGTCAGGCCGATGGATTCCGGCCTGATGATCTCGTAGGTAGAGGCTTCTTTCAGCACACCGTCCTGGTGAATCCCTGATTCGTGGGCAAATGCATTGTCTCCTACAATTGCCTTATTAGGCTGGATCACAACGCCGGTGAGGGTGCTCACAAGGCGGCTGGTGCGGTAAATGTGCTCTGTCTGGATGTCGCACTGGACGCCGAACAAATCACCTCTGGTAACCAGAGCCATCACTATCTCTTCGATGGCAGCGTTGCCTGCGCGCTCGCCCAGGCCGTTGATGGCGCCTTCCACCTGTGTTGCCCCGGCCCGCACTGCAGCAAGAGAGTTGGCTACTGCCATGCCCAAGTCGTTGTGGCAGTGCACGCTGAGCTCTACCTTGTCAATACCGGGCACGTGTTCCCTGAGATAAGTGATGAGCTTGCTGTATTCCTCAGGAAAGGTATAGCCTACAGTATCAGGAATGTTCACCACATCTGCCCCGGCTTCGATCACAGCGTGGAGCACTTCAGCGAGAAAAGACCATTCGCTTCTGGTGGCATCCTCAGCTGAAAACTCCACCTCAGGACAGAGGCTTTTTGCAAACTGGACTGCCTCTACCGCCATCTTTAGGATTTGGTCAGGAGATTTTCGGATCTTGTATTTCATGTGGATAGGTGAGGTGGCTATGAACGTATGAATGCGAACATTCTTGCCCCCTCGTAAAGCTTCGGCAGCCCTTTGAATGTCCTGCGGCAAAGCCCGCGCCAAGCCTGCGATAGTGGGTCCTTCTACTTCCTGCGCAATTGCGTGCACAGATTCAAAGTCNCCTGGAGAGGCAATGGGAAACCCTGCCTCGATCACATCTATACCCATAATAGCCAATTGTCGCGCAATCTGCAACTTTTCGGCAAGATCGAGATTCACACCAGGTGTTTGTTCGCCATCGCGCAGAGTTGTATCGAAAATCTTTATTCGCCTCATAGCGTCGCCACCTCCAATATTCTAGATATTCACTGTCCGGACGCTTTTAATATCTTTAATTCGGNCTATTTCGGCCAGAATATCCTCTGTCAGAACNCTGTCTATGGAAAGGATCATCACAGCATCGCCGCCAAGCTCCTCGCGGCCCACCTGCATAGTGGCGATATTGATCCCCCGCTGGCCCAGAAGGGTCCCCACCTCGCCGATGACACCAGGCCGGTCGTGGTGGTTTATCACCAGAAAATGTCCCTGGGGAATTACGTCCACGTGATATCCTTCAACCTGGACGATTCTAACCTCTCGAGGTGCAAACAGAGAACCTGCCAGCTGGTGGCTGCCTTTTGCAGAGTGGGTGGTAACAGAGATAAGGTTTGTGTAGTCTTCCGGCGATTCTGCCCTACTCTCCTTCACCTTGATGCCGCGTTTTTTAGCCAGGTAACCAGCATTGACCATGTTCACTTCCTCTCCGTAGGGCAGGCTCAGGATACCCTGAAGCAGCGCTGTGGTAAGAGGAGCGATTTCCAGCTCTGCCAGTTCCCCGCTGTAGGTTACCTCCACCGAGGCAATGCCGCCACGAGACAGCTGCGCTGCCATGGAACCCAGCTTTTTGCTGAGGTCCAAATAAGGCTCCAGCTGCGAGAGGAGCTCTTCGCGAAGTGGAGTCATATTCACAGCATTCTTGAAGGTTTTGCCTTCCAAAGCCCGCACAAGTTCCCTTGCCACATCAATGGCCACATTGATTTGGGCCTCTTCAGTGGAAGCGCCAAGGTGAGGAGTTAAAATCACCTGGGGCAGGCCCCGCAGCGGAAGATCCCCGGGGGGCTCCTGTTCGTAGACGTCAATGGCGGCACCAGCAACTTTGCCCTCTTTTACCGCCTGGGCTAGTGCTTCGTAATCGATAATGCCGCCTCTTGCGCAGTTGACGATCCGCACCTGGTCTTTCATCCTGGCAAACTCAGCTTTGCCGATGAGATTGCGGGTCTTCGGGGTTAGCGGAGTGTGCACTGTGATAAAATCTGAAGTCTCTAGAATCTCATCAATATTCGCCAGGCGAATGCCCAGTTCCTCAGCCCGCTCTTCGGCTAGGTAGGGATCGTAGGCCAGGATTTTCATGCCGAAAGCATGAGCCCTGACTGCAACTTCAGAGCCAACACGGCCCAGGCCGATAATGCCCAAGACCTTGTTGTTCAGCTCCACCCCTGTATACTTTTTCCTCTCCCAGCGCCCCTCCTGCATGGAAAGGTGGGCCTGTGGAATGTTCCGGGCCAAAGCCAGGAGCATTGCCATGGTGTGTTCGGCAGTGGAGATGGTGTTGCCGCTGGGAGCGTTGAGCACCACGATCCCGTGTTCAGTTGCAGCTTCCAGATCTACATTATCCACGCCCACGCCAGCTCTGCCAATTACCTTCAGTTTCTTGGCAGCTGCAATCACCCGGGCAGTCACCTGGGTTTGACTGCGGATTACAAGTCCCTCGTACTCGCCAATAATAGCAGCCAGCTCATCTTCGCACAAACCTGTCTTTACATCTACATCCAAACCGGCTTGCTCGAGCACTTCGATCCCCTGCTGGCTCAATGGATCGCTCACCAAAACCCGCTTAGCCACGCAGCAGCACCTCCTCTGCTGCTGCCACGGCTGCCCCTTTCTCCACTTGCCAGCCTAATTCTGCCAAAGCCAGCTCTAAAGAGGCGAGAACCTCGAGGAAATCTATTGGCTCAGCATAGCCCATGTGCCCGATGCGGAAGATCTTGCCCTTCAGATCTCCCTGGCCTCCTGCCAGCACTACATTGTATTTTTGATTCAAGAGCTTCCGCAGCGCCTCTACATCCAACCCCTCAGGGCCCAGGATGGAGGTCACAGTTGGAGAGGCGTGTTCGTCAGCCACAAACAAGGGCAGGTTCAGAGCTCTAATCCCTGCGCGGACCATGTCCCGAAGGAGCAGATGGCGCTTGTAAATGTTTTCCAGTCCCTCCTCCAGCATCATGTCCAGAGCTTCCTCCAGCTGGTAGAAAAGGGAAACAGCTGGCGTATAGGGAGTCTGGCCTTTGGGGAGAGATTTCCTGTATGCCAAAAGATCAAAGTAAAAACAGGGGCTGGTATTGGCCTCGATGCTCTCCCAGGATCTGGGGCTGACTGTGATAAAAGCGAGTCCTGGCGGCAGCATAAATGCTTTCTGGGAGCCTGAGGCTGCAATATCTATCCCCCAGTTGTCTGTTTGGAAGTCTGCCCCGCCCATAGAGCTTACAGTGTCCACCACCAAAAGGGGATTGCCCGGGGCGCTGTGGACAGCTTCGCTGATCTTCTGCAAGTCATTGAGTACACCTGTGGAGGTTTCGCAATGGGTTGCGAAAACAACTTTGATTTGAGGGTTTGCCTTCAAGAAGCTCCTTACTTCTTCAGGATCAATTGCCTGCCCGTATTGGCAGCGGATTGTCTCCACCTCGGCGCCGTATTTGGCGGCGATTTTTCCAAATCGTTCTCCAAATACACCGCTTACAAGCACTAAAACCTGGTCGCCTGGGGATACTGTGTTGGCTACTGCTGCCTCTAGGGCACCTGTTCCTGAACTTGTGAGAATGAAAACGTCTTCTTCTGTCTGGAATACGGTTTTGAGTTTTGCTGCGACTCGTTTGCAGAGCTCCATAAAGTCACCACTGCGGTGTCCCATCATTGGCTTGGCTCCAGCGCGGGCAATTTGCGGCGGAACCGGTGTGGGACCTGGAATTCTCAGTTGGCGCTTTTCAGCAAACATGAAAATACCTCCTATTTTTTATTTATCCATGGCATCATTGCCCGCAGCTTCCTGCCGACTTTCTCGATGAGGTGCTCGGCCTGCTGATTCCGCAGGGCGTTGAAAACAGGACGGTTCACCTGGTTTTCCAGCAGCCACTTGCGGGCGAATTCGCCAGACTGGATCTCGCAGAGAAGCTCTTTCATCGCCTTTCTTGAGGCTTCATTGATCACTCTGGGGCCTGAGACAAGATCTCCGTATTCAGCAGTATCGCTGATGGAATAGCGCATCTGGCTGATGCCGCCTTCGTAGATGAGGTCTACAATCAGCTTCATCTCGTGGAGACATTCGAAATATGCAACCTCCGGCTGATAGCCAGCTTCAACCAGGGTTTCAAAACCGGCACGGATGAGTTCAGATAAGCCGCCGCAGAGCACAGCCTGCTCGCCGAAAAGGTCTGTTTCTGTTTCCTCTTTGAATGTGGTTTCGATGACGCCGGCTCTTGTGCCGCCAATGCCCTTGGCATAGGCCAAAGCCAGATCCCGTGCTCGGCCAGTTGCATCCTGGTGGACGGCGATCAGGCAGGGCACCCCTACACCTTCCTCGTATGTTCTCCGCACCAGATGCCCCGGTCCTTTGGGAGCAACCATGAAGACATCTACATCACTAGGAGGTTTGATCTGACCGAAATGGATGTTGAAGCCGTGGGAGAAAACCAGAGCTTTGCCTGCAGAAAGATGGGGTGCGATCTCGTTTTTGTACAGCTGGGCCTGCACTTCATCTGGCACCAGGATCTGGATCACATCTGCTTTTGCTGCAGCCTCGCCTGCAGAAACAGGCTCAAAGCCCAACTCTTTAGCCAGCTCGTAGTTGGCAGAACCAGGCCTCTGCCCCACAACAACGTTAATACCGCTGTCGCGAAGGTTCTGTGCCTGGGCATGCCCCTGGCTGCCAAAGCCGATGACTGCAACAGTTTTACCGCTAAGTAAGTCCAAATTTGCATCCTGATCATAATACATTTTGCTCATCTTCCACACTCCTTAATCTCTATCTGATTGTCCCGGCTCCGGGACAGAGTCGGCTAGTTGCCTGTACGGACCATGGCTATCTTGCCTGTGCGCACCAGCTCTTTAATGCCGTAAGGCCGGAGAAGCTCGATTAAAGCGCTAATCTTGGACTCATCGCCTGTAGCCTCGATAATGGCTGCCTTCTCGCTGACGTCCACGATTTTCGCCCTGAAGATGCTGATGATCTGCAGGATCTCAGACCGATTGCTGCTGTCTGCAGCGACCTTGATCAGGGCCAGCTCCCGCTCCACTGTGGCATCATCTGTCACATCGCTGACCTTTACCGTATCCACCAGCTTGTTCAGTTGTTTGATTAACTGTTCGCCTGTGGCCTTATCTGCTTCTAAGACGATGGTCATGCGGGAGACAAGGGGCTCTTCAGTTCTGCCCACGGCAATGCTGTCGATGTTGTAACCGCGGCGGCTGAAGAGGCCTGCTACTCTCGCCAGCACCCCAGGATGGTTGGTCACCAGAATGGAGATCGTGCGCTTGGCCGTCATTTGTCTCCCTCCTTGCCAAAGATCATCTTGCTCAGTTCGCCGCCAGGGGGAACCATGGGCAAGACGTTCTCTCCTCGATCTATCACCACATCCAGCATAGCAGGACCTGGGTGATTTAGGACCTCAGCTAAAACATCTTTCAGCTGTGCAGGGTCTGAAACTCTGCGGCCCAGCCAGCCGTAGGCTTCAGCAAGCTTCACGAAATCAGGGGTGCCTCCTTCCAAGTTCACACAGGAGTAGCGGCAGTCGAAGAAGAATTCCTGCCACTGCCTGACCATTCCCAGATAGCTGTTGTTCAGGATCACGACTTTCACGGGAATGTTTTCGCACTTGGCTGTAGCCATCTCCTGGCTGTTCATGAGGATGCTTCCGTCGCCTGCAATATCAACAACGATTTTATCGGGTCTTCCCACCTGGGCGCCGATTGCAGCGGGCAGCCCAAAGCCCATGGTGCCGAGGCCGCCAGAGGAGATTAGGGTCCTGGGCTCTTCGAAAGGATAGTATTGGGCTGTCCACATCTGGTTTTGGCCTACTTCCGTGGCGATTACGGCTTTGTCCCCAACAAGCTCGCTGATCAGCTGGATAACCTGCTGCGGCTTGATTTGCTCACCAAGCTGGTAGGTCATGGGATACTCCTCTTGCCACTTTTTGACCTGCTCCACCCAACTCTGCCGCCTGCCCGCCAATTTCTCAACTTTCGCCTTGTTCACTTCAAGGCCTGCCAGCACTTCAGTCAAGACAAGCTTTACATCTCCAACCACAGGAATATGGCTGGTCAGGTTCTTGCCGATTTCAGCCGGGTCTATGTCGATGTGAATGATTTTGGCATTGGGAGCAAAAGTAGAGATTTTGCCTGTGACCCGGTCGTCGAAGCGGGCACCTACTGCAACAAGCAGATCCGTGCCTGTCACTGCCAGGTTTGCAGCTGCTGTACCGTGCATGCCCAGCATGCCCAAAGAAAGCTCATGGGAGCTGGGGAAGGCACCTAAACCCATCATGGTGGTGGTGACGGGAATCCCGAGGAGCTCTGCAATTCTCCTCACCAGCTCTGAGGCACCTGAGCTGATCACACCACCGCCAAGATAAAGGAGGGGCTTTTCTGCCTTCAAAAGAGCCCTTACTACCTGGGCAATTTGCCTCGGATGGCCGTGGTATGTTGGCTTGTAGCTTGGAATGTCCACTTCTTCAGGATAGGAATAATCCAAGGTGGCAGTCTGCACATCTTTAGGCAGGTCGATGAGGACTGGACCAGGCCTGCCTGTGCTGGCGATGTGAAAAGCCTTCTTGATTATACTCGGCAGCTCCCGGACATCTTTCACCAGCCAATTGTGTTTGGTGATGGGCAGGGTTATCCCTGTGATGTCCGCTTCCTGAAAGGCGTCTGTGCCGATGGCATTGGTTGCCACCTGACCTGTAAAAGCCACTACGGGAATGGAATCCATATAGGCATTGGCAATTCCAGTTACCAGGTTGGTAGCTCCTGGTCCTGAGGTAGCGATGCAAACCCCAACTTTGCCAGTTGCCCTGGCATAACCATCTGCCGCGTGAATTGCCCCCTGCTCATGTCTGGTGAGAATATGCCTGAGGGGTGAGCTGTAGAGGACATCATATAACGGCAACACTGCTCCGCCAGGGTAGCCAAAGACAACCTCAACTCCCTCAGCAATTAAGCTCTCTACCACCGCCTGAGCGCCAGTGATCGTTCGCATTAACTCACCTCTCCCCTCTTTAGTAATTATAAAAAAACCCCTCGTCTTGGTCCCTGTACTCCGAAGACGAAAGGAGCTTTTTTCCATGTAAGAGCAATAGAAAAGATTTCTTTAAAATATATTACAATTCCCAATCCTTGTCAAGTGTACCAGTTATTTTTCTGCCATGGTTGCCATGGTCACAAGGGCGAGACCAATTCTTATAACAAAAGCTCCGCCTAGCCTGTAGGTCCTGCTAAGCGGAGCTTATAAGACAAACTAATCCAGGCAGAAATTTTAGACTCGGCCCACCTGGCGGTTGTCAATGACCCTTTTGGCTTTTCCTGCAGTCCGCGGGAGGGTCTTGGGTTCCACCAGCATAACCTTAACTGAAATGCCCAAAATAGTGTGGATCTTGTCTGCAATTTTGCACTGCAGCGCTTCCAGTTCGCTGAAACTGCCGGTAAAGTATCTTTCCGGCACTTCAACCTGTACTGTCAGATGATCCAAATAGTTTTTGGTTTCAACAATCAATTGGTAGAAAGGTTCCACTTCAGGGATCTCAGCCAAGGCTGCTTCAATTTGGGAGGGGAATACGTTGACGCCGCGAATCACCATCATATCGTCTGTTCTGCCTAAGACCCTGGCCATTCTCATTGTAGTTCTTCCGCAGCTGCAGGGTGCAGGATCCAAGGTGGTGAGATCCTTGGTCCTGTACCGCAGGACAGGCAAAGCTTCCTTGTTGATTGCAGTGAGAACTAGTTCTCCCTCTTCCCCGTAAGGCAGTTGTTCACCTGTTTCCGGATCAATAACTTCAGCGATGATGTGGTCCTCTGCAATGTGCATGCCGCAGGCAGCCTCACATTCGCCAGCCACCCCAGGGCCCATAATCTCGCTTAAGCCGTAATTGTCTGTAGGGCGCATTCCCCACCGTTTTTTGATTTCTTCCCGCAGCCAATCAGAGGAACCTTCGCCCCCAAAGAGTCCAACCCGTACTTTGAGGTCCCTTTTGGGATCAATCCCGTTCTCTTCAGCCACTTCAGCCATGTGCAGGGCATAAGAAGGCGTGCTCACAAGAGCGGTCACGCCGAAATCCCGCATGGTGCGGAGCTGCCGCATTGTATTGCCTGAAGAGAGCGGAAGGACAGTGGCTCCAACCCTCTCCATCCCGTAGTGAAGTCCAAAACCGCCGGTGAACATGCCGTAGCCAAAAGAGATCTGCACAATGTCATCTGCTGTAACCCCGGCTTGGGTGATGACCCTGGCCACTAGATCCGTCCAGGTATCAAGATCCCGTTTTGTATAGCCGACCACTGTGGGAATTCCGGTTGTACCACTTGAGGAGTGGACGCGGACGATTTGCCTCATGGGAACGGCGAACATCCCATATGGATAATAGCGCCTCAGATCGTCTTTGGTTGTGAAGGGCAGCTTTTTCAAATCAGCAAGGCTCTTGATATCTTCAGGTTTAATTCCCAGCTTATCGAAAGTTTCCCGGTAAAAAGGAACCTTTTGGTAAGCTCTGGCAACAGTATCTTTCAGCCTTGCCAGCTGCAGCTTTTCAATTTCCTCCCGCGGCCAAACCTCGTGTTGATCCCAAATCAATTTCCATTAACCTCCTATTTCCTCAGAACCTGTCAATTTTGTGTCGTAAATTTCCTGGCCGTACGCTTTGACCAAATGTTCCTTGGGCAGGGGCTCAGTAAGCCAACTGACAATAGGCACCACAAACAAAGGAACGATCATGGCCACAGAGCCAATCACCGGCATCAGGCCTGCGTCAAACTTGTAGTACAGCGCAAGGGATATAGAAACCACAAGCCCGCTGAGCATTCCTGCTGCTGCACCTGCTTTGGTCGTCCGGGGCCAGTACAGGCCGTATAAATAAGGCGCAATAAAACTGCCGGCCACAGTGCCCCAGGAGAGGGTCATCAGGGTTAGGATGAGGGTGTTGCGCCTTAAGGCAATGGCCAGGGAAAGAAGCACAAACAACCCGCAGAAGAACCGCAGCCAGCCCACAGTCTTTTTCTTGCCCAGCCGCTCCTCACCAAGAAGGTCTAGGACCACAGTGGAGCTGGCAACCAACACAAGGGAAGCCAAGGTGGACATGGAAGCGGAAAGGACAAGCATCAAAATCAGCACCAAAAGCCCCTCTGGCAGCGCCTGTGAAAGCACCTGGGGCATGATGGCATCGAAATTGGCAGCGCCACCTACCAGCGGCACTTCCGCCAGATACAGCCTGCTGAAAGAACCTACAAGGTATGCGCCAAGGGCAATGATCACAGAAAACACAGTGGAGATCACAGTCGCGCGCTTGATGGCTCCCTCGCTTTTAATGGCGTAAAACTTCTGCACCATCTGCGGAAGACCCCACGGTCCCACGCTGGTTAAAAAGACCAGCCCTGCCATGGGCAGCCAGCCTGGTGGTCCTATGGGACGTGCCAGCTGCGGATCGATGGCAGCTAATCTACTGAGGCCTGTGACCAGTCCCCCAACCTTCTCGTGGCCGATGCCAAAATACAGCATGGCAGCGACTCCTGCCAGCATCACGATTCCCTGCAGAAAATCAGTGATGGAGATGGCAAGATAACCTCCAAGGACGAGGTAGAGGCCGGTGATGATGGTCATGAAGACCAGCGAAAGGACATAGGGGATGCCGACAGTCTGTTCAAACAGATAGCTCAAGCCCATGTAAACCGAGGCGGAATAAGGCACCAAGAAAATGAAGATGATTAAAGCAGCAAGCAGCCTCAGCTTTCGGCTGTTGAATCTCGCCTCCAAGAATGCAGGCATGGTCATTGTGCCGAGGCGCACTGTCATCTCTCTTGTTCTGCGGCCTAAAACTTTCCATGCCAAAAAGCTCCCGATCAAGGAATTGCCCAAGACAATCCACAGGGAGCTGATGCCGAATTGCCAACCAATTTTGCCAGCATAACCGATGAAGATCACTGCAGAAAAGTAAGTGGTGCCGTATGCGAAGGCGGACATCCAAGGTCCGATATTGCGGTTTCCTAAGAAGAAGTCAGAGGCAGTGCGGTTTTTCTTCATTGTTAAAAAACCCACTAACCCCATGAGCAGAAGGTAGGCTAAAACAATGACAAGCTTCCAAAACATTTTCATTCTCCTTCCATACTACTGTCCTACTCTATTTACGGTTCGCTCTTGAAAAGAAAATTCCTGCTTTGCGGCAAAAATAAAACGCGCAGCGCGTATTTCTAAATTGTTACAAAACACGTGCGCGCGTTTCTGTGCGCATTTATTACGTTTTTGATTAAAAGGTCTCATGTTAAAATGTTGATTTATCAACATTTATTAAATGATNAGCCCCGTTCATCAAATAAAACGCAACGCGCGTTTTTACGTTTCCCTGCAGGACTAATGGGAACAAACCTTTTTCCATCACCTCTTGCCTGCCAAAAAAGGAGCAAGCCTGCAAGGTTGGGAATCAGCGAGCTATTGCGGCTTTCCACCAAGCGAATGCTTTCGCTGACTCCTCACCTGAAAGGCTCAAAAGAATCTTGTCCCCACACAGCCGAACGATACGATAGTATTGCACGACCTTTCGAATTTCAAGGGATCTAGATCTTAAAATTAGCATCCTCGATAAGCTGAACAGAGAAATTCAAAAGCCCCAGATGGATCCTCCAGGAACGCTGATCTCTGGGATAAAAAAACTTCGNACAAGGCTTGCCGTCAGGGCCTTTGTCCTGTGCAGTGCTTTTCCCTCTGCCGTGGCGCAGGGCTCACTACTTCAATATAATATAACTGAAACTTTTCGTAAGGAATCACGGAAGCCCGCGTGTTTATGTTGGGAACTGTATTGAGAAAGATGGTTGAAATGGCAAAGGCCACTGCTTATTCATAAATCTGTTTCTCACCAAATTTTTCAATCCGCTTTAAACTTAAGTTTAACCGATTCGCCCTCTGCTTTCAAAACCTGCAATTGTTTTGTTCCAACACAATATCATCGCCAAATGACTTGCTTCTTCGAGAGGATATCTAAATATCATAATCACAGGCTGAGAATTCAGAAAAGAGAAAACCACTACGATTCCCTCTGCTCGTGACGGATAACTTTCAACTGCGTTACAGGATGCTCGCGGAGCACTGCAAAATCTTTTCCTGCCCGTACCTTCGCAATAGCCTGCTGAAGATCTTCTGCCCTGGCCACAACGGTCCGGCTTGTGGTCTCCTCCACATCCATAATAAATACCTTCACGTTTTAACCCCCACTATAGAAATATTTTCCTTGATCAAATTTTACTATATTCGAGATCAAGTAGCAAGAGCTACCACAAAAAAATCGCTCCGCAATTTCCGGGTTTGACGGAGCGAAAAATTGCTTAATCCAAACGACGGCAGTTCCATTTCCAGACTTATGCCGTCTGTGCAAATCAACTCCTAGACATGTGCGGTCTGCTGAGCAGATACTAATCAAGAATTCTATCAAAATCCAGCAGCAGAATTTGATACCAACTTTATCTATTTTGCACTACAGCTTTGAAAGTCTTTAACACTTCTTCGACTTCATTCATCATCTCTGTGTACTGTTTCAAGTCTTCAGGTGTTTTTTCATCATAGGGAAGATCAAAAGGGAGAATATAAGCATAAACCTTGCCACCTATTTCGCCTAACTTTTTGAAAGGAAAGGGCTGACCCTCCTTTTTTGAATCCTGTTCCCACTTTTCCCTGCTTCCATATTCAACTATAGTGAATATAATAGGATTTTGTGCTAAAGCGCTTTCGGACACAGTCTTGTGTGATACAACAAAATCACGAGCTTCGCTTATCTCCACCTTACCTTCCCAGGAGCTTGGCAATTCCAGCATGAATCCGTATTGTTCTGAAATAACAATGTATTTTTCATCTTTTGATTGGCTTCTAGAGAGCACTGGACTGCTCTGCGCTAATTCATCTGAAGCAGGCAGCTTGGTGCTGCAGGAGGCAAACACAAAAACAAGAATTAATGCAGATGATTTTACTGTTTTTATCATTTTCCTTCCACTTATCACCCTATTCAACCGGAAAATCAAAGTATGTATCCGGATAAGGCTCATCTTTTAATTTGTAATGCCACCACTCCTCTGGATAAACTTCGAAACCGGCTGCAACCATTGCATCGCGCAGGATATTCCGGTTCTCCTCCTGCTCCTCTGTGATTAAATCTGTGCCGTGGTTTGAAATTTCGCCGAAAAAGTCGAACCCGCTTCCCATATCAAGCTCTTCGCCTGTGGAGATATCAACTAAAGTTAAATCAACAGTGCTTCCCCGTGAATGGCCGGATTTTTCGGCAATATATCCCAGCTCAAATAGAACGGATTTATCTAGAGCAGGATAGTACTTTTCCTTCATTTTGGTATCATTTAGATCCTTTGCCCAGCGTATGAAATGGTCTACTGCTCGCTGGGGGCGGTAAGCGTCGAAAATTTTAATGTAGTATCCCTGCTCATATAGAAGATCTGCTGCTTTTTTAAGTGCCTGTGCCGCCTCAATGGTAAGGATGGCCTTTGGCGCATGATAGCCGTCGATCACCGCACCGACAAAGTTGTCCTCACTGAAGTAGCGTATCTCAAGCAGTGCCGTTGGAATCACATCAGTCACATATACAAACCCTTCAGGAAGCTGGTTCTGGCTGGATACAGCAGCACAAAATACGAGTAATGCCAGTACTGCTGAAAAGACAATACCCCATCTTTTATTTCTCATCGTTACTGCTTCCGGCATAAGATCACCCCTTATCTAATACCTGACCTTTCGTGAAAACCCGCTCCAGAATGAAAAACTATGAAAACAGGTTGTACTTTGAATATTCTATCCAGTCCTCAAAAAACCTCCAGTTTTTTAACAGAGAACCTAAATCCTGCCACAGGCCTAAATCAAACGAACATATGAGAGAGGACGTTCAAAGGGACAGATATTCCGGTCTTCTCCCCACTCTAAGAGGGGCAGCGTGTGTTAAAGTCCTTAATCTGCCCTTTCCGTCACAAAGGTGATTCGCCCCTGAGGTTCTGCATATTCCGGACCGATGACTCCGCCAAGACCTTCGGTTATATACTTAATAAGAACCTGAATGTCAGAAATTGCCGTGTTTGGCATAAATACATTGTCAGCAAACATAGTATAGCCATCGCCCATATTCTGGAGCATGTAATTGTGGCTTGCTACGGTGTAGGTCTTGTTTAGATCCAGCGGTTCATCCCCAATATAAACGTTCTTTACCCGATACTCGCCGCCAACCCCCACAAACAAGCCAGCCTCATCTGTTTCCACGCTGGAATCTATGTATGTATGCACCTCATAACTAATCCCTGAAGGACAGAGCCAGCCGCCGAATTCTTTAGGCCAGGCACGCACGCTGAACTCAAGGGCATCCAGGATCTCCTGACCTGTTGCCTCGCACACGCTGAGCATATTGCCGAAGGGGTGGATCTTTAAGATGTCCTCCCTGGTAATCTCACCTTTGCAGAGGCTGTCCCGGATGCCGCCTCCGTTTACAAACGCGAGATCAGCACCAGATACATAGCGATATGCATCTGCACAGAAGTTGCCAATGGCAGTCACTGCGCTGCGGACAATACGCATCCCGGTGGCCGGATCTTCCGTCAGGAGATCAACCTTGCTTGTCCCAACTACTTCTGCAAGTGAAGCACTGAGTTCTTGCTTTGCCTTTTCAATGGCCTCGTTCATAATGGACTCAAGACCCAAAACCTCAACTGCATTCTCATGGTTGGCCCATCTGTACAAGCCGGTGCTGATTTTCCCTTCTTTTGTGATGCGCACATATCCTATCGCTTCAAGCTTTGTTCCGCAGGCAGAACGGAAGACCTCCTTGCCGGCTTTGTTCTTTATTATGACCTGTTCAAGGTCGTGGCTGTGTCCGTCGAGAAAGACATCAATACCAGTCGTGTTTTCTATCACATCTGAAGCTGTGTACGGCTTCAAATCAGCCAAATTGCCGAGATGCGCCATTGCAACAACATAATCCGCACCTTCAGATCTTGCTTCATCTACCGCCTTTTGAACAGCTGCATATAGATCTTTCCCATCGCTGCTCTGCATGAAACCATAAATGAAGTTGCCATCTTTGTCCATGAAGTATGCAGGGGTGGAGCTTCTCAGCGTCCAGGGGGTGGTGATGCCTACAAAGGCAATCCTGGTGCCGCCAATCTCCTTTATAATGTATGGTTCAAAGACAAGCTCCCCTGACTTGTTGAAATTACAGCTAATATATGGAAAATCGGCCATCTCAACAAGCTCCATAAACCGCTCCATGCCGTAGTCGAACTCGTGGTTTCCGATAGTTGCCACATCATAGCCAAGGGTGTTCATCAGCTGGATAATTGCACCGCCTGCTGTCAGCGCAGCAAGGGGTTCGCCCTGAACGGCATCGCCGTTGTCTACGAGAATGACATGATTACCCTTTGCAATTAGTTGACTCCGGATCACATCTACGCCGCTATATGTCCAGCCGCTGTCTATACCACTGTGCGCGTCGCTTGTAAAAAGGATCACAATATCCCGGCCATCTTCCGACAGTGCAGCATCAGCCGAGGCTATATCAGCTGCACTAGAGACAGCAAAGCTCAACAGCAGACACAATGCTAAAAGCTGCGCTGTTATTTTTTTCATATTGATCCCCCTTGATAAAACAACCGTGAAAACAATTCAGTATTCGGCAAATAATCAAAATCTAAAAACCACATTCACGGCTGTTGGATCTGGAAAGAACGGCACACCGCTCAATGGAGTCCTGTTGCTGGCAGAGCCATTGCCTTTTATTTGCAGTTTATTCGCCTTTTGCCAAAAAATAGAGAAAAGCCCTTATGGCAAGGGCTTTTCTTTCTATCGTAGTTCAAAATTGTTGTCGTGGTTTGGAGGCGACACCCGGATTTGAACCGGGGAATAGCGGTTTTGCAGACCGCCGCCTTACCACTTGGCTATGTCGCCTCATGGAGCGGAAGACGGGATTTGAACCCGCAACCCTCGCCATGGCAAGGCGATGCTCTACCGTTGAGCCACTTCCGCACGTGAAAAAATTCTGGTGCCGAGAGTCGGAATCGAACCGACCACACGAGGATTTTCAGTCCTCTGCTCTACCAACTGAGCTATCTCGGCTCGATGGCGGAGCCGACGAGACTTGAACTCGCGATCTCCTGCGTGACAGGCAGGTATGTTAACCAGCTACACCACGGCTCCATGAAAATGGTGGGCGAAACAGGACTTGAACCTGTGACCCCCTGCTTGTAAGGCAGGTGCTCTAGCCAACTGAGCTATTCGCCCTAAGCAATAGTTAGTATACCTAATTCGGACGTATTAGTCAAGTAGGCAGCAGAAGTTTTTCTTCCTCTTCAGCTTGCCCTAGCTCCCTTATCCTCTCCCATGCTCCGTTCTGTGGCACTATTTCCCCGGCTGAAAATAGGTGCCCCGGACACACTATAGGCGGAGGTGGTAGATGTGAAGGCATCAGAGGACCTGAAAAGAGAGGCTGCAGAAAAGCTGGGCCTTTTGCCAAAAATTGAAAAGGACGGCTGGGGCCAGCTGACAAGCCGAGAGGCTGGGAGCATGGTCAGGGAAATGGTCAAGCGCGGCGCTGAGGCCGTGCTGGATGAAAATCAGAAGCTGGGGCTTGAGGTGGCCGAAGAGCTGGGCCTGACCGAAGCCTTCCTCTCAGGACGGGGCTGGCGGGACTTCACCCCAAAGCAGATGTTCGCCTTTGCCAAGCGGCTTGCAGATAAACGTCAGGGAAATCCTTAGCTGCCAATCACTTCTAGCATGCAACTCGAAAGCGGGGATATACTACAAACAAATCCACTGAAAGTGAGGTGAATTGAATGGGCGCTGGCCAAAGAAGTGGAAACCAGGTAATGTATCCGCAGGCAAGGCAAGCTCTGGATCAGTTCAAGTATGAGGTTGCCAACGAACTCGGTATTGATCAGTCTCGTATCGTCAATGATTACTGGGGATACATGACCTCTCGCGATTGTGGTGCAGTTGGTGGTAACATGGTTCGCCGCATGATCCAGGCTGCTGAGCAGGCTCTGATCCAGCAGGCTGCTCAGGGTGTGAAAGTTGGATTCCGGGAGCAGATCGGCAAAAACGCTGATAGCGCTTCTCTGACTCCTCCTGGCACACCCAGCCAGACTCAGGACGCAGGCATCAACCTACAGCAATAAATTACATCAGGCCTGAGGCTTGCCTCAGGCCTCCTTTTGACATCAACTTTCCCGCAGCTCAACTGTCTTGGGGGTGATTTGCTGTGCCTAAGCGCAGAGGACATCTTGTCCCAGAAGCAGCCCCAGTCTTGGATAAATTCAAGTACGAGACAGCTGAAGAACTAGGCCTCTTGCAGAAGGTCATGGAAAAAGGGTGGGCAAACATGACCACCTACGAGTGCGGGAAGATTGGCGGCAACATGGTGCGCAAACTCATCCGCGAAGCGGAGAAAAGTTTGTTCACAGGTGCTGCCGGGGAAGAGGTTTAACCTCTTCCCTTTTTTTATCTCCTGGTGATTTGATCTCGATAAATATCTTGAGAGTTCCGGGAAACATAGGTTTTGCAGCAGGTTTCCATGCAATTTTCCACAGGCGTGGCCTGGATGGTGCTGGCCTGAGGCGCATCGAGGCTATCAGGCGCAGGATCTGCCAATGAATCTGCTGTAACCATGATTTGTGATGCCTGACAGACATTCCCCTGATCCCAGTAGTGGCAGTTGCTGACGCTGCACATGACTCTAACCAATTCACACTACCCCCTTTCATGGGTTAGTGTGTCACCCCTGGTCCTCTTTCATGCTAACAATAGGTAGCAGCCTGCCGCAGCCGGGGCACTTTCCCTCTGCCAAATTAACCTTGACCTGCCTCTGCCGAATGACAACCACTTCACTGCAGTAGGGGCAATAAGTGTTTTCAATGCCGATATTTCCCAGATAAACATACCGGAGCTTCTTTTGGGCTATTTCTTTGGCTTGCCTCATGGTTTCAATTGGCGTAGGCGGAAGGGTTAACTTGTAATTGGGAAAATAGCGGGACAGGTGAAGGGGCACATCTTCACCAAGTTCCTCTGCAATCCAGTCTACAAGCGCTCCCACTTCCTCTGCAGAATCGTTGAGGCCTGTAATGAGTAGGGTTGTGATTTCCAAGTGGCACTTCTCCCGCAAAAGCTTTGCAGCCTCTTTCGGTGCCTGGCTATTTCCGCCGCAGTATTTTCTGTAAAAGGCATCGCCTGCTGCCTTCAAATCCAGATTGGCCGCTGAGATAAAGGGCAGAAGTTCCCTCAAAGGCTCAGGATTGATGAACCCATTGGTGACCAGAACATTGACAAGGCCCTCTTTTTTGGCCAGGGAAGCTGCTTCTTTGACGTACTCGTACCAAACCAGGGGTTCTGAATACGTATAGGCAATCCCGACCACCCTCGGATCCCGCGCCTTGACCTCCAAAGCCAGCTCCACAAGCCTTTCGGGGCTCATGTATTCTGTGGGAGCCTCCTGTTGGGAAATGTGCCAGTTCTGACAGAAGCAGCATGAGAAGTTGCAGCCCACTGTGCCCACAGAAAGCACCAAAGAGCCTGGGAAAAAATGATAAAGGGGCTTTTTCTCAACCGGGTCCACAGCACAGCTCGAAACCCGGCCGTAAGTGGCAGCAAGGAGCTCGCCTTCCCTGTTTTCCCTCCCGAAGCACATCCCCCGCTGCCCAGCCGCCAAAAGGCAGCTGTGGGGGCAGAGCTGGCAGCGAACTCTCTCTCCTTCCCGCTGCCAAAAAAGACCCTTTTTCATTGATAGCGCACCACCTGAAAGCGATACAGCTCCACTTCCTCATCTGGCCCGATGCCAGCTTTCCTTTTTGCAATATCCAGCTGCTCCTCGACAGTATCGATGCCTTCCAAATCGGGAAGCAGCAGCCCCTGCCTTCTGCCTGCCTTCACAATAACCCCGTAGCGCTTGGGATCCAGCTGTGCGGGAGATGCGATTCTCTCTGGCTCCCCCAGCACATCCACAGAATATGTAAGATAAGGCAGCTCTTCCTCCCGGACAGGAGGAAAACGGGGATCTTCTGTGGCAGCTGCGATGGCGCAGTGGATAATTTCATCTGCCAGGCTGGATCTAGTGGCGGAGATGGTGCCTATACAGCCCCGCAGCTGGCCGCCTTTGTTGATTGAAACGAAAGCGCCGCCTTTTTTTCCCAGAAGCTGCGAGGGGCGGGGCTCGATGATTTTCCCGGAAGTAACGTAGGTTTCCACTGCCTCAATGGCTAAAGCCACAGGCTCGCTTGCCCCTTCCCTTTGGACAGCGAAAAGCTGTCTGTAGACAGCTGTGAGCTTGTCTGCAAGCTTCCGCTCTGGATCCTCTCTGCCGCTTGTGGTGATGAGGCAGTTGCAGTACCCCACCCCAAAAGGACCTTCATAGGAGAGGACAGCTGCTTGGGCGTCCAGCCCCTCAAATGCTCCCAGCATGATGGCCAGAGCGTTGTAGCCGCACTGGTGCGCTTCCTCGATGAGGCGGGGGTCCATGCCGGCAATGCCCTCAAGATCCAGCCTCGCAAGCTTGTCCACTAAAGTCCGATCAAAAATTTCCCCTTGCGGGTTGTAACCAGCAGGGGCGCTTGGGGTCAGAGAGTGGGACAGATCGCCGCTAGCGACGATCACAGCCCGCCGTCCCTGCGCCTCGAGAGCTTCCCGCAGCAGGATCCCGAAATTGTAGAGATCCGGGAAAGGAAGCATGCTCATTCCCAGGGGAAGAATGGGCACCTCTACCCCCGCCTCTTGGAAATAAAAGAGCGGCACCATACACCCGTGGTCCAGCACGGAATAAAAGCAGTAACGGGCAGCTTTCCCTATGCTGTCTAGGCGGACGAGCTTCCTCTCCCGGGCTGCAATCTCTGCGGCCAAGGCCAAATCGATCTCAAACTCCATACTCACATCCCGGGCCCCGAACTTGCCAAAATCTCCTCTGAGCCACGGCAGCTCCCAGAGAGAAAAATATTCTTGAAACAACGGCGCATGGGGGCTGATAATCACCAGCACTTCCGGCTCTGCTTCCTTTACCTTTTCCGCTATTTTAATCAGCCCCTTGCGGGTTTTTTCAACTTTCGCAAGCTCCCTGCCCCCTACCTGAGGAATCAGAAGAGGCGGATGGGGACAAAAAACTCCCAGCGCAATTGTCATTTCCTCATCCCTCCTTACCTTTTAGTTTTCACTGGCAGGATGATATCATCCCTGCGCTCGAAGTCGTGATCCAAAAAGACGTGGCCGCCGATGCTCACATTACGCTTACCTTCCACCATGATCCGCACCCGTTTAATCTGCGGCAGCTCAGTTAACGAATTGACTAAAGAATAAATGGTGAGCTCTTCTCCCCAACTGCCTGCCCAGTGCTTGCTAACGAGTTCCCTGCTGAAGTTCACCACAGCGCAGTCGCCCCGGATCTCAAGGCCTAAGAGTCTCGTCTCGGGCGGGAACGTGCGGAAAAGGACGCTGTCTGACTTGGGGCCTGCAATCAGCGCCAAAACTATCTTTTCCGCAAGCTCTGCTGTGGAGAGGCCTTCTTTAGGCACTCCCAGGTCGTGCACAACAGGCACCAAAAGGTCGTTGCTGTGGTCCAGCCCTTCGAAGTATAAAAGCACCTCCCCAGGTCCCAAAGCGCCGCGCAGTTTCCACAGCTGCTCCCGGGTTCTGTCCAGATTTGCATCCACCTTTTCTGCCTGCTCTCCCCTGCCGCGTTCCTGGCGGTATTTGGCTGCAAAATAGGCGGCTAGTCCCGAGGCAATTGCTTTCGCCACTTTCTTTTGATAGGCAGCCTCCTGCAGAAGCTTCTCTTCCCTGGGGTTGGAGAGAAAGCCAATCTCCACCACAACAGCCGGCATTTTGCTGTCCCGCAGCACCCTGTAGTCTGCAGCCAAAGCGCGCCTTCGGTTGGGGCCGAGGTCCTTTACAAGAGAATCCTGGATGGATTCAGCCAAGAGCTTGCTGTCTGGCGAGGAGCTGTGGTAGAAAGTCTGACTGCCGGACCAGATGGGCTCTGGAAAGCTGTTGGCGTGGATGCTCAGGAAAACGTCTGCTTTTGCCTGATTTGCGATCTGGGTTCTCGCCTCCAGATCCCGCCTCTTCCACGGCAGGCGAGGATCGCCGTTTTCCGCCAGAGCCCTGTCGTCTTCTCTGGTGAGAATGATCTTGAGGTTGTATTTTGCCAGCTCTGTGCGGAGATACTTTGCCACAGCGAGCACAATCTCCTTTTCCTGGCAGCCGCTTTTGCCTACACAGCCCGGATCGATGCCGCCGTGGCCCGGATCGATCACCACCACCTTCCCTGCAATAGCGCCGGCAGGGACAGTTGTCCAGATGAGGAACTGGCCCCGGGCCAAAACCATGGTAAGGCTGAAGCAGAAAGCAAGAAAAACCCCCAAATAGACCTGTAAAGCTCGGGGGGACAGATAGCTGATGAAGACGATTTTTCTTGGGCTCATGGCGATCCTCCTTTGGCGGTTCTTTAAACCTTATGCAGCCGCCAGAGGAGTTAGCACCGTTTCTTTAAGAGCGCCAGCACTCCAGTACCCTAAAGCCGCCGCCCCGCTCAGCCTCCTCCACCCTGGGATAGATTTCTGCAAGTTTCCGCAGGGCGGATTTTGCGCCCTGCTGGGTCCTCATCACCAGGACCAGTCTCCCCCCTTCTGTGAGGTGGTCTTTGGCCTGGGCAAATAATTCATAGATCACCTTCTTGCCTGCCCGCACCGGGGGATTGGTGACAATCAAATCGAATCTCTCGCCACTAAAAGGCTCAAAGCCGTCCCCACAGAGCACCTGGCAGTTTTTAAGCCCGTTTGCTTCCGCATTCCGCTGCGCAAGCTCCACTGCCCTTTTGTTGATGTCGCTCAGCCAAAACTGCACATGGGGCGCGAGTTTCGCCAAAGTAATGCCAATTGGGCCGTAGCCGCAGCCCAAATCCAAAACCCGCTTTGCTTCTCCCAGATCTATGCTTTCCAAAAGCAGCCTCGTGCCCCGGTCCAGCTTCCGCTTGGAAAAAACACCTCGATCCGTCCAGAAAACCAGTTTTTGACCTAAGATCTCAAGTTCCAGCTTCTGCAGCTGGTGTTTGCCTTGTGGGTCTGGGGTGAAATAATGTTCCTGCCTCACCGCCATCCTCCTTGAAAATTGTTAGAAAAAGAAAAAAATATCTTAATAAAAAGTTTANATGTACAAATTTGCACTTAGTGAAAAAATGCGCTATAATATAGACAAGCCCTCCAAAGATACCTATCGGAAGATAAAGGAGGTGGGTTTCATGACTGAATGTCGCTGCTGTGCGGAACCTTTGGTTAACCAAACAGAAAAGGATCGCGGAATCTGCCGGAGCTGTGAAGGGCTGGTTTCCCGGAAAGTTATTGCTGAGCGCGCTAATTTTCCTTTTTTAAGCAGACAGTTCAATGCATGGAAAGTTAACAGCCGAAATCAATAACGTTAACATTTCGAGGCGGTTTTGATACCGCCTCCTTTTTTTATCTCTCCTGCCAGTACACACGCGGCGCCTGCCTGCCTAAAAGCCGCCCAAAGGCAAAATTCCCAAAGCTGAAAAGCACGAACAGGCAGAGGAAGACGCTGCGAATCTCAACTCCCCAGCCTAGCAGCTTCACAACCAAAAAGGCCAGGATCCCGAGGTACAGGCCCCCAAGGAGCATGGCATATAAGCCTGTGAGGTTTCCTTTCATGGCTTTTTGGGGATCTGTCCATTCTAAATTCGGCCACAGCCCGTCAACTAAAAGGGCCAGCTCTCCTACACCTAAACTTCCCCAAAAACCTATAAAAAGTGCCAGCAGCAGCCCTTCTAGCGGAATTGGGAAAAGGGCTCTCAGCATCACAAGCCCCACCACGCCTCCCAAGAAAGTTGCCAGGCTGCTTGCCAGAAGCTTGCTTAGAAGCTGCAGCTTCGGCGGGACAGGGATAAGGCGCGACAGCCAGAACTGTTTTCCTTCCCTGGAGATGGCAGTAGACGGCAAAACGCTCAGCACAGGCAGGGAGGCAATGTAGCCTGCGGCTCCTAATTCCAAATAAGCAAAGGGCACCTGAGCAGGCAGGCTTTCCGTGCCGCTTCGCCAGAGGAAGAACAGGATAACAGGCGGCAGGAACAGATTGATAAGGCTGTTTGTGAGGAAGACTGGATTGCGCACAACAAGCGCGATCTCCCGCCAAAGGAGAGCTCCGAGAACGCTTCTCACCCGCTGCCTTGCGGCAGCCTTTCTCCTGCCTCCACTTACCTCCCCTCCTCCCACAACTCCTTTGAAAAAGAGGAGCTGTCCGAAAAACAAAAACAGGCCAGCTGCAGCTGCAGAAAACAGAACGAACCCTACAAGGGCAAGGAAATCATTTTGTACCAGAAAGCGCACTGCCCACAGGGCAGGGGGGTAATTTCTTCCCAAAAGGTCCACAAGGCCTCCTGGGGTCAGAAGGTGGCTAAGGAGTTCTTCCTGGGTGATTCCCCTCTGCACTCCCATGGCCAGATACTGGATGGCAAAGGCAATCAACAGCGAAATCAAAATGCCCACTACCCGCCAAAANTCCCTGCCTTTGGGCAAATTGACAAACCTCATCACCACAAGCGCGATGGCTCCTGCCGCAGAGAGAGGAATTACAGGCACAAACAGGAAAACAAGAACCCCTTTGAGCCAAAAGAGGGGGTCTGGATAAAACTGCCACCAGGCAGCGAAAGCCGGCAGGAGGAGAGGCAGGAGGGTGATGTATTCGTTGACGAGGATCGTAAGAAACTTGGCTCCGGAGATTTCCCAGGGCCGCAGAGGCAGGGGCAGGAGGCGCTCTGTGTCCTCTGCAAAGAAAAAGGCGGAGAGGAGGTAGAAAAGGCCGAAGAGGAGGACAATGGCGTTTGCAGACAAAACCGCAACCAAAAGCCCCAAAGGTGCCTGGTGCGAGGGCAAGGCCTGGTAGATCCCTGCAAAGAACTGGTAGAAAAGGGTCAGAAAACCGATGATGGAGGGGAGAAGAAGCAGGAGGAGCCACCTGTGCACCTTGCTTCCTCTTTCCCGGAAACTGAAGTTGTTTCTTAGGTACAAGCGCCAGAGGGCAAAGGTTTTTTTCATTGGGTTACCTCCAAAAAGATCTCCTCAAGGTTTCCACCATAGCTCGCTTGCAGTTCCTCCATGGTTCCCAGGGCAATCAGCTTGCCGTGGTTGATAATGCCCAGCCTGTGGCAGAAGCGCTCTGCCACCTCCAGGACATGGGTGGAAAAGAAGACGATCTTGCCGGCTCTGGCATGTTCCCGAAGGATCTCTTTCAAAAGGTGCGAGCTTTTGGGATCGAGGCCCACCATGGGCTCGTCGAGGATCAGCACTTCCGGATCCGAGAGCAGGGCGCCGATGACCACCAGTTTCTGCCGCATGCCGTGGGAATAGCTGCCGATCGGATCAGGAAGGGCTGCTGTCAAGCTGAAGGTTTCTGCGAGCCTTCCGATGCGCTCCTGTCTTTCCTCGAGGGGCACCTCGTAGACGTCTCCCAAAAAAGCAAGATATTCTTCTCCTGTGATCCGCTGGTACAAATCTGGATTGTCCGGCACGTAGCCCAGCTTCTTTTTGGCAGCCAGGGGGTTTTTCGCCATGTCAATACCTGCGATCTTCACCTGACCCTTGTCTGGGGCTAAAACCCCCACCATCATTTTAATGGTGGTGGTCTTGCCCGCACCATTTGGACCCAAAAAGCCGAAGATCTCCCCAGGCTCCACAGTCAGGGTCAGATCATCTACTGCCTTTATCTGGCCTTTGTTGTAGCTTTTTGTCAAGCTGACGAGTTCGATCATGTCTGGGCCTCCCTGAGCCAGTTTTCCAGCCACCCTGCTGCTTCATCAATGCCCACCAGCTCCATTTTGCCCCCTTTGCGGACCTTTATTTCCACAGCATTTTGAGCCAGGGTCTTGGAACCTATGGTCACCCGCAGGGGAATGCCGATTAAATCTGCATCCTTGAATTTCACACCAGCCCGCTCGTTTCTGTCGTCTAAAAGCACCTCTATGCCCCGGGCTTCCAGTTCTGCGTAAAGCTTTTCGCAGGCAGCCCTGGATTCTTCGTCCTGCCAGTTTATGGGCACGATGAGGACCTGATAGGGAGCAATTGCCACAGGCCAGCAGATGCCGAACTCATCGTGGTTCTGTTCGATGGCTGCAGCCATGGTTCTGGAAACGCCAATGCCGTAGCAGCCCATAACCATGGTCTGGGTTTTCCCTTCCTCATCAAGATAAACTGCACCGATTGCTTCGCTGTATTTGGTGCCGAGTTTAAAGACCTGACCCACCTCGATCCCCCGGGCCAGCTGGAGCTTGCCTTCCCTGCAGCGGGGGCAGCTGTCCCCCTCTACAACCAAGCGCAAATCCGCAGCTTTAACTCCCAATGGTTCCAGATCCCGCTTCGGATCCAAATTGATCAGGTGGGTGTCTTTCTTGTTGCCGCCTACAACCCCTCTTTCCACTGCCATTACAGCGTGGTCTGCGTAAAAGGGAATCTCTTCTTTCAAGCCAATTGGCCCTGCAAAGCCTACAGGCGCACCAGTAATCCGGCGGATGGTGTCAGGATCTGCCAAGGTGAGGTTTGTTGCTCCTAACAGATTGGCCACTTTAACCTCGTTAACCTCGTGATCCCCTCTTACCAAAACTGCAATGGGTTCGCCGTCTGCGAGGTACAGCATGGTTTTGATGAGCTGCTGGGGCTCGACCCCGAGAAAAGCTGCAACTTCTTCCACTGTATGCTTGTCCGGCGTATCCACCGCCTCAAGGGGCTGGGCTTCAGACTCGCCGCCTGCAGGAGGCGGTAGGGCTTCTGCCCGCTCAACGTTGGCAGCATAGTCGCAGTTTGTGCAGTAGGCAATCTCTGCCTCGCCGCTGGGGGCAAGGGCCATGAACTCGTGGGAAATGTTGCCGCCAATGGCGCCTGAATCTGCCTCTACAGGCCTTGCAGACAGGCCTACCCGGGCAAAGACGCGGGCGTAAGCCTCGTACATCCTTCGGTAGTATTCGTCTAAAGACTCTTCGTTCCTGTGGAAGGAATAAGCGTCTTTCATGATAAATTCCCGGGCCCGCATCAGGCCAAAGCGGGGCCTGATCTCATCCCGATACTTGTTTTGAATTTGATACAGCGCCACAGGCAGCTGTCTGTAGGAGCGGATCTCCTGGGCCACTATGGAAGTGATCAGCTCTTCGTGGGTGGGTCCAAGGCAGAATTCCCTTTTGTGCCGGTCCTGGAGGCGGAACATCTCTTCGCCATAAACGTCCCAGCGGCCTGTTTTCTCCCAAAGCTCCCTGGGCTGGACGATGGGCATAAGCAGTTCCTGGGCGCCTGCCCTGTCCATTTCCTCTCTGATAATGGCCTCGATTTTCTGCAGAACCCTGATAGCCAGGGGAAGATATGTATAAATGCCGCCTGCGAGCTTCCGCATGTAGCCTGCCCGCAGCAGCAATTTATGACTTGCTATTTCAGCTTCAGCTGGCACCTCCCTGAGGGTTGGTGCGAAAAGCTCACTCATTCTCATTGTCTATGCACTCCTTCAACTTGCCTATTTCCCTAAATAAAGCGTCCACAAGCTCCTCTTCATCTACCCTGGCCACCACTTCACCTTTGCGGAAAACCAGGCCTTTTCCCCTGCCGCCGGCGATGCCCACATCTGCTTCCCTTGCCTCCCCTGGGCCGTTGACTGCGCAGCCCATCACTGCAACTTGAATGGGCATATCCACCTCCCCGAGCCTCTCTTCCACTTCCCTTGCCAGCTGGAGGAGTTTGATCTCGCAGCGGCCGCAGGTGGGACAGGAGATGAGGGTCGGGCCTCTTTGTCTGAGCCCTAGGCTTTTGAGGATTTCGTAGCCTGCCCTGACCTCCTCTGTGGGGTCGGCAGTCAGGGAAACGCGGATTGTGTCGCCTATTCCATCTGCCAACAGGGCGCCTATTCCCACAGCAGAGCGGATGGTGCCGCTGTAGGCAGTGCCGGCTTCAGTAACTCCAAGGTGGAGGGGGTAGGGTGCTTTTTCTGCCATTAACCTGTATGCTGCGATCATAAGCGGCACCTGGGAAGCTTTCAGGGAAATGACGATCTGGTCAAAGTCAAGCTTCTCGAGCTGCGCCACCTTCTCCAAGGCGCTTTCCACTAAAGCCTCTGCTGTGGGCTTGCCGTATTTGGCCAGGAGCTTCTTCTCTAAAGAACCTGCATTGACGCCGATCCTGATGGGGCAACCTCTGGCCTTGGCCTCCAGCACCACCTGCCGCACCCGCGCTGCATCTCCAATGTTGCCTGGATTGATCCTCAGCTTGTGGACACCGGCTTTCAAGGCTTCCAAAGCCAGCCGCCAGTCAAAGTGGATATCTGCTGCCACAGGAATAGGCGAGGCAGCGCAGATCTTCGGCAAAGCTGCTGCTGCCTCGAAATCCGGGACAGCCACCCGCACAAGCTCGCAGCCTGCGTCAGCCAAAGCCTTGATCTGCCGGACTGTCTCCTGCCAATTTCTGGTATCTGTGGTGGTCATGGACTGGACGCTCACAGGCGCACCGCCGCCGATTGCAAGGGTGCCAGCCTGCACTNTTTTGGTCTTTCTTCTCAAAACAGCTTCAACCTCACTAAATCCTGGAAGGTAACCAGTACTGTNAGGGCCAAAAGCAGCGCTATGCCCACAAGCTGCGCCAAGCCCTGCTGTTCTGGCTTTAGGGGTTTGCCCCGCACGCCCTCAATGACGAGGAACAAAAGCCAGCCTCCGTCCAGCACCGGCAGAGGAATCAAGTTAAAGAGGCCGAGATTCGTGCTGATCATGGCAGCCAGGGCCAAAAGGGGCAGGATGCCGTGGGGAGCAACTTCTCCCACAACCTTGAACATGCCCACAGGGCCTGTCATTTCCCTGATCCCTGTGCCGCGGAACATTTTGCCTAAAGCCTGCACCACCATTTGGATCATCAGGTTGTTGTAGTGCCAGCCCTGCCTGATGCTCCTCCACCCTCCCAGGCGGAATACTTTGCCCACTCCGCCGAAGGTAATGCCGAGCAGCCCCCTGCCGTCTGACTGAGCCTGTGGGGTGACCAGGCGGCTTTCCATTTTCCCATCTCTGAGNAAATACAGCCTGAAAGTGCGGTTTGCGCTGCGGCTNATGGTCCAGACGAGCTGTTCTGAGGTGAGAGGGGTATTGGGATCCGTCCCCACCAGAATGTCCCCCACCTGAATCCCCGCCCTTTGGGCAGGGGAGTCAGGCAGCACCTCTTGAACTGGGCTTGTGGTGACGCCAATCTGGTTGAAGTAAAGGGCGAAAAGGAAAACAGCCAGGACCAGATTCATTACAGGTCCTGCAGCAATAACCATAAACCTCTGCCAGAGAGGACGGCTTTGGAAGTTTTCAGGATGATCTTCGGAAAGAGCCTCTTCAGATTCCGGCGGCTGATCCATGCCGGCTAAAGCAACAAATCCCCCAAGGGGCAGTGCCCTGATTGAATAGCGGGTCTGCTTGCCTTTGAAAGAAAAGATCCTCGGGCCGAAGCCCAGGGCAAATTCCCAAACCCTGATCCCCACTGCTTTTGCAGCCAGAAAGTGCCCTCCTTCATGGACAAAGACCAACAGGCCAATCACAAAGAGCGTTGCGATAATCGTCAGCATAGTTCCTGTTCCCCCACTTTGAGGGTTCAGGCTCACCCACCTTTCACTTAAGTTTTGCGAGCTCTTCTGCCAAGCTCCGCGCTCTTTTGTCTAAAGCTAATACTTCCTCCAAACTTGAAGCTTTTTCGCTGCCTAATTTAGCTAAAGCTTCCTCCACTACAGCGCAGATGCCGAGGAAACTCAATTTACCTGCCAAAAAGGCGGCTACAGCAGCTTCGTTTGCTGCATTGAGGACCACAGGCGCCCCTCCGCCTGCAAGGGCCGCCTCCCTTGCCAGGGCTAAAGCAGGAAAAAGCTCAGGGNCCGGCTCCTGGAATGTCAAGGAGGCTTTGGCAAGATCCAGCTGGGGCACAACAGAAGGCCAGCGCTCTGGATAGCTTAAGGCGTAGGCAATGGGCTGGCGCATGTCCGGGACTGCCATCTGGGCAAGGCAGCTTCCGTCCACAAGCCTCACCAGGGAATGGACGATGCTCTGAGGGTGCACCAGCACTTCGATTCTGGAATAAGGAACGCCAAAGAGCCAGTGGGCCTCGATGACCTCCAAGCCCTTATTCATCATTGTGGCCGAATCCACGGTAATTTTTGCACCCATTTGCCAATTTGGGTGGGCCAACGCCTCTTTTACAGTCACATTGGCTAAATCTTCTGGCTTTGCTTCCCGGAAAGGGCCCCCTGAGGCTGTGAGGACAAGGGTTTCAACCTGCTCCTCCCTGCCCTCGATGCACTGGAAGAGGGCGCTGTGTTCGCTGTCCACAGGCAAAAGCTTCCCTCCTCCCCGCTCCTTTGCTGCCAGGACCAGGCTGCCCCCTGCTACCAGGGATTCTTTGTTGGCCAAGGCCACATCCCGTCCTGCCTCTAAGGCTGCCAGGGTGGGCGGCAGGCCTGCGATCCCCACCAGGGATGACAAAACAAGGTCTGCGTCAGGGTGGGCTGCTGCAGCCTCAAGCCCTTCATCCCCTGCCAGGATCTCGCAGCGGAAATCTCCCAGCAGTGCCCGGAGCTGGGGAATGTCCTCGGGATCTGCGATGGAGATGAGCTTGGGCCTGTGCTTTATTGCCTGTGCTGCAAGTTTCTCTACGTTTCTGCCTGCAGCCAAAGCCACAACTTCCAGTCTTTCCGGAAAGGCCTCGACAACTGCCAATGCTTGGCTGCCGATGGAGCCTGTTGAGCCTAAAATGGAAATCTTTTTCAACAATCTACCCCCTACGATTTAGGAAAGAGCGGGGAAAGAAATCCCCGGGCAATAGCTTTGAAGGTGATCACTAAAACCGGTCCCAAAAGGAGGCCGAAGGTGCCGAACAAACGAAAGCCTAAATAAATACCAACGAGAGTGGCTAACGGGTGCAGCCCGATCTGAGAGCCCACTACCCTAGGTTCAGCTATCTGCCGGATCACTGTCCCGGCAATTAAGGTGAGGACAAGGCTTAGGGCGAAGGAGTAATTGCCGAGGCCCACATGATACGCTGCCCAGGGCAGATAAAAGGCAGAGGGGCCAATAAGGGGCAGAAGATCCAACAGAGCTACGAGGCACGCCAGGAGAAAAGCATATTTAACCCTCAACATCCACAGCGCCACAAGGCACACAAGGCCGCTGATGCTCATGAGGATGAGCTGCGAGCGGATAAAGCCCACAATAGCGGCAAAGACGTCCCGTACCACCTGCCAGGCAGGCTGCCGCCAGCTGGAGGGCAGAAAGCGGAGGAGCTCCCTGCGGATAAGATCGTAGTCTCTGGTGATGAAGAAGGCTGCCACGAAGCTCACTGTGAGGTTGAGGAAAAACTCCGGCAGGCGAACCGCCCAGTTCACAAGAGATCTGGCAATTGCCTCCACCTGCCCGTAGAGCCAGGCTGAAAGGCCCTGCAAAGAGGAAATCAACGGTTCTGGGAGGCGGTTGTAGAAGAAAGCCAGCTCCCGCAGCCACTCTTCNANNAGCTTTGTCACATTCACTTCGTATCTGGGCAAGNTCCGCAGGAGATCCTGCAGTTGAAAATAAAGGCTGGAGGTCCCCCAGAACAGAATGAGAATGAGGCAGAAAATAAAAAAGAGCAGGGCAAATAAAGTGGCCCAACCCCTGCCCACTTTTGTGTTCTGCTCCAGCCACCGAACCTGTGGTTTGATCATTCCTGAGATAATCAGCGCAATTATGAAAGGGAGCACGAGCCCCAAAAGATAGCGGAAAAAGAGAAAAAGGATCACAGCTATTGCCAAAGCGCCCAGCAGGGTTTTCTGCCCATCGGTCATCTTCATACCCCTTTCAAGAGCTGAACGACGAAGTAAAGCACCGGCGCCACGAAGAGGATGCTGTCGAAGCGATCCAAAATCCCGCCGTGCCCCGGCAGAATCTGACCTGTATCTTTAACGCCAGCATCCCGCTTGAGGGCAGATTCGCATAGGTCGCCTGCCTGGGCTGCAACGCTCACTACAAGGCCCACAAAAGCTCCCTTCAGCAGGGACCACTGGAACCAGGTGCCTAAAAGGGCACCAGCCAAGGCGCAGCCAAGGAGTCCAGCCAAAGCTCCCTCTCTGCTTTTTTTGGGGCTGATGGCCTGCACCAGGGGGGTTCTTCCCCAGGTTACGCCGATGAAATAGGCAGAAATATCAGTAGCCCAAGTGAGAAACAGAGCGTAGAGGGCATAGTTGCCTCTATATGCAGGCAGCTGCCTGAGGCTGAGCAAATAATAAAAAAAACTTACATAAAGAGCGCCCAAAATGGCAAAGGCAGCGTTGGTTAAAACAGAACCTTTTTTATACCTTCCAGCAGCCAGAATCAAGTTGCCTATGGTCAGGAGGGCAAAGGTAAATTGCAGGGAGAGGTACCCCTGCTGAGCTAAAAAAAGGAGCAGGACGCCTCCGAAAAGGCCCAAAGTGCTGGGGTCTCCGCCTTTGCGGATCACAAGTCCTCTATATTCCCAGCAGGCGATGCCAGCTAAGGCTAAAACCAAAAGGTTCAGAGGCCAGCTGCCGTAGATGATTGCTGCCACAAGCACAGGAATTCCCCACAGGGCTGTGGTGAACCTGCGAACAAAGTCTTTAGATTTTCCCGAATCTACGTGTTCTGCGCCTGTAATCTTCAATCGCCTCCTGTAGATCCTGAGCCGTAAAATCGGGCCAAAGCTTGGGCGTCACCCATAACTCTGTGTATGCCAGCTGCCAGAGCAGGAAGTTGCTGATCCGCATCTGTCCACCTGTCCTGATTAACAAGTCCGGATCAGGCAGCGGCGCTGAATCCAGCTGTGCTGCAAAGAGCTCTTCGTCTATGTTTTCTAGGTCAAGTTCTCCTGCTGAAACAGCCTGGGCGAGCTTTCTGGCTGCCCGCACCAATTCCGCACGNCCCCCGTAATTGAGGGCAACAGAAAGGGTTGTGCCGCTTTTTTTGGCAGTNCGCTCTAAAGCCTCTTCTACTGCAGCCCTGGCTTTCTGCGGCAGAGGATCGAGGGAACCTAAAAGCTTTATTTTTATATTATTTCGCTCTAGGTTATGAATTTCCTTTTTCATGTATTCCTCGATGAGGCCCATCAGGTACGATACTTCCTCTTTGGGACGCTGCCAGTTTTCTGTGGAAAAAGCGTAGACTGTGAGGAAAGGGATGCCCAGNCTGACCACTTCCTCCAAGGTCCTCTTCAGGGCCTGGATTCCCTGGCGGTGCCCCATGACCCTAGGCAGCCCTCTCTTCTGCGCCCAGCGGCCATTGCCGTCCATGATGATGGCAATATGTTTAGGCAAGGAGCCTTGCTCCATAAAAATTCCTCCCAAAGAAAAAAAGGCCCCGCTGCAAGGGGCCCCTGTCAAAATTCCATTATTTCTTTTTCCTTGCGTTCCAGCAGCTCATCTATCTGCTCTATGTATTTGTCTGTCAGGGACTGCATTTCATCCAAGAGACGCTTTGATTCATCTTCAGGCAATTCGCCCTTTTTCTCCTGGGACTTGATCTCGTCGTTGCCTTCTCTGCGGGCGTTTCTGACGCCAACTCTCCGTTCTTCTGCGATCTTTCTGGCCAACTTCACCATATCTTTGCGCCTTTCTTCGGTGAGGGGTGGAATTGCGATCCTAATCACTTGGCCGTCGCTTGTGGGAGTTAATCCGAGATCGCTTTTGAGGATTGCTTTTTCAATATCTTTGACTGCGTTTTTATCCCAGGGTTGAATTAAAAGCAGACGTGGTTCAGGGGTGGAAATGTTAGCTAACTGATTGAGAGGTGTAGGAGTTCCATAGTAATCTACCTGCAGGCGATCCACAAGCCCCGGATGGGCCCTGCCTGTCCGCAAAGTAGCAAATTCCCTTTTGGCAGCCTCAACTGCCTTCTGCATTTTCTCCTCAGCACTGGCTAAAATATCAGCCATTTTCTATTCCTCCCTTCCCACAATGGTGCCGATCTCATGTCCCTCTGCTGCTTTCAGAATGTTGCCCTTCTCCTTGATACTGAACACAACGATGGGAATGTTGTTATCCATACATAAGGACGCGGCTGTGGCATCCATTACCCCCAGGCCTTTCTGCAAGAGGTCCAGGTACCCTAAGTGCTGGAAGCGGTTGGCGTTTGGATCTTTCTTTGGGTCTGCATCGTAGACGCCATCCACACCCTTGGCCATGAGGATAACCTCTGCTTCGATTTCAGCTGCTCTGAGCGCTGCCGTTGTATCTGTGGAAAAATATGGGTTGCCAGTGCCACATGCAAAAATTACCACCCTGCCCTTTTCCAGGTGCCGTACCGCCCGCCTGCGGATGTATGGTTCTGCAATTTGCCTCATCTCGATGGCGCTCTGCACCCTGGTTTCCACATCCAGTTTTTCCAGGGCATCCTGAAGGGCAAGGGAATTGATTGTGGTGGCGAGCATGCCCATGTAGTCTGCTGTGGAGCGGTCTATCCCTTGAGCGCTGCCTGCAACGCCGCGCCAAATATTGCCGCCCCCTACCACAATTGCCACTTCAATACCTGCTTCCTGAACTTGCTTGATCTCTTCTGCGATGTTGCGTAAAATATCAGGATCTATGCCAAAGCCACGGTCTCCTGCCAGGGCTTCGCCGCTGAGCTTAAGGATAATCCTCCGATATTTACCCACCTAGTGCTCCTCCATTCTTTAATGGTGCAGCAGATATGACCTATTTTGATGAAAATGGGAACACGAAGTGTGTCCCCATTATTTCAGCTGTGCGGCCACTTCAGCTGCTAGATCGTTTTGCCGCTTCTCCAGGCCTTCACCGCGCTCAAAACGAGCAAAGCGGCGCACAGATATATTCTCGCCGATTTTTGCGATGGCTTCATTAACTATGGTCTGCACGTCTTTATCGGGATCTTTAATGAAAGGCTGTTCCAGGAGGCATACTTCTTTGTAATACTTCTCCAAACGGCCTTCTACGATCCGATCCACAATTTTCTCAGGCTTGCCCTCTTCAAGGGCTTGAGCCCTGTAAATCGCTTTCTCTTTTTCCAGAACGTCAGCAGGAATCTCTTCCCGCCTGACATACTCAGGTTTGGCTGCTGCGATTTGCATTGCAATGTCTTTAACCAGGTTTTGGAAGTCCTCGGTTTTGGCAACAAAGTCTGTTTCACAGTTCACCTCTACCAAAACGCCAACCCTGCCGCCTGGATGGATGTAGCTGTCAACCAAGCCTTCAGCAGCGATCCTGCCTGCTTTTTTGGCTGCTGCAGCCAGGCCTTTCTCTCTCAGGTACTCGATAGCTTTCTCAATGTCGCCGCCGGTTTCTGTGAGTGCCTTTTTGCAGTCCATCATCCCGGCACCGGTACGCTCCCGCAGCTCCTTGACCATTTGTGCTGTAATTGCCACTTTCTCTACCTCCTTTCTTTAATTGAGGCGGGCTTGAGGCCCGCCTTTATTCTGCCTCAACGGCAACTTCTTCCATTTCCTCTTCTGCTTCTACTACATCCTCGCCTTGTCGGCCTTCTCTGGCCTCTATAACAGCATCTGCTATCTTGGAGGTTAAAAGCCTTACTGCGCGGATGGCATCGTCATTGCCGGGAATCACGTAATCCACCTCATCGGGATCGCAGTTAGTATCTACGATAGCGACGATGGGAATACCTAATTTCCTGGCCTCAGCAACAGCAATGCGCTCTTTGCGTGGATCCACTACGAATAGAGCACCAGGCAGGGTATCCATATCCCTGATTCCGCCCAGGAAGCGCTGTAGCCGCTCCCTTTCCTTTTCCAATTCCAGAACCTCCCGCTTCGGCAGCACATCGAAGGTTCCATCTTCCTTCATCTGCTCGATCTTTTTCAGACGAGCAACGCGGCTGCGAATGGTTCTGAAGTTGGTAAGGGTACCGCCTAGCCAGCGCTGGTTAACGTAAAACATCCCGCAACGGGTTGCTTCCTCGTAGATGGAATCATGAGCCTGCTTTTTCGTTCCCACAAAGAGGATAGACTTGCCGCTCTCTACCACTTCCCTGACGAAGTTGTATGCCTGTTCGATCATGCGGACAGTCTTCTGCAGGTCGATGATATAGATTCCATTTCGCTGGGTGAAGATATAGGGTGCCATCTTAGGGTTCCAACGACGTGTCTGGTGGCCGAAATGTACACCAGCTTCCAGCAACTGCTTCATGGAAATGATGGACATTTGTTTTCACCTCCTCCCCAGTCCGGGTTTGAGCCTCCGCCCCCTTCATCCCTGAATAGACCGCAAATGCGGAACCCCATCAGGTCCAGAAGCGTGTGTTCTAGACATACCATAAGTAGTATAGCACAAAGGCATAAGTGTGGCAAGAAAATCCTGCAATCAAATTGTAGACCCAAATTGTACCCTGAATTGTAACAAAATCGTAAATCAGCGCAATCAGCGTCATGAGCAACGGCAGCTCATCTGTACAGTTTTAAGAACAGAAAAACAAATACCTGGGCAATGATAAGAGCAGGGAGCCCGAAATTGAATGCGCTGTGTTTGGTTTTGTGGCGAAAAACAAACATGGATAAATATAAGCCTACCGATCCCCCTGCCAAGGCTAGCTTAAAAAGGCTATTCTCTGGTACACGTCTTTTAGAACGCCTTGCAGCTCGTTTGTCTAAACCAGCGATCACAAAGGTGATGAGATTTATGACCGCCAAATAATAACCTAAGCAGCGTCCCATTTGTCTATCCCCTCTCAGATGCTATCTAAACTTTCGAGAAATCGCATGGTTTTCCTTTGGTTGCGGCATCAACACTTAAGCTTTCAATGTGCAGGATATTTTATTGTGAGGTTCATGGAGGAAGTTGTACACCAAATGACTCAACGGATTATCGATGGGATCGCACTTACTTTTTAAATAGAAAGAGGCAGGAGCAAGAGGTGGTCTGCCTTTTTGCATGTTAAAAATTTCTGCACCAAGAAGATGGATTTGTCCCTGTAGCGTTTCAATCGCTGTGAAACGATAAGCTGTTTAGCGTCATATTTTGAAACGCTAAATGAAACGATAGCAAAAGCGTTGCAAGATTATCATGCCTATGGTATTATAATTGTGAAAACAAGTGAGGTGGCAAATAGTGAAAGAGCAGCAAAACTTGGAATATAAGGAAAGAATTACGAAAGCATTTTTAAAAACAGTGAGTGCCTATGCAAATTATAACGGTGGTGTGATAATATTTGGGATAAACGATGACGGAGATGTTGTAGGTATAGACGATATAAAAAAAGAGTGCATGAGAATTGAAAATATGATCAACACCTCTATAGAACCGGTTCCTAGATTTTCGATAAACGTAGAAAACATTGCTGATAAAAATATAATAAAGTTAATAGTGGAGAAAGGGAGAGATACTCCATATTATTACAACAAAAAAGCTTACAGAAGAGCTGACACTTCTACGATAGAAGTTGATAAGTTCGAATTAAGAAGACTGGTCTTAAAAGGGATAAATGTCGATTATGAACAAATAGAATCGTCGTCTCAAAACCTAACGTTTAATATTTTAGAAGCAAGGCTAAAAGAGAAACTTGATATAAAGAAAATAAATTTAGATATATTAAAGACGTTAAACCTATACAAGAATGGATATTACAACGTTGCAGCTGAACTGTTGGCAGATGAAAATCAGATTAGATTTTCAGGAATAGATATTGTTTACTTTGGTAAAAACATGAATCAAATATTAGACAGAGAAACTATTACGGGGAAATCGTTGATAGTTCAATACGAAAAGGCCATTGAATTTTTCGAAAGATATTATCAATATGAAGAGATAGATGGGTACGAGCGAATACATAAAGAATTGATTCCTAAAGCTGCATTCAGAGAAGCAGTAGTTAATGCAATCGTTCACCGGGTTTGGGATGTCAATTCATATATTCAAATAGCCATGTTTAAAGATAGAATAGAGATCCTATCTCCAGGGGGATTGCCAGAAGGCCTTACAAAAGATGAATACTTAAATAGAAATATCTCATTACTAAGAAACCCCATAATAGCATGTGTTTTTTATCGGTTAGATCTTATTGAGAAATTTGGTACCGGTATAACGAGAATAAAAGAAGCATATGCGGAAAGTCTTGTTAAACCAAGCTTTGATGTCAGTGATAATTATATTAGGATTATCTTACCAGTTGTTGAAACGGACACTTTAACATTAACAGAAGATGAGGTCAAAATTTATACTATCCTTAAAGAAGAAACGGAACTTAGCAGATCAGAACTAGAGAAAAAAACTAGATTTAAAAAGGCTAAGCTGCTTAGAATTATCAATAAGCTGATCGAGAAAGGTATAATTGAAAGATTAGGTGGAGGGGTAGCAGTGACATACAGATTAAAGTGATTCTGTCTCTAAAACCTAAGGAGAAATAGGTCCACTATCCGCTACATTTTAAAATATAGAGGCTCATGGATGAACTTGCACACCACATGGCCAGGGTGCAGCTGATAAATTCCAAAGATAATCCTCTTTGGGCCTTCGGCTAAAGGTGGCGCCAAGCCTGAATGCGATGCAGGGCTGCTGATGTGCTCAAGTGCAGGAGCTTTGGGATTGCACAATCTCTAAAAATACAAAGATGCCTGGTGGACCATCTATCACCTTGCCCTCAAGGAAGGTGCTGTTCTTTATGTACGAGTTTCCTGCTAAAATTGAAAGGAGGTCTTCTGCATGCCGCTGGAGATAGTCCATGGCGACATCACCAAAATGTCTGTTGATGCGGTGGTCAATGCCGCAAATACAAAGCTGAAAATGGGCGGAGGTGTCTGCGGGGCCATCTTTTCTGCAGCTGGAACTGAGAAGCTGCAGGCAGAATGCGATAGCATTGGTGAGTGTAAAGTAGGCGAGGCTGTGATCACATCCGCCTACGACCTTCCTGCCAAATACATAATCCATACTGTGGGGCCTATTTGGCGGGGTGGCGATCACAATGAAGCAAAGCTGCTGCGCAGCTGTTATCTGAACTCCCTATCCCTGGCTAAAAAGCATGACTGCAAATCTATTGCTTTTCCCCTGATTTCCTCAGGCATTTACGGTTATCCTAAAGATGAAGCCATGGAAATTGCCATCTCTGCTATCGAAGAATTCCTTCGCCATCATGAGCTGGAAGTGTATTTAGTCTTATATAAAGGATAGAGGTAGTTCGGTGAAATAAAATTTTCCGCAAGATGTTGGCAGACACCAGGGAACGCAGCTTCCATTAATAATTTCATCTGGATCGTAAAAGAGGGCCCGAAGGCCCTCTTTTTATTAATCAGCTTCCAATTTGTTTCCAGCTTCATTAGAACTTGCAGTCTCATCTGGCTGAGACCAATCCACAAGCCAGGGTTTGCGCCTGCGGAACGGCTTTTCGAACTTGTTCTCCAACACGCCGCGCTTTTCTAGATTAATCATGCAGGCGCGCACGCAGCCTCTGCCGCCGCAGACTGCCTGCCCGGTGTTGTAGAGATTGCGGGGTTTTTTGTAGAAAGGAGAAATGGAACTGGGCACTGTGCCTTCACGCCATCCTTCTATATACTCTCCGTCTCCCTTCATTCCGCCGCGGAAAGCCAGATCGCAGGCATCGCAGTCCAGTTCTCCCCACTCAACCAGGTTGCCTGCCAGCTCAACTTTCACAGTCTTGGTTGCGCTGATGGCAGAACCTGGACATTCACGGACGCAGGCCATGCAGCGGTTGCAGAGCTTCGGACCGTTGTAGATTGGATCCGGCTCGAGCTCTGCCTCTGTGAGAATAACGCCCAGGCGCTGTCTGGGACCAAATTGCGGTGTTAAGAAGACTTTGCTGTAGCCAATCTCCCCTAGGCCAGCAAGATACCCTGCGATCCGCAAATGGATCATTACATCTGGGTTCGCTCTGCCTGGGGCAACTGGACGGCTGAAATTAGGTTTGAGATTCCCCTTGCCGTCAATTGCCCGCCAGTCGCTTTGGTGCCCGATAGGAATTGCCTCATAGCCATGATCTTCTATGTATCTGCACAAGTTCATCACTGTAAGGGGCATAAACAAATAGGTGATCCCGCCGTAGCCCATGGCAGAATAGTTGCTGAAGAATGTGCCCTCTTCAATCCCGCGAAGGCTGCCCCGCATGACCCGAAAGGCCACCACGATCATTGAGCGGGCCTCTGGCATGATCTGCCTGGGATCCATTTGGATGGGAGCACCTTCGTACCTGTCCATGGATGTAATCCCCACCAGATCCGCTCCAAGGCTTTTAGCTTTCTTTTTTACCTCTTCAGCTGTGAGCATTTTCCATCATCCTCCTAAAAATCTTCTATTTTCACCATTATCTGTTCCAAAACCTGGGCGCAGTAGCTGCAGGTATCGCAGCTGCGGCCGCAGGTTGTGGTTTTCTCGAACCAATCCTTTGGGAAACTCTGGTTGTCCAGAACATAAGGAGCAAAAGCTGGCGAGAAGCCTGGCTCAAACAAGTCCAGCAAATTTCCATAATACTTTTCTTCTATATACGCCTCTACAACCGCTCTCGGTCTTGAGTGCATTCGGGTTGCCAGCTTCACAACAGGGAACAGCTCTTTGTAGTGGTGCAGGTCCTCAGGTCTGATCCAGCTGCCCTGCAAAACTGCCGGCCACCTAGCTGGATCCTTGAAGTTGTGCCAGCACACGTGCGGCGTCCAGCCAGGTATGTTCCGCACCTCATCGATCTCCTGTTCATGGGCAACCATGTTGTCGTGGAAAATCTGGCCAGGACAAAAACCTAAACAGCCGCTGTTAGCCAGCAGGTACAGCTTTTTGCCGTTTCTATCGGCCCAGCCCTTGAGCTGCTTGAGCCTTTTAAAGTCCCTGTTGTATTCCCGCTGTACGTAATAGCCGTCGAAATAGTCTGCTGCGTACTGCATGGCCTGTACTGTGCCCAGACGCATGTTAACTGAGGCACGGACTTCAACTTGGGGAAATACTTTCTTGATGGTGTGGGCGATGGCAAGGGAGGTGGTGGTGACAGTATCCACACCACCTACAACTTCTCCCAGGTGGTCTAAAACAGAGATTACCTCATTGGCCAAATATTCGCTTACAGCCAAACCGCCGTAGCAGTTGGCATTGAAAAGCAGATCCAGCCTCACTCCCAGCTTCCGCAGTGCTTGGAGGTCCCTTTCCAGCCTTCTCTGCGCATCCCAGTCTGTGTAACCCCTCCTAGTATTTAAGGCTGCCCGGCCTGACGGCTGGTTGATCCAGGGGAAATAGACCTCCCAGATCCTGTCGCGGTGGTCTTTAACCACCTCAACGATGGATTCTTCTCCTTCTTCTGGCAGCTGGTATCCAACTGCAAATTTCATTTTCTTACCACCTGCTCAATTTTCGTGGTAGCCGCTATCTTCATAATTATTATAAAAGTTATTCTCAAGCAAATCCATTCACATTCTGCGTTTTATTTGTCCATTCTGATGATAAAGTCATTTTGTTCGACAAAGGGTTCAAAGTGGGATATAATTAAAAAACAAGAGCATATGAAGGTGGGTCCAAAATGAAGGAACTGCAGGCTGCGGATTTCAATTTGACCGTTACGGAGATCAGTTATGTGATCCACAGGGAGACTAATCCCTCCTGGAAGATGGAAACCAGTGGAAATCGTTATTTCATCCTTGCTCACTGTTTGGCTGGCGACGCCACCTACGTGTTTGACAAGGAAAAACACGTTCTCAAAAAGGGGGACCTATTGTTCTTGCCCAAATGCTTTCCCCGCAAGGCCACCACCAACCCCCACGATCCCTGGGCTTTTTATTCTGTTGCTTTTGATTTGGAATTCTACTCTCCCAAAAGCGAAGAATTGCTTCTGGCTTGTCCTAATAGTGCAAGCTTCCCAGATCTGTTTCCTCAATTTGCTCAATTATACCGCAGCTGGTCTGTGAAGCGCCCCGGCTACCTTGTCCACTGCAGAAGCATCATCCTCGATGTCCTCTGCCGGCTCTATACCCGCAGCCAAAGCTTCTCTCTTCCCCACAATAAGGGTATAGAGCGCTGCATCGAGCTCATTCACGCCAATTACCAGCACACTTACAGCTCTCGAGAGCTTGCAGAGGTTGCAGGAGTGAGTCCTTCTTACTTCCGCTATTTGTTCAAGCAGAGCACGGGGCTTTCTCCCCTTCAATATCAAAATCAAATCAAAATCGATAAAGCCAAAGATCTTCTCTTGAGCGGAGAGTGCAATGTTACAGAAGCTGCGGAGGCTGTGGGCTTTGCCAACATTTATTATTTCAGCCGTCTATTCAAGAAGCTCACCGGCATCCCGCCTTCCCAATACAGCGAGGGATAAGAAAACCGGGAGCATCGAGGAAAATGCTCCCGGTTTTTATCAAGCTTAAACTTGTTCATAGATTTCTGCCGGTGCCTTATACAGCACCCACTCTCCTATCTGCAGGGCTTCTTTGCGGGTCAGCTCGCCATCTGTTATTTTCGCTGCCAAAACCTGAGCCAGACAGCGAAGGGCTAAAGCGATTTTCCCATAGCACCACTGTAAATTATAGCTGTCTGTGGTGAGCAGAACCCACTTGTTCAAAGGCAGAAGACTGAGCCGCTCTTCGATCTGCTGGCGGACATACGGAGGATTGAAGGCATGCCACCAGAATCCGGCCAAGGAAACATTGGGAAGCATTCTAGCCATGATTGTCAGCTCTTGTCCCAAAGCTGCAGTAGCATTCATAACACTAATTTTGGTATCAGGATGCCTGCGGAAAAGATTCACTAGAGAAGGGACAAGATCGTGGTTGACAATAGAATATGATTCTCCTTTTTCCATGCCTGGTCGATTCCACTTGGCGCCCAGATAAAACTGGGCAACGCCGCCTGCCTCCCCCACTGCCTCCAAAAAGGCGTTCAGATAGTATGTAACCAGGACGTTTGCCTCTTCGGGTGTTAACAGCTGCTTGCGATAAAGAGCTTCCAGCTCCAATTGAGAAGCAAGGGTGTAGGTAAAGTCGTTGCCNATAAAGCCGGCAAAGTGGCGTACACCACGATTTGCGTGNTCTCGGACAAACTGTACCAATTGCTCTNTGCTTTCCTTGAGGGTGCTTCCGCAGAANAGCCTTTTCAAGTAAGGCAGGTNGATGCTGCTGAACTGCAACCGCTCAAGGAGGGGCTTCACAAANCCTTCTTTGGCTGTCAGCTNTTCTGCTTCCCAAAAGGGAGCGCAGGCATAAGCTGCCTCTAGATTGAGTTTTGCCCTAACCTCTTCCCAGGCTAAAGGCTGCGCCTTTGTTCTCTCTGCAAGGAGCGGAACAATTTCTGCTAGTTCTCCATCCAAGCCATAGAGATCTTTCGCCATTTGCCGCAAGCACCAAACAGCACTGGTATGGCGAACACGCTCCCACAGTGGGGAGAGCACCTTCAGATCATCCGCCAAATTCCCTTTNAAATCTTCCTTCTTTGCGCCTGCACCTAGGTATTCCCGCCAAAGGAAGTGGTAGAAGATGAGTTCCTGCGGTTCTGCTGTTGTGAGCTGTCCTGGACGCATGTGGCAGTGGACGTCGATCTTGGGCAGCTGCCACAGTTCTGCTTCCAAATCCTGCGCTAGAGAGTTCCCCATAATCTACGCCTCCAATATCTCAGTCTGTTAGATTAGCAATTGCTTGCATTGCTTCTGAAACTTCAGCAGTATCTCCAAAGATCCCGATCATGGCAATATGCTGCGGACAGATGCCTGCTATCTCAGCCACCTCCACATTTGAAGCTTTTTCTGCGAGATCGCTTGCTGAAATAACCTCAGCCAGCTGGCCCTGCACCAGCCCCACGGCCTTCACTTGGCCTTTTTTGATCCTTTCTTTGATCCGTTCATCTTTAATCCTTCTGCTTAGGATCCGCAGAACTCCTGGTGACGGGCTGTTGATGGTCTTTAAGGTCAGCATTCATCTCCACCTTCTCAAAAAACTCTTACAATTCCAACGAGTCTCCTGCAGTCAGAATGAAGCAGCGCTCTCCTGAAGAGCGCTTCATCTCACAGATAGCTGATATCCCTGTACAATACAGCTGGATCACCTTCTGGAACTGCTGATCAAGAAAATGAGCATCAGCTTATCTGCAAACAGATCACGGGCTTTGCCGCCTTTGTCTTCAACAAAAAAGCCTTTAGGCTCACCCTCAAAGTCCTCTTCAAATGGGAAGATGTATGTTTGACGCCATTTTGAACTTTCCAGAAACATCACTAATCCGTTCTGCCAAAGCAAACTCATCTCTAGACCAAGGAATGCTGACTTCAACGTCGGGCTTTCCAAAAGCGCTTGCTGCAAACCGCTTGTAGGGAAGTTGTTTTAGGAAAATGAACTAGGCCGCCGCAGTGATCATGGTGGCAGTGTCTTAAAACAATAAAGTCTTTTCTGGTCAGATCCGCACCCATTTGGGCGGCATTATGGCAGTAGACTGGCCTATATCGAACAGCACGTTCGCTTCATGTTGTTCTATGAAAATAGACAGCTCATGTTCTGCAAACAGGCCCTGCTTCCTCACTTTGTTATCGGTTAGGATGTGTATTCTCAACCCTTCTTTACCTATTCCCTCTGCCGTGGCGGTGGCAGTGCCTGCGGCAGAATTTACCCCTCTGGCTTTGAACACATCTTACCTCAACAGAACCGCAGCTGGTGCAGGTGTACGTGCCCTGTTTAATTGCTTCAAGGTTCTCATAGCTTTCCATCCATTCCTGACCGCAAGCCAAACATTTTACAGGGCAAATGTTGAGGGTATAGTTGCCTCCCTCTATGTTGATGGCTTTTCCGTGAACGAGGCAATCTGCAACTTTTTCTCTGGCAGCGATTAAAATCCGCTGGAAAGTGGGCCTGGAGACTCCCATTTTAGCTGCGCACTCTGCCTGTTCAAGGCCCAGCAGATCTTTAAGCCTTAAGGCCTCCAGCTCTTCGAGCTTCAGAGTGAGCTCTGGCACATCGCCTGGGCTGGTTCCAGCAGGAAGAAAGCAAGAGATGGACGGGATGTGCTCGATTCTCCTCCATTTTGTCGGTCTAGCCAAGATTAGTCAACTCCATTACTCCCTCATTTTCCCTGTCAAACTTCAAACGCCTGCATCCAGCTGAACCCTAAGCTGCCATGCAAAAAAGACTATCTATGATAAAGGGCTCTGCCATTGTTCACTCAAAGCAATTTTTCCCAATGCCTGCATCTGGCAGCATCAGGTTGCCNAGACTAATTTATATTGCCCAACAACTCTCTACAATTTAGTTTACAACCATTAATAACATATGTCAAATACTACCTGACGCGAGATTTCCAGTCCGATTTCCTCCCTGCAGCGCCTGCTGATGGATCTCTTTCACAACAAATAACAGGGAAAGGCGAATCTGCCTTTCCCTGTCAATCACCTTAGTCCTCTTTTTTCTCCAGGCTTTCCAAACGCTTCTTTATATGGTNCAGTTCATTTTCCAGGGCTTCCGCCTGACTTCTTAAAACATCTTTTTCGTCGATATTCGGTNCGTGTGCCCATGGGTATGGTGGGTAGGCTGCCCAGCCCGGCATGCCAGTGGCATAAAACATCCTTCCGAAGCCTCGTCCCCTTCCAAAGCCTGCCCAGCCTGGAAAATTTCTGCAGCCAGGGATGCTAAATCCGGCGCAGAAGCCTGCACCCCGTCCTGTTAATGGGCCCATTCCCATAGGACCGGTTCTGTCTCCTCTCGGCATGCTTTTCACCTCCTTTTATTTTGCTGACCTAACCTTTGTTAAGGTTAAGCGGCTCTTCTCAGAGAGGCACTGTAGATAGGTTAATGCGTGCCTTTCATGCTGGCGGCACTATGCCTGTTATTTAGCATGGGCCAATCTTTTTCCCAGCAGATTTCCTGCAATGTTATACCGCCACCGTCAGTTATTGGCTTATGCTCATTACTATTATATACCTATTATGAGCATATGTCAATAAGCGAATGCAAAAAAAAGACCCTGCTGGAGGCAGGGTTTGCTGACATTTTGGTTTTAATTTGTTTTTTTCGTCGGATGCCAGAATCTGTATGCAGGCAGATCCAGTTCATCGGCTATTGCCCGCACTGTATGGATTGCAGAGAGGGAGATTATATTGTGGGCATCGCTGCCTAAAGCGAAAATGGCGCCTGCCCTGGCCAGACCCTTCAAGTACTCGATGTATGATTCTTTCCACTGCTTGCTGTAGATGGGATTGTGGAAGAATGCGCAGCCGTTGATCTCTATGGCAGTGCCTGTCTCGGCAGAAGCTGCGCCCAATTCCCGGATCCAGGAATCAGGGATGATAGACATGTCCACAAACCAGTCCATCTGCTCAAATTCAGCGTTGCCGAACCAATACGGATGGACCAATACATCACAGAGGGGATCTTCCATCACTTTCATGTGATGGCGGTGCTGGATGGCAAGGCATTTGTCCTTGTCCCGCTGATAACCGTAAGCAGAGTGAATGCCGCCGATGGCAAACTCATAGCCTAGTTCATCACGTACCTGCTCGCTGTAGGCGAAGCCTTGGTCGAGCCCCATGAAATTCAGCTCTACACCGAAATAAACCTCAAGCTTTGGGCTTTCCTGGGCCAATTGTTCTTTGATCTGCCGGTGAATGGGAAGCTGGTCTAAGGTGTTGAGGTGATCTGTGATTCCGATTCTCTCCATCCCTAAAAGGTTGCATTTGTGCAGAATAGCCGGAATGCGCATGGTTTTATCGGCACAGCCGATGAGATCTGTATGGATGTGATAATCACATTTAGGTACCAACTTGCATCCTTCCTTTCCTAGGGCGAGTGTTAAATGGGAACAACCGCTCCCAGCTCGGGAATTTCCACCACCACATCTGGTACCTTTTTCGCCACCAGCTCAGCAAATTCCTGCGGATCTGCAGTATTTTCTGCAAACATACCCCAGTGCATGGGCATAACTGTTTTCGGTTTAAGCTCTGCTGTGAGGAGCGCTGCATCTTCCACTGTCATGTTTCCCAGCTTCCCATTGATGCAGACCATAAGCAAATCCAGCTCTCCCCTGCCTTCAGCTAGGGCAGGGTGGTAGAGGGTGTCGCCTGTGAAATACAGCCGCATGCCGGCTATGTTCAAAACAAAGCCCAAACTGTCTTCGCTGTGCTTGGCTGAAACAGCCTCAACGGTCAGCCTTTTGAATTGCCAGACTTCCCCTGGGCTGAGGGGCTTCATCCTCTTTTTCGAGATGCCTATTTCCTCCAAGAGCCTGCAGGAACTTTGGGGACCTGCAAAATACGGGNTTCCTCCTAGTCTTTCGAGGGTTTGGGGGTCTGTGTGATCCAAATGGTGGTGGGAAAGAAGCACGAGATCCGGCGCAAGCTCTTCCGGTAAAAAAGGCGGCGGCACCAGGCGCGCCAGACCTTCAGCCGCGAAAACGCTGTCGGACAGGTATGGGTCAAGTAACAGATCCAGGCCAGCTTCCACACGGAAGCTGGCCTGGCCCAACCAAGTCAATTTAGGCATTTCTTTCCTCAACGCAGATCTGCACCTTTTGCTTTCAATTTTGCCTGCAGTTCTGGAACAGGCACCTGGGATACAGGCAAGTTCCCAGCGCTGGCCATTGCGGCAGCAACTCCTGCAGCTTGACCCATCACCATACAGGTGGGCATGATCCGCAGCGAAGCCTGGGCTTCATGGGTAGAGGAAATGCAGCGCCCTGCAACCAAAAGGTTCTCCACAGCAGGCGAATAAAGGGTTCTGTAAGGAATCTCGTACCATTCGCCTTTGGGCAGAGCCGCGATTCTAGTACCCTCCCCCTGCGGGCTGTGGATGTCTATNGGNTAAGAGCATTTGCCAATTGCATCATCGAACTTGCGGCAGCTGAGCACATCATCTTCTGTAAGCTGATAAGCCCCTTGTATGGTCCTGCTCTCCCGCACCCCGATTTGGGCAGCAATCCGCATTATGTATGCGTTTTTGAAAGCAGGCACCTCTTTCTTCAGCCAGGCAAACGTTTCTGCCAACTGCCTGCGGGCTTCAAGTTCTGCTTCTGTGAGTTCCTGCAGGGAAACCGGGTTTTTCCCCACAACCCTCGTGGTGTTAAAATGCACTTCGCCAGGGCGGATGGTGCGGAACCAGAGCAGGTTTTCCCTTGGGTTGTTCAGCTTCCCTTGAGCTTTAGCTTCCAGATAGAGCTTTGTGAGCTCTTCTCGGGTGAGCATCAGCTCATCGTCTACTCCCCCCACCTGGAAACAGGTTGTCATAGGCTGGCAGAGCCCGTCTGCCTCCCGGCCCATGTTCATGGGAACGCCGGCGAGTTTTGCCAAGTCTCCATCGCCAGTGCAGTCGATGAAATAGCTGGCTGCAAACTCCAGTTCTTCTCCTTTGCCGACGACCTTGATGCTTTTAATATAGCCGCCTTCAACTTCTGCGTCTGTCAAAAGTCCGTGGAAGAGGATGTCCACACCCTCCTCCTGAAGCCATTCGTCCAAAACCAGCTTTGTCAGCTCCCCATCGAAGGTACGATCTTTTCTGGCATCCCATTTTTCTAATCTCTCCAAAAACTCTTGATACAAACCTCCTGCTCCCAGCGTAACCATAAAGGGATTGACCAAGCCTGCAGTGGCCATTCCGCCTAAAAATCCATATCTTTCAATTAACAAAACTGACTGGCCCTCCCGCTTGGCAGCAACAGCAGCAGCAACTCCTGCAGGACCTCCCCCGACAACTATGACAGAATGCATAGCAAGTCCTCCTTCATTTAGCTTTATCTCGATCTTAACAAAAAGACGAGGGACTGTCTTTAATTATCTTTAGCTGCTCTGGGAATAATTTTAGTTCTTCCTGCGCCGATAGTCTTTAGGGCTCAGCCCTTCCATCTTTTTGAACACTTTGGAAAAATAGCTGGGATCGTTAAAGCCTGCCTCCAAAGCGATCTCTGTAATGGAAAGGGAGGTGAGGTCCAAAAGCTTCTTGGCGTCTTCAATTTTCCGTTTGTTAATATAGTCTGTGATGGGCATCCCCATTTCCTTNTTGAACGAATTTAAAACGGCGCATTCCCCACCCAATACGGAGTATGGGTGGGGTTAGCCGTTTTGTTGTCCTTGTTGTTCGATGTATTTCTTAATTACTT
>JGI24713J26584_10000115_pt1 | contig 50495 bp, 34 predicted proteins | sample BioPla4DNA1_FD_26584 | JGI IMG/M metagenome (IMG submission 26584) | reverse complement strand
TCTACCTTGTTAAGTATCTTACAAGATTTAATTATATCTTCACAAATATCAATATCTTTGTACATTATCCTATCTTCTTCTAATACCTTAATATGTTTCCTAACTATATTATAGGCAATTTCTGTTCCCTTTCCTAGTCCTTTTTTGCCTCTTAAGTCAATGGCTTGACAGGCTGCTAACAATTCCATTGCTAAGACTTTTCTAGTATTATTTAATATTTCCCTTGCTTTTCTTGCAGCAATAGTGCCCATAGATACATGGTCCTCTTGGTTTGCAGAAGATGGTATAGAATCTACACTGGCTGGATGTGCTAGTACTTTGTTTTCCGATACCAGAGATGCAGCAGAATACTGGACTATCATAAATCCTGAATTTAAGCCTCCATTTTCAGTTAAAAATGCTGGTAATCCGCTTAAAGCAGGATTTACTAATCTTTCAAGCCTTCTTTCCGACACATTGGCAATTTCTGATAAAGCTATTCCTAAAAAATCAAAGCTTAAAGCCATTGGCTGTCCATGGAAATTTCCTCCAGATATGACCTCTTTCGAATCAGCAAATATTAATGGATTGTCTGTTGCTGAATTAAATTCTATTAATACTTTTTCCAATACATATTCTATTGCATCTTTACTAGCCCCATGTATTTGGGGTATGCACCTTAAGGTATATGCATCTTGAACCCTTATTTCTCCTTGTTTAGATGTCATTTGGCTACCATCTAAAAGCTTAAGTAAATTTTTTGCTGTATTTATCTGGCCTTTATGAGGTCTTACCCTATGAAGTTTATAATCATATGCATCTACAATCCCATTTAATGCTTCAATAGTTAAGGCTGATATTATATCTGCATGTTTTGTTAAATTAATACTATCATAAACTGTTAAGCCTCCAATAGCAGTCATTGCTTGAGTTCCGTTTATTAAAGCTAATCCTTCTTTTGATGTCAATTCTATAGGTTTAATACCTGCTCTAGCCATAGCCTCATGACCAGGTAATATTTGGCCATCATATATAGCTTCCCCTTCTCCTAACATAACCAATACCATATGTGATAATGGAGCCAAATCTCCACTGGAACCTAAGGATCCCTTTTCAGGAATAATTGGATGAACTTTTTTATTTAACATATCTATGAGGGTGTTTAATGTAGAAAGTCTGATACCTGAATATCCTTTTGCTAAAGCATTTGCCCTCAGAAGCATTATACCTCTTACTACTTCTTCATCTAAAGCTTTTCCTACTCCACAGGAGTGGCTTATTATTAGGTTTTTCTGCAGTAATTTAGTTTCTTCTTTGGTTATGGTAACATCACTGAACTTACCAAATCCTGTAGTAATCCCATAAACTGCCNTTNNCTCTTCTATAAGCTCATCAACTATTTTTCTTGAATTTTTAACTTTTTCTATTGCATCCTTTGATAGCTCTACTTTATAACCATGTCTTACTACGTTTATAAAATCATCTATACTTAATGTATTTCCATCAATCAATATCCTGTTCATATTTTTCCTCCATTCATTTGTAATTTTAATTTTGTATATTAGTATGTTAAAGCGGAAAATAACCACAGAATTATCTGTGGTTACTATCTTGTCTTATTTATTAATTTGTAAGATACAACTGGTGTATACACTCTTTTATTCATAATTACCTCACTTTTCATCAACACAAGATTATCCAATACATATTGGTTTTCTAAATAAGCTTTTACATATGCTTTAATCTTATGAAAATCTAAGTTTGTTTTATATCTTCTTACCAGTGTAACATGAGGGCTGAATTCCCTACTATCTTTAGGAAATCCAATTTTTTGCATATTCTCTTCCAACAAATCATAAATAGAATTTAATACTTCCATATCCCCTTCTAATCCTGACCATACAACCCTATATTCATTGTTTCTCCTATTAAAATATCCTAATTCATTTAATTCTATCTTTAATGGATTAAAGTTTGCTGATATGTTTTTTAGTATCCTATCAATGTCTTCAATATATACTTCATCTATTTCTCCTAAAAATTTTAAAGTTAAATGAAAATTATTTTTACTAACCCAACTACCCTTATTGGAAATATCCTTCAACATGCTTTGTATCTCATAAAGCCTATCCTTAAGTTCTTCTGGAAAATCAAAGGCAATAAAAGCTCTCATTCTAATCACCACTATACTAGTAAAACAATTATGGCTGAAATCACAAAATTAATTACACCAGCAATTACAAAAGACCTGGAAACTATAACAAATAACTCATACTTTAAAAAAANCTTTCTTTCTTTATTATCTAAGGCTGCTAAGGTCTGCTCGTCTATTCCCTTTGTCTTGATATTTTTACCAGCAAAATATTTTCTGTTTTTGAATATAAATATATTTTTAATAAAGTTTATTATTATTGATAGGGTAAGTAACATGGTCCCTGTAAAAAACATATTGTTACTAAAGGAGACAAACTTATTTTCCCCTTCATAAATATTTATAAATACAATAGATAAACTAATAGTTGTAGCACCTAATATGGCTGTTAATTTACACATAACTTTTTGCTTGTTTTTTATATACATATTATTCTGATCTAATCTCGGCACAGCTTTCCCTCTTCATAATTTGAGATGGTAGATATATATTTTCCTCTTCAATTTCTTTTTCATCCACTGCTTTGATTATTCTTCTTATGGCAACTGCTCCAATATCGTAATAAGGCTCTCTTACAGTAGTAAGCCTTGGTCTATATATTGAAGCAATTTTTGAATCGCCAAAGCCACATACAGATATATCCTCTGGTACCTTAATATTATTGTCGTAAAAATAGCTCATTAGCCCAATGGCCACTTCATCATGACAACAGAAAATTGCGGTTATAGAATTCTCTTTGACCATTTTGTATACCTTTTCACCAATTTTATACCCATCTTCTATTTTAAATCCTTCTCCATCAAATATATAGCCCTTTCCATTTACTTCCTTTACAGCTTTATTGAATCCATCTATCTTTAATTTTTCAACTGAATACTTTTCATCTTGATTATAGGTTATATACATTACATTTCTATGTCCCAATTCTGTAAGATATTTTGTCATATTATAACTAGACTTTTCACTACTAATATAAACGGAAGGAATTTTAGCACTAGAATAATATTTGTTTAAATAGACAAATGGAATATCCATTTCCATTATTTCTTCTACAACCTCATCGTTATTGTCCTCGGAAATAAGCACTATCCCTTGAACCTGCTTACCCATTAGAAGTTGTACAAATTTCTTTTCTGTTTCCTTGTGTCCATAACTACTAGATAAGATTATATCGTATCTGTACATTCTACCTATTTCCTCTATACCTCTAACCATTTCAGCTATATAGGAATGACCTATATCTGTCACTATTACTCCTATCAACCTTGACTTTCTAGTTACCAGGCTTCTAGCAACTTCATTTGGTTTATATCCCAACTCTTCAATAGCTTTCAATACTTTTTGTCTAGCTTCTAAACTAACAGGTTTAGATTTATTTATTACCCTTGAAACAGTAGATATGGACACCCCTGCTTTTTTTGCTACATCTTTTATTGTTACTGACACTGCCTTCCCTCCTTTCTTTAGGCCTTTTCAATATTTAATTGTTTAGCAATTGACTATATTATATATTATTAAAGTGAAAAAGCAAAGATGTCCCACAGAATTTTTGCCAAATTGTAGCTATTATAATCAAATTCCTTCTCTTTAATAGGAACCGTCATGTAACCTACAGCCTTTACATTGTTGTTAACTACCAGAGGTATAGCCATGACTGATTGCCAATTAGGTGCTTTCAAAAAAGATTCTTTTTCATAGCTATTTTCCCAGTCTATTAAAAAATCCCCTTTTTTATTATTTATAACCTCTTCTATTATTTTATAATTTATATAAGGATTAGATGTCCACTTTTGATTCAATCTTGACCTTGAATATATACGTGATACATTGTTATCCTTATCAAGTTCAATTAGACTGCAGTTTTCTGCTTCTATAGTTTCTAATACTCTACCTAGAAATTCAAATATAATATCCTCTTTTTTATCATAACTTTTTACAATATTTAATACATCAAGTATTGCCAATATATTTCTTTCATCAGTATTTATATTTCCAGATATAATTCCAGCAAGTCTATCTACCNTATTTAAGGTACTTGTTAAATTTGGATCCCATACCTCAATTCTATTTTTCCCCTTATCCTTTGCTATATACAAGGCCTGATCTGCTTTTATGATTAACTCCTCCTTAATATGGCTATGTTTTGGAAACATGCTAAGACCAATACTTATGGTTATATTATTTTCAATGGCAGGGATATATAATTTTTCAATCCCTTTTCTTAACTTTTCTCCTATCTTCATAGCCTGATCTTCTTCCACATTTTTCAATATGATGATAAATTCCTCTCCCCCATATCTTGCTACAATATCGGTCTTTCTCACATTATTCTTAATATAATCTGCTACTTTAGATAAGACTTCATCCCCTATCCTATGTCCATGGGTATCATTAACTTGTTTAAAATTATCTAAATCTACCATAAGTAAGGCAAAGGATTTTTGTTCATATTTGGATTCATTGATAATTTTATTTGCTTCTATTTCAAAATACTTTCTTGTGTAAACACCTGTTAACCTATCGATTGTTGATAAGGTTATTAATCTATAGTTATCCAAATTAATATACAATATATTTTTTAATGCTTCTACTAACTCATGCCTTTTTTTGTCAAATCTGTTAAAAAGCCTATCTGTCTCTAAGTATATAAATCCAATATTTCTTTGGTACATATTTTGATATACATCATATCTATTTTTCCTTCTTTCAACCTCAACATTATCAGCTACATCTAACATTCTTATAGGTATACACATTAATGCCTTTGTTCCTTTAGGNAAAAACTCCTTATACAGTCCAACTACATTAGAACCTAAAGAAGTGCTTATAAGGATTCCACTTTCATACCTATTTGCCAGAGACAATAAATTTGGATTAGGTATAAAATCTAAATTACCTCCTAAAGAAACTATCGGTGTAAATTTGTTGTTTTCCTCATTATACATTAATATATATCCTCTTTGAGCTAAAGTTTCTTTACATATAAATCTTAAAATTATTTTTAAATTATATATATAATCTTTTTTAAAGCTATTTATAAGTGCTGTTATATCATTTATATCTTTAACATCTTTATATAACAAATTGCTTTCCACTAATTTATTAAATTGTGATTCATTCATTACTTCTAGCAAAGAACTATAATCAAAATAAAAATCTATATTATCTATTTTGTAAAATTCATCACTTTCAGTTATATCTAAGGTCTCTCCAAATATTTCTTCTATAATATCAAGAAGCTTTCTTTTTATATTATCTGCTCTATGTTTTTTAATAAAACTTATTTGATATTCTTTATCCGGTATACTTTTTACTATTTTATATATTAGGTCTATTGCTTCTGATATATAATTAAAGGCTCCATAATAATTGCCATTTTCATAGAATTCATTTCCCAATACTACATTGTTAAGCACTTTTACCAGTATTAGGTTGTCTTTATTTAATTCCTTCCCTAATTTAATAAGGTCAAAACTATTATCTGAATCTTTTTCAAATTTATNTAACAGTATTTTTCTTATATTATCGTAAACTAAGGAAGGGTACTCATCTTTTAATTTCTCATCTTCTTTAAGAATATCAAGTACATAGTCATAGTCCTTCTTTATAAAAGCTATAACAGCTAATTCTATTAAAAACATCCTTTTGAGCATACCAAAGTCGGTAGATCTAAACTTAAATCTTATACTTTCAAATTTACTTTTATCATATTTATCTTTATCATAAAAATCTGCAAAGGCTATTCTAGACTCTGACTTTAAATAATACAATTCACTAAAATCTTTACATATTTCTATTGTCTTTTTAGACCATTTTCTAGCTTCATTCCATTTACCAAAAGCAGCATAAAACTCTCCTAGAAAATCAAAATATGAGCTAAGCACATCTATTGGAAAATTTTCATAATAGGAAAATTCCTTTTTAAGCTCCTGATATAAATTATAACTAGTATAATAGTCTTGATTATATAGACATATTAAACTTAAATTTATAGTAGTTGTAAATTTTCCACTGGTATTTTCTATTTCATATGCAATATTTCTTGCTTCTTCAATGTAGGATTTAGCCTTATTATATTTACCTAAATCCATGTAAATTTCACCAATATTGTTTAGAAAAATCAACTTCAAATGTAAATTGCCTTCCTTATCTACTATATTTATAGCATCTTCATAATAATCCATTGCTTTTCCATAATCTCCTCGGTCAGAATATATATTAGCTAAGTTATTCATAGGTTTAGTAGAGTCTATGTATTGCCCAGCTTCATAAAAATATTTAATGCTTCTTGTATAATAATCAATGGATTTTTCCAAGTTCCCTCTGAAATATTCTAGCAATCCTTTAAAATTATATATGTCACCGAACATATCCTTTAAATTATGTTTTTTAGAATATTCTGATACTTCTTCTAACTTTTTTTCCAACTCTTCAAACCTATTCATATTCATTAATATTCTACAGTGTAACAATTTAGATTTTGCAACACCATACTTGTAATCTATTTCTTCTGATATCTTAAATCCTTCANTTATTTTTTTATTAGCCAATTTTACTATATTTTTTTGATAGTAAATTTCTCCAAGACCTAATTGTGCAATGGCAGNATGTCTTAAATCATCTATTTTAATAGCTTCGTCATATAACTTTTCATAAATTTTAATAGCTTTGTCACTTTCGCCACGTCTAAAATATATATTTCCTAAAGCCTCTAATGCTTCTATTTTAAATCCTGTTTCCATATCTTTAGATATTTCATAAGCTTCCTCCCACAAATATAAGGCTCTAGGTCCAAACTTATTTTTTTCCTTTCTTGCCTTTTCAACTATTAGCTTAATAGCCCTATCTCGCTGATTAGAACCCACTAAATGGTATATTAACTCTTCTAAAACCAAATCTATATTTCCCTTATATTTTTCTTCTAAAAGATTGGCTATTTTTTCATGTATTTTAATTCTTTCTCCTTTGGGAATTCTATAGTAGATTAGCTTCTTTAATTCAATATTATTAATAGAATAGCTATATCCCCAATCTGATACCATCTCATCAACTAATCTCATGGTAGTCAATTCTTGAAGCTTTGAATCTAATGTATCCTTATCCAATTCCACCATTCTATATAATACATCCTTGGATATGGAGCTTTCATAAGAAGAAATTATCTTCATTATATCAATATAATCCTTTTCAATAATTCCTAATTGATTTTTTATAGCTTCATCTAAACTTGATGGGAAATAAATATCTGTATATTTCTGTGCTTTTACTTCCCAAAATCCATTCTTATGAAAATACAGCTCACCCTTTGCGTACAAGTCCTTCATTATATATTCAATAACCTTTGGGTTGCCTTTACTTTCTTTAAGCATGACAGCAGAAAAGTTTAAAGGTTTATAATTAATCCCTAATATATTTTGTATAAATTCTCCTATTTCACTTAAACCTAAACTTGACAGTCTAATAGTTTCTGTATACTCCTCCTTTAACCATNTATTAAAAATATCCAATTTAGTGGAACCCTTTGGAATTGTCTTTTGGTTCAATGAAGCAATAATCATTAAATTGCCATATGAAATATTTTGTATCAAATAATCTAGTAAAAATATAAATTCTACACTAGCTTCATCTAAATTATCTATAATTAGATAAATTGGCGTTTCCCTAAACCTGGTTAATTCTTCAAAATAATTTGTTACCCTATCATAAAGCCTTAGTCTATTAACCATCTTATTAGTTTCATAATTAGCTCTATCATTTAATTTAAACCTTAATTCAGGAAGTATTTCTATAAATTCCCTTGCATACTTATCTTGTATATTTTTAGGCGTATCTTTCATAGTTTGGCGCAATATAATACTTACAGGTGCTAATTCTAAATTGTTTCTTGGAGTAATTTCAATATTATAAACATCTCTACCTCTCAATTTAAGTAGAAATGATATTTCATTCAGCAACCTGGTTTTCCCCATTCCCCTATCGCCATTTACCAGTATTAATTTTTTATATTCATTACGATTAATAACATTTTGGTCTACTTCTAGAATTTTATCTATTTCTTTATCTCTTCCAACTATTTTAGTTTTAAAATTCAATTTGCCTCTTTCTTCAACAAGATCATAGTTATAGTTAATTTTAAATATTTTCTTTATATCCTCAATTAACTCTATTAATTTTATATTTCTTAAATTAGGATTCCTATTAGTTAAACTGTTTATTACCTCATTCAAGAAGTATGCTTGTTCTTCCTTTAGGTCCTTTAAGTCTTTATAATCATAATTTATAACATTGGTCTGGAAGAAGTTATCCGTAAGTATGTACACCATGAGCTTTCCTAATGAGTATTTGTCTGCATTTTCATCAATTTCTTCTTCCTGTTGGAATAAAATCTCCGGTGCTATAAAAAATCTAGTAATATTATCATAATTTGCGTTTATAAAGTTTTCTTGTATACTTGCTATATCCTTAAGCTTAACAATATTGTTCCTGGTTAAATATATATTTGTTGGGCTTAAGTGCTTGTACACTAATCCCCTATAGTGTAAAAAATCTAAAACCGAACATATTTGCAATATAATATGTATCTTCTTTTTTAGTGACAAACTGCCATATACATTATCAAGGATATTTGCATCAGTAAACTCTGAANTAGAGTAGTATTGTTTAACCTGTACTTTTCTGCCATCTATTGCACTTACAATTGAAAACTGTTTATTTTCAAGTAAGTTCTTATGTTTAATCTGAGAATAAATAATAAAATTTTTTATAAAATGTTCTATTACAGCATTTTTATTTTCAGTATTGTATAATTTTAAAAGAAGCTTTCTATCATTATCCCATAAATCAATAACTTCATAAATGGTACTAAAGGTATCCTCACTAATCAATCTATTAACTTTATACCTATTATCAATAAGTTTCATTTTTGCTTCCCCTCTACCTCTGTTAATTATAACTTTTTATTTTCTTGCATGGCATCATATAAGGCTTTTAGTCCTTCATTTAATGATAGCTTCTGTTCTTCAGTTAAGCCTTTCATTTTAGAATCTAAGAATTTTACACGTTTTTCCAAGACCTTCTCTACTATCTGATGCCCTTTTGGAAGAACTTCAATTCTAACAACCCTCTTATCTTTTTCGTCCCTTTTTCTAATTACTAATTCGTTCCTTTCCATCCTATCAATTAAATCTGTTATCGTACTACAGGCCAGTGCCATTTTTTGGCTTAATTCTCCTATTGTCATTTCCTNATTATTAATAAGTATTTGCAGTGCAGTAAATTGAGGGATTGTTATATTAAAATCCTTTAGTATCTCCCTACCTTTTTTACGAATTATATAGTCTACTTTTCTTAAATATTTTTCAATACTTTTTACGTTTTCTGAAACATTATTATCCAACATAAAACACCACCTTCTAAAAAAAAGGATTAAGGGACAAATATTTTAAAACTTTGTGGTAAAACTTCATAGGTTGCTGGAAGAATACCACCATATTCACCATCTACATCTATAGTTATTTTTTCCTCATTAAGGGGATAAGCTTTTATTTTTTTAGTCTTAAAGTATATTACATTGGGATGGTTTATATGCTCACCACTAAATATATTAATAAATATTTGGGCTAAATCTTGTACTTCCGACTTCTTTATTATAACAACATCTAAATATCCATCCTTTACATCAGCACTTGGAGCAATTCTCCTAAATCCACCAATGGAAGATGTATTAGAAATTAAATATAATAGCACATCTTCATCGCCAGTAAATTCTTCACTTTCAAANCTAATTTTAATAGGCATAAATCTGCTTTTAGGTATTTCTCTTAAACCTTCTATATAATAAGCCATCTTCCCAAGTATGGCTTTTACCTCTGGAGACACTTTATATCCTATATCTGTTAATAAACCGCTTGCAGCTACATTAATAAAATATTCATCATTAACTTTTCCTAAATCTACATTCATAGTTCTGCCATTATGTATCATTTTAAAAAAGCCTTCTATATCCTTTGGTAGTTTCATATAATTGGCAAAATCATTTACTGTTCCTGATGAAAGTATGGCAACAGGAATTTTTTTGTTGCTCTTTGCTATCCCCTTAGCCACCTCATTTACTGTACCATCTCCACCACAAACAACTATTATGTCCCAACCTTCTGATACTGTTTTTATGGTTTCATGCATAGCATCGTCTTTTTTTTCAGTATCAAATTTCCCTACTACATAGCCATTATTAATCAGAAGGCTACAAAGTGAATCTATTCTCTTTTGTATTAGTTGTCTTCCTGAAGATGGATTACATATTATCTTGACCCTNTGCATTTTATCAACCTTCCCAATATTATTATAGCAAAAATTACTTCATAAATACGGAAAATTAACTAATGTACTNTATGGCTGTTAATATATAGTATATCAATAATTTCATCTTTGACAACATATTCTACTTTCAACCAAAAATGAGAACCCCAAAGGTTCTCATTTTTTCTTTTTCAATGTGTTTCTAATTATATCTATTATATCCATAATTAATTCTATGTAATCACTTGCATTTTTTATGTTGCTTTCTATTGTTGATGCAGTAGAACTAATGCTTTGACTAACTTCTTCAACAGCATCACAAACCTTAGTGCCAGTCTTGTCCAACTTTTCAGAAAGGGAACTTGCATTATTTATTAGCTTAACTGCTTCNGGTGATGCAGTTTCTACCAATTCTTTTGTTCCCTTTGATATAGCATTAATATTTTCAGAAATATGAGGAAGTTGTTTTATTGTAATATCTATTTCCTTTTCGTTTTTTATTAGTAGATTCCTAATAGCAGATATTACATTGTTTAAATTCTTAATCAAAACTATAAAATATATTAAGGCACCTACACCTAACAAATAGAGTATTAGTTTAAATAAATCTTGAACAGTTAAAGTAGCAGTCATGTCTATCACCTGCTACTCATCTTTTTCAGCTTCTTCAATAGGTTTGTTATCTTCTAGGTCTATTTCAAACATATCCCTATCTTTAAATTCTCTAACCCTATCCTTTACTTTCTCCTCTACTTCCTTAAAACTACCTATTGAATCTTTAAGAGTATTTTTGGCCTGTTCTGCAACTTCTTTAGTCTTATTGGCAATATGATGCCTTGTTTCCTTTCCAGACTTAGGTGCCAGTATAATGCCAGTAATTGCACCAATTACAGAGCCTATGGCTAATTTTTTAGCTGTATCAATTTTTTTCTGTCTTCTTTCCCTTTCTTTTTTCTCATTATAATAATCTAATAATCTCATAAAATCCCCCTTTCTTATANTTATATTTTATACCCTAAAAGCTTAAAAATAAACTTTATTTTTAGAATTTCAATTTTTATTCTCCTTTATCCAATTTTTTTAGTAACTTTTGAAGTTTGCTTGCCTGATAACCTGATTCTTCAGCAAAAGTTCTAAATAAATCTGCCACTTCCTGATCCTCTACTTTTTTGGCATACATTTCATAATCTCTAACCATTTCTTGGGCGTCTAATATTTTCTTCTTTAATATTTCTTTAGTATTTAATTCCATTATATCTCTCCTCTACAAAGTATATTTTACCCATATTTTGTTGTAAAAACTATTAAAATATTCATTAAATACTTTAAAAATAAATGTAATCAATTATAATAGAATTGTAACATTATTTTGAGCATCGAAATATCCGATAGGAGGAATAGGATGAAAGCATTTAGCACTTTAAAAAAATTTATACTTGAACATAAATGGAATTACATACTTGGTATCCTATGGTTAATTATAATAGATTATGTACAGCTAATTGTACCACAGATTCTAGGTAGAGCAACAGATCTATTGCAGTTAGGTCTTCTTGGAAGTAAGGGACTTATTAGATATGGCCTTTACATTATGCTAACTGGTTTAATTATTGGAGTAGGACGTTATATATGGAGAATATATATCTTAGGTACATCTAGAGAACTTGAATATTATCTTAGAAAAAAACTATTTGGCCATCTATTAACCCTATCCGCCAACTATTTTAACTATCATAAAACAGGAGATTTAATGGCTCATGCTACTAATGATATAAATGCAGTTAGACATGCTTTCGGGCAAGGTATAATAATGCTTGTGGATTCTACCTTTATGGCAATATTCACTATAATAATGATGATTAGAACTACTACCATAAAGTTAACAGTTATAGCCCTATTTACCCTGCCTTTTATAACAATTGTGGTAAATAGATTCGGAAGAATAATACATAGAAGGTTTAGAATAGTACAAGAAGCTTTTTCTGATCTTACAGATATTACCCAGGAAACATTTGCAGGAATAAGGGTAATCAAATCCTTTGTTCAAGAAAATTACATAGAAGAAGCATTTACAAATGTTAATACTGATAATTTCAATAAAAATCTGCTATTAGTAAAAGTATCTGGACTGTTTCATCCTTTAATTACTTTCATATCCTCCATTAGTTTCCTAGTTGTCATTGTATATGGAGGTAGACTGGTTATTTATGATGTTATCTCATTAGGTGATTTTGTTGCCTTCATAAATTATTTAAATCTACTAGTCTGGCCTATGATGGCTTTAGGTTGGCTTGTTAACCTAATTCAAAGGGGAATTGCTTCAATGGAAAGGATAAACCATATATTATATGAGGAACCTGAAATAACAGACTCTAAAGATGCTATAGAATTAAAAAACATCAAGGGTAAAATAGAATTTAAGAATGTTAGTTTCAAATATAATAAGCATACTGATTATGTTCTAAAAAATATTAATTTTACTATTGAGGAAGGCAAAACCCTGGCTATTGTCGGCCGTACAGGTAGTGGAAAAACCACCATTGTAAATCTCCTTTTAAGACTTTATGATATCCAGGAAGGAGAAATAAAAATAGATGGTGTTAACATTAAAAACATTAAATTAAAAAATCTAAGGGAAAATATAAGTTACGTACCCCAGGACAACTTCCTATTTACAACTACTTTAAGGGAAAATATTGGCTTTGCCTTTGATGAACCTATAGATGAAGATTTAATGATAAAATCATCTGAAATCGCACAAATTTATGATAATATAATGGATTTTCCTGATAAGTTTGATACTGTAATAGGAGAAAGAGGTGTAACCTTATCCGGAGGACAAAAACAAAGGGTATCAATAGCAAGGGCAATTGCAAAGGATGCTCCCATACTAATACTTGATGATAGCCTTTCCAGTGTTGATACTGACACAGAAGAAAAAATACTTAAGGGATTAAATAGACTAGCTAACCAGAAAACAACCATTATTATCAGTCATAGAATATCCACTGTAAAAGATGCCGATGAAATTATAGTTTTAGATGAAGGTAAAATAATAGAAAGAGGAGATCATGCCTCCCTTTTAGAAAACAACGGATTGTATAAACATTTATATGAAAAACAGCTATTAGAGGAGAAAATCTCTAGACAGTAGCAGGAGGGATTATTATGAGCAATAAATATAATGAACATGAAGAAGTTATTGGAAAGGCCTATGATTCAAAGTTAATGAAAAGACTTCTAAAATATGCTAAACCCTACAAACTGTTGCTTGTAACAGCTTTAATACTTATGTTAATTTTAACAGGACTTGATCTTTTGAAGCCCTATTTAATTAAAATATCCATAGATGAATATTTAAATGGCTACAGAAAAGCTATGTATGAAATTGAAGTGTCTCAGCCCTATGATGGAGTATTGTTTAATAATAAAAAGTATGTTAGATTAGACAGTTTAAGTTACAAGGAAAAAGAGAGGTTGAGCACCTACCCGCAAAAGAAAATTATAAAGGATAGAAATAGCTATTATTTGATAGGGATTGATGAAGAAATTGAATCTGGTATTAGGCTTTCTAAAGAAGAATATAGAGCATTTAGAAAGCAAGATATTGATGGATTAACTAAAATTGGAATAATATTTGCTGTAGTAATAATATTAACATTTGTGTTTAATTATTTTCAAGTATATCTGCTAAACTATGCAAGTCAGAAAATAATTTTTAATATTAGGCAGGAAGTTTTTTCCCATATAATAAGGTTATCTACCTCCTACTTTGATAATAACCCAATTGGTAGGCTTGTAACCAGAGTCACTAATGATGTTGAAACTTTAAACGAAATGTATACTAGCGTTCTTGTAAGCCTGTTAAATGATATATTCATATTAGGTGGAATAGTGCTTATTATGCTTAAAATGAATTTAAAATTAGCCCTTATATCTTTTGCATTAGTTCCACTAATTCTGGCTATTTCTGTTGTATTTAGAAAGAAAATAAGAAAAATATATAGACTAGGAAGAACACAACTTGCTAAAATTAACTCTACCCTTAATGAAAATATCAGTGGAATTAAGACAATTCAAATCTTTAATAAGGAAAAAAAGATATTTAATAATTTTGATAAGATTAATACTGATTATTTAGAAACCTCTAAAAGTGAAGTAAAAACCTATGCTGTATTTAGACCATCTATAGAATTTATAAGAAGTTTAGGATTAGCCCTACTAATATATTATGGAGGAGGTCAAGTAATTTCTGGAAAAATAGAGTTTGGAGTATTATATGCTTTTATAGATTATCTTCAAAGATTCTTCCGACCAATACTGGACTTAACTGAAAAATACAATATCCTGCAATCAGCCATGGCCTCCAGTGAAAGAATTTTCATGGTTTTAGACGAAAAAGATAATGTACCAAATGCAAAAAATCCTCTACCAGCCAAGAATATAAAAGGAAAAATAGAATTTAAAAATGTTTATTTTGCCTATAAAGATGAGGATTGGGTATTAAAAGATGTATCCTTTACAATTAATCCAGGGGAGACTGTAGCTTTAGTGGGTGCCACAGGTGCAGGAAAAACTTCTATAATAAATTTAATTGCCAGATTCTATGATATACAGAAAGGTGAGATATTAATAGATGGAGTAAATATTAAGGATTATGATAAATACCAGTTAAGAGAAAATATTGGAGTAGTTCTTCAGGATGTATTTCTTTTTTCAGGGACTATTAAAGATAACATAAGACTTAATAATAAAAATATTTCAGATGAGGAAATTATTAAAGTATCTAAATATGTAAATGCTCATAATTTCATAGAAAAGTTACCTAATAAATATAATGAAACTGTTACAGAAAGAGGTTCTACTCTTTCAGCAGGAGAAAGACAACTACTTGCTTTTGCCAGAACCTTAGCCTTTGACCCCAATATATTAATACTAGATGAAGCCACATCAAATATAGATACGGAAACAGAAATTCTAATACAAGATGCCCTTGAAAAACTTATAAAAGGAAGAACTACGATAGCTATTGCCCATAGATTATCCACAATACAAAATGCAGATAAAATAATAGTCTTACACAAGGGAAGAATAAGAGAAATAGGTACTCATCAAGAACTATTAGAGAAAAAAGGCCTATATTATGACCTTTATAGATTACAATACAAAGAAGATTTTGCCCAACAATAGATTAAAAAATTTCCCTATCTATGGCGTAATTTTCTTCAAATCCACATTCTGTGCACTTATAATGATGTAGACATTTATACTTATCAACTCCATCTACTTTATTAGTTATTTCATCTAATAGATATGGACTATAATCATCATAATAGTTTACTACAGGCCCCTTATCCTCCATAGGTTCCTGGCATACTTTACAGGTTTTATGAATTTTATATAATCCATTGCATAAAGGGCATACCAGTTTCACTTTCATCTTCCTTCCTGCCTATGGTATTATATTTATTATTTCTTAAATCAATTTATAATATACAAAAGCCCCTTAGGTTTCCCTAAGGAGCTTTTGTATCCCGCAATGCCGCTATCCGACTAATTCACACCCGCCTCTCACAAGGTGGGTGCCCTGTTAGCAGCTTCGAACTTCCTTCCTTACAATGAAGGCATGTTCTAGACTGCTAAACCCGAACTCCCGTAGTTCTCACGTCGGTTGAATTATTCGGACTTGCGCACATCGCAGAAGTTATTTCTATATTTATTATACACTTTCTAAGTTTCATATGCAATATAGAAGGATGGTTTACAATAATATATTTTTTTCTTAAATATCTAATATTTTACTAATTTGTTCTTCATTTAATGATTCTTCCAATATAAGTTTGCGCGCTAATGCATCTAAATATTCCTTATTTTGTAATAGTATTTTCTTAACTTCCTCATAGAAAGTATTAAGAAGTTCTTTAACTCTTTCTACCAATTTAGAATCAATGGTTAGATTATTGTTTACAATCACATCATAGGAAACAAGCCCTAAATCCTTGTCCATCCCATAAGAACCAATCATAGATATGGCCATTTCCGTTGCCTTTTTAAGATCTGAGAAAGCACCTGTAGTTATATATTCTGTTCCAAATATTATTTCTTCTGCAGCCCTTCCTCCTAAAGCAATTTTTATATTATTTTCAATATCCTTTTTAGTTTGATACATTCTATCTGGAGGTATATTTAAACTAAAGCCTCCCATTCCCCTTGTACTAGGTATAATGCTTACTTTAGCAACTTTATTGTTTTTATCTACTCTTTTAGCTATTAAAGCATGTCCTGCTTCATGATAGGCCGTTATTTCTCTATCTTCTTTAGAAATACTACTTCTATCTTTCTTTTCTTCTCCTACTAGTACCTTTAAATAGGCTTTATTAATATGGTCCATAGTTATATTGCTATTCTTATTCCTTGCGGCAATCATTGCAGATTCATTTAGCAAATTTTCTAACATGGCACCACTAAAGTATACGGTTTCTCTTGCCACTTCCTTTAAGTCTACATCTTTAGCTAAGGGTTTGTTTTTACTATGAAGCTTTAGAATAGCATATCTTGCATTTACATCTGGAAGACCTACCTCTATTTGCCTATCAAACCTACCTGGCCTTAAAAGGGCTTCATCTAATGTATCTATCCTATTAGTTGCCGCTAATACTATTATACCCTCATTTTCTTTAAATCCTGACATTTCTGTTAATAGGGCATTTAAAGTTCTATCCCCTTCTTCACTTCCTGAATTTGAATTTATGCCTTTTCTTGCCTTTCCCAATGCATCAATTTCATCAATAAATATAACACTTTTACCAGATTCCTTTGCTTTCTTAAAAAGCTTTCTAATTCTGCTTGCTCCTAAACCAGCGTAGACCTGTATAAAATCAGAACCAGAAACTGCATAAAAAGGAACCTGGGCTTCTGTGGCTAATGCCTTTGCAAGTAAGGTTTTACCTGTTCCAGGTGGACCATATAGTAAAACACCCCTTGGCATTCTGGCCCCATATTTAGCATATTTTCCAGGCTCTTTTATAAAGTCAACTAATTCTCTCAAGGATTCTTTAGCCTCTTCATTACCTGCTATATCTTTAAAGCTGATTCTTTTAGAAATTGAAGTTTCAGCTTCTACATTAGCCATATTAGCCATTTCTTTTTCTGCCTGTTTTGTTCCATTTTTTATAAGGTAGGCTACAAGAAAAATACCAGAGAACATAAACACTACAGGTAATATTTGTCCTAAAACGCCTCCCTTGGTTGTTTCTATAACATCTACATTAGCTAGTAATAGCTTTTCCTTAAAGTTTTCTATACGTGGATTATCAGTAACAAATTCAGAATCATCATATAATTTACCACTTATTTTAGAAGATTCATTTAAATAAACCTCTTTAACTTTTCCTTTTTCAAGATATTCATTAAATGTCCTATATGAAATTTCATTAATTTCCTTATTCTTATTTGCATAAAAATAAATACCCACAGTCAATATTGCAATAACAAGGAATACTATTAGATATCTTTTCTTTATATTTAAGTTCATTAGATTTCCTCCTTGGTTTACATAATACTATTTTAAATTATAACATGTAAAGCTTTACTTTGTCCATTTTATAAAATTTACAAAAAATGAGATTCTTCCTTGTATCATACAAGAAAGAATCTCATTATATTTATTTTATTTCTTCTTTAATGCCTTTAATATCCTATCTAGTCTCTTCTCCTGTTCTTCATCAAGGAAAGGTCTAATATTTTCTAATTTCTCAAAAATGGCTTCATATTCTTCAGGAGTCATCTTAGATTCCATCTCTTCATTTAATCTAATTATTTCCACAAATATATCATCTTCACTTTTATCAGCATAGTTTTCAGCCAGTTCTTCAATGATTTCTAATTCTTCTTCTGTTGGTTCAATGCCATTAAGGTTTTCTAGGGATCTTTTTATGTCTTTATCTTTCTTCATAAACTAACCTCCTATATACATCCTAATCTAATCTATGTAAAAAAAACTATTTATATTACTATATTTAGATAGCAACATTTAGTGACTGCATGCATAATATGAATATATACTGTTCTTAGGAGGACTTTATATGAATAATTTTTTGGTATTATTTTTATTTTTAATTTTATTAAAGGAAAAAAGAAAAAATGGCCTTACTTTATCAAGTATAAATATAAGTTTTGAATTAGACATTAATACTACCAAAGAAAAAATTAAATTGATAAAAAAAATAGGACCTTATTTCCCTGAAGAATATTTACCTGCTTTTAATAAGGCTTTAGTAATAACAGAAAAAATACTAAAGCTTTATGAAACCATAAATTTTATTCAAAAAGAAGATAACATATATATTGCAGAATCTATCCCAGTAAAAAATTATCAAGAACGATTAAGTTACATAGCAAATACTATAAAAAAAGATTTTTCAAAGGAAGAAATAGAAAGATTGGGCTATTTGGCAGATTTTATATTACAAATAGATAAATTTAATAAGATGGCTAATATGTTAAACCATATTACTTCAAATCCTGATTTACTAAAAGATACAAATAATATGTTTAAGATACTTGAACCCCTTTTAGGTGGAGATGAAAATGAGATGAAAAAATTTAAAGAAATGGCAAAAATGATGAACATATTAAAGGTTTTGGATAAGCCAAAAGAAAATAAGGATAAACAGGTAGAAAAAAATGATAAAAAAGAGGAAAATATTTAGTAGCTGCTAAAGATTTTCCTCTTACTCATTTTTTAAATATTCTACAAGTTTTTTCATATCTTCTGGCATTTCTGCAGTAAAAGTCCTTTTCTCCTCCTCCCTAGGAAGTTTTATTTCTAGATAGTAGGAATGTAATGCCTGTCTGTTTATATATTCACTGGGTTTATGGTATAGGGTATCTCCAATTATCGGATGTCCTATATGGTTTAAATGAACCCTTATTTGATGGGTCTTCCCTGTAAAAATTTCTACATCTAAAAGGCTAGCATGAGAGTATCTTTCTATAACCTTATACTTTGTTATGGCTTCTTTACCGTCTTTTTTAACTACATTTTTAATGGATCTGTCTTCTTCTCTCCCTATTGGAAGCTCTATTATATCTTCATCCTTTTCTACTATACCAGTTACAATTGCCATATATTTTTTTACTACTTCTTTTCTTTCGTATTGTAGAGCCATCTGTTGATGTGCAAAAGCTGATTTAGCTACAACTAAAATTCCAGATGTATTCATATCCAATCTATTAACAAATCTTGGTTTCCTTTTAATTCCTTTACTTTTAAAATAGTAACTTAATCCATTGGCAATAGTATTGGTTTGATGGCTTTTAGTTTGATGAACTACCATAAAGGGCTGTTTATTGAGTAAAATTACATCTTCATTTTCATAAATTATATCAAGGGGTATTTCTTCAGGAGGAGTAGTATCAATTTCATCCTCTATAATTATAGATACAATATCTCCCTTTTTTAAAACTTCTTTCTTATGTTGAACTTTACCATTTACAAGTATTAAATTGTTTTTATAAAGCCTTCTAAAAAGNCTTGTTGATATATCCTTATCTTTTAAAAATTCTTCTAAATTTATACCATCCTTGTTAACCCTTATACTTATTAAGTCTTCTTTGTTATTAAATAAACTCATATATACCTCCAAATATTAGTAATATTAATGTATAATATAAATATAGGTATAAATAATTATAACAAATATATATAAGAAAGCATATAATGTATGGAGGAGAACTAATGTTTTCTGAGAATCGAATAATTAATATAATTTACAATCATGATGAATCATCAGTAAAAACCTATAAACTATTGAAGAAAAAACTTATTGAAAGGGGATTTAGTATACCAGAAACTTACCATGAAAAAGCTGAATTAAACATATGCATAGGCGGTGATGGAGCGTTTTTAAGAGCTGTTCACAGGTACAAATTTCCTGATATACCTTTCATTGGAATTAATACAGGTCATTTAGGATTTTTTCAGGAAATCCTGCCTGAAAATATAGATGATTTTATTGAAAGATACATGGATAAGGATTATGTAATTGAAAAAATATTCTTAGTAGAATCAAATATATTAACAATAAATAATTCTTTCAAACTCCTAGGAGTTAATGAAATAGTAATAAAAGGGATAAAATCAAAAGTAGTTCATCTGGAAGTATTCATTAACAATAACCATTTGGAAAAATTTTCCGGAGATGGAATTATCATTTCTACACCGGCAGGAAGTACAGGGTATAATTTTTCAACTGGAGGCAGTATTGTATATCCTTCACTTAATACCTTGCAGATAACACCATTGTCCCCTATTAGTTCGAGGGCTTATAGATCTCTTCTCAACAGTATTATAGTACCAGGAGATATATTTATTACAATAAAACCAGAATACCGATATGAAAACTCTATTCTACTGGTTGTAGATGGTATGGAATTAAAGTATGACGGCATTACGGAGATGAAGTTCACAGTTCCCAAAAAAACTATTTCAAGATTAAACTTAGATAAAAATATGTATTGGAATAATCTAAAAAGTAAATTCTTATAATATAAGGGAGGATTGCCTCCCTTATATTAATTTATCCATTTCTTCAACTAGCTCTCCAAATACTTTTAATGCATTGTTTACTGGCTCTTCAGTTGTCATATCTATTCCTGCTTTCTTTAGAACATTAATTGGATAGTCTGAGCTTCCACTCTTTAAGAAGTTTAAATATCTTTCTACAGCAGTATCCCCTTTATTCAATATTTGCTGTGAAAATTCAACTGCTGCAGAGAATCCAGTTGCATATTGGTATACGTAGAAGTTATAGTAAAAATGTGGTATTCTAGCCCACTCTATTGCAATAAGGTCATCTACTACTACATTTGGTCCATAATACTTTTCATTTAATTTCTTGTATGTTTCACATAGATAATCTGCAGTTAATGCCCCACCCTTTTCAACATGGTCGTGTATTAACATTTCAAATTCAGCAAACATAGTTTGTCTAAATACTGTAGTTCTAAACTGTTCTAAATAGTGATTAAGCAAATATAGCTTTTCTCTGTCATCTTTTACATTCTTAAGCATATAATCAAGCAATAAAGCTTCATTAGTAGTTGAGGCAATCTCAGCCAAGAAAATACTATAACCAGCATATACATAGGGTTGGTTTTTACATGATAGATAACTATGGATAGAATGCCCCATTTCATGAGCCAGTGTAAATACGTTATCCAAGGTATTATGATAATTCAGCAGTATAAAAGGCTTTGAGTCATAACTACCACTAGAATAAGCACCAGACCTCTTGCCCTTATTTTCATATACATCTATCCAACCTTCATTAAATCCTTCCTTTACAATATTGATGTATTCATCTCCTAATGGCTCAAGCCCCTTTATGACAAGTTGTTTAGCTTCTTCGTAAGGTATATTAAAGTCTACATCTTTTACTATAGGAGTGTATAAATCGTACATATGAAGTTCTTCTACACCTAAGGCTCTTTTTCTAATGTCCATATACTTGTACATACTATCTAAATTATTATGGACTGATTTGATTAAGTTCTTATAAACAGACACTGGTATATTATTCTCAAATATAGATGCTTCTAAGGCAGAATTATATTCTCTTATTCTGGCATTTACTATATTGGACTTTACTTCACCATTTAATAGCTGAGCAAAGGTATTTTTAAAGCTTCTATAGGTGGTATAAAGGCCTTCAAAGGCACTGCGCCTAACTTCCCTATTTTTGCTTTCCATTAAGGGAATAAAATTTCCATGGGTTATTTCCACCTCAAGGCCTTCCTCATTTTTTATTTTAGGGAATTTAATATCTGCATTATTAAGCATACTGTAAGTCTTTTGTGGAGCACTATAAATCTCGCCCATCTGAGCCAGTATATTTTCTTCTTCAGTAGATAATACATGTTCCTTTTTTCTCAATATATTTTTTAAATAATGGTCATATAATTTAAGGCCCTCAGTTTCTTCCATAAATGTATTAAGGATAGCCTCATCTATACTAAGTATTTCTGGAGTCATAAAGGAAGTTTTTTCTTCTATTTTTACATAGGCTGCCAGGGCTTTGTCCTGCATTTCCTGTGATGAACTTACCCTAGTATCTTCATCTAGTTTCATATTTGCATAAACATATACATTGGCAATCTTTCTATATAAGTCCATTTGCTCATTTAAGGCTTCCAACAAAACTTCACCTGAGCTATCTAATTTCCCTTTATATTTTGGAAAATCCTCTGCTTTATTTAATACATATTCTAAATCTTTTTCCCATTCTTCCTTAGTTTTATACATAGATTCAATATCCCACTTGTATTTTTCCGGTATATCCTTTCTATCTTTTAATTCCAGCTTTTCCATACAAACTCCCCTTTCGGTTAATTATTTATAGTTCTTAGTGCCTCCAATATGATATTTCTTGCAATTGGCGCTGCAGAACTTCCTCCAGTAGAACCTTCTTCCTCAAGTAGCACTGCAACAGCTACTTGAGGATCTTCTGCCGGTGCAAAACCTATAAACCATGCATGATCCTTACCTGAAGGATTTTCAGCAGTACCAGTTTTACCAGCTACTCTAACATTATTTATTTTTGCATTTTTTCCAGTTCCTATATTTACTGAATCTACCATCATGTTTTTTAATTCATTTGCAGTAAATATATCAACTGCCCTGGATATTACTTCTACTTCAAAAGTATCTATTATCTTTCCATTTTTAGATATTATTTCTTTGACCAAAACAGGTTTTACTATATCTCCTTTATTGGCAATACCAGAGGCTATAAGGGCCATATTTAAGGGTGTAACTAGTACCTTACCCTGGCCTATACTTGCGGCTGCTATATCCGTTTTCCCAACACTTCTTTTAGGGAAGAATGATTTTTTAACAGGAAGATCAAAGTCTATTTCCTTGTTTAACATAAACCTTTCTGCTACTTCTGAAAACCTATCAATTCCTAGTTGAAGAGATGATTCAGCAAAATAGGGATTGCATGAATAAATCAAGGCTTTTTCTAAATTAATATTACCATGACCTTTACCAGCATAATCTTTCAATTCATAACCATCTATAATAGTACTTCCAGTACATTCATATTGATTAAGTAGAATATTATTTTCTAATAAAGCTGCAGTAGTTACAACTTTAAAGGTAGAACCTGGTTGATAAAGCCCTGAGGTAACTCTATTAAGTAAGGGACTGTTTTCATCCTCCACTATATTTACCCAGTCTTCTCTTAAAGTGGAAGGGTTAAAATCTGGTAGACTTACCATTGCATATATTTCACCTGTAGCTGGATTCATAGCTACAATGGCACCTTTTTTCCCTTTAAGCAAATTTCTAGAATATTCCTGTAGGTGATGATCTATTGTAAGGACTAATGTATTTCCTTCACTATTTGGTTCTACTAAATTCCTTAATTCATTTAATGCACTAGATTCACTAATATTCAGTAATACATTATTATAATGAAGTTCTAAATTGGCCTTCCCATAGTCTCTATAACTATACCCTATTATATGGCTATACAGGTTCCCATAGTTATAAATTCTATTATAAGTATCCCCATCCTTTTCACTATAGGCTAGTATGCGGCCATTCCTATCTATAATTGACCCCCTAAGTATTTTCTCTTCATTTATCCACAATCTTTTGTTATAGCTATTAGCCTTTATATCTGAAGCTTTAAACACTTGGAAATAGGTTAAATATACCACCAGGCTTACAAATAAAGCACAAATTCCTACCAGTACTGTAATTATTCTCTTGATCTCTTTTTCCATATTAAACCTCCTCTATATCCAGCTCCTCTGATGCAACTTGTAAAATACCTAAGGCGATAAAACTGGATAACATGGAACTTCCTCCATAGCTAACAAAGGGAATTGTAATTCCAGTAAGAGGTATCATTTTTACTACTCCTCCAAATATAATAAAGGATTGTATGCCAAATAGGATACTTATACCTAAGGCCACAATTCTAAAGAATTTGTTTTTTTGATTTATGGATATTTTAAACCCTCTATAGACTAAAATTAAAAAGAGCATTATTATACCTATGCCAGTTAAAATACCCATTTCTTCACATATGGCTGAAAATATAAAGTCCTTAGATACTTCAGGTATAAAGTCAGGATGACCTAGACCTAATCCAGTTCCAAAAAAGCCTCCTTCAGCTATGGCAAAAAGTGATTGGGTTATTTGATAACCTGTTGTATTAATGTGTTCCCAAGGATTGATCCATATTTCAAATCTAATTCTTACATGGGGAAAAATAATATATCCTAATATGCTACTTAAAATTAATACTGCAAAATTAAGTAAAACTAATTTTCTGTCTTCATGATATATATATTGGAGGGCTAAAAATAAAGAGCTAAAAATTAGGACACTACCCAAATCCCTTTGCAGGAACAAGAAAAATATAAATAGATACATTATACCTACTAAATAATAGTTTCCCCACTTTTTTTCTTTAAACTTATCATAATTAGCATAATAAGATGCAATTAAAAATATTGTAAGAATTTTAATTACCTCTGTTGGCTGAAAAGTAATGCCACCAATGGAAATCCAATTTATTGCACCTTTAAATCTTTCTCCTAAAAGTAAAGTCATGCCAAACAAAGCTATAGAAGCAAAAAAGTAATATATAAACCAACTTTTTAAGCTTTTAATTTTCTTTATCATAAAATAAGTAGCAAAAAACAAAACTATTCCTAGACCTATCCATACTATCTGCTTAAAACCTTGTTGAGGGTTTATTCTATAAATCATTATTATACCTATACTGGATAACATGGTTACTATTAAAAATATATAGTTGTCTCCTGTAGTTATTTTTAATAATAGAAAATTAGAAATATAAACAATAAATATAAGGCTAAGTCCATATATTATAGTTGACCTATCTAATGAATTTTTATAATACATAAACATTAAAAACAAGGCTATCATTTCAAATATAAATAATAAATTTCTTGGTACCTTATAGTTTATTCCTTTACTGAACATAATCCTTCTCCTATTCATTATTAACAAACAAGAATTCTATCTGTCCGACAGAGATCCTATCTCCATTTTTTAATTTTACCACATCCATCAGTCTCTGACCATTAAGATAAGTACCGTTTGCACTATTTAAGTCCTGTAAAAAATAATTTCCTTCATCCTTTACTATTCTTAAATGTTTTTTTGATATATAGGGATCCTTAATAACAATCTCATTATCATTTCCCCTGCCAAGAAATACTTCTTCCCCTAAAGGATAATATTCCTTCACCTTAAAGGGCAAAGTTTCCTTCCTATTTATTAATTTTAAATAAGTACTATCATTTAAAGTAATTGGTGAAATGCCTTTAATATCCAAATATATTAACCTTATGATACTAAAGATAAAAAGATAAATTATAATTATAAATATGTATTTAAATACTATTGAAAGTATATTAAACATAAAATCCTCCTATATCACTGTCTTAATTTTTGTTTTTGCTATTCTAATATTTGTAAAATATTGTGGGTAATTAGATAGATATAAGCATCATATATTTCTTCACTTGTAATTTTTTCATCATAATAATCCAATAGCCACATCTTAAGTACATAAACTATACCTATTGTATAATATTTTGCAATACTATCAATAGTTAAAGCTTCATTCTCAATATCTATTTTTAACCTGTGTTTTTCTATTAGTTTTTTACATAATTTAAATATTTTTTTAGAAAGAATTTCTTCAAATGAATTCTGGCCTACAGTTTTAAAAGCTTCTTTATAAAAGGATCTATTTTTATCAAAATATGTAAAAATCATCTTTAGAGCCTCTGACTCCAAATCATTTTCTATTAATGCATCCAAAACAATAAATAGTTCCTCTTCTAGTATATATTCAAATATCTCATACTTATCTTTAAAATAGTTATAAAAAGTAGTTCGAATAACTCCAGCTTTATCTGTTATCATTTTTACAGTTATTTTCCCAAATGGTATGTTTAATAATAGTTCTTTAAAACTTTCTACCAAAATTTCCTTAGTATTCCTGTTTCTATTCATATTTAATCTCTCCAATTAAATATTTTATAGTTATATTATATATTAAATTATCAGAATTTTTAAGGAATAAATAAAAAAAGCCCGACAAGTATCAACCATTATGAAGTATTTAATAAATCATTCATCTTTTGTCCAGTATTTGATAGAATAAACATATGCTTAATCTATTAAGGGGGTATTTATATGCGTAAAAAATTAACAAGATCCTCTAAGGATAGTATTATATCTGGCGTTTGCGGAGGACTAGGAGAGTATTTTGATATTGATCCTGTAATAGTTAGAATTTGTTGGGTACTTTTGACTACTATGAATTTTATCACGGGAATATTTACCTATATAGTATGTGCTATTGTAATACCAGAGGAGAATGAAATAATATATGATAGTAATGATTCATCTACAAAAAATACACCAATGTTTATTGGTCTTATACTCATTGTACTTGGAACTATAAAACTGATTGATATTATATTTCCAAGATTTTTTACAGTGTTTAATATATTTAAATATTGGCCTGTGCTTTTAATATTAGCAGGTATATATATAATAGTTAAACAAAGAGGAAATAAGTAATATTATAAAGCAAAATCAACACACCTTTATTAAGGAGGTTTACTATGAAAAATTTTAGCGTATTTGATATACTAGGTCCAGTTATGATAGGCCCTTCCAGCTCACATACTGCAGGTGCCGCCAGAATAGGAAAAATTGCAAAAGAGTTAGCAAAGGATTCTTTTTATAAGGTTACTTTTTATCTACATGGATCTTTTGCTAAAACATATAAAGGTCACGGCACAGACAAGGCCTTAGTTGCAGGTATATTAGGGATGGACCCTTCTGACGAAAAAATTAGAAATTCATTGGAAATTGCAAAAGAAAAAGGTATTGATATAGAGTTTATAGAAGAAAATTTAGGGTATGTACACCCTAATACAGCAAAAGTTGTATTCCATTATAAGAATGAAGATAGCTTTTATATAATTGGCTCTTCAGTAGGCGGTGGGAACGTAATAATTACAAATATAAACGNTACAGAAATAGAATTCACAGGAAACTATTCAACCATATTAATTAAATACAAAGACAAAAAAGGTATAATTAGCAAAATAAGTACTATACTATCTAATCATGATATGAATATTGCAAATATGAAAGTAACAAGGGATAATAAAATTGCTACCATGTTAGTAGAGTTAGATAATCCTTTAGAAGATCATACAATAAAAGAAATATCTGCTTTAGATGAAATACTGTATATAACAGGAATTAATCCAATTTAGAGGTGATAATATGTTTAATACTGGTTCTGAGCTCATTAAATTATGTAAAGAGCAGAAGAAAAAAATTTCTCAAATTGTTATAGATAAGGAAATGGAAAATTCTGGCCTTAAATATGAAGAATTGATAGAAAAAATGAAAAAAATATTAGTGACTATGAAAGAATCTGCACAATATTCTTTAGATAAAGAAGTGATTTCTGTAAGTAAGCTAACTGGAGGAAATGCCAAAAAAGTAGAAGATTATAAAAATAACCACAAAACCATATGCGGAAAATTATTAAACTCTGCTATGGCAATGGCACTTTCCACTTCTGAAGTTAATGCTTCCATGGGAAAAATCGTTGCAGCACCTACTGCTGGAGCCTCTGGAATATTACCTGCAGCATTATTTACTGTAAAGGAAAGGCTGCAGCTTTCAGATGATGATTTGGTATTGGGCCTCTTTACAGCTGCAGGAATAGGTGAAATAGTAGTCAAGAACGCAACTGTATCAGGTGCTGAAGGAGGATGTCAGGCAGAATGTGGGGTAGCTAGTGCAATGGCAGCAGCNGCTGTTGTAGAATTAGCCGGAGGAAGTGTAGAAGCTTCCCTTAATGCAGCATCCTTCTCCATCATAAATGTAATGGGACTTGTATGTGATCCAGTAGCAGGATTGGTAGAATTTCCATGTTCTATTCGTAATGCTTCAGGAGTGGCCAATGCATTAATTTCTGCAGATCTTGCTTTGGCAGGAGTAAAAAGTTTTGTGCCCTTTGATGAAGTAGTTGAAGCCATGTATAAAGTTGGAAAACTAATGCCTGAATCTTTAAAAGAAACAGCCCAAGGTGGAGTTGCTGATACTAAAACTGGAAGGGAGGCTTGGAAAAGATTGTAAATCAAGTTTTATTTGAACAAGTCTATTCTTTATTATCTAAAGAAATGGAAAAAGATTATCTAAGCCTTTACAAAGATGAAATCTCTAAAGAAATTTCTAATAACTATTTTATCAACTTGTTAAAAATTAATTTGCTAAATAATAAATATGATGCCATGTCTGTTTTGGAACTCTTTTACCCTCTGTATTCCAAATATTGGAATGAACCAAAGGAAGAGATTTTAAAGTATATATTTGATTGGGTCCTTAAGCTTTCCTTTCCTGAAAAGATAAATAGGGAATTTAAAAAAAACTTAAAGCCATTAGTNCTGTTTTATTTAAATTTATTAAGANTTTTTTCTCGAGTAGAAGAAAAATACAATGAAAAAAGCTTCCAATACCAATATCCCTTGGAATTTTTAACTGATGAAGAAGAAAAGGACATAACTAATGAGTATTTTATATTTAAAAGGGCTTTTTTAGAAAATTGGATATATGAAATGATGAAGATAGATTTGTCCTTAACAGGGCACAATACCTTAGACCACGTTTTAGGAGTAAACCATATAAGCTTATATATAGGAAGACAAATAAAAAAATTAGGTCTTCCTATTGATTTAGGTATCGTAGTAGGTTCTTCTTTAGGTCATGACATTGGAAAATATGGAGTTATGGAGGAAGAAAGCAACAGGGTCCCCTATTTACACTATTACTATACTGAAAAATGGTTTGACAAATTTAATCTAAAAAAAATTGGCCATATTGCTACTAATCATTCTACTTGGGATTTAGAACTTGAAAATTTGCCATTAGAATCCCTTATTCTAATTTATTCAGATTTTAGGGTCAAAAATAAGGAAAATAAAATGCATATTTTCACTTTAGATGAAGCCTATGATGTTATATTAAATAAGCTTGATAATGTGGACAAGAAGAAGGAATTAAGGTATAGAAGGGTTTATCATAAATTAAAAGATTTTGAAAACTATATTATAAATCTTGGAGTTGACACAAACTTAAGATCCAAAACGTATAAAAGAAAAATATACAAGCCCTATTCCCTACTAGATGAAAGAGAAACTATAGACAATATTAAGTTTCTAGCTATTGACCATAATATAAAACTAATGGCAAAGCTTCTTGATGAAGAAAGTTTTAACAAGATTTTAGAAATGGCTAGAAATGAATATAATTGGAAAATAGTACGCCTATACTTACAGATATTTAGGGAATATTCCACCTATCTTACACAAAATCAAAAAATATTAGTATTAAATTATTTAACAGATTTATTGCTCCACAGGGAAGACGATATAAGAAAGGAAGCCTCTGAATTAATAGGGCTTTTAATAAGTGAGTATGATGAGGAATATAGAAAGGAAATTCCTAAATCTGCTAAAGTAGTTGAACCAAGATTAAATAGTGAAATGCTTCTAGATAAAATAATTAGAAGCATACTTTATCCTGACCATAAACTAATAGATTTTGCAATTGAATGGCAGTATAATTTGCAAAATATAGTTAGTTCCCTATTTATTAATTGCAGACCTGAACATTATGAAAAATATACAAGGATTTTAATAAAATATTATAAAAATTTTAAATCCATGTCCACAACGAGCCAATTTTATCTTTGTCAAGCCATTAATTATATACCTTTAGAGTATTTAAATACTGATGATTTAAATATAATCTTAAAATACATTATGTACCAATTAGATTCTAGCTCCATAGAAATACGCTTAACTGCATTAGATATAATAAATAGGACCAGCAATAAGCTTATTGAAAATAGTAAATTTAAAAAGAGTATAGAGAAATGGATAAAAAGCAATATTAAAGTTTCAGAAAATGCACCAGAAAATTATTTAAAGTATAAAATAGCTGTCAAAATCCAAATGGATGAAAATATAGTTAAACTACTTAAGGACAATTATGAAAAGGATAAAGAAAATATATCCGTTATATTATTGCAAAATTTAAAAACTGCCACTGAATGGATGAACAAAAAAATAAATATAGATATATTATATGATCAGGTAAAAGAATCTCCAAATTCAAACGGATTTCATATAGGTATGCATCTTTGCAANTTACTAAAGGTTAGCGCATTTGAAAAGGTNAGAAATTATGCCGGACATACCCTTTTAAATATATTTAAATTTTTATCCTTGGAAGAAAGAAATGATATAGTAGTTGAACTATTAAGGGCTTTGGAAATGCAAAACTATCAGTTTACAAAATTTATTCCAAATTATTTAGGTCAGCTATTATTATACTTGCATCCTGTTGAATTAGATGAAGTTATAGATGATTTTGAAGATAAAATAAAACAATCAAACACACAAATTATATTCCTGCTTCTTAAAACAATTAGTGTAGCTATTGAAAACTATCCAATTTACATTAAAAGATTTAAGGAAGATAAAAATGCTAATAAAAATAGACTTGTTCGTCTTTTAAGCCTTATATTAAATGGTATGGTCTCCTTTAATGAGGAAATAAAAATAGAAGCTTTCAGAGTTTTAGCTTGGGATATCTTTAATTCAAACAAGCTCAATTTACAACAAAAGCTTAATGTGTTCAAATGCATATTAAAGAAAATATTAACCCTTTTAGACGAAATGGAAGAAGATGAATTTATGCTTCTTATTAATTCTGCTTCCTTAAATCATATTTACAGATTTATATCAGATTATGAGTTTCAGTATGGAGATTTTTCCTTGGAAACAAACAATAAAATTGCATTTTTCCCTGGAAGTTTTGATCCCTTTTCTTTAAGTCACAAAAAAATAGCCCTGGAAATAAGAGACCAAGGCTTTGAAGTATATCTAGCAGTTGATGAATTTTCCTGGTCTAAAAGGGTCCAACCCCACAAGTTCAGGAAAAATATTATATCTATGTCCATAGGCCACGAAAAAGATATATATATATTCCCAAGCGAGATCCCTGTAAATATTGATAACGATAAGGATTTGCTTAAACTTAAATCTATTTTTGAAGGCAAAGAAGTATATATTGTAGTTGGAACGGACGTTTTAGCTAATGCAAGTGCTTATAAAAAAGATGGGATTTTAAAAGATTTTTCACATATAATATTTGACAGAAAAAGTTTCGAATCCCAAAATGACGATAAATCCATTATTGAAGAAAGGATTAAGGGTATTCGAGGAAAAGTAATAAGGCTTACCCTGCCTCCTCAATATGAGGACATTAGTTCAAGCCAAATAAGAAAAGCTATTGATTTAAATATGGATATTTCAAATGAAATGGATCCACTAGCACAGCAATATATATATAAATATGGACTTTACTTAAATGAACCCAGATATAAATCACTAATTCAAACTAAAACTATTGAAATAGAAATAATTAATAAAATAGATGAAAAAATTGTTGAGCATATATGTAATAATTTTAAATCTGAAGTTAATAGGGAACATTTATTAAATCTTAGAAATAAAAAGGATTTAAATATACTATTTCTAAAGGATGTAGAAAAGAATAAACTACTAGGATTTTCTGTTTTCTACTGGGTTAAAAACTCAATGCTTTACCATGAGTTCAAAGATACAACAATTACAAACTATATAAGAGAAAACTTAAGGGGTAGAATAGTAATAATAGCAGGGTTATTTGCAAAGGACAGAAGCAGCTATTTGTCTGAAATTGTGTTAAATGAAACACTGGCTCAATGTGTTGAGTTAGAATATAATCATGCCATATATTTGAACTATCTAAACTACGAAAACAACAAGCATATCATAGAAAATATAACTCTCCAGGGTTTTGTTGAAGCCCCCTTTTATTTTAACAATAATAAGGTATATATTGTGGATATGAGCAAACCTATAACATTAAGCCAAGATTTAGAAACTCTCCTTAAACCACCCTTTGATATAAACAAAAGTATATTATCTATAATAGATAAAACAAGGAATAGATTAAAAAGGGCTATATCAAATCTATACCCTGGAGAATTAGTATTGGTATTTAATAGGGATATGATATACAGCAAACTTATTCAAATAATATGTGATATAAATAATGTTCCTATAGTTCAAGGAAAAAATAGGCTTCTTGGTCCCAATATGTGCGTTCCCTTTGGAGCTATATTAAATGGAAGAATTCTACCTAATACTGTAACTAAAACAATGCATACGGAAAAAATATTTAATCCTGATATTAAGGATTTCACTATAGGTGCTTCTCCTAACTATTTAAGCTTAGACAATCAGGCAAAAATGCTTGCATCTTTTAATCGGCCCATAATATTGGTGGATGACCTGTTACACAAAGGCTATAGACTAAATGTTATAGAACCTATTTTAAGGAATAACAACATTAAAATCAAAAAATTAGTTGTAGGAATACTAACTGGTAGAGGTAAAGAAATTGGACAGACAAAAAATATTGACGTAGATACAGCTTATTTTGTTCCTAACCTTAAACTTTGGTTTAATGAAAGTGCCCAATATCCATTTATTGGAGGAGATGCAGTACTAAGGGAGGAACAAAATCAGGACTATATAATTCCAAGCATTAATTTAATATTGCCTTATGTTTCTCCTGGCTTTATCAAAAATACTTCTATAAAAAATATNTATGAATTCTCTCAAGTATGTTTAATAAATACNATAGAAATTTTTAAAGAAATACAAAAAGTTTATCAGGAAATTCATGGTAGAAGCTTAATAATTAGAAATCTAGGCCAAATACTTATATCCCCTAGAAGACCAGATTCTTCTTTTTATTCTGATTCAATAAGAAATTTAAAGCCTACTGACTATCTGGNAAAGGATCTGGAAAACNTAAAGAGGATTGAAAATTTAGTGTTAAGATAGTAAGGATGGGGTATATGATTTACTACTATAAATATAATGATAAAATTCTATTTTCCTTCTATGAATATAAGGGCCTTCAAAAGATATCGGAAAACAAAGCCATTACAAGTAAAGAAAACCTATATTTTCTAAATAAAATGGACCCTATAAAATCAAGAAGAAGTTTTTTAGTAAATGACCCTTCTCTGCTTTTTTTGGATAGAGAAGGGTTAGAACTAATATTGTTAACTAATAAAAATTTCCCTTTAGATTTACCAGGATGGATAATAGATAGAATAAAAGCTAAGTTAGTAATATCAGTAAATACTGAATATCCAAACTGGCAAACGGCTTTAGAAGATCCTCCTAAAGATAAATGGAACATAAATATAGTTGCCCTGGGAGATGTAGGTAGTACACTTTTAATTGGTTTAAGGCTTTTAGGTGGAGACTGTATTAATAAAATAGGTATATATGATAGAAATGNAAATAGGCTAAAGCGNTGGGTATATGAAACAAATCAAATAAGNGAAGCCTTTAATCCATGGAANTTCCCAGTTGTAGAAGCAATTACAAAAGAGGAATTGTTTAACTGCCATATGATAGTTTTTTGTGCTTCTAAGGGGNTCCCTCCTGTAGGAAGCATTGTAAAGGATGTGAGAATGACCCAGTTTAGCTCTAATAGCCAAATAATTAAAGAATATGCAAAATTGGCGAGGCATTATAATTTTAAAGGAATATTTGCTGTAGTATCAGATCCTGTAGATTTATTATGTAAAGTAGTATTTTTAGAAAGTAACAAAGATGCAAATGGAAATATGGATTTTAAGGGACTAGCATCAAATCAAATAATAGGGTATGGNCTTGGAGTTATGAATGCAAGGGCATGCTTCTACGCTGAAATGTCACAAAATACNATACATTTTCTTGAAGAAGGAAGGGTTTTTGGTCCTCATGGTAAAGGCNTGATTGTTGCTAACAGTATAGAAAACTATGATGAGNAAATATCTAACTATCTAACTGAAAAAACTATAAATGCCAATAAGGAAATAAGAAGTTTTGGATTTAAACCTTATGTAGCTCCAAGCCTTTCATCAGGTGCTCTTTCAATTATATCCACCATAAGAGGCGAATGGTTTTATGGTTCCACCTATATGGGNAATGCTTACATGGGTTCCAAAGTTAGGTTAATAAAAGGGCATTTAGAATTAGAAAGGCTTAAATTACCAGATAAATTATATGAGAAAATAAAGGAAAGCTATGAAAGGTTAGTGACAATACTATGAAGGAGTTTTATTTGATACTTCCTGAAAAACCTTCATCTTTCTTAAAAAAAATGATAGACTTTACAACAGAAAAAATTGATTACAAAGTAATTGATAATTTTAACAAAATTCCAGATTTAAGGAATAAGAAAATTATATTTGCCGTAGAACTCCCTGCAACTGGAATAAGTAACAATCTTAATAATTTCTTTTTAACCCTTCTTAATAGGGGTGAAGATGCCCTCCTTGGTTCAGAAGGGATTTTGCTAATACGTAGTAAACATCAATATTTTACTAAAACCTATAGCCAATATATCATATTTCAAAGTAACCTGCTTGGTTTAAGATTTTTAGGAAGACCTTTGGTTGAAGCCACAGGAAATTTGGACAACTTTATTCCTTTAAAAAAAGTATACAACATGTCAACTGAAGAAATATGCTTTATGCTATGTAGAGAATTGGGTCTAAGATTTCTTTATGATAAATTTAAAAAGGTTGATAATCCTAAGATTTTAGCACTTCATTCCAGCAATTGGAATACTTCTAATTCATTATTATTATGGAAAATGGTAAAATCCCACTTAAAATTTGAAAATATATCTGAAATAAATGTAGGAAAGGGAGATATAGTAGACTGTGCAGCCTGCCCCTATACTACATGCAAACATTTTGGTGAACAAACAAAATGCTTTTATGGTGGAATTATTGTAGAGGAAGTGTACCCCAGTATATTGGAATCTGATGCAGTAATATTCATATGCCCAAATTATAATGACATGATATCTGCAAATATTGTGGCAGTTATAAATAGGCTTACTGCTTTATTTAGAAAAACTAAATTTTATGATAAAACTCTATTTGCAATAATAGTCTCTGGCCATTCTGGTTCTGATGCATTAGCTAGACAGCTTATTAGTGCCTTAAATATAAACAAGACCTTCAGGCTGCCACCATATTTTGCCCTAATGGCTACTGCCAACGACAAAGGTGCCATTGAGAAAGTACCCAACATTGAAGATAAAGCTAAGGCCTTTGCTGAAAATATAAAGAATAATATTATGAAATAATAAAGCTTACTAAGGTTAATCCTAAAGTAAGCTTTATCTTATTTGAATATACTTCCATTTTCCTGTTCTGAATCTAAACAATATAAGAGCCCATCTGATTAATTGATCAATTAAAATGGCATACCATGCACCTATTAAACCTGTTCCGACCATATATATGAATATATATGCAAAAGCTACCCTTATAATTAACACGCTTATAAATATAGCCACTAAGGTCCATACTGTATCCCCTGCACCCCTTAGCCCTCCTGCAGTTATTAGCTGTGATGATTGAAAGGGCTGTACTATTGCTGCAACTTTTAATATATTTGCAGTTTCTTCTATTATAACTGGATCTCTAGTATATAGGCTTGCTATAAAAGAACCAAAGAAAAAAAATACAATTCCTATACAACTGGCAATTATAGATCCTAACTTCCTACATTCCCTTACATATTCTTCGGCCTCAGCCGGCTTTTCTGCACCTAGACTTCTACCTGCTAAAGATGAAGCTGCTATTCCAAAGGCATGACCTGGTGTAAAGGATAAATTTAATATATTTAGTCCTATTTGATGGGTTGCATAGGCTACAGTTCCTAAAGAGGCTACAATTCTTACAAATAATAAAATTCCTACCCTGAAAGCTATTTGCTCCAATGAAGCAGGAACACCTATTTTTACTAGGTTATACATTATATCTTTATTTAATTTAAACCTTTCTTTTAATTTCAACTTTATAATAGTTTCTCTTTTTAGCATTCGTATTATAATCATTATTGATGCAATAAGTTGTGAAAGAGATGTTGATATACCTGCACCTGTAACACCTAATCTAGGTGCTCCAAATAATCCATATATTAAAATTGCATTACCAATTACATTTAAGAAATTTGCCTTAAGATTTATTTTCATCGGTGTTTTAGTATCTCCAGCTCCTCTTAAAACCGCATATATTGATAGGTTAAATGATTGGAATACAAGACCTAACATAATAACTTTAAAGTAACTGGTCCCATACATTAGGGCATCCTGTTCAGCACCTAAAAATGTCATAAATTTTTCAGCAAAATTTAAGCCCAGTATAAGAATAGGTATGGCAATTAAAAGCTGGGTTAATAAAACTACATGCTTCACCACATTTTCTATTCTATCAGTCCTTTTAGCCCCAACATATCTTGCCACCATAGCTGTTGCACCAACATTTAAGGATTGTATCAGTGATAAGGCAATAAAAACTACCTGATTTGTAAGACCAATGGCTGCTATAGAAGCTGCTGCCTCTTTGGCATTAGGAATCCTTCCTACCATAATCATATCAATCATACCAAACAAAGAACTTAATAGTACTTCTATAAGTACAGGTCCAGCAGTATTTGTTACATGCCTTCGTATTTGCTTTTTATCATTAACTAATCCTTCTGTCATTCTACCACCTCTATAAACAATTTCGATTCCCTAATTATTATAGCATACTTAAAAATATTGTAAATACCATCATTATTATTAAAAAAATATAAGTATTGGTTAAAACCAATACTTATATTTTTTAATCCCTTAAGCTTTAGCTTTTTGGCCATATTTTTCTTTTATATACTTATCTATACTAGCAGCTGCCTTTCTTGCTGCTCCCATTGCAAGTATAACTGTTGCAGACCCAGTTACAACGTCTCCACCTGCAAATACTCCTTCTCTTGTAGTCTGTCCATTCTCATCTGTTATAATGCAACCTCTTTTATCTACTTCTAATCCTTTAGTTGTTGATGCAATTAGTGGATTGGGTGATGTTCCTAAGGCCATTATTACAGTATCTACTTCCATTTCAAACTCTGATCCTTCAATTGGTATAGGTCTTCTTCTACCTGATTCATCTGGTTCTCCTAATTCCATTCTTATACATTTAATTGCTTTAACCCAACCATTTTCATTTCCGATAATTTCTACTGGGTTAGTTAACATTTCAAATTTTACTCCTTCTTCCTTTGCATGATGAACTTCTTCAACCCTTGCTGGCAACTCTTTTTCAGTTCTTCTATAGACTATTGTTACATCAGCACCAAGCCTTAATGCAGTTCTAGCAGCGTCCATTGCTACGTTTCCGCCGCCTACTACAGCAACCTTTTGACCAACTTTGATAGGAGTATCATAATCTTCCCTATAAGCCTTCATTAAATTGTTACGTGTCAAAAATTCATTTGCAGAAAAGACACCGTTTAAATTCTCTCCTGGAATGCCCATAAATTTTGGAAGTCCGGCACCAGAACCTATAAACACAGCATGGTATCCTTCATCGTTTAGTAATGAATCTATAGTAACAGTTCTTCCTATAACTACATCTGTTTCAATTTTAACCCCTAATCTCTTTAAGTTTTCTATTTCTGGCTTAACAACCTTTTCCTTAGGAAGTCTGAACTCTGGAATTCCATATACTAGTACTCCTCCTGGTTCATGAAGGGCTTCAAATATAGTTACATCATATCCTTCCTTGGCTAAATCTCCTGCACAGGTAATTCCTGCAGGACCTGATCCTATTACTGCAACCTTAAATCCATTTTTCTCCTTAGTCTTTCCAACTTTAATATTGTTTTCACGGGCCCAATCTGCTGCAAATCTTTCTAGTTTTCCTATGGATACAGGTTCACCCTTTATACCTCTGACACATGTTTGTTCACATTGGGTTTCTTGAGGACATACCCTACCACAAACTGCAGGCAATGCAGTATACTCCGCTAGAATATGGGCTGCCTCTTCAAATTCACCGTCAGATATAGCCTTTATAAATCTTGGAATATCAATTTCTACTGGGCAATTGCCAACACAGGGTTTATGTTTACATTGTAAACATCTCTTTGCTTCAGCCATTGCCTCCTCTGCTGTATATCCTAAACAAACTTCATCAAAATTTTTAATCCTCTCTTTTGGATCCTGTACTGAAATTGGCACTCTTTTGAACATATCCATTAGTTAGCACCTCCCTGTTGGCATGTACATACTTTTTCTTCTCCCCTTTTAGCTAGTTCCTCTTCTTCTTTCTTATATTGTGCTAGCCTCTTTAAAGCCAAATCCCAATCAACTAGATGACCATCAAATTCTGGCCCATCAACACATGCAAATTTAGTTTCTCCACCTACATTAACCCTACAAGCACCACACATACCTGTTCCATCAACCATAATTGGGTTAAGACTTACAATAGTCTTAATTCCATATTTCTTTGTAAGTAAACATACAAACTTCATCATTATCATAGGCCCGATAGCTACTATTACATCATATTTCTTTCCTTGATTCTCGACAAGTTCCTCTATCATAGCAGTTACCATACCATTAAACCCATAACTACCATCATCTGTACATACATACAGATTTCCAGCTACTTCTCTCATTTCATCTTCAAGTATTATTAATTCTTTAGTCTTTGCACCTATTATTACATCAACATCAATTCCATTTTCTTTAAACCATCTTGCTTGAGGATATACAGGAGCTGTTCCAACACCACCTGCCACAAATAAGTACTTTCTTTTCTTTACTTCTTCTAAATCTTCGTTCACATAATCAGATGGCCTTCCTAGTGGTCCAACAAAGTCCCTCAGATAATCTCCTTTTTCGAGTTGTGAAATTTTCTTAGTAGAAGCTCCTATAGTTTGGATTACTATATTTACTGTTCCCTTCTCTGTGTCATAATCGCAGATTGTCAGTGGTACCCTTTCCCCTTTATCATCTGCAACTACAATTACAAATTGGCCAGGCTTAGCAGCTTTTGCAACCCTTGGAGCTAATATATCCATAGACACTATGTTTGGGGCAAGAAATTTTTTTTCAACAATTTCAAACAATTATAACTCCTCCCTCATAAAATATTAAAATTGCCTATATTTAGATTATATAAAAAACAATTTAAATATTAAAGTATAGTTAATTCTATAACTATTAGTTGGAATAATACTATGTAGGTTAGTTTATTCTCGTTATTTGGTTAACAAATATCGCTAAAATTAATATATCACAATAAATCCTATTATTCAAGATATTAATAAAATATTTTTTTTATTAGTTTAATATATATTATGCTTGACTTTTAACATGTTTTGTTAAAATAATATTTATATTTATAAACAAATTTTTAATATATTTGATGTAAATCAAAGTTTTTAACTAAAACCAATTATATAATTTAATTAAAAATGCTGGAGGGATAGAAATGGAAAGAGATATTTGGCTTAATAAGCCTTATGGCGAAGTAATAGATTATATTATGAAAAATTATCACAAATATATTTCAAACCAATTAAAGGATTTAAGTAAGTTAACTACTACCATAATGAGGGTTCATGGCTTGGACCACGAAGAATTATTTGAAGTCCACAGACTATTTCATACAATTCAGATTAATATGGTTCAACATGCTATTAGGCAGGAAACTAGGATATTCCCGGTAATAAAAAGATATAGCATAAGACCCATTGAAGAACTACTGGATAAGGCTATAAAGGAAATTAAAGATTATCAGGGAAAAGAAGACAATACTGTAGAACTTTTAAACAAACTTGAAGCTATAACCAATAATTATACAGCCCCCCAAGATGGATGTGTAACATATGACAGAACCTACGAACTTTTGAAAGAATTACATGAAAACATAATATCCCACTTGGAATTTGAAGATGAAATACTATTTAAAAGGTTATTAGAGGAAAAAAAATAAAAGCTATCTTTCTTCCCTTCAAGGAAGAAAGATAGCTTTATCCCATATTAACCAATACATGATGGTCTTTACCATCATCTATCAGAGGGATATATTTTTCATTAATCTCTGCATTGTCAACAAAAATGCTCTTAACACCCTTATTTACCCTATTTTCATTATTAACCTCAATATGGTAGGTGGTATCTTTATACTTATATCTAATGGTAAAGCCATGCCAACCCTTTGGAATACATGGGTTTATATATAGTTTATTCCCTTCAATGGAAAAGCCTATTATATCCTCCAATCCTACCACATACATCCAGCCAGAAGAACCTGTATACCAACTCCAGCCTCCTCTTCCCCTATGTTGTGGGTTAGTATATACATCTGCAGCCATCACATATGGTTCTATCTTATAAGTAGATGATTCTATGGAGGTTCTGCTATGATTAATTGGATTTATCATTTTATATAAATTATAAGCCTTATCTCCGTACCCCATCATAGCGAAGGCTTTTATAGTCCATATGGCTGCATGTGTATACTGGCCTCCATTTTCTCTTACACCAGGTACATAGGATTTAATATAGCCGGGATTTAATTCACTAGAGTGAAATGCAGGTGTAAGGAGGGCTATAGTACCCATATCCTCATCTATTAAGTATTTTTCAACAGAATTAAGTGCCATTTTTACCCTTTTTTCATCTCCCAAGCCTGATATAACAGCCCAAGATTGGGATATGGAGTCTATGGTGCACTCACTATTTTCTTTGGAACCTAAAGGTGTACCATCATCAAAATAGGCTCTTTTGTACCATTCACCGTCCCAGGCATTTTTCTCAATATTTTCTTTTATATGCTCAATTGCTCTTTCATATTTATTGACTCTTTCCTTATCTTCCATAAGTTTACATATTGGAATGAAATTTTTTAAAACTGTTGCTAAAAACCAGCCTAACCATATAGATTCCCCTCTGCCTTTATGTCCTACTTTATTCATTCCATCATTCCAATCTCCTCCACCCATAAGGGGTAGTCCCCTTTCACCAAATCTTAGGGATCTATCAATGGCTCTTATGCAATGTTCATAAACTGTACCTTCATCTTTTGATATTTTAGGTATTTCATATCGTTCATCTTCATCTTCCCCTAAAACCGTACTTTCAATAAAGGGGACTTTCTCTTCCAATATGCCAAAATCTCCTGTAACTTTTACATATTTAGCGACACCTAAAGGCAGCCATAAAAGATCATCTGAATATTTGCTTCTAATACCCTTGTGAACATCACTACCAGGTACAGGATGCCACCAATGTTGAATATCTCCTTCCTTATACTGGTGGGCACAGTTTCTTAATATCTGCTCCTTTGTCATATATGGCATATGGTATAGGGCATTTGTTACATCCTGCATCTGATCCCTTGCACCAAAAGCTCCTCCAACTTGATAAAAGCCAGCCCTTGCCCATATACGGCAAGCTATAGTTTGGTACATTAGCCATCTATTCATCATAAAGTTTAATGTATCATCTGGCGTTTCAATATATATTTTTGTTAATATTTCATTCCATAGTGCCTTAACTTCATCCAGGGCTTTTTTTGAAAATTCTATGTCTTTATACTTATTAACAAGATTACAACCTTCTTTTATATCATCTGCTTCTCCCATTAATATGGTTAATTCTTTTTCTTCCATTGGTGAGAGACTTAGATCAATTTTAAAGGCGACACATGGATTATATCCTATGCCTAAAGTATTAGATAGTCTTGTTCTTTTTATTCCTTCTGGCATTTCATAGTTTGGAATAGTACCTAAGAACTCTATTCTGTCTCCAGTATAGGAATGAATATTTTCTGATGCAGATATAAATATAGTACTTCCTTTAAACTCACTATTTGCAGTATTTTTAACAACAAATATATCTTCAACCATATCAGTTTCCAATAAATTTTGTGTTTCTTCATCAGACACTCCTAAGACAGGCCTAGCATAATAATATAGGCTTAAATTTCTAGCTTTATCAGATTCATTTTTGAGTTTAATTAAGTTTATCTTAATATTATCTTTCTTTGGAACAAATACTGTTAGATTCTGTTCAATTCCATGGCTATGATGGTAAAATTTAGTATATCCTTGGCCATGGGTTATTATATAATCATTTTCATCCCTAATTGGCTTTGGGCTTATACTAAATACTTCACCAGTATCTTCATCCATAAGGTAGATAATTTCCCCTTGATGGCCTACTATAGGATCGTTGTACCAGGGAGTTAATTTGTTTTCCCTACTATTTTTTGACCAAGTAAATCCAACTCCTTCTTCAGTTATAATAAACCCAAAATCCTTATTTGAAATCACATTTGTCCAAGGCATTGGAGTATTTGTATTTTTTGATAATTTTATAATATATTCACTTCCATCCTGGGAAAACCCACCATATCCATTAAAGTATTTCAGGTCTAAATTAAGTTCTTTACCTGTATATAAACCTTTCTTTTCATTAAATACCTTATAAGATATATTATATTGATGTCTAACCATATCTTTGAAGTTTTCTTCAGCTTTTATTATTAAAGCAGCATACTTATAAAATAGTATTTTTTCTTCTTCTTGTATTGTATTTTCATTTATAATAAATACCCCTCTTCTACCTTCTGCTTTTTCTCTAATACTTTCATATAGAGGCTGGTAATAGGCACCATCTTCCATATTCAATATGACTAGGTCAATATCAAGACCCCTATAGGTCCAGTAGCTGTGTGCATCTAAAATTTTACTTAAATTCCCAAGTCCTTTCATAGATTTAATTGTCACAAGAAGTATTGGATTATCACCAGATATACCTCTTGCCCAAAGTACTTCCTTGCCTTTTGTGTTTTTCTTTATAACGGAAGCATACTTCAACTTACTATTATCTGTAAGATATATAAGTTTAGACAAAAGTTCCTCATAAGGATTGGATTTTAATCTATTTAAGTTTAAATATCCCATTTCAGTTTGAGATTTGGTTCTATAAAGGTCAACAGCCATTTTTAAACTATTTATATCCTTATACTTCTTTAATATATCCATGGCCTGAGACTTAGTATTTGTCAGTGCAGTTATATAGTATATATCTATTTTCCCTTTTGGAGGCACTTTTATTTTCTTTCCAATACTCATTATTGGATCTAGTACAACCCCTGTTGTATTGGTTAGTCCTTTTGTCAAGGCTATTGGATTTATTACAGAATTACCTCTTCCTATGAAATTTAACCTGCTGGTTTCATATTGATACCTTTCTACACCTTCTTCAAACACCCGTACAAAGTGTAGTATCCAGCTGTCTTCTTTCCTATCATCCCTTTTTCTTCTATAAGCCAACAATCCTTCCTGCTCTTCAAGGGCTTCAGTACTTATAAATAAATTGCTGAAGGCAGGATGAGCCAAATCAGAGTTTATATCTTCCCCTAAAACTTCAAAATAACTAATACTTTCTAACAAGGCTTCTTCATCACTATCATTAATAAGTCTAACCCTTCTTATTTCCCCTGCTTCTTCAGGCAGCAAATATATGTCCATTCTAGTTTCAATATTTCCATCCCTTCTATTAAATACCGCCTTATATAAATGAAATTCCACCTCATATGAGTCTGGTTCTACATAAGATGGAGCATAGGTAGTAGACCAGCATTTATTATTTTTTAAATCCTTAATATATATAAACTGGCCATAAGGATTTATTAGATAATCTCTTCTCCATCTATTTATAAAAATATTACCCTCTTTAGAAAAACCCTCTCCTCTATTTGTAATCATTACTGTATAATTGCTGGAGGATAATAAGTGGCATTTTATAGTTTGAAGGTCTTCTCTTGAATATACTCTTTTCTCCCATATCTCAACTCTTCTTCTTTTAATCTCAACTTGTTGTAGATTCTCCCTTTCATTAGATACAATTGGAGTATAAGGAATTCTTTCATGCAATAACAGCTCCCCACATTTCATTTGGGGATCTCTGTGGAACCTTTTTATTAATATGCCATCATTAATAAAATTGTTTATTGACGCTAAAATCATACCTTGATGATGGCTCATATAAGATTTTACTATACCCTTATCCAGATGGGATGGAAGCCTCTTAGAAGTATAATCTACTGCTTCATAAAATCCAAATTCTCCTTCCATACCTTCATCTATAAGCCTTTTTATATTATCCATGGCACCTTCATAATCAAAGTTTAAGGCTAAAAAGGTTGAATAGGGAGATACCACTAATTCTTCCTTCAGTCCCCTTTTAAATCCTAAACTTGGCACTCCAAAGGCTTTATATTGATAATTTAAAAAGCTATCAAAAGCAAAAAATCCTGATTCAGAAATTCCCCAAGGCACATTATTTTTTCTTCCATATTCTTTTTGTACCTTTATTGATGTTATACATGTTTCATCTAGTAAAGTATTTTTGTAGTTTTTCATAACTAAATTGGGCATTAGGTACTCAAACATAGTGCCAGTCCATGAAGCTAAACTTAAATTTCCGTTTTCTTTCACTAAAGGTCTGCCTAACATTACCCAGTTCTTTACTGGAACTTCTCTTTTTGAAATGGCTATATAGCTTGCAGTTCTAGCTTCAGAAGCAAGTAGGTCATAATAGTTATTTAATGTTTTTCCATCATCAACACTATAACCTATATAAAATAAATTTTTCGATTCATCATATAATGGCTTAAATTTAGTATTATCAATAATATTTTCTATTCTTTTAATTGTTTTTTCCATTTCTTCTTTATTTTCAGCCTCATCTAAATATTCCTTCAGTCCCTCTTTTAGAACTATCAAATAAGCTATGAAATTCCCACTATCTACTGTTGATACAAACATGGGCCTTAAGGGTTCTAAAGTAGTAGTGTCATACCAATTGTAAAGATGGCCTTCCCATTTTTCAAGTCTATCTATAGTATCTAAGGTTTGGCCTATTAAAGTAATCATTTCCTTAGTATCAATTAAATTTAAATCTCTACTTGACAGCACTGATAATAAATAAAAACCAATATTAGTTGGTGATGTTCTAGTAGCTACGCCATTATAAGGATATTCCTGGTAATTATCTGGCGGTAAGTAGTTGTTTTCTTCATCAGTAAATTTTTTATAATAAGTCCAGGTTTTTCTGGCAATATCCATAAGAAGCTTTATATCTTCCTCTTTCTTTTCCAATACTATATTTTCTTCCTTACTTATATAAAAGGCTACCAAAGGTCCTAATGCCCATAATGTAGTAAAGATCAAGTTAAGAAAGGAAATATTAAAGTTGCCAAATAAAGTTAGGATTATTAACAATGCAGAGGAGATTATATTCCATCTCATAAAGCTGATATAGCTTGATATATCATTCTTTGCACTTCTTTCTGCATCAAAGGCAGTTGTCCATTCCAGTAAATTTTTCTTAGATATATACACTCTATATAGAGTTCTAAATATGGCATCTGCCATTAAAAAGGCTTCTGTAGGTAAGAAAATTAACTCTAATACACCGTGATATATAAAACTTCTATAACCTGATAATATATTTCCATTGTATTTAATCTTAGGAAATCTAATCCTCCCTACAGCTAAGTTACTTACTATGGTAAATATAAGGGGTAAAAATATATTTATCAATGCTATACTTAAAAATACCCATCTATTTTTTTCAAAAAATAATANACTTAAAAATATAGATACAAATAAGAATATAGGTAAAAGGCTTCTTCTCATATTATCCAGTATTTTCCATTTNGAAAGGAAAGAAAGGTTTCTGCCTAATTCCCCTATTATCCATTTTATCAGTTGCCAATCTCCTCTAACCCATCTATGCTGTCGCTTTAAAAAAGACATATATTTTCCGGGGAATCCATCTACAAGTACAATATCTGATGCTAACCCAACCCTTATGAAGCTACCTTCCAGTAGATCATGGCTTAGTACCATGTTTTTAGGTATGGTATTTTTCAAGCATTTTTGAAATACTTCTAAATCATATATTCCCTTACCATTAAATATTCCTTCTCCAAATAAATCCTGGTATATATCAGATATTGCATTGCCATAGATATCCATTCCTCCATAACCTGCAAATATCCTTGTAAAAAGGGATTTATTGCTGCTTTCTATGTCCACTAATATTCTTGGCTGTATAATGCCATATCCTTCTACTACAATAGATTTTTCTTCGTCCACTTTAGNCTGGTTTAAGGGGTGTGAAATTGCTCCTATAAGTTTTTTAGCAGAATCTATTGGTAGCTTTGTATCTGCATCTATAGTAATAATGTATTTAATTTTTCCCTTTAATTTTGATATATCTCCACTGATAACTTTAAAGCTTGTATCTACTTCGCCTAGCAATAGACTGTTTAATTCTACTAAAGCTCCCCTTTTTCTTTCCCAACCCATCCATCTATTCTGGGTCTTGGAAAAAATCCTTTCTCTATGCAGGTAATAAAATATATCTTCATCTATAGAATATTTTTCATTCAGTTTTCTTATTAACTCCAATCCTTTATGTAAAATATTTTCATCTTCAGCTTTTTCCTTTTCGTCTCCGTCTTTAAAATCTCCTAAGATAGCAAAATAAATGTTTTTTTCTCTATTAGAAAGGTAGTGTACTTCCAAATCTTCCATTAAACTCTCTAGTTGTTTTTCATCTACTATAAGGGTTGGAATAACAACTAGAGTTTTTTTGTCTTCAGGAATTCCATCTTTATACTCTATTTTAGGTATTATTTTAGGCTTATATATTTTTGAATAAATATTATTGGCCATATTTAGAATTATGTTTCCAACAGGTATAGATAACAAAATGAATATAAGTATATTTACATATATATTGCTANTTGCCACAAGTCCAGTTAACAAATATGATGCAATTAATGAAACAAGTATTATTGGTAAGGCATAATACTTAAATCTTCCCATGTAAAGGCTATGGTTTCTAATTCTATGTCCAAAGTAATTAAATAGCTCTTTACGTCCCTTATCTACTATATAATATCCAACATGAGCCATTTTGTCCCTTTGGCCTTTATCATATTTCTCCTTGGCAAATTCTAATACCTTTTTAGCTATAAAGATTTCCTGTACACCCAATCTTTCAGCCAATAGTTTAATATTATATCTATAATATTCCTTTGACTGGGAATCCATTTTCTGATACACACCTATTGGGTCTAAATTCAATACCTTCTCTATAGCTCTTATAGACTGGAATATATTATCCCAATTAAAGGAAGAAACATTTCTTAAAGAAGTAATGCCATATCCCAAATATATATTATATTTTGATTGGAGCATATACTGCCTTTCCAGTATTTTTTCAATGCTCCTACCAACATAATCCAGTTTCTCATCTATTTTTTCAATAATATTTTGATGATCCTCTCTTACTTCCTTGATCCTTCTTACTATCCCATCTATCTTTGCAGAATCCATACCTGGTATCTCTTCTATAATTTTCTCTAGGGACTTGTCAGAATGAACATCTGTATTCTGAGCTTCATTCCATTTAATCTTTAAATCTAGTAAGTTTAATGAAATATTTTTTATATATTCCATTAAACCCAGGGTAATAAAGCTGGGAAAAAAGGCCAGTTCATCAAGAGTTAATACTTCTTCCTTTTGAAATTCATTTACAAAATTTACAAGACTATCTTCTGTAATATTACCCTTTAAATGATTAATTAGCTCTACTGCTAAGGCATATATCCTTGGATATCCTTTGTAAATACCTTTATTGGCTATATTCAATACTATATTTTTTTCTTCTTTAATTGCATTCCTTAATTTTTTATAAGTTAACTCTATAAAATAAAAATTATCAAGTAACCAGTCTGTACCCTTAGNATAATGTTCTTTTAATCCTGTACCTTCACTTAGTTTAACATAGGCTCTTTCTATACCCCTGAAACTTTTTTCTAATTTATCTAATATAAATTTTTTAGTATCGGTCTTCTTCCCCGTCCCATATAGAGTATGAAGCCATTCACCTTGTATTTTTAATCTGCTATCAATTTTACTACTCATACCCCTTCCTTCCTTTCTCATAAGCTCACGTCTTCATTAGTTTATTTATCTTATCATTGTATTTTATCCAAAGTTCTTCTGCATATTCCTCATTGTAACCTTCTATATAAAGATTAAATTTAGGGCTTTCATCATCAGGCTCTACAAGTACCCATCCCTTATCATCTATAAATCTAACCCCTTTAATAAGTTCTATGCCTTCTTCTCTATCAATACTCAACCTTTTAATTATCTTACCTTTGTCATCCCACCTGCAAGGTACTTCCTTTTTAAAATAATGGTATTCTGGTAGCTGATGAACTAATTCATTTACAGATACATCATTTCCTAGTAAATAATCCAGTATTTTTCCTGTTGCCCATATAGAATCAAAGCTCACAATATACTGGAAATCCTCCTTTTTTTCCTCTATGGTCCTAAGAATATCGGATATATTTGATTTATTGTAAATAGTCTTTCCCTTGTATTCTTTTGCTATCCTTTCCATAACCCTGGGATAATTATAGGGAACTACAGCTTCCCTAACAGCGCCAGTTTTAAATCCTATTAACATAGCTAGCATATAGTACCTATGGTCTTCAACAATATTGAAACCATCTGTTAAAGATAATTTCTCACCATCTCCATCATAAAAAATACCCATAAAGCCATTTTCCTTTAGTACTATATTCTTTATTGTTTCGATATTCATTTCTTTTTTAAATTCAACAACCCTCACTAAACAGCCTAAGGTACTTAAATATGTGTTAGCTAAATCTAATATATTTTTAGATGGAGATGAAATAACTATATAGGGTTTTTTGCTTGCTATTTTTTCTCTATTCTTGATTTTAGATATACCTTCTTTAAGGTAAATTTGGCTAAAATTATATATATTCATAACTTCTTTTATTTCATGGCCTTGACATCTGATAAAATCTTCCATTACATATGTGTTTTCAATTTTTCTTTCTATATTCTTGTCTACATTGGTACCATTTTTGTTTACGAACTCTAAATATATGGTATTTGAATTTGTACAGTCTGTTCTAACCAGTATACCCCCATCTGCATTAAAATGTTTTACTCCAAACCTGCACATTGGTAAGGTACTATTTTTTATATCTATAACCANGGCTCCTGTAGACATTATACCTGCTATAATAGAATTTTTTATTAGGATTGAAGAGTTATGTTCATCACTATTTACAACAAAAGTTCCTCTGTTCTCCATAACAGTTGCAAAAGCTGCACCTAATTTTGATGCTACTTCTGGAGTTATAGTATCGTTTAATTTACCAGATATATTTCTATATCCAAAAAGCTTTTTTGAAGCATTATCTTCCCATTTAAGGTTATCCGATATTATCATATTTTCTCCAACAGTTCTGTGAGGCCATACTTTTACCTTTGGTTTTATGGTGCTTAATTTATTTATCCTTGCATAGGCACCAATAGCAGAACAATCAAATATTCTTACCCTATCTTCCACCTTCACATTATTGCATAGAACAGATTTTCTTAATTCACAATTATTNCCAATAGATACATTATCCCANATAATACTTCTCTTTATTGAACTGCCTCTTCCAACAAAGCAATTATCTCCTATGACAGCATAAGGCCCTAAAATTGCATCAGATTTTACAACAGTGCTTTTTCCAATATAAACTGGAGGATATATTTTTGTCCCTTTTTCAATTATAGTACCTTCGCCTATCCACAAGCTTTCTCCCTTTTTTTCTCCTATTAAATTGTGGTAATTTTCATCAGAAAGTATATCTATGTGGGTTTTAATATAGCTATTTAAATCTCCTACATCACACCAGTATTCATCGGTTATATATCCATACATTGGTACATTGTCTTTCAATAGTCTAGGGAATAAATCCTTACTAAAATCAAAGTTTTCTCCCTTTTTATAGTAACCAAACACTTCTGGTTCTAGTATGTAAATGCCTGTGTTTATGGTATCGCTAAACACTTCTCCCCAACTAGGCTTTTCCAAAAATCTTATTATCCTGCCATC
>JGI24713J26584_10000114_pt1 | contig 50773 bp, 34 predicted proteins | sample BioPla4DNA1_FD_26584 | JGI IMG/M metagenome (IMG submission 26584) | reverse complement strand
TTTGCTAGAGGTTTAGGCTTTGATGTTGTATGGCAGGGTGTTATGGTTACAGTGCTTACCGTGGCTGCTTACTTCATTGGACACTATATGGAAGCTGGTGTGTTTGAAATAGCTGAAAGTCCAGATGGAATGACCATGGCCTTCTTAACTATATCCATGGCAGAAATGTTCCATTCACTAAACATGAGGAGCAGAAGAAACTCACTGTTAAAAATTAAGCACCATAACAAGTATCTATTTGCAGCTATGGTAGCTTCTCTAATTTTAACAAGTACAGTTATATTCGTTCCTTTCTTAGCCTCAGCCTTCCAGTTTGAAAGTATATCATTAGCTGAGTACCTTGTAGCTTTAGGCTTAGGTTTCCTAGTGATTCCTATAGTTGAAGTAGTTAAGATATTCCAAAGAGCTTATGATAGTAAGAAGGCAAACTAAATAGAAATAGAAGGTATTATAAAAGGCTGCCCTATGATAAGGGTAGCCTTTTTTACACACTAATTTATAGTAATAGTTTATTTCAAAACTGCAATCGCATAACATCCACTATATGTTTCTTTGCCTTAAATTCCATATCCACTTCTTTAATCTTTATATATCCTAACCCTGACCAAAATTTAATTGCTCTGTAGTTTTCTTGAACTACACCTATTCTAAAAGTCTTTGCTCCTAAACTAATTGCCCATTCACTTAATGCTTTATGTGCCATTGTTCCTAATCCATTACCTCTTTCATCAGAGTCAATAATCATTAATCCAAGCATCCACTCTCCAGCGGTTGGATAGTCCCTTATAAGGTCAACTATACCTACCAACTTATCATTATAGGTAAATATCCCCAAAACAAATTTATCTTCATAACTTTTATTTGGAGGTAGATCAGTAAATATTTTACCTACCTCTTCTATAGATGGTAATACCCCATCAACCAAAATATAATAATCAGAACATTTTTTACATAACTTCTCAACGGTGTTGCAATCATATGTAGAAAGAGATTTAATTTTATAACCATTTACTAAATTTAAATTGATAGTGTTCATCAAATGTTTGCCCCTTCTATCTTAAACCATACTTTTTAATACAAGTCTATAACATAAATACATCTTATAAGAACATCGTATATTAATTTAACTACTGAGTTATTAACTGAATGGTGTTTCATAGGCAAATGGTATTAAGTTTTTTTCTAAGGTTAACACCCTATATATCTTTAGTTGGTTATAATTTACAATCGNGACTTAATTTATAGCTCAATATTATCACAATCATACAATATTTTCATCAATCTTCTAATCACTATATTTCTTGTCCTGATACTCTCCCCTTATACATCAACACTTCTTTGAAACAAAGCAAAAAAAGAACCTATAAAAAGGTTCTTTCCATCTACTTTAAACACTAAAAATTCTTAGCAGCCTCTTTTGCTTTTTCAATTGCATCATTTAATATTTTGTCAGTGTCCACTTCTTTAACATCCAGCATTTCTGCTCCTAAGCTTTGAACTTCCTTAATTCCAAGAAAATTCATTATAGTTTTAGCATATCTTTCTCCCATTTCTAAAGCGTCCATTGGAGGAGTCGAATAGTTTCCGCCTCTTCCTGAAATAATTATAGCTTTTTCACCCTTAGACAATCCAACGGGACCATTTGCAGTATATCCGAAGGTAATTCCTGTTACTGATACATAGTCAAAGTAAGCTTTAACTATAGCTGGCATTCCTAAGTTCCACATTGGAGCTGCTAAAACAATCTTATCTGCTTCTGCAAATTGATAAGCATATTTTAATATTGGATGATTTTTGCTTTCTGCAGTTTTAGGTCCAAATACCGGTCCTAGATCTTCAAGTTTTAAGAAATCTATATTTTCTTTGTATAGATCTAATACAGTAATTTGGTCTTCTGGGTTCAATCTTTTATATTCTTCAATAAAGGTATCCGAAAGCTTAAAAGTTCTTGATTCACCTTCTGGTTTAATATTTGCCTTTATATATAATACTTTTTTCAATTTATATCCCTCACTTTTCTTAATGATTTTAATTCTATTATTTTTTATCAATTTATTCTTTTATAGAAATTTGATATAATAATCTTAAATCCGATTAATTTACTCAACTTTAATTAAATGATAATTGATTTCAATTAGNCTTACAAGTAGGTACTTTTTCTATACATAGTATACTTTTGTATACCTATATAAAAATCAAGGGGTTTTTTATATGAATAATACATCGAATAAGAAATATAAATGTGAAGAACATTATAAAAATGAGGGACTTTGTCCGATGGTAATAGTAAACAGGATCTTATCTGGAAAGTGGAAGATTCTTATCTTATGGCATTTAAGTTCCGGTAACTTAAGATTTAGTGAGCTAAAAAAGAAATTATCAAATGTGACTCAAAAGATGCTAACAACACAACTTAGAAGTTTAGAAGAAGATAAACTTATATATAGAAAAGTTTATCCTGTTGTTCCTCCCAAGGTTGAATATGGGCTAACNGAAACTGGTAAGAAATTTATACCTATTTTACAATCCATGCATAGCTTTGGTGAAGAATACATGGAGCAATTTATTAGTAACAAAGAGGTTGATATAAATAATGATTAATTAATATTTAGAGGAATTAAATATTGCCACTGCAGCTGATACTTTCCTCCATATGATTTAATAATATACATGAAAATAAAGGATAGTAAGAATACCTTACTATCCTTTATTTTTAATGAAAGCTTGTCTTAGTTTTTACTGAGCGCCTATTTATCTTCTTTAGATTTAGGTATCCTATAGTTGTTACAACTAAGGCTCCTAGAGTATCTACTATAATATCTTCCATAGTATCTACAATAGCTTCATGTCCAATTAATACAGTTCCATCGGCAGTGATAAACTTTTGCATATTAGTGCCAAGTAGATGATCTGCAGCAAATTCATATATTTCCCAAACTGTTCCGCAGGTTACTGCAAAGCAAAAGGCAAATAAAGCCACGAAAAATGGGCTTAAATTGATTTTTATTTTCTCTGTGTTATTAAAGAAATTCACAATTACAAAACCTAGGGCTCCTAGCATAGCAGCACTAAAACAATGAAGTATTAAATCCCAATAAGGAATTTTATAATAGAAGTTTCTTACCTCACCAAGATATATAGCACAAAATAAAAATATAAAATATATGATTTCCATTACATCCGGTATATCTATACGATATTTCCGTTCTACAGTGGAAGGAAGAAAAATAATTATACTTCCTGCTAGGCATTGTAAAATCATAAGTACATAGTCACTTTTTACTCTATCATATTCATTATTAGATGTGCCAGAAGGAGCAAAGTAAAGCATGAAAATGGCATAGATAAGAGAAACTACAAGCAAAATAAGTACGGTATAAAATATAAAATCTTTTCTCTTTTCAAACTTTTTATTGGTTATTTTCAATAGCACTAACCTCCTTTTTTCTATAATCCTTAATTGTTCCCCAATACTCATATCTATTATAGTTAGGATCATTTGAATAGAAATAAACATAAATAGGGGTATTATCTAACTGGGGATGTGCATAAAAAAATTCACTATCTCCGTAAATAATAGCTTGCAGTGCTAGGGGTAATTCCCTCCTAAAAATGGCATCCCGTTTAGCCAGAACTTGTGGGGCAAAGTCTCCTACATAAATATAGACATAAAAAATTAACCCCCTATCACTTATTAACCATTCTACCAAAACCTCATCTCTTATGCTAGTGATTTTGTCGTATGCAAATTCTAGGCCTATTGTCAAAAAAATCTCTGCACTCATATCTGAGTGAGTTAATGTGTATTTCCGTCCCAGAATTGGTTCAATTTTTGTTACACCTGGTCTAAATTCCACATAAAGCTTTTCAGGATCAAATACATTCATATATTTTCCACTCCATCATCTTTATTGGTCTTTAATACAATAAAAAAGCCCTTCCTTTAAATACAGTATATTCTAAATAAAAACAAAAGTTACAAGATGTATTTATACCTTCCTTAAATTCCACCATAAAAAAAACTATTGACTAAACTACCTAAGACAATTTAATNAATAGTTTTTTATAGTTATTTGCTCTTTTATAGATTTGAGTCCTATTGTTCAATTTTATTTGGGGTGTCTGTCCCTCTGCTGGAGCCTGACCTGCTCCTGGTGCTGTTCCTTGCCCTGGTACTACACCTTAACCACGACCACCACCTTGACCGGGCATACCTTCCTCTTGAGCCTCTGTTACACCTGATTCATTGAGCCAAGTTACTATATCTTCAATTGCGAAGCTTGTAATTTTTGTTCCACCTTCATAAGTTCCACCTATATAAAGGCCACATTTTTCTGTTCCAGTGGACTTGCCCCCAGAGTATAAGGTATAAGTACTTGCCTTCTTAAGCTCTGGTGAGCTAATAACTACGGTTTGATAATCATTTGTAGGTGCAAAGGTAGCAATTGCTTTTCCACTATCATCCACTAAACTTACAAGAGTTCCTGCTTTCTGCATCTCAGAGTAACACATTATTAATGAATACTGGCTTGAACTATTAGAAGGTGTTTGAGTACCACCAGAAGATACTAGCAAGCCTCCTGTCAATTCAAAGCTTCTATCATAGTCTATACCACCATTTCCTTTACCCCCATTAGAAGCACTAATGATTACTGTGCCATTAGTCATGTATATAGTACCGTTGGCATCTAGTCCATCTACTCCAGCAGTGATTGAAATATATCCTCCATTTATAGAAAGAGTACTGTTGCCCATGGTCATACCTGGACCTCTTTTTTGGTTACCAGTTTGGTCTGTTGTAGAGCTTTCTTCATCACCACTAGCATTTATACCATCATCGGTAGCTGTAATATTAATTTCACCATCTGAAATTATTATTGCATCTCCTTCTATACCTTCATAACTCTTAGTAATAGTTATTTTTCCACCTTTTATTGCCAAAGTTTTTTCTCCATGAATTCCATCATCGCCAGAAGCAAGAGTGATGTCTCCACCCTCTATAGCTATATTATTATTACTGTGTATAGCGTCATCTACTGAGTCTATTTTAAAGGTACCTCCAGCAATTCCTACATCGCTGCCAGCCTTTATTGCTTTTGTACTTTCAGTTTTTACTTCCTCTGTACTTGTTGAGTTAGAATTTCCATTAGAAGTTTCTGTTCCAATTTGTCCCTGCGGGTCTCTCCTTTGCTGCTGCGGTGGTGTTATATTTTGATCTCCACTTGATATTTCTGGTGGTGCTGTCATTTGGTCACCTGTTGGTTTATCCATTCCTTGACCATTTTGATCTTCCATTGGCTTTTGCATTCCACCTCCTGTTGGTGGAGTTCCCATTTGGCCACCTCCCATAGGCATTCCCATATCATCTGAAGTCTTTTCAGGAGCATTTGCAGAACCGCCACCAGAAGTAATGTCAAAAGAACCGTCCCCTATAAGTACTGCTGTTTCTGCTTGCATTCCATCCTTTTCTGCCTTTAAAGTAAAGGTTCCATTTTCTATAACTATATTTCCTTTAGAAGCATCCTTATCATTAGAAGCCTTTAATGCATCCCCATCTGCATCAATAGTTATGGTTCCATATTTAACCGCTAATAAATCCTTACCAATTATACCGTCATCTACTGAAGTAATTTCAATATTTCCTCCAGTAATTTTTAAATCGTCTTTACTGGTAATTCCGTCCTTATAATTTGCCTTTACAATTAACTTACCACTTCCATTTATAATTATATCGTCTTTACTAAATATAGCCGCAGTAGGTTCATCACTATCCTCATCTTTTAAAATATATTGGCTTCCATCTGATATGATATTTTCCGTACCCTCTTCAAGAGAAATAATTGTTTTTTTAGCATTCTTTACATAAATTGCTGCATTATCAGAGCAATTTATCTCTACACCATTTAAAATCAAGCGAACGGTATCATCTGTGTCTACAACTATTTGACCATTGGAGAGTTTGCCGCTGATAACATAGCTTCCTCCAGCAGTAATAGTAATTTTACCATCCTTTTCCTCTACCCCTGAACCTTCTATAGAGGAGCCACCATCTTTGAGTTCTATATAATTTACTTGTTCAGCACTCCAGTCCATATATAAATCTTCAGTATCATATGTAACCAGCTCTTCTATAACAGCTTTTACTGTTTTATCACCAAGAATACTATTCTTAACTTCTATAGTAGTTGACTGGATTGATTCATTATTGTTATTTTCTTTATCAGGGCCACAGCCATATAAAAATGTGGCACAAACAAGAAATAGGGCTAATTTTGAATATATTTTCTTTCTATTCATTTTTAATTCTCCTTTTTATTTACATCTACATTTTAGATGTTGGAAATAGGCATATTAGAATATATAGCCTTCTTGAATTATCCTTTAATATTCTGAACTATCTTCATTCAATGACAAAGTTATATTTAAGTTGCCATTTCTACATCTAAGTGCATCTAAAAATTCCTTTTGACTCTTGTTAGAATCTAAAGTAATAGTGAATATAAGTTGAAATAAACTTCCTAAGTCTGTTGTTTTTACTTTTATTAGTTCATGGGATCTTGTGTACTTCTGGAAAACCTCATCAAAGACACCTTCATAATCTAAGTCTTCTGGGATAGTAATCTTTAAAATCATAGATGATACCTTTCTTCCGCCAAAGTTTATTACACTAAGAACAAACATTAAAACACATAAAAACACTGTAAATAAGATTGCGTAGCTATATGCTCCCACACCACAAGCAAGTCCTGCTGCCATAGTAAATAGAACAAAACTAATATCCTTTGAATTTCCCGGGGCACTTCTAAATCTTATTATTGAAAAGGCACCGGCTAAACTGAAGGCCCTTGCCACATTACTACCTATTAAGAGCACTATAATAGCTATTACCATTGGTACTATAATAAGGGTTAAAGCAAAGTTTTGTGAATACACCTTATTTTGAGCTGTTTTCATGTAAGTTAAGCTAATAATCACACCTAGTATAAAGGATATTAAAATAGTTAAAACTGAATCTATTAAAGGTATTGAGGCTGTACTTGCTGTGCTAGATATTGAGCTGAATATTGAGTCAAACATTCATTCATTTCTCCCTTCATTTTTATATTCTTACTAAGAGTATTTTCATATTCTTTACCATACTTAGAAAAACTGGTTTTATAAATCTTATATTCTGATAGAAGCCTTGCAAGCCAAAGGGGAATATTTTTTTCAACTTTAACTTCCATAAGGAACATTCCCTCTTCTAGTAGCTGATCTCCATAATCTCCTGCTTCAAGTCTTAAGTCATATCTTCTAGTTCGTATATTGTTATCAAAGGTTATTCTTAAGCTCTTATCATTTTTGCCAAACATTGCTCTTCTGTCATAAGCTAGATAGAGCTTTGGCTCCAAGTTATAAAGTTTTAAAATATAATCTATTTCATTTAAAACTTGCTTATTCATATAGCTTTTTATCTCTGGTTTTTCTCTACTATTTAAATACTCATAGGCTTCCCCTAACTTAATGGTTGTCCTTCTTTTGTTGACTACTCCATTAAACTTTTTCTTAATCTCTAAAAACACTTTATCCTCTACTTTAGGAACACCATAGGCTCTAAGTCTAAGTTTCTCTTTGTACTTAGGCTTATCTAAAGAATTTCTTATAAGGTAGTTATCTTGAGTATCATAATAAATATTGCTAATAGTGTAGAAACCATCATTTTTGCTATAAGCATCATTTTCCATAAATTCTTGAAGCCTTTCATTTAACTTTTCATACACTTCCCCATCAACTATGAACTTACATTCAGTTCTATTAAATACCTCTATAGCCATTGACCCTATCCTCCTTACTAGGAAAATTTTATCCTTGCGGCTTCTCTATGAACCCATTTTACAAATGCAATCTTAAACAAACCTTAAATGATTTAAGAAATCTGCCAAACACTCTAAATCAATATATTTTAAGGTTTATTAAAGGTTTATTTGATATAATAAAATAAATTAAAAGAGGAAAAAGAGGAGAAAAAGATGAGAATTTTAATAGTAGAAGATGAGATTCCATTAGCTGAGGCTTTAACACAAATATTAAGAAAAAATAATTATACCGTTGATACAGCCAATGATGGAGAAAGTGGTTTAGATAATGCTTTAAGTGATATTTATGATTTAATTGTTTTAGATATTATGCTACCTAAGATAGATGGATTAAGCATTCTTAAGGAAATTAGAAAGGAAGGCTTATCCACTCAAGTAATACTTTTGACTGCAAGGGGAGAAATTTCAGATAAAGTAAAAGGACTTGACTGTGGTGCTGATGATTATTTGGCAAAGCCCTTTGCCAGTGAAGAATTACTAGCTAGAATAAGGGCTGTAAGTAGAAGAAAGGGAAGAGTTCTTGAAGATAACTCACTAAAGTTTGGAGATCTACAATTAAACATGTCTACTTTGAAATTATCAAAGGATAATAAAGAAATTAAGTTAATACTGAAAGAAGCAGAGCTTTTAGAACTGCTCATTTCAAGAAAAAATCTTACTACTTCAAAAGAACAGATAATTGAAAAGCTTTGGGGTTTTGACTCTGAAGTAGAATATAATAATGTAGAAGTGTACATTTCCTTTTTAAGAAAGAAACTAACCCATCTAAATTCACAGGTTACTATAAATACTGTAAGAGGAGTAGGCTATATATTAGAATCAAACTAATATAAAACAAAGGAATCAAGAGGAGTTAGATATGTTTAAACAACTTAGAAACAAATTTTTAATTTTAAATTTAGTTATCATTTCTATTATGATGCTAGCTGCCTTTGCTAGTATCTACTTAATAAACTATAATAATGTGCGTCGTGATATAAATATGGAAATGAATAGATTACTAAACTCTAATAAGAAAATGGATCCAGGCCCAATGAATCCTAAATTAAACAGCGGACCTTATGGCACCGGTAAAATTGAAAATTTCTCACCTGGTCCCTCTATATCCTTTACTTTGGCAATTGATAGTAGTAATAATATAATAAATTATTCCTCTATATATTATATGGGCGATGATTTTTATGAACTAGCTAAAGAAAAAGCATTAACTTCAGAGAAAAACAGTGGTAGATTTAAATTTGAAGATGCATATTGGGAGTTTTTGGTGTCCAAGTCTCCAGTAGGCTCCTCCTATAAAATAGTTTTTTTAGACGTGACTAACCGTTATAACGATTTAAGAAATTTAATTTATACTTTTTCCGCTGTAGCCCTTATAACATTGGTTGTAATTTTCTTTATAAGTAGATTCTTTTCAAATAAGGCTATAGAACCTATTAAAGAGGCCTTTGATAAGCAGAAACAGTTTATTGCCGATGCTTCCCATGAGTTAAAAACCCCTTTGGCCGTTATAAACACCAATGCAGATGCCCTTTTATTAAACAGTGAAGACACTATAAATAATCAAGCTAAATGGGTTTATTATATTAAGTCTGAAGTTGAAAGGATGAGTAAACTAACCAATGATTTATTGTACCTAGCTCAAGTTGATAATTCTGATATAAAGCTAGTACAGTCAGACTTTGATCTAAGCCAAACGGTAGAAGAGGTGATTTTGACAATGGAAGCAGCCATTTTTGAAAAGGATAGGATTCTAGACTATAATATTGAGCCTAATCTTATAGTCAAGGGAAATAACGCTCAGATTAAACAGATTGTGATGATATTATTAGATAACGCCTTAAAGTATAGCAATGCTAAAGGTAAGATTTCTCTTAGCTTAACTAAAAATAATAATAAAGCAATATTATCCGTATCTAATACTGGTGCAGGAATCCCTAAAGAGCATTTAAATCAAATATTCAATAGATTTTATCGAGTGGACAAATCACGTTCAAAAACTAGTGGTGGCTATGGTCTAGGACTTGCTATAGCAAAAAGTATAGTTGATCAACATAAGGGAAAGATATCTGTAAAAAGTATAGAAAACCAGGTTACAACCTTTACTGTAGAATTGCCACGGGCGGGAAATATTGCTTAAATAAAAAATGATAAAAAACTGGCAAATAAAATTGCCAGTTCTTATTTATTTTGTTAGTATGCCCTTTTCTATAAGTACCTTCTCAACATTTTCACAGGCCTTAGCTACAAAAATATCCATTTCCTCTGGAGTAAGATACTTATATACCTTATCTAATCCTTGTCCATTATGACTCTTGTAAAAATCAATTATATATTTTATTTGCTTTATCATAGCCCTCTGAGAATAATAATCCAAATACTCATTAGGAAAGTCTTCCACAGTTGAAAAGACCTTAAAAGAATAAAATTCTGGATTTCCTTTCAAATATAAGTGGTCAATATCATACCAATCTTCCTTCATAGTCCATATAAAGTCTGGATTCTCCTCAAACTCTTTACTAAATTCATCTTCCTTAGGTACGGCAATTAGCTTTGTAAAAAGTATATCTGTTAGCAAGTGTACATAATATCCAAGATAAAATGAAAATTTCTTCTTACTTAAAGCTTTATAGTTTTCCAAGTAAATTTTATAAAAAGCCTCACTATCAATATCTCTTTTGTACCCACTGGGAGTCCAGTGGGTTACATTGCTAGGAGGGTTAAACTTTCTTCTCATTTCATCAGGTTCACCACAATCTGGAGCTATATTACCTACTATGAATTCTTTTTCTAAAACATCTAGTTTATTTATAAGATAATCTGCTACTCTAAAATGGCTCATCCAAGTTGCCATCTTCCACCCTCCTTAATTATCATACACTTATATAATAATTCTCATCACATTTGTACAAGCTCACCAGTATAGAATAAATATAAATATCTTTCCTTAACTGGCATTCCCATTACCTTTTCCAAGGTATCGCTATAGTATTTGATTTGTACCCTATAGCGGTCTTTAATATCCTCTATCGTTACATCCTCTCCTACATAGTCAGTTTTATAGTCCAGTAACACCAAGCCATCTACCTCTTCAAAATAGGTATCTACTACACCTTGAAGTCTCACCATTTCACTATGGTATATTTCCTTTGGTAGTGATGGATCTATTGTAGTTGCAGGCATATCTATATAGAATGGAACTTCTCTATAAATCTTGCCACTTTCTTTATATACTTTCAACATTCTTTGGCCTATAGGACTTTTAAAGAATTTTAGTATTTTAAAAGGATTAACTGCTGCTGCCTGTTCCTCTGTTATGAAGGCCTTTTCTACCAGATAATCTATTTGGGCCTGTATTTGCTGGGTGCTATAAATCTTATCTAAGTTAAGCTTCTGCATTACAAAATGCAATGCCGTTCCTCTTTCTGCAGCTGAAAGTCCCTTTTCCTCCTGCAGGAATTTTGGCTTCTTAATATTTTGTGACTTATAAAGGCTAAAGGTACTACCATCTTCTAGATCCTCTGCTGCCGCTCTTTTTAATTCTGATACGCTTACATTGGCAGGTATCTTTGATGCCTCTACGTACTTATACTTCCAATCCAACCTTCTTCTAATTTCTTCGGAATACTTATCCTTTTTATTGTCTTCCACAATAGAAAGCTTATTAGATTCACCTACATTTTCATCTTCCACTTCCAGATTTTTATTAGTAATTATATTCTCTTTATTCCACAGCTTAACTTGCCAAATAGAGGATTCATCATGCAAAGTAACATTAACATAAGTACCAGCTATATCTCTTATGATTTTACCATCTCTATGCTTTGCCAAAGCCATTCCGATCCAGTCCATATAGTTTTTACCCTTAACAACTTCATAGGCCGCTACAGAATCTTGTCCTTGATTAGCTGCGTGACACCATCTTTCAGCAGCTTTCTCTAAATTGTTGACAGAGCCTGTAATTATGAGCTTTTCCTTTGCTCTAGTGAAAGCTACGTATAAAATTCTCATTTCCTCTGACAAACTTTCCAATTTGAACTTCTTCTTTATAGCCATCTTCTTTATTGTAGGGAAGGTTAATCTTCTATTATAGTCCACATAATCTGGTCCATAGCCTAACTCCTCATGGTATAAAATCCTTTTGTTTAAATCCATAAGGTTAAATTGCTTTCCACATCCGGAGATAATTACTACCGGGAACTCTAGTCCTTTACTTTTGTGTATACTCATTATCCTTACTACATCTTCGTTCTCACCTAAGGTTTTAGCACTGCCCATATCCCCTGAACTGCTTCTGAGCCTGTTTATGAAGTTTATAAAGTTAAATAGTCCCTTAAAACTAGTTTGTTCATACTGCTTTGCCCTTTGGAACAGTATTCTTAAATTGGCCTGTCTTTGACTTCCATTAGGCATAGCCCCTACATATCCATAGTATGAAGTATCCATATATAAGTACCATATAAACTCATCTATAGGCATATGGATAGACATCTTTCTCCACTTTTCCAAGGAGCTTAAAAAATTATTCACCTTTTCCTTTAGACTTTCTTCATAAAATTTTGCCTTATCCAATAAGCTTACCGCCAATTCAGCTTCTTCTGCCATAAGCTTTAAGTTCTCGTAAATATACCTTTCTTTGTCTATCATCCTTATTTGAATAAGATCCTCAGGTGTAAAACCGAAAATCGGGGATCTTAATACAGCCAATAGCGGTATGTCCTGATAAGGATTATCTATGATCTGTAAAAGGGACATTATCGTTCTTATTTCAACGGTCTGAAAATATCCAGTGTTAGAATCAGCATATACAGGAATTCCTTCTATGCCAAGCTCCTCCACAAAAACTGGAGCCCACTGAGTGGTAGCTCTCAATAGTATTACAATATCCCTATATCGCACTGGCCTGTAAGCCTTCAAATTCTTATCATAAACCTTAAAGACTGAATCACCTTCAGGGGAGATTAACTCCTTGATTCGCTTTGCTACCAATCTAGCTTCTATTTGAATACTGTCTAACTCTTCTTCCTCTAACAATCCGCTATTACTTGTAGTTAATTCCTCTTCTGACTGATCCTCAAAGCTTTCTTCTTCCGACTCCTCAGTACTTTCTCCGCTTTTGTCTATAATATGAAGCTCTGTAGCTCCACCTACCACAGTGCCCTCTTCATCAATTTCATCGAAACTAGCACCTAGGTTTAGAGCCTCTATATCAGTGTAATCTAACTCTCCTACAGTCTTAGACATAACTTGCTTAAATATATAGTTTACAGAGTTTACAACCTCTAGCCTACTTCTAAAGTTTTTAAAGAGCAAAATTTTTCTACCTTCTCTTGCTTCTTCCTCATCCATGGAATAGCTATTGTACTTTTCTAAGAAAAGTTCCGGTTTTGCCTGCCTAAAGCGATAAATACTTTGCTTTACATCCCCAACCATGAATACATTAGGTTTATCCGTAAGCTTCCTAGAAACCATATTAATTATAGTTTCTTGTACACTGTTACTATCCTGATATTCATCCACAAGCACTTCTTCAAACTTTTCTCTAAAGGCAAGAGCTACCGGTGAAGGTACAATTTCACCTTGCTCATTAACCTCAGTTAAAATCTTTAAACATAAGTGTTCTAAATCGTTAAAGTCTAAGATTCCTCTTTCTCGTTTCTTTTCAGTATATAATTTATCAAAATCAATAACTATTTGTGAAAGGGCCTTCATAACAGGATACATTGCCTTAAGGCTTTCTATCATATCATCTGGAGATAGTACAAAAATTTCCTCCTTTATAGCTTTTATCTTTTTCTTAACCTCTTCTCTTGCAGCCTTTACTCTTTCCTGGGCATCCTTATCAGCATCTTTGCTAGCCCTCTTAAGCTTAGTAAACTCTACAGCTTTAAACTCCCTATAAAGAGAGTTAAAATCCTTATCCAGAGCAAAAATCAGCCTATTTGTAAGGGCTAGATCCTCCCGGATAGTATCTCCATAACCTTCTAAACCAGAGGTCTCATCACAGATTTCCTCTACAGCTAAAAGATTATCTCTAGCACTGAAAAGATCAATTTTAATGCTATCTAACAAAACCTGGCCCCATACTGTATTACTTATGTCAAAATCATCAGCTACATTAAATTCCTCTGCCTTTTCCCTTAACCACTTCTCTGGCCAAGGTCCACTCATAGAAAAATTATACAAGTCAGATATAAGCTCTGCCAAGGGCTTATCGTCCTTAGAACTACCAAAACACTCCACTAAGGCGAGGAAGTCCTTATCATTCTTATCGTATCTATCCTCCATAAGCTCTTGTAAAATTTCCTGTTTTAGAAGCACTGTTTCAGTTTCCTCTGCTATTCGAAAGTTTGGGTCCAAATCTATAGTATGAAAGTTATTTTTTATAACATCTAAGCAAAAGGAGTGCATAGTGGTAATATTAGACCTATTTAAGAGAGTTAACTGCCTTTGAAGGAGAGTAGAGTCTGGATTTTTATCTAGTTCCTTAGAAATAGCCTCTCCTATTCTTTCTCTCATTTCCGCAGCTGCTGCATTAGTAAAGGTCACAACCAGTAGTCTATCTATATCTACAGGCTCCTTTTCATTGGTAATTATTTTTATTATTCTTTCAACTAACACCGCCGTTTTACCAGAACCTGCCGCTGCCGCCACCAAAAGATTGCAGTTCCTTGTATCTATAGCCCTTTGCTGTTCATCAGTCCATTTTGTTTCTCCCATTAACCTTCACTCCCTTCTTCTGATTTTCCTACCACAGCCCCCATAAGGTTCCAAACCTCATCTTCCTTTTTCTTGTTAACATATCTATATTTATTATCCTTCATAGAAGGATCAAACTGGCATACAGAGGCAAAGCTGCAGTAACTGCAGGCAGTATGTTTTTTATTTTTAATAGGTCGTATTTCTATGTTACCATTAAGCATATCTTCACAGATCCTCACCATAGTATCCCTTACATATTCCCTAAGAATATTAAACTGTTCCAAGGACACCACAGAAGGAGTTGAGCCAAGCACATCTCCCTTGTTCATTCTAGCAGGTATAATCAAAGAATAGCCTTCTATTTCCTTATCCATACTCTTTACTACCTTTGCATCCTTAAGGATAAGACCATTCATCTTAAGCTTTTTCAGTATGGCCTTTTCTATTTCCTCTTCTGTCATATCTGCAGTACCGCTAATCATAGGATCATCCACTCTAAAATACAAAACTGCTCCTGGTATAGCCTGCTTCTCAGTATAATATTGAGCATTGCTTAACAAAGCATCCAAATACACTAAAAGCTGTAGTTGAAGTCCATAATACACATCGGACAAGGAGAAGCTTTTCTGTCCCGTTTTGTAATCTATAACCCTAAAATAAGTTCCACTTTCTAAGTCTGCAGAATCTACCCTATCAATTCTTCCTATTAACTGAATCTCTTCACCGGAAGGTAAGCTAAGTTTTATAGGTGGTAAGTCTCCACCCTTTCCAAAAACAAGTTCATTGGCTAAAGTATCAAAGTCGCTTCTTTTAACATGCTCCGTCATAATATTAACAGAACGGGTCAAAATTCTTTTCAGCCTATCTGTCATATATTTATACCTAGAGGAGCTGTTAAGGATAGAATTGCTCTGCCTACTAAGTTCTGCGTCCACCAGGTCGGAGATGGTTTTCCTGCTCCATTCTCTAGTTATATCCTTCCACTGCAGCTTCTCAATCCTTATAAGGTCTGCAAACTTATCTAAAATGCCATGAATAAAGCTACCTAGGTCCGGCGAAGAAAACTCATATACCTTTCTATCCTTAGCCTTTAAGCCGTATTTAACAAAATAAGCAAAAGGACACTGGGAATACTGTTCAAGTCTAGATACACTAAAGCTCAAAGGTCTTCCATATAAATCTCTAACCTTTTCCGAATCTACCTTTTCTACAATATTGCTATACTGTAAGCCCTTGAGTATTCTTGAAGTCTTAATCTTCCATTCCCTTTTACTGTCATACCACTTATAAACCTCACTCCAGATTTCCTCTACCTGCTCTCCCTCATGGTCCCTTCTTACAGCACTTATGAGCTGGTTAAAAGTTGGTTCTGGTGCTGTAATTAGTTCAATCTTAGCTTCTGCCTCTAAAGATTCAGTGATCTGGCTTTCTTCTATAAGCTTAGGGAAGATCTTCTTCATTCTGGATATAATCACAGAAGGTCTCAAAGCCTTCCCTTCCACATCTGCCATAGGATAGGTTAGCATTAAATAATTGCAGGCAGTAGTTAAGGTAGTATAAACTAGGAACTGCTCTTCAAAAACTTGAGTTTTTGTATCAGGAGCCAGCTCTACCCCCTTTTCTCTAAGTATATTTCTATCCCTATCAGAAAGAATTCCTTCTTCCTTAGAAACCCTAGGTAATACTCCATCATTTACTCCAACAATGTATAGGACCTTTACACCCTGACTTCTAATTCTAGCTATGTCTCCTACAGTAACCTCATCAAGAGCTACAGGAATAAGTCCCATTTCATTCTTTTCAAAGCCCACAGATAGTATTTGGGCAAACTTATCTATAGATATCTTTTCATCTCCCATTACTTCTACCATAGAATTTAAGGTGTCCATAACAATGTTTGAAATCTGATCATACTCATTAGAAAGCTCAATCCTTCCCTGCTCTCTAAATTCATTAGTCCACTGCTCTATCCTCTCTAAGGCGCCAGTTTCCACAAGGAAATCATAAAGGGCTGTACATTTGCCTCTAACAGTATTATTTTCCTTTAAGCTATCATGCAATTTAACTAAAGGTCCAGTAATAATTTCCTTAGTTTCATTCACAATATTTAATATATAGGTTTCGTACTGGGTGTTTTCCTCTTTCTCATAACCGTAATTGATTTTATAGTTCCAAAACTCCTCTTTAGTCCACTTTTTTCCTCTTATTCCATTAGCCAGCACGTAGTTTTCTAATAAATCTAGGTTTTCCATGCTGATGCCCGTAAGTCCTGTTTTTAAATATCTAAAAACAGCCTCATAGGACCAATTTTTTGTGAATATATCAAAAACAGAAGTTATAAATACTATAAAAGGGTTGCCGCTAACGGTTCTTTTTTGATCCAAGAAGCAAGGTATATGATATTCATTTAATATGGCAGCTATTATATTTTCATAGCTTTCTAACTCACGGCAAACTATAGCTATATCCTTATACCTATAGCCTTCATCCCTAACTAACCTAACTATATCCCTAGCCACCACTTCTATCTCATCATAATTATTAAATGCCTTATATATCCTCAAATTCTTAACTTCATCCTTATAATAGCTGTAAGGAGAAGCGTAAAAATATTTTTCAATATGTCTAAGTTCTGGATTATCTCCAAATCTAGGATTGCTCCTATCATTTAAATTAACAGGCTTTTCAACTTTTATATTGTTATCCTTAGCAAGCTTCAATAACTTTGCCGTAGTTTTTTTAGTAACAGAAAAAATATCAGTATTATCTATATTATCCTCTACTGTTATACCATCTCCAGCCAGAGTAATATTAACACGACTACATTTCTTTAAAAGCTTTTCAAGAACTAAATACTGCTGAGGCGTAAAGGTAGAAAACTCATCTATCCATATCTCCGCCCCATCATACTCCGTAGATTCATCTAGCTTTTGAGCTAACAAGGTAATTACGTCCTCTGAATCTATATACTCCCTATGAAGAGTCTCTTCAAACTTCTCAAAGATTGCTTTTAAATCTTCCATCTTATAGATTAACTCTTGATCCTCTAAACCTTTCAAGGATCTATCTATTATTTCTGGAGTAATATTATATCGTTTAAACTCTTTAATAGTTTCCGCCACTATATCTACAAAACCCTGCTGCTTACTAGCTCTGCCAAATATCTTTAGCTCTGCGCTTAACTCCTCCATAATATTGTATATAAGCATAGCCTTTCCCGGCTCATTTATCCGCTTTAAAGTAAGACCTCCCACCTCATTAAAAACTCTATGGGCAAGCCTTTTAAAACTTAAAACCTCTGCCTTAATTATACCTGTAACTCCCACTACCTTTAAAAGATTTCGCTCTGACTGAAAGGAATATTGCTCTGGAACCATAAGTACAAGCTTATGATTTACATTCTTGTTTATATTTTCTTTTATATCTTGAAGACAATAATGACTTTTACCACTGCCTCCTCTTCCGTATATAAGCCTTAAACTCATATAGATCACTCCTGTTTATATCTATTTAATTAATCATTATATTTCTTTACCTACTTATTATGCTTATTAATTAATTATACCTTATATGTGACGATTCAATCTATAAATTGGGACGGTTAACTTAATTTATTGTAATTTTGGGGACGGTTCAGTTGATTTAATACTTTTAGGCAATAAAAAAGTGGCTTTCGCCACGGTCCTGTATGTATATAAACCAAGTAAATATTAAAGTAAAAAGGAGACAGTTCAAAGCTTTAGCCATTTTTATGCTAATTTCTGTGAACCGTCCCTTAATTTTAAATTATTTTAAATCAAGTTAACCGCACCTATTTTTTTCTTTTCCTAAATACCATGTATGCTCCACCAGACATAGTTGCTAATCCAGCTATCATAATATCTGCTAGAGGAATGCCACCGGTCTTTGGAAGTTTGCCTTCTGTCTTCTTACTTTCTTCCTTACCCTGATTTGAATCCTTTATTACTTTTGAGTTATCCTGATTATTTGACTTAGAATCATCTTTATCCTTTATCTTACCTGCATTAGAATCATCTGGATTATTTCCTTGATTATCATCTGGATTCTTTGGACTTTCTGGATTTTTTGGACTTTCTGGATTCTTTGGTTCATCAGGATTATCTGGCTTACTATCACCATTGTAACTATCAGTATCTACAAGTACCATTGCTGTTCTTGCAGGAACTGTTAACTTATTACCTTCAATTGTCCCAAGAGCTGTTACACCAGCCTTTTCTCCATTAACAACTATTGTCCAATTGCTACTTGGCAATTCAATTTCTGTTTCTTCTGTTCCAGCATTAGCTGCTACTACTATAGTCTTCCACGCATCTCCGTTAGCATTATTTGAAATAGTATAAGCTATAGTGCTATCGTTTGTATCAAGGAATGTTAAGTTATCTTGAATTTCTTTAGTAGTTGCCATTCTGAATGCTGGATGCTGGCTTCTTAATTTGATTAAGCCTTGGTAGTATTCTACTACATTTTTATACTGGCTCTTTCTTGACCAATCTATTAAGTTTACACTGTCTGGAGAATTGTAGCTGTTATCAACAAAGTCTTCTGTAGTAATACCATCTTCTGCGTTGAATCTTGATGATTGCTTTGTTCTAAGCATTTCTTCTCCAGCATGTATGAAGGCTATACCTTGTGAAGTTAAAACGAAGAAGTTAGCCATCTTGTCCATTTTAATTCTTTCTTCTTCAGATGCATTAGGTTGTGATAACCAAATTCTATCCCAAAGAGTATTATTGTCGTGGCATGAAACATAGTTAACAGTTTGTGTTGGTTCCTTAGCCCATGGTTCTGAGCTATAGTAGATCTTGCTGTAGTCTACACCATCGTGATAGGTTGATGCAACAATACCAAATTTAACAAGCTCCTTTAATTCTGCCATAGTGTAAGGAGTTCCATCGTCTTTATTCCACTTTCCATTGTAGTTTACAAAGCCACCGGAATCTGCTGTGAATACATGTCCCTTTAAACCATCTCTCATATCATCGCTAAAGGCAGCAATTCTAGTATTCATTCTCTTCATGTTAACCTTTAGCGCTTCTTGATCCTGAGGTAGTACATTACCTAAATCCCAACCTTCTCCATACATTAAGATCTCTGGATTTATCTCATCCAAAGCTTCTCTTATTAAATTCATAGTTTCTATATCGTGAATACCCATAAGATCGAATCTAAAACCGTCTATGTGGTATTCTTTAGCCCAATAAGTTACAGAGTCAATCATGTATTTTCTGTACATGGATCTTTCTGAAGCTGTATCATTTCCGCAACCAGAAGTACTAGCAACGGTTCCATCTTCGTTCTGTCTATAATAGTAGCCTGGTACAGTTTTTGTGAAGCAGGAATCTTCTAATGAATAAGTGTGATTATATACACTATCCATTATTACACCGATACCAGCATCGTGTAATGCCTTGATCATTTCCTTCATTTCTTCTATTCTTAAGGTTCCTGAATAAGGATCTGTAGAATAACTTCCTTCTGGAACTTGATAGTTCTTAGGATCATAACCCCAGTTAAACTTATTATAATTTTCATCATTCATCCTAGTTTCATCTACAGTAGCGTAATCATACATAGGAAGAATGTGAACATGAGTTACTCCCATTTCCTTAAGGTGATCTATTCCTGTAGCTTCACCTTCAGTGCTCTTTGTACCTTCTTCAACAAAGCCTTTATATGTTCCTTTAAGCTGTATTCCTGAATCTGGGTCCATTGATATATCTCTTATATGAACCTCATAGATTATTGCATCAGTTTGATTTTTAACACTAGGTCCCTTATCTGCATTCCATCCTTCAGGATTAGTAGTAGATAGGTCTACAACCATGCTTCTATCTCCATTAACTCCAACAGCCTTTGAATATACGTCCTGAGTTTCCTTTGTTTCACCAGCTACTGTTACTTCATAGGTATAGAAGGTTCCAGCCATATCTCCAGTTTTTTCAGCAGACCAAACCCCTTTATCTCCTCTAGTCATACTGATTACTTCAAAAGCATCTCCACCTATTCCTTGTCTATATAGCTTTAAGGAAACATTTTCAGCAGTAGGTGCCCAAACCTTGAAAGTTGTTTTTTCCTTAGTGTAAATAGCACCTAATTCTCCATCATAATGATATAAATTTTTGAAGCCTTCGCTTCCCATAACCTTTCCTAAGGAAACTATTTTTTCTTGATACTGGTCAACATAAATAGTATACTTTTTAGTCATATCAAGGTTGTTTGCAGTCTTTATAGTACCGCTTCTTCTATTATCGCTTAGAGTTACCTCAGCAGTTACAACCTCTTCCCCTTCTTTTAAAGTTACTAAATCCTTATTATCTACAGGTACATTAACTTCGAAGTATATTTCATTAAGAGAATCCATTCTTGCAGTTAGTACCTTTCTTGATCTATCAACCTGGCTTTCTGCATAGAAAGTTTTAGGTTCTTTTTGAAGTACATAAACATCAACATTACCATTTTTATCGGCATAAGCTAGATTTATTATTCTATCACCACCATTAAGATCAGTCTTTTCTCTATCGGACCAATCATTTTTTCTAACAATAAATCCAATCTTTCCTATTCCTTGCATGTCATTATAAGTAATGGAAGTTACTTTACCATAGCTATCACTACCTGTAAACACATAGTTAGCTCCACCATGGCCTTCTTTGTTACTATCTTCAACCCAAGCCCAAATGTCCCAATTGGTGTAGTCTTCATCAAATCTGTAATAGTGAACCTTAACATTAACAGTATCATAATTAAACTGTAATGGCTTAATTTCAATCTTAGCTGTATCAGCATTGCCTGTAGATGTTATGTATACATCCTTATCTCCATCAGAAGTATCTATAATAACATCACCTGTATCCTTTGCCCAATCATTTGTCCTAACAATAATACCTACAGCTGTTGTAGGCATTTCAATAACAGCAAATGCTCCGTCATCATCTTGTCCAATAAACTCATAGACGGATCCACCTCCATTATTGGCCTTATCCCATACCCAGAGATTCCAACCTTCATAATTATTGTCATCTCTTTTGTAATGGATTTTAACAACCGCATTAGCTTGTTGTGCAGTTTCAGCCTTTGGTTCTATCTTTTTAATAGGAAAAAAAGTAAGTATCATAGCAAAAGCCAAAAAGACTGCCAACATTTTCTTTTTTGCTAATTTCATCTTATCCCTCCTAAAATTTAAAACCTTTACAATAATATAATAGCACAAAGCACCCTGTTTTAGCAAACGTTTACAATACTTTTTTTTGATAAAATGTAATATTACTATAGAGCAATAAGCATTATTTTGTAGTTTTTCTTAAATTTATAACTATTCTTATAAAGTTTAATAAGGTAAAACATCGATAAAATTAAATTTGCAGAAGTTTCTCGAGAAACACTTATCAGTATTAATAACTTATTGTTTATGTCTTTCAAAGTACCCAGCAATACCATGCTTATAAGTATAATAGATACTGAAAGACTCCTTACTTTCCCCACTAGCAAAATTCTTTGACAGATACTTTTTATCGAACTTAATATTTTTCTCATTAACAAATTAAGTAAATACATAGATAATCTTATGTTCCTCTTCATTAATTAATGCATACTCATAACAACTATTGTGATTAAATTTAATTTTCTTCTCAACATTTTGATTACTGATTTCCATAAAACCAATTAGATATGTTTAATTTTAGATTAGTTATTATTACCAGTTGATTTTTAAAGGCTACTTCTAATTTACTAAAAATTAAATGGGAAATAATAAAGCTAAAGGCCAAAAATGAAACTAAAATACTAATAAAAACAATAAAGATTTATACAAAAAAGATACATGATATAAGAAAAAAGGTACCAGCAGAAGTGTTCTCTTTTTAAATATAACACTTACAACCAGCACCTCAATGAATTAATAAAAAGTCCAATGATACTAATCAATAAATCAGTAGCAATACGTTATTAAAACTTCATTTCTGATAATTGAGTTATTGGTATGATTTCATATTTGTTATAATCATATTCTCCATATTTATTGTACGGACAGATCATATGAAATACCTTACATCCAGTATTTTTATATACTTTTTTACAATTATCCCAAGAATCATCAACAAAGATGTCTATTCCATTTTTTTTAATATATTCACTTTTATCTTTTTCCCCTAAATTTAAATAGTTATAAGAAATTCCCCATTTTATTAGCCAATCTTCAGTAATTCTAAAAACATCTTCATTTATTCTACTGTTTTCTAAAAATAAAGTTGTTTACTGAAACACATCTCAAACCTGCATTCCACCGTTGCAAAAGATTATGCATTTTAAAATAAAGTTGTTTACTAAACCTACAATATATGGAATAAAACGTTTTACATATTGTTTCCACAAAAAAAATTATGATTTATAGCAAATTATTAGTATAATATAATTATACAAATTAGTCGTATAATTATAATTTCATATATACTTAATTTCATCACTTTGAAATATGCAAATAAAGTATATTAAAATATTTATTATATTTTCAAGTATTTTAAAAAATTAATTTATACTAAAGGCAAATTGGTATCTGGGATCATTTTGTCTTCTGTGATTGTATAAATACACCTTTGGCCACATACTCCTCAATATGCACCTACCTACTTCTACTGACAAACCAGCAGGCATTGCGGCAAATAGGTGGATTTCATCATAATCATATATATGTTTCTCGGTTTCACTTCTAAACTTGCTCTTAATATCCTTTACTTGCGATTCGTATATAACTTTATAACGCAATGGGTTATCAATAGTAAATCGCAATATTGAGTGTTCTGAAGTACTTACGTAAACGTCAATATCTTCGTTTTTTATCGTGCTGCTTATCTCCAACACCACAATCAGCTTTTTAGTTTTTGGATTATTTTCGATATAACTGATTGTCACAGGTATTTTTTCCGCATTTTCGGAATCAAGTACCCATTTCCCATTTTCGTCAAACTGGTAAATCTTAATATTATCATTATCGTTTTGTAGCATATACCCCATTTCTATAAGAAGAGGAATTTGTGATAAAGGGAAAATATGTACTACATTGTCCTTTAATCTTGAAATTACACCATTAATAAAACTATCTGTATTAGATTTATGTTCCATCCATTCTTCCTGGGTACTTATTTCAATATTTGAATAGGGATAGTGATAAACTGGTACTTTGCCAAAGCCCATATCATTTAGGAGTTTCTGCTGATTAATTGGAGTATTCATTGTTTTATGTATGACTACAACAGGATTTTCCCTATATTTTGTAGCTGGAAATTTGGCTGTATTGAAGCTATATATTCCATACGGCGCTTCATGGCCAACTTCGGTATCCCACGTCCAGTAACCTCGCTGATTCCAAGCATGGAATTGGATATTATTATTACCTGTTTCAGTATCAATATTCCCTATAGCAAGACCACCTGCATCGAAGTTATCAGATCTCATTTGCCGACATACGCAGAAGTGTGTATCTATATGACTGTTGTAGTTAATCATTGCTTCATGTAAATGGCCACTCAAATAAAAATCGATATTATAATCTTTCATAAAGCCTTTGAGTTGATCTTGCTCCATTCTATGAAAGCACTCAAAACTATGATGTCCTATCGCAATATTGAGATCGTCTGCCTTTAGTCCTGCATCCTTTAAGCAACTATAAAGTTTATTTGAACCCAAGAAAAGGCGTCCCTCTTCCCCGTCCATACCACATAGCCATGCAGTATTAAAGTGAATGATTTTAGCACCATCTACCTCTCTAACAAAATGAATGTCTTTAACTGGATATTTTTCTTTTTTAATATGCTCATATAAAGTAAAAAACTTTTGTTGAGCGGAAAGTAACATCTCAATACTGTCATCACTCAAATCATTCACTACATCTAATCCTTTATCACCAGCTTCTCTTATTTGTACTATTTTTTCTATTCTTTCTTTTGACTTACGGCTCACATCATGATTTCCAGGAACAAAAAAAAGATGTTTCTCATCCAATTCTGTAACCCTTAATAATTCAGTAATAAATTTATAAAGGTCTTCATCATATTCGGCGTCCTTATCTGTTATATCACCTGTTATAAATAGAAAATTCACTTTATCCTGCTTCACTATCTCTGCAATCTTGTCAAACAATTTTCCTCTCAATCTATTGCTTTGATAATTCTTATATGCAAAGTGAATGTCCGATAAGTGTATCCATCTATACTTCATTATTCTTCCCCCTTATTAACAATCTGTTCCAGCAATATTATACTTAATGAACTTTTGTTCCCTTCCCATATTCTCAACTTTTCTGTCCCAGCAATAATAAAATAAAGATATTGACTATCAAACTTGTTCTCTTTTAATAGCCTTTTCCACTCACTAATATCAATGTACGAAGGGGTAGGAATAGGTTCAGGATGTGTATGCCATTCGCCGAGATAATTACAAGTTCCTTTACTTTTTATCCATTTTTCAGTTACTACCTTTTGGTGGTATTTCTTTTGCTTAAGAAAAAAACACCTTTGCCTTGTATCATTTTTCATCGGTGTAGTAATATCATCTACTACTATATCACTGGAATCAATAATGTACCTACCTAACAACACACCACCAGCCTCGCATTTCTCTTGATCATCCTGTAGATATTTCATAATCTTTTGTAGTGCATATACATCAATTTTTATTTTCCCACCATCACTCTTACGAAATATAATTGACTTATTATACATTTCACACACCTTTTAAATTTCCACAAATATCACAGAAATCATTTTTGTATAAATATCTGCTATTAAATAAATTTTCATTTGTCAGAAAATAATACTCTGACAACTTAAATCCATTATCCAAGAACAAATCTGCATTACCTTTCCACGACAATATAGGATTATCCTTTTCCTTGCCAATCAATACATCAATAGCAAGCCTTGTTGCCACAATGGCCGTCTGCATAGAATCTATTGAACCATAAGGCATATAAACACTACCACATCCAGAAATCTGCTTTGCAAAAAATTGTCCTGCCGCAGCAAAAGAAGCCCTGTTATATAAAGGAGCCTGTTTATCAAATGGATCAGTATACAAACATTTTAAGCAGCCATTCTTATTGTTATTGTTTGTTAAAATTGCATGGCCACCTATTCCATATGCCTCTAACCATGTAAAAATAACTGGAGGCATACCATTCTTTTTGTGAAAATACTCATTAATATATAATTCGATTGTAGGATTCCCTATAGCAACAATCACTAAATCATACTTCCAAAAATCAACTATGTTATTTGATATTATATTTTCAATTCTATCAATATACTCTGGAAGAACTTCTATGTTGGTATAAGGTAGTTTTTCTTCTATTTCTCTCTTTAAACCCAGAATTTTGGAATGAAATTTTACCGTTCCTTCGTTATTTTTATACCTTTCGGGTATTAGACTGTTTACTCCCAAAGTGTGTCTGTAAACATTCTCCTGCATTAATGTATCCTGGTCTATGAGTGTAATATTTTGCACTCCAGCTTTTGCTAATTCAACTGCTATATACCCGCCAACAGACCCACATCCTATCAGTGCCACCTTTTTAGAGGTTAATAGGTTTATTCCTCCACCTCTTGGCATGATATATCCTTTATCATGTCTTACAATTCTTACTGGAACAAATTTACATTTAGCGTCAGTCTTATATAAAGGATGCGAAAAATATTCTGTCCTCTTATTCGCCCCTTGCTTTATTGCTGAAAAATTTGAATACTTAACACCAATGAATGCCTTATTCCCATTTAAGAGAGGGATGCTAACTAAAACAATTAATACATCACTACTTCTTACCTTATGTTTAACTATATGCTCTATAATTTTCTTATTTGAACTTGTTACATTTTTATATATAATGTGTCTGAATTTTTTCATAGTCCAGAATGTCCCATAGCTTGGAGGAATAATATCTGTGCCTTCCCGAAGTGGTATATATAATGCATCTATAAATATCGGTTTTCCCATACGAGTTTTTCCAATATACTTATAGCAATAATTCATAATATCCGAGATACTATCACCAGCAAAATAGTATGGATAATTTTCAAATTTAGCCACCTTTATTTTTTTTACATTATTCGTTAGCTCAATGTTTGATTCTATAAGAAAGGTATTGTCAAGATGACTCCAGTAAGACTCAAATTCATTCTGAATATCCTTACGATTAATCCCATTAATGCCATCTTTCAAAGTTTTTAGAACCTTATCAAATGCTTCTTCAATAATTCCAGTAACATTATTTGTATCAATCAATAAACCCTCATCATGGATATAACAAATAAACCCACTACTGTCTACATGGGCAATGAAACCTAATGCATCATAAGGCTTTAAGAAGAATAAAGGTTTATATAATGGAAAGTGTTTATCAAGGGCAATCTGAATAGTAACAGATTGCCCTTCTAATGTGACTTTCCCTTCCATTACAAGCGAAAAAACATGATCCTTATATTTAGGATATTCGTTTTCGTTCAATACTTTAACATTTTTATAATAGGGCAGAGAATTTCTTATATATTCCTCGATAAGTTTTAACATTTTCATTTCCTTTAAGCTGATTCACTTGTACTGATAAATGCTTGAGATTTTTTCTGCCCTGTTTCATCTTTAGGCGGCACTGGAAAATCATCTCCAAAAACTCCTTTTAGAATAATACACGCCTTATGTGTATCAACCTCATTTTGAGCTTTACATAATGCTGTTTTTAAATCTTCCAACTTTGCCTTAAACTCCGACATCTGGTTGTCAGTCATTTTCTCAAACAAATCATTAAACGGTTCTGTTGGTAAATTAATATGTAACCTTTCAACCCATTTATCCTCGTCTGGACGATATTCTAATTGAAATTTATTTATAATACTTTGCACCAAGTTTTTAATAGCACTTAAATCATCATATTTATATTTACCACTTGCGAAATCATACTGTTTACTGATACTCAATAGTTGATAAGCTGCAACAGTCAAACCAATTCCATTTGGTGCTGCATTTCCGTCTACAGAAAAATTCTCATCCTTCCATCGTTTTAAATATCTAATTACTCTTCTGAACTGTTTTCTATCATCAGCATCTTGATAATTATCCTTAATTTTATTTATTAATTCCAAAGGATTTGATAGCTCCCAGCTTTTATTGTCATCATTAGAATTTAGCTTTCCTTTTGCCAAATACAGCTTCCCGTCACTATTATTTGCAGCATATATCGCTAAATCCACATGAAATTCAGGTTCTCCATCTTTTAAATATGTCACTGTTACACATGGTCTTTTCATCACAACATTACTCGTATGGTCTTTCACTGCATCATATACCCATTTTTTTACTGCAATAGGATCAGGATAATCGTCTTTAGAAATATTAAACCTTATACCTACGTCAATATCGTACTCACCTTTTATTGGTTTAGCACCTGTCCCCATTGCATAACTGCCCTGATTAAAAGTCGTGTATTTTGGAACATCATCCCCCTTTTTGTTTTCAAGCCTATTTAGTATAATATCCCTTTTTTCCCGCAATTCTTGATTTTCATCGGTATCTGAAAGCTTTATGTTGTCATGAAACTCCTCAAAATACCTCTGTACATTAGCCATTTTTTCACCCCCATACAATTCATACCATAATTATACATCATTTTTACAAAATAAAACATAATTTAATATTAGTTTCCAATAGTTACGTTAAACATAATCGTAAATTTTTTCAAATCTATAATCTTAACATTATATTACATATAAGATTAATTCTACAAACCTACCCAAATTCCTCTATTTACATAAAACTATTGATACTGCTACGGTTGTTTCCTACAAAAAAACTCCTTCAAAACTCCCCCCTCTCAACCCTTGATTTTCCTACTTCCTAATTTATTCCTGCAAAAAAAGTCTTTCAAAATTCCCTCTTTTTCTCTTCCTTTTTATTACTTTTTTAAGGTGAAAAATGAAAATAAAGTCGTACAAAAAAGTGGTTAAAAATTAAGGGATAGGAATTAGTAAAAGGTTAGGTTTTAAGGTTAGTAAGTGGAGCTTTTATTAAATTTCCTATTTCTCTTTATCTTTGAAAACCATTGATAAATCTACCTTTTAACCTCTATTCTTTTATCCTATTCCCTATTCCCTTCTCACTAAATTCTAATTACTTTTTCCTAAAAAACAAGAGAGAAAGCCAGGTTTCAGCTCCTGATTTTCTCTCGATTTTTGAACAACTTTTTTTATATTTGAAAGAGTTTGTTTTTATTTGAATGAGTTTTTTTGTAGGAGACAATAGCAAATAAATCCCTTTGTAAATCCTTTCATAAATGAAATAAACTAAAGCTATCAGTAGCTTAAGTCTTTTAGCTTTAGCATTTCCCATTACGAGTAGCAAACTCACTATTTTCTTTATTAAATATATAAAAGAGTAGAGACTTTCTGTTTCCATATGGACTATGAAAAAATGCTTCAGCTATAGCTTATGCTACTGCTTAAGCTATCTAAATTGTGCTTAAGCTGATATTTAGTAGTTCTTCACTTAACAGTTTTAAAAAAATGCTTATCTATCCCACTTGGACATAACCTCATAAAAAAGCTCTGTCAAACGAATTATATTCATTCAACAGAGCCAGTGACCAATATTTATACTCTTGTATTCCACCCAGTCATTAGATACTTTCTTTTCTCCTTACTATCAAGCACTTTCTCACAGCTTTCCCAGTCTACTTTTCCTACGTGTACGTGGTATCTCAATTCAAATGGATGTTGCTTTGGTATTTCGTCAATCTTTTTTCTTGCTTCTTCAACTTCATTCACGGCTACCTTTACCCAAACATCCTCCAAAATATCAGGAATCTGACCAAACAGTTCATGTATGTTTCCTAATCTTTCAGAAAGAATTGAATGAACTTTATCCTCCACGGATCCTTTGTATCTCATATTGTATATATACACTTCATCGTGAACTTGACCTATTCTCTGAATTCTTCCTTTTCTTTGCTCAAGCCTGGTTGGATTCCACGGTAAGTCCAAGTTAATCAATGTTCCCAATGTCTGTAAATTTAGTCCTTCACTTGCAGCATCAGTTCCTATAAGAACTTTCAGCTCATGTTTTTTAACCATCTGCTTTATTTCTTCTTTAGTTCTCTTTTCAAAAATACCATCAATGATTAATCCTGATTTATCTCCGCCAGCATATATTCCAATTTTTTCTTTTGGTAAATCCTTTGATAAATTTTCTGCTACCCAATAGGCTGAATCAAAAAACTGTGAAAATATTATACATCCTCTTTCAATCCAATTATCTTCTATAAGTAGCTTAAGCAGCAGTTGATATTTAGGGTCTTTCTCTTTATTGGCATCAAGTGTCTCTATAAATCGTATTAAACATTCTCTTTCTTCTTCAGTAATATTTTTTATTTCACTTTGGGTAGAAGTTTCTTCAAGGCAATCTTCATTTTCAAAATCATCTTCTGATGTAATACTTCCCCAGTTATTAAGCATCTTTTCTGCTGTATTCCTACCAGCAATCATTGTACTTCCTACCCTCTTAAGAAGCAATGTTTTAAGAAATCCTCCACCCTTAACTCTTTTCTGAAGAAGTTTAGAAAATTCCTCTGCATATCTATATGCTTCCTGTAAATATGGTGGTAATACTATTGCTTCATCATCTTTTTCGCCCATTAACTTTACTTTAACTGCTTTAAGATATGTTTCTCCAGTTTCGGGATTTATTGTATTTTCAAGAAAATCTCTTGTCCTTCTTACTATATGTCGTATAAACGGATTATGCTCTGTCATGAAATTATCATCAATAATTCTTCTAATTCTTCTTTGATCTGGTCCACTTAATCTATTTATAGCTTCTGGCTTAATAACAAATTGGTCTTCTGCCATATCTAATTGTGTCCTTATACGCCCAAATGTCATTTCTCCCTCATGAGCTGGTGGGAAAGGGTTTCTGATCCAATCTATTACTTCTGGATTAAAGCGATCAAGGACTTCTCTTTCCATAATTAAATCTATAGCTCTTCCAGGATGTTTTCTCCACATACTTAAACTACTTCCCAATACGCTATCATTGGCTTGAGATAGAATATTTAATAAATCCCATGCTTCAATAGGATACAATTGCACTGGTGTAGCTGTTGCTAATAGCATACTCTTTGTTTTGTTAGATATTTGAAGTAGAAACTTCATTAAGTTATTAGGATCTGGTTTAGCATCTTCTTTTCCTGGAATATACTTCTTTCTTCTTGCCCTGTGTGCTTCGTCAACTATTACACATTCGTACTCCAAGGATAGCAAATGCTGAATAGATTCAGAACCTGCTGTAATAAGTCCTTGAGATATAATTCCTACTCTTCTTGGGCACTTCTTAATTCCTGCATCTCCACTACTTGGGTAACGAACTCCATTCTCATCAACCCACTCACGACCTGTCCATACTGCTGACGGCATATCAAGCAATGAATTTATTTCATCTTGCCACTGCCAAAGTAATGTTTTAGGGGCAATTATTAACACTGGTTTGTCTCCATACAAAGCCATCAATTGTGCTGATAAAGCCAGCTGAACTGTTTTTCCTAATCCCACCATATCTGCAAGTATATATCTTGCTCCATAAGGCTTTTTATGGTCATTAAAAGCGAGATTTACAAAGAACTTCTGATGTTCCCATAAGCCAAACTCTCTTCTATATACTGGCGCTTCTATAACTGTTGAAGCAGCTTCAGGCTTTTCCTTCCATTCATCAACTGAATATATAACTTTTCTTTCAGATATTCTTTTTATATCCTCAATTATAAAGTCAGAAAGAGGAACAGCATAAGGGCTGTTCCAAAAATAATCAAATTCTTCTTGCACCCAATCTATAGCTTCTTGTGAATCATCTTCCCAAAGCATTTCATAATTTAATTTCCAGCCCGAATAGGTTTCATTTACACTACCCATAAATGCGGTTTTCTTGCCATCATTAAGGGTAATAACACCTGCTTTACCGTGAATTAAACCAAATACATCGTTAGGAATAACTTTTATATTCAATTTACCACTTTTTATAAGGTCATATAACTTTTTTAATCTTTTTGGAGCATTAGCATAGATTTCTTCAGGCTTTGCATTGCACCACTCTCTTCTCATGGAGTTTATTGCAGCACTCGCAGTCTTTACATCATCAATCTCCATTTCAGAGTTGCATATGAGCCTAACAGACCCCTTCATTTGTTCTATAGCCTCACCTGCTACTTCAAATATAGAAGAACTAAAATATCCTGCTATTCTATCATAAGCTAAAGCTCCCTTTAGCTTTTTGTTTAAGAAGGCTTCATCTAACTTTTTTCTCCGTGAAGAGTAACGATTTATCATATAAGCCCTCCTAACTATACTCCATCGTTTTTAATTAACTCTCGAAGTAATTTTGCATAGTTAGCCTCTTGTTGCCAATGACTCATATTTTCTATATTCCCAAGAGTAGCTATATAATCAAGTATATCTATTATGGTATTTCTTTGTTGCCAGTAGTTTGGTAATTCATTTTTAAGCCAGTTTCTTCCCTTGGATGTATCTTCTTCTTTTATTGATTGATGTAATGCTGCTAATACATTACGAAGCACAGATGATCCAAATCTATCGCTATCTCCCATCCCTCTCATACCAAATTCTAAAGCTGTCTTTAATCTTGCTTGATTCGCTTTTGTACTTGCAAGCAAATCCTTATATTCTCTGACACCAAATCCTCTTGCTAACTCTTGATAAGCTCCTACTTGATATACTCCATCTTTTTCAAGATCAAGTCCTTTAATATAGAATCTTTCTTCTGGAATAAGTAGCTTCCATGTAAATTGATCAAATCCTGATGGTATAAGATAATCATACGCTATTTTTACCGCTTCTTTGATGATCTTTTCAATAGGGGATTCCTCACCTGGTACTCTCGTTTTTGAAAGTTCATATTTTATATCAATATCCTCAATCTGCTTGTATGAAGTTAATACTTCCAATGATGCAGCATAGGCAGCAAGTAAGTAGTCAGCGTCACTAAAGTTAGGATCCTCTTTGTCGTCAAGTTCTCTCATGCTATCAATTTGACGCTTTACCTCTTCCTCAATTTCTGGATAAAGTTCATCCAAGTATGCTGTTACATCTGAAGTTTGTTTTCGCAATATAAGAAGAACAGTACCTTTGACATAATTTCCTTCTTTTAACCCACCTGATTCTGTTTCCGTTGCAATATTCCAAGCAGCTGTAACTTGGAGTCCAGCTGACCATAAAATCATTGTTAAGTCAGCCCAAACACTAACATCTTGGTGAGTAAACATTACTACTTGCATACCATCATCATTCGTGTGGTTTGCTAAATTTTTATATATCTCTACCATGCTATTGTTAAAAGTTTCACCTGTCCCTTTTACTGCTAATACTCTTCTACTATCCGAATACCATTTATTAAAAATCTTTGAAATCAAACTTTTATCCCATGCCAAGAAGAATTCTGATAGTTCATGATAATTTACCGCATCTGCATATGGAGGATCAGTTATCCATAAATCACAATTTTGTTCTATGCATCTCGAATCAATTAGTTCAATTGTACTATTGGAATTAAACTCATAATTTTTTATATCAAGAGTCCAAGATAAATACAATGAAAGTATTGTCCTTGTTGTATAAGTAAACATTGTATTTAAGGCCTGGTTAACAAATGTTGATGCACCCCCGCCACCTTTTCTTGATGATAACCAATAGCATAACTTTGAATTCCAATTTGCACAGCTGTTTATACCCAACAAACTAATAACTCTTTCTTCCTGGTTATTTGCTTTCTGATTTGCAATTTCCATTAATAATCCATGCATCAATAGTTGTCTTGGATTAAATAACTGATGCCAATGGCTCCATCCTCTTTCACGAATAAGTCTTGTCGTTTCACTACCCTCTTCTATTCTACTATCTGGAATATATCCTTTTTCACGCCAAGACAAAAACCTCTCTTCTAACAATTTAATAACCTTTTCTTCTCGCGCTAAATCACTTTCAGTCGGAGCGCAGTAATATGCATTACCATAACAGGCATCCGTTGCAGAAGCAGGTTTTTTTATGACTTCATCCCAAGTTTTATCATTAAATTTCTCAAAATATTTAATACAATATAATCTTTCTTGAAATATATCTTCTTTCAAAGGCACAAAGTCTGTACTGTCCCATTCCCTTAAACCATATTTTAATTTGCCATCATTTGTTCTTCTATCTTTTCTAATTGCCGATATTGGTGTCCTATTTTTACATTTTGGACAGTATAGATTATTATCTTGTATCGTAGCATTATTTTTTGCATTTATAATTTCTGCTTTTGATACTCCTGTTTTTATATCAATATCAAAATTATTCTTAATCTCATTATACTTTAAGATAGCTATAACTTTATCTGGATCATTAATTACCCAACTCGGTGAAAGAGGAACTTTACATCCACATTCAGGGCAAGTGGTCTCGTTACAATACAAATAATACTTTGCTTTCCAACCATATTCATTAGTTTCAATCTTCCATGCATCAATCTGCTTGGTTGCTTCATCAAAAACATCTTCTAAAAATCCTAATAGCTTAATAAATTCCTCTTCAGACTTATTTATTATATTTAAACCTGACCATGTAAGTAATGCAGCTATAGGATTGAGATCAGATCCATAAACGTCACAGCCGATTCTTGCCGCCTCAAATGGTATACTTCCGCCTCCACTGAAACAATCTCCAACTTTAACATTATGACCAAACCTTTTTTTGCTTAATTGCACAATTAATTCTTGGATTGTATTGGCTTCTGTTCCTAAATAACCGTTTATTTCTTGCCATGATAATGAATCTATATTTTCCAATTCTTCAGGCCTACAACAATATTTAAGTTTTTCATCATAAGATAACCTTTTAAAAACAGTTTTTTGAAGATCTTGTTTTTCTGACTTTGATATTCCTCTTTTATATACTATTTTCCCCTTGTCTTCACTGAAGAACCTCTTTTGTTCAGTAGGAGTTAAATTTTTATATATATCCGCAATAGGTATTGTCTGATTCTTTCTATTTAATAACCCAGCTTCATCCATTGATAAAATTTTCAGAAATATTTCTCTATCTTTTTTGGGATTATCACTCGCAGGCATTAGCAACCCCAAAATTATAGATCTTACAAGGATAAGTGGTTTACGCCCCCACCATTTACCAAGACCTGTTAAGGTTTGATTACTGCCTGCTTTTCTTTCCTTATAACTCTCTTTTGATACCTTTGATACAGGAAACTGTACCTCAATAAATGATTTATCATTAGACAATTCTATCACATCCTAACTATTTATCAATTTCCCTTTGTATAGCTAAATCAAAAATATTTAGCTGTTTATTATTCTCTTCAATTGGATTTTCAGTAAGAGCATATCTTATAGCCTTCCTCCAACCTCTCTTATCATTTATGTGTCCTGTGGCGGCATTGGTCATGGTAAACAGCCACCATCGCTCCTCTGGGCTTAATCCAAGCCAATTTTTTATGGCAATGGGTATGACTGAAGGATCACAGTCTTCAATAGCCCATGCAAGAAGAACCATCTCCTTACCGTATAACCTTTGTACAGGCACTTGACCAATACGCCATTTGCCAACAGGAAGTTTTTCCTTTTTAAGCCTTTCATTAAATTCTAATTTTAAAGCATCCTCTATAAGTTTCCACTTGTGCTTTGAAAGCTCTACTTTAGGTCTATCATTAGCATAATCTAACGATTGACTTTCTACGTTTTCTTCCCATTTAAAACGCTCGTAAATAACAATATTATTATTCTGACTTCTTGGGATAACTACTAAAAAGTGATGCTGCGACTCGGATGGTATAAAACCAAATCCAATTGCTTCTTTTCTATCTGACATTACTGAACAATCTCCTGTTCCTTATAATCTTTAAGTGTTTTTTTCTTTTCAGCAACATAGTCAAGGAAGTTTTGACCTGATTCAAACCTTGCCATTCCATATTCAAGGCTTACATTTACCTTTCCTTCACTCATGAAGTTGCTTCTGATATTGTCTATGCTTGCTTCTAACTTTTCAATATCTGCTTTTATTGATGCATCCATTGTAATCTCAATCCAACCCTTTTCATTACTACTTTCATCAACCTTATAAAGTGTAATAATAACATCTGAAATCTGTGCCTTATGCTTTTTAAGTTTAGCAAGTTCATCATAGGTTTCTGCAGTATCATTGGTTTTATGTCTCTTATACAGCTTAAGTGACTTTTGCTTATCTACATTTAATGTTTCACCTTTAGCCCAATCAATCTTCACCTGCAATACATCAGAATAAATTCCTTGAGCTTCGGCTACAGCTAACACAAATGTAGCATTCTTTGGGATGATCACTTCGGAATCGTATATCCCACCATGTTCCTTTGGATTTGAGCCATCAGTAGTAAATTTTATTGGAACTTCTGGTGCTGATTTTAATTCAATTACCTTTTCTTCTCCCTTATCATAAACCCTATACTTTATCGTAATCCTATTTTTCCACTCTACTGGATCTCCAGTTTCATGCTCACCTGTACTATCAACACATATGAATGATAGCTTTAACTCTGTGGTTCTAAATTCATTTATATTTTCAACAAGGTTTGATGCCGCTGTCGCTATTCCTCCTATTTCATAATAAACCTTGTCACCATACTTTGGCAGTAACTTTAATATAACTTCTCCAGTTTCATCATCTCGACGAAGTTCCTGAATCAATACTTCTGTTTTTTCTTTTGGGAATGGTGGCTTTTCAACATATCCTCCATTTTCTCTCCAAACATCTTTTTTAATCATATTATCCTTTAAAGCATCTAAAGCTGAAGGAATATGCCATTGCCATGCTGGATTAGTTGCTGCACGTTCTTTTACATCAATCCAACGCATTTCTTTTTGAGTAAATAGACGATCTTCACATTTCTTTCTAAAATTATCATCACTAATGTGTTCAGTGAACTTTTGTCTTTGCATAAGGACATTTCTTATTTGCTTTTCCCCATTATAGTCATTTCCTGTAAACTCCATAAAAAAGTCAGCTTTTGCAAGTCTATCTTTAGTTGGGTAATATAAGCTAACAAAAGTTTCCCTTGCTGCTTGCAATAATTCCAATTTAATCTTATGCTGCTTTTCTACAGCCTTTTGATACTGTGGATTATTAGCTGGTACTTTTTCTTCTTCCATTCTTCCAAGAATTACACTAATTGCCTTATGCTCCTTTGCTGCACGTATTAGTTTTTCCATAGTACTTCTTTGACCAGATAAAAACATTACTCTATTCTTATAGCGTGCATCATCATAGAACTTTTGTAGTGCTGGATTTAATCCTGATCCTCCTGCATATGGTTCAAATAGAACAAGAAGTACCTTATCCTCTACTAAATTAATCTCATCTATAGCTGGAAATACCTGAACTTTTTGATAGCAGTCATTAATAGAAGGTTTAAACTTTTCCTCAAGAAAAGTCCGAAGTTCTTTCTTTGCGCTATCAGAATCATAGCTATCTACCAGAGAATTTAATTCTGCTATAAGATTTTTAGTATTCTTAAAGAACAATCTTCCATCTCTATCTGTATATAAATACCAAGATTTCATTACAAATTCATCAAGGGCCTTCTTTACACGTGTTATATCCTTATTAGGTTCACACAGGTAACCTATAGTTTCCTGAATGGATAATCCAAGTAGTGCATTTGGTATATCTGCAAGGGATGAAACAAGTATTAATTTACTTAAATCTCTCATACAAGTTTCTCCAAGGCTCGCATCAACTTCTTCTGCTATAGCTTTACCATTTGCAGCTATATCATGGGCTATGGCATTAGTAAGAGACGGTTTAATCTGTGTGATAGCTATAAGCATCTCTGGATCATTTAAATCAAAATCATGTACATTAACAAGATACTTACTTTCTGCCCTTGAAGGATTTCCAGAATATAATTGTGCTACAATTAGTCTCATTAATCTAATAAGTCCTCTTGTCTGTTGGAATCCTGGGTTTTCTTTAAATCTTGCATACAAATCTTTTATTGATGGATGGAAAGGATATGAATCCTTTATACCAACGTAAATCTGTTCAGGAGAAGTGTTTGTGTAACCCATCTGCTTTGCCTCTGTAACAGCCTGTTTGTACGCGCTTGCAATTTCATTTATTTCATCATCTGATGGTAATGTCTTAAAAAGCCTTTTTCTCAAAATGTGATATACTTCATCAGATGTACTCTGAACTGGCTCAATATTTAAGGCTGATCTATTTACTTCATTTTCAAGTTCCTTGAATGTTGATTGTAAAAGCTCACTTCCACTCTCATAAGTTGCTTTTAAATCTGATATAACAAGACATACATTTGAAAGTTCTTCTTTCCCAAGAGCATTGAAAAGATTTGCTAAAGCTGTTGTTGTAATTACAGCTAAATTTGAATTCCCTATTGTTTTTGACTTTGCATTTTCTAAATACGGTGGAAGCTCATCTAAAAGAATTAATAAAGGTTCTCCCTTTAGAAGGTTTATCCATGCCGTTTGCCCAGGAGCTTGAAGTGGTGTGTAGTAATCCTTGAACATTTCTTTTTTACCAAGTTGTTCTGCAATAGCTCCCCATATTCCATATGGCGCATCACTTTCTCTACCTGTAAATGCAACTACTTTGATTTTACCAACATGACTGTTCTTATATTTATCGCCCAATATTCTTTCTCTGTATTCTGGGTGCTTTGCAAGTAGTCCTAAAGAAATCATGTTATGAGTCTTTCCGCCACCCATTGACTGTGTAAGTTTTATAACTCCTGTAGCTCCCTGTCTGTGAAAGCGCTTAAATGCTGTCTCAACTAACAATTTCATTCCTTGTGTTGGAAAGTTTTCCTCAAAAAACTCCACTGGGTTAATACGATTTTCAACAAGGTCAGTTAAATCTAAAACATCATCTCGTTTTGTTTCATCAAATACTGACTCACGTGGCTTACATAATTCAAATAGCGTTTTCAATTTTTAATCCCCTTCCCTACACTTTTTATTCACATTTGCTCCTTAATCTTTAGAGCAATTTCAAGTCTTCTCTTTCCGCACTTTTGCTTTAAAAGTGTAACAAATTCATTATCTTTAAATATTAATGAATCGTTGTTTCTCATAATGCCCTTTAATAATTCGATCATGTTTTTTTCATCAATCCTGTCTTCCCAGTAACTATCAATTATATAATTTATAGCTTCTGCTGCTTCCTTTTGATTCTTAAAAAAGGTTTTTATGTTGTCCAATGAAACACCTTCTCTCATACTTTTATAAAATTCTTATATTTTTTATATACAATCTATATTATACTCTTATAAGTTATTGTAATCAATTGGAAATGGTTATTATTTTAATAGTTGTTTCCTACAAAAAAACTCTTTCAAAACTCCCCCTCTCAACCCTTGATTTTCCTACCTCCTAATTTATTCCTGCAAAAAAAGTCTTTCAAAATTCCCTCTTTTTCTCTTCCTTTTTAATCCTTTTTTAATGCAAAAAATGAAAATAAAGTCGTGCAAAAAAGTAGTTAGGAATTCCCTTCTCACTAAATTCTAATTACTTTTTCCTAAAAAACAAGAGAGAAAGCCAGGTTTCAGCTCCTGATTTTCTCTCTATTTTTTGAACCAATTTTTTATATTTGAACGAGTTTATTTTGATTTGAACAAGTTATTTATAGGGGACATCAATAAGCAAGAAACCAAGGCATTATTTGACTTGGTTATCTAATAATTAAATCTGTATATATTTTCTCAATATTATCTAAAATATCGTAACATTTTTCTGTATATTCTCGTAAATCCTTTTTATTATCTTCTTCTACAAATGAACGGAACTTATTTTTGTCTCGTAGTATTTCACAAAAATCATATCCAGTATTTATTTTAAAATCACATAAGCATTCGTTTAATAAATTCCTTTTGTTATCATATTGTGTTACATTTTTTTGTTGTAACATACTAATCACCTCTTTTGGCTAAACACTCACATTAATATTTATATCCTCTGATTAAATTATAATTCTTCATTAATAATATTGTCCCATATTTATGTAATTCCGTTTTGTCCATTTCATGGTATTTAGATAGCATTTCTTTTAGTATTGTTTTCGGAAGTTATGCTTTCAAGCATTGCGGAACTTAAAAATTTCCAGTTTAGCGTAGCGAATTATTTACAATGAGTAGTGAGTATGATAGTCTTTCAGGAGCGATATCACAGGATTTCTGGGGCATCCCCCTGACATCAAATCATACTCACAGAGGCTCATTGTCAATGATAAACTGGAAATTTTGCGGAAGCTAACTGCTTGAAATTGTAGTTGCCAAAAACATTTATTATCAAGACCCATTAAACACCATATTTTAATTTAAATTCATTATAACTTAAATTCGTAATGACCACTGGTATGGTTTCAATATCAAGTATTTTAGCAATACAATATCTTGTAAAACCTGTGATGAGAGCAAATCTATTATTCTCTATAGCTCGTACTGCCACAGGTATATTAATTTGTTTGCATCCATTATATGTGGCTAATATACCATCTAAATCAATTCTTTTTGCATTAAGGTGATCATTTTCGGTTAAAATTATATCTTTCACAGGTATTTGAATTACTTCCTGTCCCTCGTACCATCTCTTACTATTTACAGTATTTTGCCAGGCAACTGGTGCTTGAACATATTCTTTATCATCCTTGTCTTTGACTTCAATAAACTCATTTTCAATTGATTTTTTCATAAAACAATTGGCTTGCGTTTTAGAGTTATATAACCCTTCCCTTGCATATTTATCTACCATTTTATAAAACTTACGCTTTTTATCAACTAATTTAAATGAAATCTTACAGTCAATATTTCTTACAACACATGCAAGCCTATACCACTGGCCTAACGCACTTTTCAACAACCTTGTCTGTAGTTCCCCACAAAGCTCATTATCTAACTTTTCATACCACTTTTCTTCAAAAAACTTTACAATACCAATATGGTCAGTGCGTATTTCTATATGTTCCACGTTACTTTTGAACTCTATATTTAAAAGTGCCTTTATACAAGCGATAACCTCCATTTGTGTATTGTTTTCAGCAGGACATCCCCCATATGCAACTGTGAATTTCCGAAGTTTTTTCACACAATAGTAAATAAAACTCCAACCGCCTGTTCCATTTGCATATGAGCCATCAACATAAATTATTACTCTACTTTTCACACCCGTATCCTCCAGAACTTTTAATCCTTATTACTCAAAAATTGTTCTTGTCTTTTTGTTATACTTTTCAATATTCTCATTTATCTTGTTTTCTACTTTTGCAGAATATCCTTCCTTTAACCCTGCCAACCTGATTATCTCCCACTTGTTTAAGTATCCCTTTTCCGCATATAATCTTTCGCAAATAAAATTTACTCTTCGTATTTGAAAGTCTTCTACAGTTTCAACAATCTGGTTTATATATTCTTCTGTATTAGGAAGTTTGGCAGAATATTTCTCTAACAAAGCACTTTGTCCAAGCATCCTGCCTAATATACTTTTGGTTATTCTCACGGGTTTTTTATAAGTTTTAAGTAAATTATATACTTCTTCTATTTGCTGCCGTATTAACATATCCCTATTCTCCCAGTCAACCCTTGCTTTGCTACAGTCAATACTTCCCCTGGATATACTTTTAGGCAAGTTATTGTTCAACCATTGTCTATTATTCCTGTAAAACCATGCATATTGCTTTTTTAATATATTTCTTATCTGTGTTTTTGTATATTCAGGATGATTTTTCATAAGACTTAAGAAATCATCTGCGTAAGTGTTTTGGTAATCAATAATACTTTTTAAGTTATCTGTATCTTTATAATAAGTCTCTGATTTCATTGAAGTATTAATTAAGTGCAAAACTCCATTTCGTTCAGCATACTTAACAATTGTTTTTGAATCACACTGCATTAGTTTTGCTAACCCTGTTAAACTATATTTTTGTTCTGCAATTAGTGACTTTAACTTATTTTCCCATACCTCTCCGTAATTCTTGACACGCCCTATTTTAAATTCATCCTCTTTAGTCTTATCAGGACCTTTTCGTGAATAAATAAATCCACAAGAACAAATAAAAGTCCCTACTGGCTTCCTTGTATCGTAATCGGCTGTGATAATGCAGTCGTTTACAACCCTTTCCATGTAATGTCCTGCAGCAGGATTTAGACATGGCCAAGGCCCCTTGTTAAATGGATTATTGTCAAAAGATTTATTAAAGAAATCTTCTACACTGTCACATAAGAACTGAATAAATAGTATGTGTCTTATAGGGTGAATTATTTTTCGCTGCTTTCTGGTTATACTTTTCAACCAACTACTTTCATTTGATTCTTCAAAATTGCTTTGAAGCCTGTCAAGTAAGTCATCACCATAATAGCGTTTAAACTCCTCATATAGTAGCTTTTGCTTCACGAATCCCTTAACAGTTAATAACTGTCTTTGTTTAAGAAGCATGATATACTTATCAAAAACCTTGCTAATATTAAAGTTTAACAGGTTGCTATTCAGAATATACTTTGCTGAATTAGCCACCTTTAAAAGCTGATCTGATAGCTTTTCGTTGCTTTCAAACACTACATTGCAGTCAATATTCCTGTAATCCAATCTAATGAACTGAAGTCTGCTTACAAGCCCACGGTCATTCGGATACTTCTTTAATAAGCACCCATGCTCTGGACAAACTTCTACCCCTTGTATCTGATGTATCCTATGGAAATATGCCTCCCCATAAGTTTTTAAATCAGCAGTTACACACAAGGGACAGTAAAAGAGTCCTTCCTTTTTACAGATACCACCTGCTGCCAAACCCAAAGTTGTATATATACCTTTACCATCCGAATACTTCATATCATTAATAATTTTATTCCTTTTGTCCTCGGTTAAAAACGGAACATATATTGGCAGCAATGTATGTTTGAATAAAAAATAGTTGTTGTCCGTGTACCGTTTATCAGTAAATTGCTTTGAGAAATAGTCTAAATGGCATGGAAACCCAATTGTAGGAATAATCGTATCTGAACCAAACATTTTTTTTATTATTTCTTTATAATTTTGGTAAGACCAGCGTTGATGGTATCTTGCAATAGCACTATATAATATCTCATCATCGTAGGGGTCAGTAAAAGAGCTTAACATTACATATTCACCTTACATTAACAGTTTTCTATTTTAAACTATTATCTTTGCAGCTTTTGATGCTACCAAGATAACTCTCTACAATCTGCTTTGTTATTGGAAGTCTATTGAGGTTCTTCCCTAAAGAGTAATAATTAATACGGTTTTGTATAAGGTTAATAGTTACCCTTTTGTTCTTATCAGACTTCTTAATTTCAGAAATTGCTTCCGAAACTTTTTCTGCCAGCTCAATGTCCTTTTTACTCCAGTCAGCAAAATTAAGTTTGTGTGGTATGGGTTCAGGCAAATTAGCTTCCAGCCATTCCTTATCATTTTTTGCTACATATCTCCATTGCTTTCTTCGATTTAACCTTATTTCACTCCTTGAATGCCCTGGATTACTATTTATATATTCCAGTAACTCATTTTTATAGAGATGCAACAAGTCCTGTTCGTTTGTATTTTGACTATTCATCCGATAACGGTAGGCCTTCTCACCCAATCCCAACTTATCATAAATTCCTAACTTTTCCGCATATACTTTTATACTTTTTGTGGAACAGCCCATAATTTTTGATAGTTTATAAACTCCATAATCTGTATTTTCTATATAATACTTAAGTTTGTCCTCCCATACCTTTCCAAAGGCTTTTACTACGTTTTTAATATATCTGCTGTCTTCAGATTCATCTGGCCCACTGCGGGAGTATATATACCCACAAGAACAGGTAAAAGTACCTTGGGGATTTCCAGTTTGATCATTTTTCGTTATTTTACAATCATCCACAACATCTTTCATATAGTGGTCAGCAACTGGGTTCAGGCATGGCCACGGCCCTTCTCCAAAAAACTTATATTCATTCTCTTCTGCACTAATAAAGCCATCAATACTTCCAAATAAAAATCTAATAAAAAGTAAGTGCTTTAAAGGATGAATAATTTTACTCTTTCTTCTCGAAACAGTAGCAAGCCAGTTAACTGATGAATCTACGTCTACATCCGCATTAACTGAATGCAAAAACTCTTTTGTATGGAAATCCTCAAAATCCTTTATTAAAGCATTTAACCTTATCTTATTCATAACACTTATATAATTCCTTTTATACAGCCTATGCTCATATTTCCTGTATATTAAATCCAAGTTATAGCCATTTAATCTACCATCAATAATTTCCATAATATCTTGGGATAATGTCTTATACTTTTCAAATAAATTTGCATCTACAGGAATTTTTACTTTTTGCAGGTTATCATTTTTCAGGATGTCCTCAATTCCAATAAATTTTCTATTTTTTATACCCTTTGGTAGATCTAATTCCGAAAGCACTTGATTGTGTAGAAGGCATATATTATTAAATGGTATCTGATGAACCCTATGTAAGTAAGGTTCACCATACTTACTTTCATCTTCAGTAATACATTTTTGACAATATTTTATACTTTTAATCTGAAACTCTGTTTGATTATTGATTCCCAACTTATAATTTATATTGCTAATCCCCCCATACTTTATAAAATTTATTACCTCTTTTTTTATCTTATCAGTCAAGAATGGGTGAAATAAGGGATACACAGTATGTTTATCTAAAAAGTATTCAAATGTATATGAGGATACCTTCCTTACTTCATTACAAAAATAATCTAAATTACTCGGCAAAAAAAGTCCCAGATTAATACTCTTTTTTCCAAATAAATCTCTTAATGCACTTTCAATATCTAAATTGAGGTTTCTTTTAAAGTATCTCAAAAAAATATTATAAATTGCTTCATCAGGATATGGATCAAAAAAAAATGGTATCATTGTTTTTCTCCTTTGTATAATTCATCAGGATTCTTTATCAGATTATTTTTTTCTAATACTGAATAAATATCAGAGTCATTCTGTTTTTTTTCTTTGTACATTTTTCTTAAATCTCCATCTTCAATTGGGCTGGACTTCTTTCGCTTTTCAATATTCTCGATCTTCTCCTTAATAAGACTCTTTAAAGCTATCTTCTGGAGTTCTTCAATAGGGGTGCTGGTATCATAGTTTTTTACTATTTCGTCAGCCCTCTCTTTTGCCATATCGCTATCTATATCCCTTTCAAGTAACCATAAATAAATCTTATTAAAAGCAAGCTCGACTTCCTCATTATCTTGTGGTTGCACAGCCTTTTTCTTTTTAGCCTGTAGTATAATATCTTTATGCTTGTCACTGTAAGCATACACATTCCCGTCCTTTTCACGCAAATCCCGATAGAATTCATATTCACCATACGCATTATTTTTCAATGCAACCCTCATTGGCTTTGTCATAATTTTTTCTTCATTTGATACAATTTTTATTAACTCTGGAGTTATAATTTCTTTTTCAGATAGTATTGCCCTTCTCTGGACTGCTTTGTATAATTCAATAGTTAATGCTGCAATCCCCATAGTTTCTTCATACATAGTATCCATAATTTCTTGTGTAAGCTCACATTCATTCTTTGTCCATTGATACTTCCAGATATATGGTAAGAAGGTCTTCCACTCAACATTATTATCCATTCTATTCCAAAATACTTCGCCAGAACCAGATGCACGCCTTGCCTGCCTAAAAGTTCCTCGAAGAACATCAAGAGCAGTATAATTGCCAATTAGAATAATCGGAACTCCAACAATGTTGTCCAAAGTTACTAAAAAATTTAAAATCAAATTTGCTCCAGTCCGTGAATCTAAAAGGTGCTGGATTTCATCGATGATTATCAAGCCGATGGAATAATTTAAAGCAAGTTGTCTCATGTAATGCATCATTGTTTCAACTGATGCCCTTTTTCTTATAATTCTTTCTGCATAATCAGTACCTAGTATACTATCTATAGCCCCAAAGAAATTTATACATAATCCGTTTGGGGAACCCTTTGCAGGACATTCTAATTTCAGCCAGACAATTTGAGTATGGGTAAAACTTCTTTCTTTATATCTTTCGTGGTATATAACTTGTGGATAGCTTGCCAATGCCCTCTCAACCGCTTTGCTCTTACCCACTCCGCTTAATCCAATAATAGCAAAACCCATAGCGGATTGGCTTATTTGAAAGTTATAGGTTTTATAATTCTGAAGATTATTTTTTATTGAATCGTCTTTAAAAATTTCAGATAACATATTTAGTTTTCTCACATTTTCTGGGCTTAAAGGGTTTCTTGAGACATACCCATGTCTTAATACGCTCGATATATTTAAAGCAATTTCCTTGTGTTTCGACAACGGTATAATAATTCTTCTTAAATTTTCAAGTTTGTGTATCCTTATATAGTTTTCTAATTTCCTCTCGCTACTTGTATAATGCGGCACTAATACCATTTTTTTAAGCATATCATTAATACTGCATAAATTAGGAAGTGCCTCAATAAGAGGATTGTTTCTAAACTCATCTATTGGTTGCTCTTTGTAAACTGCTGCTTCGTATTGACAAATGTCACGAATATTCATTCTTTTTCCTCCATTATTTCTTTTAAAATTTCCCCTATGTTGTCATTAGAATAATATTCTGCAATAACGTCAGTTTTAGGTTTTTCAATGTTTTGTATATTTTCATTTTCTTGGTTTAAGAATACAAACTTTTCTTCTTTCCTTACTCTCTCTTTTTCTTCTTTCCTATGCTCTTTCATATCACTTACTTTTAATCTTTTATTATGCTTTTCCACAGTCCGTCCTGACATATCCTTTGCCTTTCCCATGATATTCTGAATTTGTCGGTTCAAATATATATTTGCTTGGATTTGCTCATGTTCATATTTACTTTTTTGCAGACGGTAATTGCTCATTACCTCTTTTACTTCATCATAGGACATACCCTCATATTGTTTGCTTTTACCCAATAAAGCCGCTCTTTCAATAGTCCTTGTTTCGTGATCATAGATATAAATATATGATATATCTCTCTTGTCATACCGAATTTCAATTTTTTTACTTCCGCTTACACCAGCCTTTAAAATTAGGTCATTATATTTCTGGTTTTCAAAATAGTAATATAGCCCTATGAACCTAACCCCTTCTCTGCATATTGTAACTGTCTCTTTAGAAAGTAAATTAAATTTAAAAATATCTTCTTGCACACTCATAAGTTTTCCAGAACAATTCTCAATACCATAGTTCCATAACTCTATTGGAATTGGTCTTACCCCATCTTCTATCATTTCTTTAGTTAGGTTATATGAATCTATCCACCTATGGTTATTCATGTAGAGAACTATGTTAATAACAATTTGTGTAAATTGGTAAATATCAATTATTGCTTCTGTTCTATGGTCTTTTTCGCCTCTTTCCCTGATTTTTTTAGTAACTACCCCATCCAGTAAGAATTCAAAGTGTGAACGTATAATTCCAAATCCCCTTTCAACATTCGGTTTCATATCAGGCCTACTCGAAGCAGTATTTTCTATTGTTATATTTAGGTTTTCTGCTAAACTTTCAGGCATATGCCATTTAAATTCACCCTTGTCTGCCAGAATTATCGAAGGCACATATTTGCACGGCCACTGGTCTTCGGTAATATCAATTCCATATCTTTTGCAAAATGCTACTTTATCTTCTACCATATTTGCCAAAGCCATAGATGCTGCGGTCCATGAAGGATTCTCAAATCCTACGTATAGGCCTGTAATCATTCTACTAAAAACATCAACTATCAAATAAACCACTGCTTTTCCGATTACTTGATTTCTATCGAGTCGACTTACCAAATAGACTTTACTGTAAGAAGCATCAATCTCAAATCTTGAACCTGGGCCAAAAACTTCTGAATTTGTATTAGAAAGTAAAGGTCTATTATTGAGATTGTAATATTTATCACTAAAGCGCCTTTTCTTTTCATTAACTTCATCCTTCAACTTATGATACCAATAATAAAACTGTCCCATAGTAGGATATTTTCCTTCAGGAAACAAATTACCATTCACGCTGAAATACTTCTCCAGCATTAGCTGATAGACTTTAGATAACTTTATTTGTTTGGGGTTGTTATACCATTTTTTAATAGAGCTTTTAAAAATTGTTTCTATATTTTTATCTATGTTAATTCCTTGAATTTGCTCATTTTTATTAGGTCTTCCTCTTTTAGCACCTGTTATCCTTTTTTCTTTACCTTTAAGGCCACATACATCATAATGTGGCAATAGTGCGGTATCTCTCTTGCCACCTTGCCAGTATCTTCTTAAGTATTTGTATATAGAAGGTTTAGAAATATTAAGTTGTTTAATAGCTTTTTTCACAAGATTACCTCTTGTGCTCTCATTGTATATATCTGGTTCATTATCTTCTCTTGCAATTAAATTTATGACTTTGATTGCCTTACCTATCCTTGCTTTATATCCTTCACTGTTATTTTCCTTATCAACATTTTTGAAATATGGATCACTATTCACCCTTATTATTTTGCTATTCTCCAATTTAGTGTGTAGATCGTTAATATGCACTATTTCAGGTAAAGCCTTCGGAGATGAAATATCTATGATAAAGCAATAGGTATAATCTTCTTCTATCCATAAAATTCTTTTAATAGCTCCATCTTCAATATTCTCATTATCTACTACCTGAAATAAGTCGTTCACATAGAATTTATCCATATTCTTACACCACCCTAATATACATTTAGGAAGAAAAGTCTCCTAATTTTCTCTCTCTGTAAGATATTTTTCTGGTCATATCTGTTTTAATAATTTTGTGTGCCAGCAAATATTTAAGTATTTGAATTCCCGTTCCATATAAACAACCCGTTTTCCTATCAAACTCTTTTGTCAGATAAATGACAGGAAGTTCAGGATAAGTTTTAGCCATTTGGATAAAAAACTCGTAAAAAACATCTACATCCTTTTGATTAAAAGATGGATCATCACATAACCAGTAACTTTGATGTAGTTCTCTAATATTATCTGCCATAGTTGCATTTATCTCCATTTCAGTAACTATACCCCAGTTAATCCCTTTGTAAGTCCAAAATCTCCTCTCTATTTCAAACTTTTCGATTGTTCTATATTTATCTAATTCATTGGTATATTTTAAGGCTCTTGCAATATCAAAAACTTTATTATGCTGCTTTAATGTAATCAAGAAATCTGTTGTCATAACTACAGGCTCTTTTGTTTTAGGATCAGTAGGATGTCTAACTCCAATTAAGTCTGCAATATTAATTGTCATTTCTATCGGAAGAAGTGGAAACTGCTCTCTAATATCTAACACTTGGTCTTCCCACTCTAACAATAGAAAGTAGTCCCTCTCAAGGTCGGATAGGAAATGATGTACTCTTCCTGTCTTCCAGCTTTTTATCCTTGTGGACCTCCCCCTTGAAGATACATCCTGTGTTTTTATAAATGGTACATACATCTTCAACGTTCCAAGTCCTGCTCCCTTTTTTATTTTCTTTTCCATTTGTTCTCTCATAGAAACTTTCTTCTTTCTTGACATTATTCTCTTAACCTTTCCATAATGAATATTAGATCAAATTTTGTTTTTTATTTAATATTTTGTATGACATAGTAAACTTACTACGATACAGTAAAATATTTCATAAAAAAATGGCCTGATATTTCTATCAGACCATTTTGAGACAATCTCTAAATTAAAAAACATATTTAGTTGTTGCAGAAACATTTTTATAATCTTATTCATTTTCCCACTCCAACTACTGTATAAATATACATTGGTATTATATCCACAACTTCCCTTTTTTATGCGTGTTAACAACTTTATTTTTCTTTAGTAAACGACTTTATTTTCATAGTAAACAACTTTATTTTTTTAGTAAACAACTTTATTTTAAAACTACACTACGTTCCCGAGCTGTAATAATATGCACTTCATTTCCACGATTAATTAATTTCTTTAGTATATCAACTACTCCATCGTATGGTATACACCTTTTTAGAAATTCAGGATAAAAATCATAAAAAAAATCTTCTGTTTCCTTATCGCCCCATCTTAAGGATTTTGCAAAATAAAAGTAATCCCCCTTACTTTCAAAAATATTTCTTTTTATTGCTTTTCTTTTCAAAACCTCACAATGATATCTAAGTGATTCTTCCAAAATGATAGAATATGTATCACATAAAACATCATCTAAATCAAAACCTATCTTCATATTTTTCATTCTCTCTTTTTTGAAAATATTTACAGATTTTTTAATTCATCAAAAATCTCTTCCAATTGACTAATCAGTAGATGGACATGATAGCCATCCACAAATAAATGACTCATTTCCATAGATAAGTCCAAATAGTAACTGCCATTCAAAACAAAATATTTTCCATAAGTAAATCTTGGTATTGTATCATCCCTTGTATCTGCTCTTACATTATNCATATATCGTATATTAAACCATGGCATTGCGGATATATATATCAAATTAAGCTTATTTTTTAAATCCGATTGTTTTTTTCCTTCATATGCCTCTTGTTTCTTTTTTTCGAATTCAATCTGATATCTTTTTATATCTTCATCATAGTAAATACAATTAGTAAATTCAATATTCTTATCTTTATTTAGTATTGTACAACTACATGCAATATTGTCATATAAATAGATAATTTCCCCTTCTCTTCTATATCTAAAGTTAATTNCTTTGTTACATGCTTTTAGAAGTGCATATGACATAATACAATAAAATGAAACTCCGTATTTTTTCTTATAGTGTAATACTCCATCTATACATAGAGTTGTTCCAATTCCATAATATGATTTCTGAAATTTAGAAAAAAACTCATATGATTCTTTTCTATCTAAGTCATCTAAACTAACAATTCTTCTATTGCTGTCTACATAATCCAACTCTATCAACCTCACTATTTTTACCGTACAATCCATTTTTGAACAAGTACCGTAAAAAAAACTCACCTGTCAAAGTAAAAACACCCAACTCATCTAAATATTCTCCATAATAATTTGTTTCATACTTAATTTTAGAGTATGGGGAATGGTTAATTAACCCTATGCATGATTTCTTTAGAAAATCAACGGATACAGCTTTATTGTAAGCTTTCATTTGTGGAATTCTATTTATCTCTGGATGACGAAG
>JGI24713J26584_10000088_pt1 | contig 56589 bp, 56 predicted proteins | sample BioPla4DNA1_FD_26584 | JGI IMG/M metagenome (IMG submission 26584) | reverse complement strand
GATTTTAACTTCTTATAATTATTAGCACCGTAGGATTGGGCTACCAAGACAGATGTACCTGTAGCAATCCCTTTGAATATCCCCCACAATATCCTATATAGGACAGTGGCTATGCCTATGGCTCCTACGGCTATGGCATCTATTCTACCAATCATAGCCATGAGAACTAAGCCTGCTGTCATCTGAAGGATATTTTCAAGTGTTATAGGTAGTATCATGGATAAGATTCTTTTTCTTATGGTCGTATTTTCCTGTAGTTGCATTTCCACCACTATATCTCTCCTTTTAAAAAATTGCCAACTAAATGATTATAATATATTTAGAATCCCTAAACAAGTATATTCAAATTACAATTATACTATATCACTAAGATATAGATTAATAAATATAATGTTAATAATTTTTCAAGCTTATTAAAAAAATGATTATTGATAACGATTATCATTTACAATTATATGTTTTTATGTTATAATACTTTTTGGCTCTAAATTATCGCGGCAAATAATTTAGATGGAGTGATAAATATTGGCAAAAATGATGGTACCAAGATTTAAACAATGTAGAAGATTAGGTTTAAATGTTTGTGGACATCCTAAAGCAATGAATAGGGCAAAAAAGGGTACTTCTAGAGCAGATAAAAAACTAACAGAATACGGTAGACAATTATTGGAAAAGCAAAGACTAAGGGCTTATTACAATGTGATGGAAAAGCAATTTGCTAAATATGTAAAGATGGCCAAAAAATCCGATGAACAAACAGGACATGCATTGGTAAAGATTTTGGAAAGAAGATTAGATAATTTAGTTTACAGACTTGGACTTGCTTCATCTATTAGGCAAGCTAGACAGATGGTAGTCCATGGCCATATACTTGTTAATGGTAAAAAGGTCGATAGGCCTTCATATTTAGTAGAAATAGGAGATACTATAGAGTTGAAAGAAAAATCTAAATCCGTTGAACTATTCAAGGAAAACTTTGACAATGCTTTCCTAAATCAATATCCTTATTTAGAAAAAAACAAGGATATGTCTGGTACTCTAGTAAGATTCCCTGAAAGAGATGAAATCCCTATTGAAATTGAGGATCAATTAGTTGTTGAATACTATTCAAGACTTATTTAGTTAAAAAGGCACAGATTACTGTGCCTTTAATTTTTATATCCATCTATTATGTTTCTAAAGTTTTCTATATCCTTATCTTTACCCATGGAACCTAGTATAGGTGACATTAAAAATTCTCCATTCTCATCAACTACTATTGTTGATGGAGTAGACCTAATAAACTGTATTAACTCATACATATAATCATAATCTGCAATTACATTTGGAAAATCTAATTCTAATACTTCAATTACCTTCCTTACTCCTTCATCCCCAAAAGTCTCTACATCATCTACAACTATGCCTAAGACATTAACACCTTGATCCTTATATTCATCATATATTACCTTAAGAGCTTGCAGCTCTTCAATACAAGGTGGTCAGGTACTCTGCCATATATTAATGATGGTCAAATCATAGTCTCCAAAGATATCCGAAGATATTTCTTCCCCATCTATGTTCTTTAATTTAAACGGCGGCATCTTCATCCCTTGTTCATTTCCTGTATCTTCTAAGCCTAGCTCAGCCTCATTATTTTCTTCTACTATTGGCTCTTCTACTTGATCCTTTACTAGACCATTGTCTACATCCCCCTTATCATTGGATGTACAGGCGGACAAGGCCAATGCTAAAACTAGAATCAAAATAATTAATATACTTGTTTTTTTCATGTCTTCACCTCTTAATTTATTTCAATTTCCTTAGGCCTTTCTTCTTTTTCCTTAAAACCAAAACTAGAACAAATAGCCTGTGTAGGGCAAGCCCCAATACATTTTCCACATCTAACGCATTCTGGACTATTGGGAGTTTTATATGTTTCTATGGAAATTGGACATGTTTTTGTACATTTATTACACTTTATACATTTTTCACTGCTAACCTCTAACTTATACAGGGATATTGGATTAAATAAGCCATATATGGCTCCTAAGGGACAAATAAACCTGCAGAAAGGTCTAGCTATAAATACAGATGCTATAATGGTTAGTATCAGTAAAAAGACTTTCCAAGAAAAAATAAATCCTATAGCCTGTCTCAAAGATGGATTCATAATAACTAATGGTATCCCAGCTTCCAAGGTACCTGCAGGACAGATGTATTTACAGAAAAATGGGTCCCCCATGCCTAGTACATTTACTACAAACATTGGAAGTATGATTACAAATACAAGTAGGATTAAGTATTTGCTGTACTTTGCTGGGTTCTTACTAGATATTCTAACCTTCTTCGAAGGTATTTTATGTAGCAACTCCTGTATCAAGCCAAAAGGACAAAGCCAGCCGCATACAAATCTCCCCAGCAAGGTGCCTATAAAGGCAATGGTTCCTAGAACATAGAAAGATATTTGATATTTAGCTGAACCTATTACTGCTTGAAGGCTTCCTATGGGGCAGGACCCCAACGCTCCAGGACAGGAATAACAGTTAAGGCCAGGTACACAGAATCTTTTTAGATTCCCCCTGTATATATCCCCTTTAATAAAACCAGGTAAATATCCATTAGTGATTATAGCTGTTAATACTTGGACTATTTTTCTCTTGAATTTAGCCAATGCCAACACACTCCAAACAGATATTTATGGCCTTAACTAAAACTGTTAATACTTCCTCCCTATATACACCTATTAAAATCGACCCTATGCTTGCAATTAACAATATCCATCTTAATCCTTTCTTCATCCACATATACCCCCCTACCCTATAAGTAACATTATATATTAAATATAAATTTATGCAATAAAAATATGATTAGAAAAAGGGACCTATAGTCCCTATTATTCTAATTGCTCAAATTGTTTTGAAATCAATACTTTCAAAACTTTGAATAAGATTATGGATGATAAGATAAATATTACAGCAATTAAGCCATATATGAAGCTTAAGTAAAATTTATCTATGATTTTAATAGTTAAAAATACTAATCCTCCAAGATATAGGGCACCTACTGCCAAACTGATTAGCACATTTAGGTTTTGCTTCATTGCTCTTTGTGGATTATCCCAGTCTAACATGGGCCTTAAAATATCTATTGCCATTCCTATTTGGGTCGTAGGAATACTACCTAATAAGCCCATCACAATTATAAGAATAATACTTAGTAGATCTAATTTTACAATAAATAGTAAAGATACTAACAGGGCAAGTATTCCTAATACCTGGACCGCTAAGGATGATAATAGCCTACCTAAGATCTGGTCTTCGATTCTAATGGGCAAGGTTCTTTGAATCCAAAAACACTTTCCTTCCCTTGAAAAAGTTGTACTGCCAATATTATTTATTAAGCCTAAGGCAGAGATAAATCCTATACAAGCTAAGGCTATATATCCCATATCTACACTTAACATCTCTATTGTTTTAGATAAAGACTCATCTCCACCTGAGATATTAGTAAAGGCCAATATCAAGGGAAATATAATTACCCCACCTACTGCATTTAATAGGTATACTGGAGTCTTAAATAGCATGATTAGTTCTTTTTTGGCTAAGGCAACATAGGGCTTTGTTTCCCTAGATAAATCAGATGTATCTATTTTCTTACCTCTACCCTTACTTGCCGATACCTCTATATTTCCTATTAAACCATCAAAGAAAAGATATTCTGATAAAAATATCATTAAAATAAAAGTAATTATTGCTACACCTATAAAGGTGAGTAAGTTAATAATCCCAATTAAATTAGAAGTATTTGCTAAGGTCAAAGCAGCCCATTGCGAAGGTGGGAAGCTTACACCTAATTTTTTTACTAGAAGATTTGAGTCTTTTATTAAGTTTACAAGGAAATCACTTCCTTGAACTAAAGATTTTTGAGCTATGGTTTGAATTTGCAATTGAATATAAATCATAGCTATTAAAAACAAAATAGCAGTAACTGTTCTGATTAAATCCTTTCTAGCTCCAATGTTAGTATATTTCATAAAAATCATAACTACAATTGAAGCTAATACTAAGGGTATAATAGGTAAAAAGATAATTAATAGTAGGGAATAAATCCAGTATAAAGGTCCTTCTCCATTTTTAGTACCGTATATAATTATAAATGGTAATATAATTGGCAAAGATGTTAAATACTCACTGACCATCAATGTAACAAATTTTGAGCCTATTATATAGGATGGCTTTATGGGCAGTGGTACTAAATGGGCCAAATCATTGGAAAAATAATACTTACTCATTACATATAATAAGCCGAAAATAAAGACTAGTATTTGGGAAGCTAGAAATCCAGTTAGTAAAAACATGGACTTTTGCCCTATTTGAGCATATATGTCATACATTCCACTTAAACTTTTAACTATTAGAATATAAGAAGGAATAAGAGATAGCATGGCTATACCAAATAAAATAAGCTGCCATCTATTCTTCTTATTTTTTATGCTATAGGCTATGGAAGATAAGCCAAAGGTAGTATTAAAATCAGTTTTAATTAATGACAGTATCTTATTCATTACTCCGTCAACTCCAAGAATATATTTTCTAGGGATTGACTTCTTTCTGCACTATTTCTTAGCTCTTCCATAGTACCTAATGCTATGATCTTGCCCTTATTGATTATGGCGATTCTATCGCAAAGTTTTTCAGCCACTTCCAACACATGGGTGGAGAAAAATACTGTTCTACCTCCATCACACATCTTTCTCATTATCTCTTTAAGATTAAAGGCTGACTTTGGGTCTAGTCCTACCATAGGCTCATCTAGGATAAATAGCTTAGGATCACTTAATAGGGCTGAAGTTAAAACTAGTTTTTGCTTCATTCCGTGGGAATAACTGGCTATTATGTCCCCTACTGCATCCTTAATATTAAATAGGTCTAAATAATAGTCCATCTTTCTCCTTCTATCTTCCTTAGACACTCCATACATATCAGCAATAAAGTTTAAGTATTCTATCCCCTTTAACCTATCATATATCTCAGGATTGTCTGGAACAAAGGAAATCATAGATTTTGCCTTTAGGGGTTCTTCCCAAACATTTACATTGTCTATAGTTATGACCCCTTCATCTGGTTTTAGAAGGCCAACTATCATCTTTATAGTAGTAGTCTTACCTGCACCATTGGGCCCTAGAAAACCAAAAATCTCACCCGGTCTAATATCTAGGCTTATATTATCTACTGCTTTTATTGCACCTTTACCATATGCTTTTGAAACGTTCTTTAGTTTAAGCAAGTTTTATCACCCCTTCTTAGTCTATGATTCTATTTTATTTCAATCCTGAGTATATATCAATAGAAAATGACTTTAATAGTTATTATTTTGTCATTATCTCCTAAGTGGATAAAAATAAAGTTCCCTTTGCTTCACCATTTAAAAGCTTTAACAGTATATTTTCCTTCTTCCCTTTAGCAACTATTGTATTGGCACCATATTTACTAACCTCTTTTGCAGCTAAAATCTTAGTGGCTATCCCTCCTGTCCCAAAGGAAGACTTGCCATCTAGGGAAATGGAATTCTCTATTCCTTCAATATCCTCAATTATTTCGATTAATTTAGCATCTTTATAATCTTGAGGATTCTTGTTATATATACCTTCTATATCAGACAATATTATAAGCAGGTCTCCACCCCATAGTACAGTTGTATAGGCTGCCAGCATATCATTGTCCCCAATTTTTATTTCTTCTACACATACTGTATCATTTTCATTTATAATAGGAACTACTCCTTCATCTAACAATGTGAATAGGGTGTTTCTAATATTTAGAGTCCTAGCCTTATCCCTGAAATCTTCCTTTGTAAGTAGTAGTTGGCCTACATGAAGGCCACACTTATCGAAAATCTTTCTATAGGAATCCATTAATTCTACTTGCCCAATGGCGCATAAGGCTTGTTTATAATGGATATCCTCCTTTCTAGACCATTTACCTAAGGTTCCCACACCTGCTATTCTAGCACCAGATGATACTATGACTATCCTCTTGCCCATATCCATTAGGGCCTTTACTTGACCTGCTAGATTATCTAAGAATTTTTTATCTATAGTTCCATCTTGGCTGGTTATAGTACTGCTACCTATTTTTATGACTATTTTCTTGCTGTCATTTATTATTTTTTTCTCCATATTATCTCCTACTTTCTAATTTGTCCTTGTCCTAATACAATATATTTATTGGTTACAAGCTGGTCTAGGCCAATGGGGCCCCTGGCATGGATTTTTTGTGTGCTTATGCCCATTTCAGCACCAAAACCAAATTCTCCCCCATCTGTAAACCTGGTGGAGGCATTTACATATACTGTGGAAGCATCTATAGATCGGGTAAACTTGTTAGCATTGGAGTAATTCTCAGTAACTATTGCTTCCGAATGCTTGCTACCATATTTATTGATATGAGATATAGCCTCATCTACACTAGCCACCAGCTTAACTGCCAAAATATAGTCTAAATACTCCTCAGACCAATCTAAATCCGTAGCCATATTTACAGGTATTATGGACATAGTCTTTTTACAGCCTCTAAATTCAACTTGGCCTTTTAACTTTTCATATAGTTTAGGTAAAAACTCTTTTGCTATTTCCTCATGTACCAGTAAGGTTTCACAGGCGTTACATACTCCCACTCTCTGGGTCTTGGCATTTTCTACTATAGAAATTGCCTTCTCAAGGTCTGCACTTTTATCTACAAATACGTGACAGTTACCTACTCCTGTTTGGAGAGTTGGTACTAAGGAATTTGCTACTACAAAGTCTATTAATTCTTTACCACCCCTTGGTATTATTAAGTCTATATAGTCCTTTGCCCTTAACATTTCTAAAACATATTTCCTGTCTGTATCTTCGATAAATTGAATAACATCTGGGCTTATATTAGACCTTTTTAGGCCTTCTTTAATGGCCTTAACAAGTGATAGGTTAGAATTAATAGCAGTGGAACTACCCCTAAGTATTATACAATTACCACTCTTTAAAGCCAAGGCAAAAGCATCTACTGTAACATTGGGCCTTGATTCATAAACTATACCCATAACTCCAAGAGGAACAGTCATTTTAGATATAGTTAAGCCATTTTCTACAGTCCATACCCTATCTGACTTCCAAACTGGATCAGGCAGCTTTATTACAATCTTGATGCCTTCTATGATGCCATCGATCCTACTATTATCTAATTTTAGCCTATCAATCAATGCCTCAGAGATATTGGCCTTTATAGCATTTTCTATATCTATTTGATTGTTTCTAAGGATCTCTTCTCTACTATTATCTATGGCTTCAGCAACCTTCTCTAAGGCAAAGTTTTTTTCCCTCGTAGAAGCTTGTGATATTTGGGCCTCAGCTTCTTTTAGCAGTTTTAATTTATCCATGATGTAAGACATAGAATACCTCCTTAAAATAGATTTTAAACATTATACCACATTATTGTATTAAACCAAAACATTTTTTGTTTAATTTGTTCTCTATTCAAATATCATATTTTAAATCATAAAAATAAAGTTCCTAACCTTTAAAATCAAAAGTTAGGAACTTTTCATCTACCAATCTTTATTATAAGCCTAATATCTTCCTTAAGAATTTTCCTGTATGTGAATCTTCCACCATAGCTATATCCTCAGGGCTACCAGTTGCTACTACTGTGCCACCCTTATCTCCACCTTCAGGTCCTAAATCAATTATATAGTCTGCAGTCTTTATTACATCTAGATTATGTTCTATAACTACTACCGTATTTCCCCCTTCTACTAGTTCATTTAGGACTTTTATCAATTTATGGATATCTGCTGCATGAAGTCCTGTTGTTGGTTCGTCTAATATATATATGGTCTTTCCTGTAGACCTTTTAGATAACTCTGTTGCTAATTTCACCCTTTGGGCTTCACCTCCAGATAATTCTGTAGAGGACTGGCCTATTTTAATATATCCTAAACCTACATTGTATAGGGTTTCTAATTTTCTCTTGATTCTAGGAATATTTTTGAAAAACTCTACTCCTTCTTCTACTGTCATATCTAGAACATCGGATATGTTTTTCCCCTTGTATTTAATCTGCAAGGTCTCCCTATTATACCTTTTACCCTTACATACTTCACAGGGTACATAAACGTCTGGCAAGAAGTGCATTTCTACCTTTAGTATACCGTCACCACTACAAGCCTCACACCTACCACCTTTAACGTTGAAACTAAATCTTCCTTTTTGGTAGCCCCTCATCTTGGCCTCTGGAGTCATGGCAAAAACTTCCCTTATATAATCAAATACTCCAGTATAGGTGGCAGGATTTGACCTTGGGGTTCTACCGATTGGAGACTGGTCTATTTCTATTACCTTATCCAAATATTCTAAACCCTTAATTTCTTTAAATTTGCCAGGTTTTAACTTAGAATGGTTTAATTTTTGGGATAGGGCCTTGTATAGTATTTGGTTGACTAAGGATGATTTGCCAGAACCAGATACCCCAGTAATACAAGTAAATAAACCTATAGGGATTTTTACATCTATATTTTTCAAGTTGTTTTCCTCAGCACCAATGATTTCTAACCATTTTCCATTTGGCTTTCGCCTTTCCTCTGGAATTTCAATTTTTTTAGCTCCTGACAGGTATTGGCCAGTGATGGAATTTGGGTTATTTTTTATCTCTTCTATGGTCCCCTGGGCAACTATTTCTCCTCCGTGGATGCCAGCTCCAGGTCCTATATCAACTATATGATCTGCAGCATACATAGTATCTTCATCGTGCTCAACTACTATTAAGGTGTTGCCTATATCAGTTAAATCCCTTAAAGTCTTTATAAGCTTTTCATTATCCCTCTGGTGTAGACCTATACTTGGTTCGTCTAATACATAAACTACTCCCACTAGGCTAGAACCAATTTGAGTAGCCAACCTAATTCTCTGGGCTTCTCCACCAGATAAGGTGCCTGCTGAACGTGATAAGGTTAGGTAGTCTAGGCCTACATTCTTTAAAAAATTGAGTCTTTCTTTTATTTCCTTTAGAACTTGTTCCGCTATTATTTTTTCTTTTTCAGTTAGGACTAAATTATCGAAAAAATCTATGGCTTGAACTATAGATAGGTCAGTTAACTCTGCTATATTTAGGCCATTAATCTTAACAGCCAAAACTTCCTTTCTTAGCCTATTACCCTTACAAGTAGGACAAGGGTTTTCAGCCATATATTCATCTATTTTATTCCTCATATAATCTGAGTTGGTAGATTCATATCTTCTTTGAAGGTTTGGAATTATACCTTCGAACCTTCCCTTGTAACTTCTCGTGCCCTCATCATCAAAATGGCTTACAAAGCTGAAATTAATTTCTCTCTCTGTTCCATATAGGAGCTCCTTAATAAATTCTTTTGGGGCATCCTTTAATGGGGTTTTAGTATCAAAGCCATGATCTTCTGCTAGGGTTCTGAACATTTGATAATAATAGGTATGTCCGTTTGAATTAGCATAAGGGGCAATCCCCCCCTCATCTATACTTAATTCAGGATTTGGGATAATTAAGTTTTCGTCTATTTCCTTAGAAAATCCTAAGCCATTACAGGTGGGACAGGCACCAAAGGGGCTGTTGAAAGAAAACATCCTAGGAGATAATTCTTCTATGGCTATATTACAGTCTGGACATGCCAACTTCTCACTAAACATTACTCTTTCCTTGCCTATAAAGTCTACTATTACAAGGCCATCTGCTAATTTTAAGGCCGTTTCTAAGGAGTCAGCAAGTCTTCCTTCTATGTCTTCCCTAACAACTATCCTATCTACTACAACTTCTATAGTATGTTTTTTATTCTTATCTAAACTTATGTCTTCCCCTATATCGAACATTACTCCATCTACTATAACCCTTACAAAGCCTTCTTTTTTAATGTTTTCAAGTATCTTCTTGTGTTCGCCTTTTTTCTCCCTTATTATTGGAGCTAAAATTTGAAATCTTGTCCCTTCTTCAGACTCCATTATCTTGTCTACCATTTGCTCCACAGTTTGGCTGCTAATCTCTTTACCGCAGTTATAGCAATATGGGGTCCCTATACGGGCATATAGTAACCTTAGATAATCATAGATTTCAGTCACAGTCCCAACAGTGGATCTTGGGTTTTTTGAAGTTGTTTTTTGGTCAATGGAAATAGATGGAGATAGACCTTCTATATAATCCACATCAGGCTTATCCATTTGTCCAAGAAATTGTCTAGCATAACTAGATAGACTTTCTACATATCTTCTTTGGCCTTCGGCATATATGGTATCAAAGGCTAGGGATGACTTGCCAGAGCCTGACAAGCCGGTAAAGACTATGAATTTGTTTCTTGGCAATTTTAAGGATACATTCTTTAAATTGTTTTCCCTAGCGCCTTGTATAACTATTTCATCTTTTGTCATCATTTCACCTCTATTTTAACTTCTTTCTCAATTCTATAATTTTATCTCTTAGTTCAGCTGCCTTTTCAAAGTTTAGTTCTTCTGCGGCCTTCAACATGGCAGTTTCTAAACCTAGAATCATTCCTTCTATTTCTTCTTTAGTAAAGGCATCATCTTTATATTCAACCTCTTCTTCTGCTACAATTGTAGCCTCTATAATCTCCCTTATGCCTTTCTTAATAGTTTTTGGAGTTATATTGTGCTTTTTATTATATTCATCTTGAATCTTTCTTCTCCTATTAGTCTCATTTATGGCCCTTTCCATAGACCTAGTTACTTCATCTGCATACATGATTACTTTACCGTTGACATTTCTTGCTGCCCTACCTATGGTTTGGATTAAAGACGTTTCAGACCTTAAAAATCCTTCCTTATCCGCATCTAATATGGCTACTAAGGATACTTCTGGTAAGTCTAATCCTTCCCTAAGTAAATTGATACCCACTAGGACATCATATTTACCTAGTCTCAAGTCTCTAATTATTTCCATCCTTTCTATGGTCTCCACATCTGAGTGTAGATAGGTTACCTTGATTCCAATATCCTTAAAGTAATTTGTCAAGTCTTCTGCCATCCTCTTAGTAAGTGTAGTAACCAGTACCCTTTCCTCTCGAGCTACTACCTTATGGATTTCATTTACTAGATCATCTATCTGGTTATTAGTTGGCCTAACTTCTATTATTGGGTCTAATAGGCCTGTAGGTCTAATAATCTGTTCTACAGTATTCTGTGTATGTTTAAGCTCATAGGGTCCAGGTGTTGCTGATACATATATGATTTGATTGACTAAGGACTCAAATTCTTCAAATTTTAATGGCCTATTGTCCAAGGCTGAAGGTAGCCTAAATCCATACTCTACTAAATTAGTCTTTCTAGACTTATCCCCCTCGTACATACCCCTTATTTGGGGAATAGTAACATGGGATTCGTCTACAATTATTAAAAAATCATCTGGGAAATAGTCGATTAAAGTAAAGGGCCTGCTTCCAGGGGGCCTATTGCTTAAATGTCTAGAATAATTCTCTATACCCTGACAGAAGCCCATCTCTTCCAACATTTCTAAATCATATCTAGTTCTCTGCTCCAGTCTTTGGGCTTCAAGTAACTTATCCATATCCCTTAATTCCCTAAGCCTTTCTTCCAATTCTTCTTCTATGCTTTTTATTGCCTTTTTTAGTTTATCTTCAGTGGTTGCATAGTGGGAAGCTGGGAAGATGGATACGTGGTTTCTAAGTCCAATAATCTCACCTGTTAGGTAGTTTACCTCTACTATTCTGTCTATTTCGTCACCAAAGAATTCAACCCTGATGGTGTTTTCACTAGATGAAGCTGGGAAGATCTCTAAAATATCTCCCCTAACCCTAAAGGTACCCCTTACAAAGTTTACATCATTCCTAATATATTGAATATCTATTAGCTTTCTCATTATTTCGTCTCTATCCTTAATCATGCCAGGCCTTAAGGATATAACTAGATTTTCATAATCAATTGGGTCTCCCAATCCATATATACAGGACACAGAAGCCACTATAATTACATCCTTTCTCTCAAATAAGGCTGCTGTGGCAGAGTGCCTTAGCTTATCTATTTCATCATTTATTGAGGCATCCTTTTCTATATAGGTATCCGATTGGGGTACATAGGCCTCAGGTTGGTAATAATCATAATAACTTACAAAATACTCAACTGCATTATTGGGGAAAAACTCTTTAAACTCAGAAGCCAATTGGTAGGCAAGAGTTTTATTATGGGCTATGACCAGGGTAGGTTTTTGTACCCTTTCAATAAGATTTGCCATGGTAAAAGTCTTACCTGAACCAGTAACTCCTAGTAAAACTTGGTGTTTTAGATTATTATTAATACCTTCTACTAGTTTTTCAATTGCTTCAGGCTGATCACCAGTTGGTCTAAAGTTGGATTCTATTTTAAATTTATTCATATTAACACCTCATTATTTGAACATTTGTTCATAATAATATTATATATATTTTGTAGCTTTTGTCAAAGATATTATAACTATAAGTATACTAGGTATTCTTATAGTATCACAAAAAGTATATTGAAGAAATAAGTTTATTATAGTAAACTATTCCTAAGGAGGAGACTTCAATGAAACAAGGGCTTTTTTTTGTACTCTCAATGTTTTTGATGGTAATCCTACTTAGCTGTAATCACAACACTAATGTCCCCATGACAGCAGAGGATGATACCACCTTTGAAGAAGAGGAAGTTAAATATGTAATTGAACAAGTAGTATTCTCTAAAAGTTTCCAATCAACGGAACCAAATGTAGAGGTACTTTCAAATAAAAATAATGTTAAAATACTTGCTTCCTTAGGATTAACTGAGTATTCTGAAATAAGTATCAATAATATAGTAAAAAAAGGTAATGTGGTAAATATACATGTATCTGGTATTAAGGGTGAAAACCCTTCATTGTCAGTTCCTCAAGTAATTTTGGAATTAAGTGAATTAAACACTAACAAGGGTAATCTAAGTTTTAATATAGTTTTTGATGATTATGAGCAATTGAAGATAAAATTCGGCATTAACGATATATTAAATAAAATCCAATCCCAATTTAAAATTGCTACTAATAGGTTACCTAGTTATAGTTTGCTTAAAGAAGAAAACAATATAGTGTGGAATATATCTTACAGGGGTGTTTTTGATAGGGAAAACTCTATAGTTCCTTTAATAAACTTATCTACTATAATCGATGCCAATTCTGGTGAAATTATTGAGTCAGAAAAGACAATTGTTTCTTCCCTGTTGGACCAAGGACATGTTTTAGACTATATAGATGGAAAGCATATCTTGTATAAGAAAACCATAACTAATAAGGATGACCCAGAAAAGATAAATGAACAACTGTGGTATTTAGATCTTTCAAATAGGGAAAAAGTAACCCTTTATACTTCAGATTACAAAATCCAGGCTGCTCAATTCAATTCTGACAATACTTATATCTCTCTTATAGAGGGGAAAGAAGAAAAGCAAAACCTATATATTATATCTTTTGAAGATAAAAGGGTTTTTAAAATAAGCTTTGAACCTAATTTTAATCCTAGAAGAATGAGATGGAAGGATAAGGATACATTATATCTTCTTGGAAATAATGAAAATACATCTACTATTTATTCATATAATGTAGAAAGCAATGAAATAAAGATAATTAAGAAAGTAGATAGGATACTGGATAACCTAATAGTTAAAGGTGATACTTTTATTGTTACAGAAAGAGTAGAAAATGAAGTTAATAGGAATATTTATATGACTAGTGATTGGCATACCTATAAATTAATAGATAAGGGCTTTAGTATAAAGTTTTTATCTCAGGATTTAATTGCCTATTTAAAGAAAAATGAAAAGAACGATAGTAATTTCTTGTACATTTATGATTTAAAGGATGAACAGATAGCTAGTACAATTGAAGGAAATATTTCTAACTATGATATAATTGATGAAGATAGTTTAATTTATGTAAATCAAAATACTAATAACGCCGATTATACTATTATTAAATATAGGGTTAGGGACAGTGAAGCTGAAGAAATAACTACTATTATAGGAGATAAAATCTTTTATGATGAAAAAAGCAATATAATATATTTAAATATATTGCTACCCTTTGAGGATAATAAGACTGAGATGATCTATTCCATTGATGTAAATAAGCTAAAAGGTAATTAAAAATCCCTAGGGACTATTATGAGTCCTAGGGGTTTTTTCTTACCGTAATAATTTCTCGTATTTAAACCGGATTTCATATTAAAGTACTCAATTTTTAATCTAGTGAAATCTACTTTCATGAAATCTTCCAAATCCTTTTCATTATTGACTTCAACCCCATTAATTCTAAGTATTATATCTCCTATTTTAATCCCCACCTTATGGGCTATGGTCCCTGGAATAATTCCAAGTACCCTTACTCCCTTATCTAAGGGGATGAATATAGGCTGTTTTTTTAATTCTTTTCTTTTATTGGATAAAATTATATACTCATGGCCTAATAAGGCAAATATTGGCGCAACAAATAAATTGTCTACTGTTTTTGCAATGTATAATAGGATAACACTATATATAAACAATACTAGTGAAGTTTTTGCAGCCTTTCTTTTTGGGAAGGTGGATATGGAAAAATCTCCATAGCTGAGAATAGCCATTAGAGTTATAGGATGAATTAAACCATCCCCTATAAAGATTACAAAGGGAACTGGCCAAAACCTATTCATCGTATAGCCTCCCACTGTACTATTCTTCCTTTCAAAATATGTTGGCAATTTGTTTTTCCAACCGTCTACAAGTATAAGTAAACTTTCTACCATATGAAGTACTGCTACTACTGACATAACTTGAGAAATTTCAATTTTGGGAAATCCAAGGATTAAACTAGATAGGGATACTATACTTCCACCATAGGAAAAACACATAAATCTAGGATTGAAAAAGGATAATACTATTACTACAAATAATATATACATATAGTCCATTGGAATTGCAACTACCCCTAGATAAAGAAAAGCCACAGTAGTTATTATGCCCCCCAATATACCAAAAAAGGTAGATACAAGACTTTTTAATAAAATGGACTTTTTATAGCCCAAATACTTCTTTTCTATTTTACTAATTTGATAGTATTGAAAACATATTATGGAAAAAACGATAATAAAAAAAGGAGATTTTAAAGTATTTAATATATCTATTATTGTAAAATATACAATCTGATACAAACCATACATACTTTATTCTCCTTTTTTTAGATGATTATTCAATATTCGATTTTATTTCTTCTATGGCTCTTTGTAGTTGGGTGTCTTCCTTTAAGTTATCAACTCCTATTTCTTCTACTCCTTCTGGTAATTCTACAACTATATCTGGATCTATACCAACCCCATGGATATTAGTTCCATTTGGTGTAAAATATTCAGATATAGTTAGTTTTAAACCTGTTCCGTCCTTTAAATCGATTATCCTTTGCACCACTCCTTTACCAAAGGTAGTTGTGCCTATTAGTACGCCCCTTCCATGGTCTTTTACTGCTCCTGCTAAGATCTCCGATGCGGAAGCTGAACCTCCATTTATTAATATGGCTAAGGGATAATCCACCATTGATTTATTTGATTTAATATATTCCCTTTTTCCAGTTTTAGTTTCTGTATATACTATATCCCCTTCTCCAAGGAGTTCATCTGCTATTTGAGCACACCTGTCTAGTAATCCTCCAGGGTTATTCCTTAAATCTATGATTAAACCTTTTATATTTCTTTTACCTAGTTTATCTAATTCAGTTTTAAAATCCTTATATGTTAAATCATCGAAGGAAGTAATCTTTATATATCCTATATCATCATCTATTATACTAGACTTAACCGTTACTAATCTTATTATCTCCCTAGTAATTTCTACATCGAATATATCATTATTGCCGTTTTTGTCCTTCCTCATTATGGTAAGAACTACTTTAGTCTTTGGTTCACCCTTCATTACCTTAACGGCCTCATCCATGTTTTCAGCCAAGAATTCCTTTCCATCTACTCTTATAATCTTATCGCCACTTTTAATGCCTGCCCTTTCTCCCGGTGTTCCCTCTATAGGTGATACTACGGTTATTAGATTATCCTCTCCGGGGGTAACTACTATTCCTATACCTGCATAGGTTCCACTTGTTTGCTGTAACAATGATGCAAATTCATCTTCCGTCATATAATTTGAATATGGGTCTCCTAAGGAGTTAAGCATACCCTTTAATTGACCGTCGATTAATTTCTTATCATCTACATCCCTTAAATAATTATCCCTAATGTATTGTTCAACATACAAAACTTTAGAAAACTGTTCATATACTGATTTTAATCTATGGTATTCAGCCTTAGGTACATAGGCTTTATTATGAAGGCTTATACTCATCAAATTAGTCAAGCCAAAGGTAATAATATTGGTAACTAAGACTACTATTATTAATAAAATTGTAACTTTTCTTTTGGACATCTTCTCACCTCGAATTATTTTGGGTTATACAGCTATTCTATTTATTTATTATTAAGATTATACCACTGAAATAGGGTATTAATCAATTCACTAGTTCACCAATTCTCAATTCTCAATTCACAGTTCACAATTCACAATTCTCGTCAATTGACAATTATTAGAGTTAGAGTTTGAGCCCATATAGTTTAAGATTAAATATATATAAGACTGAACTTTGAATATAAGAAAAAATGACAATTGGCTCGTTACCTTTCAAGATTTGATGCACTCGCCAATTTGTCATTTTTCACAGATATTTTATGCCAGGTCTTATTTAACTACTATTCACTTTACATTATTAGTTATTCACTAAATAGTGATTATTCCCCTTTTAAGTATGGCATTGGATCCACATATGTTCCGTTTTCCCTGACTTCAAAATGTAGGTGGGGTCCTGTAGACATGCCTGTGCTTCCTGCCTTAGACAATGTCTCTCCCCTTTCTACTACTTGTCCTTCTTTTACAAGTATTTGTGAATTATGGGCATACAGTGTCACTATACCACCATTATGGTCTACCATTACCGTTTTACCATATCCACCTAAGGTCCCTGCATATATTACTGTTCCCGCTGCTGCAGCCACTATTGGTGTACCAGTAGCTGCAGGTATATCTATACCTGTATGGAGTTTTTTAACCTTTAGAATTGGATGAATTCTGTATCCAAAGGGGGAACTTATCCTTGAATAGCCTGGAACTGGCCATTGCATTTGTCCACCTTCGTATGAACCTGTATTTCTGGACCTCTTTATTATCTCATCTTCAATCTCCTTAGCCAAATCAATTAATTTATCTTCTTCAGCTTCATAAGCCTTTAAATCCTTCTCCAAATCCCTCATCCGGTCTTCTTTAGATCTAGTTACTGAAGCCAATTCCCTTCTTCTATCCTCAAGTTTTGACTTAGACAGTTCCAAAGACTTTTTCTGCATTTCCAGTTCAGTTTTCTTTAATTCTATAGTATCTCTTTGTTCCTTCATATATTTGATTAACTCAGTATCGTGTTTGGCTATGGCCTTCAACATGTCTGTCCTGGAAAGGAAGTCCTTGAGGTCAGCTGAGGCCAATAAAACTTCTAAGTAGCCTACAGTTCCAGTTTTATACATGACCCTTAATCTCTTGTTAAAAGTATCCTGTTTGTCTTCTATATTATTTTCTGCTTCTTCTAATTCTTCAGTAGTAAACTCTATTCTTTCCTCCAATTCAGCTATTTCTTTTTCTACCTGTCCTATTTCATTAAGAGTAATATCATATTTCCTATCTAACTCCTCGATTTCCTTGGAAATATTCTTAGTCTCCTGCTTTATTGAATTAATCTCTTTTTTAGTATTTTCAATTTGCTTGTTTATCTCTTCCTGCTTTTTCTTTAAGTCATCTAATGTATCAGCATAGGCATAAATAAAATTGAAAACAAATATTAGAGCTAATATTAAGTAAAAAGTTCTTCTTTTGCTCCTCATTCCTACTCCCCCTTATACATTTAGAAATCGTTTTAAAGAAACTAAACTACCTAAGGCTCCTATACCAACACCTATGGCTGTAAAAATTATTGCTATATCCTTTATAAGCAAAGATGGAGTCACTAAATATACAGTAAATAACAGATAAAGTTTATCATTAACAGATTTGAAAAAGTATTCGTATCCAAATTTAATTATCAAAATGGATAGGCCAGCTCCTATAAGGCCAAATAATATTCCCTCGATAATAAAAGGCCCCCTTATATACCCGTTAGTTGCCCCTACATATTTCATTATNTTGATTTCACGCCTTCTGGCAGTAACAGTTACCTTTATGGTGTTGGAAATGATGAATACTGAAACTAACATTAAGGCTCCTATGACCACTATTCCACCAAACCTAATATAATTGGCAACTAACATGAGCTTATCTATTACGTCCTGGTAGTATTTTACATCCTCTATACCTTCTATGGTGGCCAATTGGGAAACTATGGCATCTGCATACTTAATATCCACCAGTTGAATTATGTAAGAATCTTGAAGTGGGTTTTCCTCTAAGCCCTCTAGCAGGTATGCATCCTCTTCCCAACCTTCCTTCATGATCTCTAGACCCTGTTCTTTAGATATAAATACTAAGGATAATACTCCTTCCATATCTTTAATACTATCTTCTATCCTGTCTAAGTCTGCATTGGTTAAATCATCTTCCAAGTAAATCTGTATCTCATCAAATTTTGTTTTGGTCTCTAACACTATATTATTTATGGTTAGGATCAAGATTAAAACTACACCTAAAATCAGTAAAACTGCAGATATGGAGCTTACTGAAGCCAGCCCCATACTTTTATTTCTCCACATCCCCTGGAATCCTTGTTTAATAATATTCTTAAATACTCGTAATCTCATTGCCATATCCACCCTTCTGCTCGTCTCTAATTAGTCTACCTTCATGGATTTCGACAACTCTTTTTTTCATACTGTTAACTATATCTTTAGCGTGAGTTGCCATTAGAACTGTGGTACCCCGTGCATTTATATCAGACAATACTTTCATTATCTCCCATGCAGTATCAGGATCTAGGTTTCCTGTAGGCTCGTCCGCAATTAAAACAGGTGGACTATTGACTATTGCCCTGGCAATGGAGACCCTTTGTCTTTCCCCTCCAGATAATTGGTCTGGGAAACTTGAAGCTCTTTTGCTTAAATCTACCATACTCAGTACCATAGGCACCTTTCGTCTTATTTCCTTGGGATGGGCCCCTATAATTTCCATGGCAAAGGCTACATTTTCATAAACTGTCTTATTGGGAAGTAACCTAAAGTCTTGAAAGACTACACCTATATTCCTTCTTATATAGGGAATTTTCCTATTTTTCACCTTTGTAATATCCATGTTATTTAGGATTATCCTACCAGAAGTAGGCTCTTCTTCTTTTAACAATAGTTTTATTAGAGTTGATTTTCCTGCTCCTGAAGATCCAACTAAAAAAACAAATTCACCTTTATGTATATGTAAATTTATATTGATAAGGGCCCTTACATTATTATCATATTCCTTATCAACATTTTGAAGCTCAATCACACAATCACCTCACCCTTACATTATAGTATCTATATCAATCAAGCTAAGTCCCAAAAAATCCCAATTTCTTTACCTTTATCTTATTAGTATATTATAATATAAATTGTGGGATAAATAAACAAAAAGAGGTGATTTTTTTGGATAAAAAGAGTTTGAGGAAAAAAGTCTTAGAAAAAAGGTCAAAATTGTCGAAGGAAGATATTATCCAATATAGTAAAACCATTGCGGAAAAGTTATATGAAATGGATTATTATATAAATGCAAAAAGGATAATGTCCTTTATCAGTTTTAAAGATGAAATACACACCCATGATATTATTAAAAAATCTTTAAATAGGGGTAAATCCATAGTAGTGCCTATTACCATTCCAGAAACTAGGGAAATGAAAGTATCTGAACTACTTGACTTTTCTGAGCTAGAAATAGGTTTCTATGATATTTTAACTCCTAAAAAGGAATTTATAAGATTTGTGGATCCCAATACCATCGACCTTATCTTAGTGCCTGGAGTAGTTTTCGCTGAAGATGGATATAGGGTTGGCTATGGTGGAGGATATTATGATAGGTTTCTTTCAAACTTAGATAATGAAGTGATGAAAATTGGCCTTGCCTTTGACCTACAAATCGTAGACAAGGTTCCTACTGAAAGCTTTGATATTCCAGTAGACATAATTATTACTGAAAAAAGAATCATAGATTGTTCAAAAAAATAATTAATCCTAACCTTTCATTCTAGCTAATTAATGATATAATATATTAGGTATGTGAATTTGAATTAGGAGGAATTATTATGGTTAGAACCGTAGGCACTATTGCTAGGGGTATTAGGACTCCTATAATTAAGAAGGGTGACGATTTAGTTAGTATAGTAGTAGACTCATTATTGAAAGCAGCTGCTTCTGAAAATTTCCAAATTAGAGACAATGATGTTTTAGGTATTACTGAATCATTATTAGCAAGGGCACAAGGTAATTATGCCTCTATAGATGCTATAAGCAAGGATATTAAAAACAAATTTCCTTCAACAATAGGATTAGTTTTCCCTATACTCAGTAGAAACAGGTTTTCTTTAATATTAAAAGGTATTATTTCCAGTGGTAGAAAAGTAGTACTTTTACTTTCCTATCCTTCCGATGAGGTAGGAAACCATCTAATGGATATAGATAAAATGGATGAATTAGATATTAACCCCTACACTGATGTCTTAACAGAATCAGATTATAGGCGATTGTTCGGAGATAAGGTTTTGCATCCTTTTACAGCTGTTGATTATGTAGATATTTATAAAAATATAGGAAAAGACAATATTGAAATCATATTTTCAAATAATCCAAAGACCATATTAGACTATACTAAGGATGTTTTAGTGGCCAATGTCCATGAAAGACAAAGGACAAAAAGAATCCTGAAAAATGCTGGAGCAAATATAGTTCTAGGCTTAGACGATATTCTCAATTCATCAATAGATGGTTCTGGTTATAATCCAGACTATGGCCTTCTTGGTTCTAATCTTGCCACTTCTACAGAGTTAAAATTATTCCCAAGGGATTGTCAAACCTTTGTTGAAAAGGTCCAAGCAAGGATAAAAGAAGAAACAGGAAAACATGTGGAAGTTATGATATATGGTGATGGGGCCTTTAAGGACCCTGTAGGTAAGATTTGGGAACTGGCTGACCCAGTAGTGTCTCCTGGTTACACTAAAGGTTTAGAAGGTACTCCAAATGAGTTAAAGTTAAAATATATTGTAGATACTGAGTTAAGCAACCTATCTGGTGAAGAAGTTGCTGATGCAGTTAGAAAGAAGATCAATAATAAAGAAAGTAATGTTGTTAAAGAAAATGATTCTTTAGGTACAACTCCAAGGAGACTAACCGATTTACTAGGTAGCCTTTGTGATTTAGTTAGTGGTAGTGGAGACAAGGGAACCCCTGTTGTACTAGTTCAAGGTTATTTTGATAATTATGCAAGTAGTTAAGGGATGGCTAGGCCATCCCTTCTTCTTTTTCTTCCTCAAATTCCTTGCTTAAATTATAGTAATAATATAGCTTCTCCTGTACAAGGTAATTTACAGTACCCACTTCATATTCTCCATCTTCATTTAACGTCCCTGCTTTTAAGCCAGTTAATACTTCCATTCCTTCATCTATGGTGTCTACCCCAAATACTGTAAATTTACCTTCCTTAACAGCATTTATTACTTCTTCATTTAACATTAGATTATCTATATTCTTCCTAGGAATAATAACTCCTTCTCCACCTTTTAATCCTTTAAGCTTACATACCTTAAAATAACCTTCGATTTTTTCATTTACACCGCCAATAGGCTGAATTACGCCCTTTTGATTAACCGAGCCTGTTACCGCAATTCCTTGTTTTATTGGAATATCAGCAAGGCTTGAAAGTATAGCATATAGTTCTGTACTAGAAGCACTATCTCCATCTACCCCATCATAAGATTGTTCCATGGTTATACTGGCAGTCATGGCTAGTTGAATATTTTTACCATATTTCTCTCCTAAATACCCACTTAAAATTAGGACTCCCTTATCATGTATATTTCCGCTTTGTTCAGATTCTTTTTCTATATTTATTATTCCATCCTTACCAAAGTAGGTATTGGCAGTTATTTTCACAGGCCTACCAAAGGCATATTGGCCTAGATCTATTACTGAAAGTCCGTTAATTTCTCCTATTCTCTCTCCTTCTGTATCTATGATAATTATTCCTTTTTCTATTAGCTCCAATAATTTTTCTTCGTAGGAATTATTTCTATATTCTTTTTTCCGTATTGCCTTTTCCACGTCTTTCTTGGTAACAATTGTCTTTCCTTCACTTCTTGCCCAACCATCGGCTTCAAATATTATTTCAACCAATTTACTAAATCTGGCAGTCAGCTTATCCCTTTCATCTGCTATTCTACTACTTATATCAACTATGGCTCCTAAGGCTTCCCTATCAAAGGGAAGTAGATTTTCTTCCTTACATTGGAAGGCAACAAATCCTGCCGTTTTTAAAATATTTTCTTCACTTCTTTCCATCTCTATATCAAAATCAGCCCTAATCCTAAATAGTTTTCTAAACTCATCATCGTAGGCATATAATAAATGGTAGGTCAGATAATCTCCTATAATAATTACTTTTAAGTCCAAGGGTATTGGTTCAGGGCTTAAGGTTTCTGTTGTTAGATTAGACAAGACAACATTTTCTATTTTCAGCTCTTCACTATTTAAAGCTCTTTTCAATCCATCCCAAGCTAATTTGTTTTGAAGTATGTCCTTAGCTTGGATTATTATATATCCACCGTTGGCTTCATGGAAGGAACCGGGCTTTATCCTTGTATGGTCAGTTTTGGCAACCCCCATTTCATTTACATACTCTATTTTCCCAAACAAGTTGTAATATGTTGGGTTCATCTCCCTTATAACTGGTGCACCTGTTCGATTTCTGTTATCTATAAATAGGTTAACGGAATACCTTTTTAGAAAATCCTCCCGCTTGCTGCCTTGAAAAAATAGGCTCTCAACTGTCATTTCCTCATCTTTTCCTAAGAACATTTCATAATTCTTTATTATGTCCTTTTTAGTATCTAATAGATGATTAAAAATGCCTTCATTTTCCCTATATTTCACTTGAATAGGACCAATAAAAGAAGTTGCTACTAAGGAAACTAATTCTTCTCTTAACTTCTTGATTTCATTTTTTAACTTTTTATCTACTGCTGCTATTCTCTTCTTATACTCAAAGGATTTTTGGTTTAATTCTATTGAAAGATTGCCTAATCTCTCTATTTCCTCATCAGATAGATTGTTCATTTCCTCCTCTGTCATCGGTTTATTGTTGACTAGGGGTATAGGTAAAAGTCCTTTTTCAGTCTGCCTAAAAACAAAGTTATATTCCTTTGCAAAGCCATTTAATTCCGCTAAAATTTCTTCTGCTAACCTCTTATTTTCATTGAATATGGCATGCTTCCTGTCTTCATAATCCTTAGAGTTTAAAATCTTAGGTATTTCCAAGCCAATATTTTTTATGGCAGCTTCCAACTCCTGCTTAAAGTTTATTCCCTCACCAGGCTTTAAGCTTAAGGCCTTGGGACAATTGGGTTTTTGAAAATTATATACATAGCACCAATCCTTAGGTACTGGTTTTTTATCTGCAAATTCCTTTGCTACTAAATAGGAGTAGGAATTCCTTCCAGTACCAGTATAGCCTGATACATATATATTGTATCCCTTTCTCTTCATAGAAAGGCCATATTTCAAGGCTTCCATAGCCCTATCTTGTCCAATTAGTTCTCTTTTTACTGCCCAACTTTCAGTTGTATCATGGGGAAATATCTTTGGATCGCATTTATTTCTAAGTTTTTCCACTGGGATTATATACTTCTCAACCACCTTATCACCCCTTTAATTAATTCCTTATGTCTTATATACCTATTATAATTCAATATATTCTAATTTTACATATTTGTTTACAATAAAAAGATAAAAGCAAAGGACAAGCCTTTGCATCTATTACTTTAACAAGCTATTTACTATTTCTTCTGGCACTAAGCTTCCACCAGTTGCCCAGCACATATGAGTAATATTTTTGCCTTTGTATTGTTCTGAAGTCAATATTGGGCCTAAAAAACCGGCTAGGGCAGAAGGTTCTAGAAATATTTTTTCCTCTTGATACAAGCCTTTTAAAAATTCATAAAGCCTATAGTCTTCAATGGTAAAGGCTCCTGTAAGTATCTTGTCCATAATTTTCCCAACAAAGGAAGAGGGCCTGGCTACAGCTAAACCATCAGCATCAGTCTTATTATCTAAGCCTATATCTCCTACTGATATCTTGTCGTGTAAGCCTGTAACTAGGCCCAAAAGCATAGCAGGTGAACGGGTTGGTTCTGCGAAGAAACACTTTACATTATCTCCGTAGACTAGTTTTAGCCCATAGGCTACACCACCAGGTCCTCCACCGACACCGCAGGGCAAGTATACAAATAAGGGGTGGTCTTGGTCAACTTTTATTCCCATTTTATCAAGTTGGCCTTTTATCCTCATTCCACCAACTGCATAGCCTAAAAATAGGTCCTTTGAGTTTTCATCGTCGATAAAGTATGACTTAGGGTCTTCATTAGATAATCTTCTTCCTTCTTCTACAGCCTTAGAATAATCAGAAGTATATTCCACAACTTGTACTCCCTTAGACCGGAGCAAGTTCTTCTTCCATTCTTTAGCATCCTGTGACATATGGACAATTACTTTAAAACCTACCTTGGCTGACATAATACCAATACTTAAGCCTAAGTTTCCTGTACTACCTACCTGGACTGTATAATTTGAAAAGAAGTTTCTAAAATCATCATTATCTAGTATCCTATAGTCATCATCGGGCCTTAACAAGCCATTTTCTATGGCTAGGGTCTCTGCATGTTTTAGGACTTCATATATGCCTCCCCTAGCCTTAATAGACCCTGCTATGGGGAGTAAATCATCCCTTTTAACAAGTAGTCTACCTGATATCTCTTTATTGAAGTCCTTTTCCATCCGGTCCTTCATTTTATCAATGGAATTTATAGGGGATTCTATAATCCCATCTACTACTTCTGGAAATACTTTTTTGATATAGGGTGCAAATCTCTTCAATCTATCTTCAGCTTCCTTAACTTCATCTAGGCTTATAGGTAATTCATCATTAATCCTATTAAATTCAATATAGTTGGGATTATACCAAATTACTTCTTCAGCCTTCTTCAACCTTTCAATTATATCCACAATAACACCTCCTTGGTTAGATTTTATAGGTAATTTTCATAATAGTCAATAAAATATACCACAGAAATATTCCTGTGGTATATTCATATAATCACTTAAACTTATTTTATTCCAGCTGCAATTTTAATCATTTTCTGATGTTGTGGGTCTTGCTTCCCATCCTTGTGCCTTGTACTGCCGGCAAAATGTATATCAAAATGTCCATCTATACCATTTCCCTTTACATAGTCTAAGTTTACTCCTCTACCATAGCCACCTGATCTATTATTAGCAGTAACTCCGCCTGGAACACTGTCTAAACCAGCATGGGGCATAAAACTTACACTGGCAGCTATTCTTCTTCCATTATACTCTACTATGGCAGGTCTTCTTTCCCAGCTAAATCCACCCCAAATCGATTTCATAATATTGGTATCTTCTTTAGTCAAAGTCTCACAGTCTGCATGGTTTGTACCAACAGTTCTTTTTACCATAAAGGATTTACCAGTATAAAAATCTATGACTTTAAATTGGGCTCCTCTAGGAATGAGTTTGTCTGCCCCTCCAAACCAGCTAATATATTCTCCATACTTGCTATCATTTTCTACTGGTTTACTTTCATCTATTCCACTATTAGGTATGTTTAATGCTTGTCCAATATTTAATATGGAACTTTTGCTTAGACCAAGATTGGCACTTATGATGTCTTCCATGGATACTAAATACTTCTCTGATAAAAGCCAAAGTGTATCTCCTTTCTCTATAATATGTATTATATTCTCTGCTTTAGTATGAGAATCTTCACTGTCCCTATCTATATTTCCCCTACTGACAGTATTTGTAGTCTTGCCATCAGGAACATTCACCACCTGGCCTGGATAGATTATAGTTTTTTCATTAGCATTATTGGCTTTTAAGATATCTATTAGTGAAATCCCATATTTTTGAGATATTTTCCAAAATGATTCTCCCTTCTTCACTGTATGACTGGCTGCAATGGATGTTGTATTAATACACACAGTCAATGCCATAGCTCCTATAGTTATCTTCCAATTTTTCTTCATATTATGTCCCTCCTATTTTCTGATAATTTTGTAACCATTTTGTTACCTTTATACTATTTCGCCATAGATTTAAAAAGTCCTTTATGTAATATTTGTCAAAAATGGAAAAGGGAGAGCAAAGCTCTCCCATAAATATCATGGCTAATCTACATATTCAACATCTAAATGGACTTCCTGAGGCATGGTCTTTAGATTGGTTTTAACTACTACATAGGGGTAATCATACTCCTGCTCTACTATTTCATTTATATCAGGGTCTTTAAATTTGGCATAAACTACTATATCGAAAATATCCTTACTATACTTTTCCATGACTATCTTATCTATTTCTACTTCATATCCCTTGGTGCTTTTCTCTCCCCTTGTAACTACTACATAAATTTCATCCCTATATTTGCAGGTTAAAGCCCTTTCTTCCATTAAATATTTTGGCAATATTTCTGCTATTTTTTCTGGTATATCTTCTTCCTTTACTATTTTAAATTTTACTTCCCCTGATTTACTTCTAATTAACTTTGGTATAAATATTAATCCAATAATGACAATAATTGCCAAGGCAATAATATAGTATTTTTTCACTCCTATCCCCCCAAATATTAATCTTATATCATTAATATTCTTTTATGGATAGGAATATGTATTATTCTTTATTACTCAATAAAAAAGGATGACCAAAGTCACCCTATAATAGCTTAGCCTTATTTACTATATTATCTACACTTAGGCCATATTTATCTAATAGTTCAAAGCCATCTCCTGATTCTCCAAAGGTATCCATGGTTCCAATTCTTATGACCCTTGTTGGATGGTTTTCCCCTACTACTTCTGCAACTGCAGAACCTAGTCCACCTATTATACTATGTTCCTCAACTGTTATTATTCCTTTAGTTTCCTTAGCAGCCTTGATTATTATGTCCTTATCTATGGGCTTAATTGTAGATATGTTTATTACCCTGGCTGATATTCCTTCCTCACTTAACCTTTCACTGGCCTTTATAGCCCTATCTACCATAACACCTGTGGCAATTATAGTCACATCATTACCTTCTCTTAGTTGAACTCCCTTACCTATTTCAAACTTATAGTTTTCATCAAATATAACAGGAACCTTAGCCCTTCCAAGCCTAATATAAACTGGTCCATCATGTTCTGCAGCCTTATATATACATTGCTTTGTTTCTATAGCATCTGCAGGGCAAAGTACTACCATGTTTGGCAAAGACCTCATAACGCTTATATCCTCTAAGGCCTGGTGGGTTGCACCATCTTCACCTACAGTTAAGCCTGCATGAGTAGCAGCAATTTTAACATTTAGTTTTGGATAACATACTGAATTTCTTATGATTTCAAAGGCCCTACCTGTGGCAAACATGGCAAAGGAACTGGCAAAGGGTATCTTTCCTGCTGTTGCCAAGCCTGCTGCTGTACCAATTAAGTTTTGTTCTGCTATACCTACATTGAAAAACCTATTTGGGAAGGCTTTTTGAAAAACTGAAGTCTTGGTTGAGCCTGATAGGTCTGCATCTAACACTACTATGTTTTCATTTATTTCTCCTAGCTCTTTTAATGCCTCGCCATAGGCATCTCTAGTTGCCATCATCTTAGTCATTTAATCCACCTCCCAATTCCTCTAATGCCTTAGCTGCTTCTTCTTCTGATGGAGCCTTTCCATGCCAACCTACCTGATCTTCCATAAAGGATACGCCTTTACCCTTAATAGTATTAGCTATTATCATAGTAGGATTACCCTTGGTGTTTTTAGCTTCTTCTATAGCATTAAAAATTTCATCAAAAGAATGCCCATTGATTTTAATTACATGCCAACCAAAGGCTTTAAACTTTTCATCTATAGGTTCAATATTCATTATATCCTGTGTCTTACCATCTATTTGAAGTCCGTTATGGTCTAAAAATACTGTTAGGTTATCTAATTTATAATGAGCCGCTAACATGGCAGCCTCCCAAATCATACCCTCTTGGCTTTCCCCATCACCTATCATTGCATATACCCTATAATCCTTATTATCTAGTTTCCCTGCCAGTGCCATACCATTGGCTGCAGCTAAACCTTGACCTAAGGAGCCTGTAGTCATATCTACACCTGGAATCTCCTTCATATCAGGATGACCTTGGAGCATAGAGCTTATCTTCCTAAAATTATTTAATTCTTCCTTAGGGAAAAAGCCTCTTTCTGCTAATGTGGCATATAAAACTGGGGTCCCATGGCCCTTGGATAATACAAACCTGTCCCTATCTTCCCATTTTGGATTTTCTGGGTCTATTCTCATCTCCTTAAAATATAAGGCTGTAAAGATTTCTACTGCTGATAAGGAACCACCTGGATGGCCAGACTTTGATTTTTCCAGCATTTTAATGATGTTAACTCTTATGTCCTTAGCAATTCGTTCCAATTCCATTATATCCCTCCTACACTTATATCTCTTTAAAACCTTCTCCTAACACTTCATAGATCTCTGATACCATAACAAAGGCCTTAGGATCTAATTCCTTCACAATATTTTTCACCCTTGAAAACTCTGCCCTATTAACGACACATAGAAGAACTTCTTTATCCTCTTTTGTATACATACCTTTTCCCTTTAGGGAAGTAACTCCCCTTTCTAATTCTATCATAAGTCTCTCACTGACTTCATCAGGTTTATTAGTAATAATTATAAAGCTTTTTAAATAACCCATACCTTCTAAAATCGTGTCCACTACCTTCATAACCATAAACATGGCTATTATTGAATAAAGGGAAGTCTCTATTTTTTTATCTACAATACCAGCAAAGACTACTACAAGTAAATCGATTATGGTCATAAAGGTAACTGTACTTAAGGCTGGGAACTTATTATTTAATATGGATCCAGCCAAATCTGTACCACCTGTAGTACCTCCAAATTTAAATACTATACCTAAACCTATACCCATTAATAGTCCACCAAAAATAGCTGAAAGAAATATATCATGGGTCAATACTGTAGAAGGTAGGATCCTTAAAAATAGAGACAATAATACAGTAGAATATATTGTCTTTATGGCTGCAGATTTTCCTAGAGTTTTCATCCCTAGTATAAAGAGTGGTATATTAATTACCAAGTTGGTTATATAGATGGGAATACTTGTGAGCTTGTCGATTACTACTGCAAAGCCTGTAACCCCTCCTGGAGCAATGGTATTAGGTCCCAGGAAATATTCTAAACTCATGGCCATAATAAGTACTCCTATAGCTAAAAAGATATAGGAGAGTAATACCTTATACCATTTTATATCCTTAATCATATGCTCACTTCCTCATCTTACTGAATCCTTAGACAATATTACTTGTAACATAAATTTAGGTAAAACCATTTGCCTTTTTATTCTAGAAGGCTCTCTTAATAGCCTATGAAGCCATTCAAAACCTAGTTTTCTTATTATTTCTGGAGTAGGGCTTAAATTGCCAGATAATATATCCATTACTCCACCATTGCCAATGATGACCTTTCCTTTAATTTTATCCCTATTGCTATCTATCCAAATCTCCTGTTTTGGGAAACCAAGGCCTACGAAAATAATATCGGGATTAGAGGAGTTAATATCTTCAATTATTTTTCTTTCCACCTCATGACCTAAGTTTCCATTGTGGCTACCTTTAAAATACCCATGATGATAGCCCCCTATTCTAATATTTGGATAATCCTTTTTAATGTTTTCTGCTGCCTGCTTAGCCACTCCCTCTTTACCACCAAGTAGGTATAGGGCAAGTCCACCTTCATTGGCCAAATCCAAGAGTTTAAGGGACAGGTCATAACCTGTTACCCTTTCCTTTAAGGGCTTCTTCTTAATTTTAGAAGCATATATTAGGCCAATACCATCAGCAGTGATTAAATCTCCCTTATTTAATAGGTTTCTTAACTTTTCATCTTCCTTTGCTCCCATGACTATTTCAGGATTTGGAGTATAGATTACCTTTAAACTATCTCCCCTTAAATATGATTTAATCTCGCCTAATGCTTCCTGGAAGGTCATATTATGTATTTTTACACCAAATATTTCTATGTATTTCATCTAATCACCTTTATTACTATTCTTTGATTTCATATTCTCCCTTTACTAGCCAAAAGGTATCGGAAACTGCATATGCACCTCTACTATCAGTTCTTGGAATAATAAGGAGATGGTTTTCCAGTATTTCTTCATCCATCTTTAAGTCTCTACCAGCAGTTATATCTGTTACTCCATTTTCTATTCCATTTTTCACTATTGATATTGCAGTTGCCCTACCTGCCCTTAGGATTATTTCTGTCCCTCCATAACATATTAAGGATTTTCCTTTAGGTACTTCAACTACTACCCAAGCACCTTCAACTACTGAAGAAGGACTTCCACTGAACTTTTGGTCTATATAATTCTTTAACTGTTCTATTTTCATCTCTACATAGGATTTAGAAACTAAAGGGTCATACTCCGACCCTGGTTCTGTGAATGCTACAGCTCCACCAAAAACAATGATTCCTATGCTTAAGCCTAATATGATTTTCTTTCCTATTTTTTTCATTTTATACCCTCCAAAAATCAATCCAGTATATTTAAGCCTTCCTAATCCTTATTTAATAATTGGTTAACTATTTCTTCATTCTTCTCTAAAGCATCCCTAAAAGTTTTGACTTTCTGACCAAGTTTTAGCTTAAAACTCTCTTCATCGAATAGTTTGTCTTTTATTTCCTGGAATAATGATTCAGTCTCCAAATCATTAATGTGGCAGAATACAAATTCCTCGATAAATTCCATAAAGTTATTAATTTTGGGATCATAAGATATGGCTATGAGGGGTGTATTCATTACTGCCCCAAAGATTAAAGAATGTAATCTCACTCCAACTAGCAAGTTCAAGTTGCCTATTATGCTTAGCATTTCATTAACATTATACTTTTCCTTTAAAAATACAACCTTTTCACTAGTCTTCTCTTGAATATCCTTTGATATGTCTATATCTTCTCCTAGATGAAAGGGTATAAAAATAACATTGGCTTCCAATTCTTCAACTAATCTATTTGCCACTTCACTCATTACATCAATTGTGTTTTGGGTTTTATCTCTCCCCCTTATAGCAAAGCCAATAGTTGGCTTGCTAAAATCTGTAACCCCCACTTTAGATAATATCTCTTTTCCTAACTCCTTATCTTCTTGTTTTAAGCCAAGTACAGGGTCTGCTGTTACTATAATATTTTTATTATTTACACCAATTTCTTTTAATAAGTTTTCTGATTTGTAGTCCCTAAGTGAAATAAAATCAACCTTATCTAAAACCTTTTTTGTTAACCACCTGTTTATCTGCCTATTTATGGGACCCATGCCTTGGCTATAGATCATAACCTTCTTATTGAATACTATCCCAAAGAATATTACAGCCAAGTAATATATAATGCTACGAAAACTAGTTACATCTTGTAATAAACTACCACCGCCACTAATCAATAAATCACATTTTTTTATTTCATTTATTACTTTAAAGACATTCATTCTATTTACAGAGCGAACTTTATGCTTTTTGGCAGTAAAATTTGGGTCCTTTGACAAAACTGTAATCTCTATATTATCTATCTTACTTCTTAAATTAGCGATAATAGCAGTTAGAATAGATTCATCTCCCAAATTGTTGAACCCATAATACCCCGATATGACTATTTTATTCATTAAGTAATTCTCCCCTCATTTTCTTTGCTATTTTCATTACAAAAACTAAGAGTCCAGTATAAATTATACCTAATATTATTCCAAATAATACACTATAAAAAGTCCTAATTATTGATAAGTACAAGGGAGTTCTTAAATGGCAGAATGTATTAACTATGGATGTTTGTCCTATTGTAATTATGATTCCTAGTACAAACATGGCTATATTACTTTTGTATTTAATCATATATGCTGCAAGAATAACAGCAGGAAATGCTAATACAAATTCCTTTGTTCTAGGCCTTACCAGTAGTTTTAGTTCTAAGAAGTTCCTTGCAATCATCTCTAAATTGCTTGGTTGAACACTGGTTTCATGGCCAGTTCTAGCAATATATATATATCCTGCTACTAAAGCAATAACAGCTACTATGACGGTAATCACCTTAATGTCGAGATATAGAATATCCTTTATTTCTGAAATCCTAATTCCATTCTCTGTAGTATTTTTCCTTCTAAAACCGAAATACACTAGGAATATTAAAGCATATAAGGAAATAGGTATTAATTGTGCAACCTTTACTCCTCTAAATATGTCTATTTCTAATAGGTATTCAATACCGGAAAGTATGGAAGCTACATACAAAGCTCCTATGGAAGTTATCAATACCATTATAAGTAGGGTTTTGATACCTATAAAAAATATTTCCTTCCATTTCCAATCCTTGTTTTCTAAGTATTTAGATTTCATAACTTTACAAAAATATGCCATACTTAAAGTTGGGAAAACTATTGCTGCAGCTATGCTATACAATTTTTCAGATGTATTAGGTATTATATATGGAACTATAATACTTAATGGAGCTCCAAGTATAATCATTAACTTATTTAATTTCTCATTTATCTTGAAGATCATCCCTAGTAAGATCATTCCACCACCAAAAATCCCTAATCCAATGAGCATTTTATAAATCAGGTTTACCTGATTAGGTCTCATGGTACTGGCATCTCCTAAGTACATATTATGTTCAGCAATTCTTTGCTTAAAGCTATTAAAGGTTCTTTCATATTCCTGATAATCTGTTACATAATCGTCTCTATTTTCTTTAAAGGCTCTGAAAAATATTAATCTAATATTTCTCTCCGTAACAGCCCTATATAAGGTGTTTTCAATTTCTTCTGCACCTTCATAATTATAAAACTTGTATCTTTCCTGGATATATGGAACCATACTGAATAACCTAACTACATCATAATCTAAGGATTCAGTTAATCCAACAATATCCTCCTGTTTTAGTATCCCTCTTTGCACCTCGGTCTCTATCAAGACAACTTTCATCTTATTGTCCAGTATATAATCTCTTAAAATACTAGTATGGTCTGGATATCCTATGACTTCATTGCTTGAAAATATCATATATTTAGGAGTAATGTTATATTTTTCATATTCATTAAAATATGCTTGAATATATTTTTCACCAACCCAATTTGGGTTATTGTTACCGGGTCTCAATACTACCTCTAGGCCAGAGTCCTTTATAAGCTTTATTGTTTCTGTGTCATATCCAAGGCCTAATCTTATTGTCTTTGAGCCAGTTAACTCCCTTACATCAGTATAATATCTGTTCCTATCATCTACCAATGTTCTTCTAGAGTAAAGAGCATCCTCTTCCGTCCCATCAAATACGAACATAAATAGGTTATCTGTTTTAAATATCTTATACTTGTTCTCATCATACCTTTCATCCAATCTCTCTTTTAATAGCTGGAAAAGAGATTCTGAATCTGTTGCCACTATTGCATCATATTCATCCATGCCACTTTCCTCTATATAGTCTACTAGTGGCTGTGGGTATTTTTCCCTCCACCCAAGCTCCTTAATAATATTTCCTACCATTTTAACTTCAAGAGGTTTACCATCTACCATCAAAGATTCAATTGTTAATTCGTTTACGGTTACAGAGCTTACTCCTAATTCCTTAAATTTTCTTAACCACCAACTTAAACCTTCCTCAGTTTGTTCTGCAAACTTTATAAGGTCGTTATAATCAAAGGTTATGTCAATGGATTTGTTCTCACTTTCAATTCCCACCCTATTAAAAGTCAGTATTGAAGAAGCTATTATTCCAATTATAATAAATATAACTAATATGCTATTTTTCTTCATCTCTACATCCTCCCGAAGTATTTTACAATTACTATGAAATCCATGCCTAATCTATTTCTTTATTTTAGAATTTCATCTAACTTCCCATTCTTCAAAAGATTTTTCTTCAATATTATATCTGAAACCTTTAATGCTTCCTGTTTTGAACGAGCTTCAGATACGACTTTTTCATCTTCTACAGGCTCATTGTTATTATTATACAAGACCCTTTCTTGATTATTATAATAATAATCGTCAAAAATAACACTTCCATCCCATTTCACACAATATCCCGGTCCATCCAATAATAAGGACCTACCCATTGTATAAGGATGGTCTATACCCATTAAATCTAGGATGGTAGGTAGTATATCAATTTGTCCACCTACTTTTTCTATGGTCCTTCCTTCCAGTTCAGAACCGGTATAGATCCATACTGGAACCTTTTGAATTTTATTCCAGGCTATGTTTGAACCATCTAGGCCCAATAAGGCCTCTGTTAAGCCTCTTTGGTCTTGGTATAATCCACTATGGTCACCATAAATGACTATAAGGGTATCCTCTAGTTGCCCCCTCTCTTCTAGTTCCCTAAATAGGCTTTCTATGGCTGTATCTACGTATCTCATAGATTTTAGATAGTTGCCAACTTGGGTCCCCTCAAACTCACCTGTATATAGGTCTATGTCTCCAAAGGCATCATAAGGGTGATGGGAAGACAGGGTGATTAAAAAGCTAAAAAACTTTTCATTCTTTAGGCTTATATCTAATGCTTGTCTGAAAAATGATTCATCACTAATAGCCCAGCCTCTTTTTTCATCTAATTCGAAGTCATTCATACTAAAATACTTATCATATTCATAGTTTCTATATACTGCCTCCCTATTCCAGAATGATGACTCATAGCCATGGAAGGCATAAGATACGTAACCTAGGTTTTTCATTACCTTTCCTAGGGATAAAAATTCATTTGTAGGATACAAATAATTTACTGCCCCTGTTATTGTAGGATACATAGAATTATTTAGCATAAATTCTGCATCGGAAGTATTGCCACCTGCAACTTGATGATATATGTTGTTGAAGTAAAAGCTGTTTTCTTTCAATTTGTTTAGGAAGGGTGTAACCTCTTGACCTTCTATGGCAAAATCTACTACAAATTCCTGCATGGCTTCAACTTGGACTACTATTAGATTCTTGTCAGCGGCAATACCATAATAGTCAGTCTTTTCATTACCCTTTGATTCATAAAAGTTTTTTAATGTCGTTATTTCTTCATCAGTTAAAGGTTGGTTCCTAATTATCCTTTGTTTAACAAAGTCATATATATCAAAACCATGGAAATAAATGGTACCTAAGTCTACGGCTATATTTTTCCTTTGATAAACATGTCTTGACCTATCGATCCTTTCAGTAGTTTTATTAAATACTGAAACCCCTATAAGCAATGATAGGACAATAGCTGTGCTTCTTATTAATACTAATTTAGGATTTTTCTTAGTTTTTATATTCCTTGTCAAATAGATAAAGAGTACAATAATTGGAAAATCTATAAAAAATACTATATCCTTGATTTTTAACAAAGAAAAAATACTTTGAGCTATGTCATTTACAAAGCCAACCTGGTATAAGATTGGAATTGTTAGTGGAATACCATAGTATCTACCATAGAGGGTATCACTAAAGAGTAATATAGAAATCAAAATATTAAATGTTAACAAAACTCCTTTATACCTCTTTGGCACCCAGAGTGCCACAAACAAGACCATAATAGCAGTAGTCAAAAAAATATAGACTGAAACATAGTTCAGTAGGCTAAAAGGAGGTTCTTTTAGCTTAATGGTGTACTGTAAATATATGGTCTTAGTAAAAATACTGAAAATAGTCCCTAAAACAAATATGATATCTATTATAAAGGGCTTTTCTAATAGTCTCTCCAACTTTTCTGTATAAATATTTTTGTTTTTCAACATTTTGCACCTCAATTTTTGTTAATAATGTATTTTTGGTTTACCACATATATTAGTTAGTTTACTATGTGTCATATTATATAATATAAAATTGTTCATTACAAGAATATTAGCTACTTAACCTGTAGTATTTGAGAGAAAAAACCATTGGAAAATCAATCCAATGGCTTTGTTAGTCCCCATATCAAATTTAATGCATAAATAGTTGTGTATAGTGAAATGATTATACAGTTTAAAATAAAAATAGACACCTTTCGATGCCTATTTTTGAATATGTATTATTACAGATCTACTAATCCTAAGCTAATTTTTATACATTCATCTACATTTTTCATCATTTCGTCACTAAATTTTCCTATTCTTTCTCGAAGCCGCTTTTTATCTATGGTCCTTATTTGCTCCAGAAGGACTACCGAATCCTTAGGCAGTCCATATTCTGGGGCATTGATTTCTACATGCGTTGGTAATTTGGCCTTATTTATCTGAGAAGTAATAGCTGCAATAATTATGGTCGGACTATACTTATTGCCAATATCGTTTTGAATTACGATTACTGGCCTTACTCCCCCTTGTTCAGATCCAACTACCGGACTTAAATCCGCATAATAAATTTCCCCTCTTTTCACTATCATAACATCCCACGCCTTTTAAGACTTGCTTCATAACAAACTAGATCAACAATATCCTGCTCTAGTCCCATTTCAGCAAAGTCTAAATTTATTTGACTCATTTCCTCGTATCCTTCCTTTAGTTTCTCTATTATTTCTAATCTTTTTCTCTCACTTACAATAACCTTCATTGTCTCTATAACACAGTCTGCAGCACTATTACACTCCACAGGTGCCATTAGATTAACTTGATTAAGGAGGCTGTTAGACAAGCTAGCAAGCACCCTTCTAGTCTCAGCCACAATATGCACCCCCAAATGCCAATGAATTATTTAAAATTGCTTAGGATAATTATATATTTACTATGTTAATTATGTCAATAAATAGATGGATATAATTATATTCATCTTTCCAGTAAATAATCTACTATTTTAACAATTTTTTCATTTGATATATATACTCTTGGTACCCTTCTACCAACCATACAAACGATCTCATAATTTATGGTTCCCAGTTTTTCAGCTACTTCATCTACATGGGGATAGCCTTCTTTACCATATCCAAATAATATGACTTCATCGCCTATCTTTACATCTTCAATGTCTGTTACATCTATCATGCATTGGTCCATACAAATTTTTCCAACTATCTTCGCTCTCTTACCATTGATGTATACTTCTGCTTTCTCTGTCAATAATCTGGTGAAGCCATCTGCATATCCTATTGGAATTGTAGCAATTTTTGATTCCCTTTCAGTAACAAAGATTTGGCCGTAACTTATGCCTGTTCCCCTTGGTACAGTTTTTAAATGAGATATTCTAGCTTTTAAGGTCATGGCTGGTTTTAAGTCAACCCTATCTAATTTTACATCATCTGAAGGTTTTAGACCATAAATCATTATTCCAGCCCTTACCATATTTAGATTAAAGTCTGGCAAATCTATTATGGCTGCACTATTAGATGCATGTTTAATAGGTATATCTAATCCCCTTTCCTTTAATTTATCCACTACTGAAGTGAATTTCTTAAATTGGGTCATTGCATGACTTTTATCAACTTCATCTGCCTTTGCAAAATGGGTGAATATACCTTCAAGATATAGATTTGGAAGTTTTGATATCCTTAATATTTCTTCAATGGCCTCATCATTAGATAAGAAACCTATTCTTCCCATTCCACTATCGATTTTAATATGGACTGCAACCTCTTTATTTAGCTTAACTGCTTTTTCTGATAAGATTTTTGCATCATCATAGTTATAAATAGTTTGGCTTATATCATATTGGATTACCTTTTCAAATAACGTGGTAGGTGTATATCCTAAAACTAAAATAGGTACCTTGAAGCCTGCTCTTCTTAATTCAATGGCCTCCGTAAGTACAGCTACTGCTAACCTATCCGCACCGTTGTCTAAGAAAGTCTGGGCAATTTCTATAGAGCCATGGCCATATCCATTGGCCTTTACTACTGCAGTGACTAAAGCATCCTTGCGGGTAAGCCTTCTTACTTCTCTAATGTTATGGGCTAAATTATCTAGGTTGATCTCTGCCCATACTGGCCTAGTTTCATCTAAGGTATACATTTAGATTTCCCCCTTATAAGTTACTTTACTTCTTTATAAATTTAAAACTTTCGTAGATAATTTCTACTATAAGTTTATCACTATCATCGTAGATATTCAACTTATAAGGGACAAAACTCTTGTTTTTAATCCAAATTTTTGCAGTATCCCTATACCTATTTTGGTCTTCTAGATCTAGTTCAAATACTAGGTATTCCGAATTGTCTATTTCCTCGCTTCCTATTAGGCTTGCTCTGTAGATATCTTCAAAAAAGTCTCCTATTACTAATTGTTTGTTTAAGGATTTTACAGCCACTAAGGATATGGATTGTTCTATGGATGGGTGTTCTATAAAGATCTTATCATCAGTATTTAAAATTATTATACCCTTACTTTCTTTAGGTTCTAAGATTTCCAACCTATATTCTTCAGAACTACTATAGGTTTCTTCTATTAAATATGTTGATTCTACTTCACCTGAAATTATCCTTATATTTGCTCTACACTTATACCCCTTATACTCATCATAGGCTTTTTCTATCTTAGAAAATATTTTTTCATCCCTTGACCAGGAACAAGATGTTAGTGAAATGGAAATAATCAACATAAGCAATAGAATTCTTTTCAATAATAACCCCAACCTTTACTCTTGAATTGTTTTAATACTATAGGGAATATTATCTATGATATCAGTGGCAATTAATCCATATTCTCCCTTATCTTGACTTCCTAGATCTCCTGCCAAGCCATGACAGTATACCCCTAATCTTCCACTATCAAAAAGACTTAACCCTTGACCAGCGAAGCTAGCTATAATCCCCGTTAGGACATCACCACTTCCTGCAGTAGCCATACCTGGATTGCCTGTTTCATTCACATAAATACTGTTCTTATAATGTGCAACTATAGTATTAAACCCTTTTAGAACTACTATTATATTATATTTCCCAGAAATATAATTAGAATAATAAATTCTATTATCTTGAATCTCCTTAACATTTTTCTTAGCTAGCCTAGCTAGTTCTCCTGGATGGGGGGTTATTATTATGGGGTTTTGGTGGCCTGATAAAATATCAGGTTTTAAGGATAAGCAATTTATACCATCGGCATCTATGATTATAGGGCCTTTAAAGTTTTTAATTATTTCCTCAACTATTAAAATCTTATCTTCGTCAACACCCATACCAGGGCCTATGGCCACTACATCCATATTTTCCAAGACTTCCAAAATAGGATTTAGGGAATCCTTGGTAAAACATCCCCTTCCCTTATCTTCTACAGGCCTGATAATGGCTTCAGTAAGCTTAATGGACATTATGGTTTCTAAAGATTTAGGTACAATGGTATAGACTAGGCCTGCTCCAGCCCTTAAGGCTGCCATGGAAGCAAGGTAAGGAGCCCCGGTCATTCCTCTACTACCTCCTATTATGGCTACCCTCCCATAGGTTCCCTTGTGGCTATTAGGTACTCTTTTTGCTAATAGAGTTTTCATAGAAGCATCTATTTTGATATTTTTCAACTTAGACTTGTTAGGATTATAATATCCAATGGCATTGGCTATGGCATAATCCTCTTCATGGGTAATGGATATCTCTATATTAGAGATTTTTATTTCATCCATTCTACCCTTAACCTTTTCAGATATATTTGCATAGGGCTTATTGTTTTCATGGTCTATTTCAATATCCTTCCACCCAATAGTCCCTATGCCAGTACCTAGGACCTTGCTTATGGCCTCCTTGGCAGCAAACATGCCTGCCACTGTTTCTGCCCTATGGCCTTTACTTGATATATATCCTATTTCCCTTTCTGTAAAGATCTTATTGTAAAACCTGTCCTTATCTTTTAATAGGATTTTTCTTATCCTATCTATCCTCACAATATCAACACCTGTAGTTAAGTTATTAAATCCTCTCATAGTTACCTCAGTCTCTCTTCATCTATTTTTTCTATGGTATCAGACCCTAATAAACCATGGAAAAACCTATAGGTTTCATTTATCCATTCTTCATAATCATACTTGATCTTTATTAAGCCCTTGAGCCTTGTCCTCAATATGTCTATTTCTTCTATGGCCTCCCTTAGTACCTTTTCCCTATTATTTAATTCCTTGTATCCATATTCTATGGTTGCATTTAACAGCTGTAAATTTGCTTCCCGAATCTTCTTTGGCATGGTTTCCAATTGAAAAATCAGTTCATCTAACTCTTCATTAATCTTTTCTACCTTATTCTTATACTCATCCAACAATCTTATATTTTCAGTTTTGTTCTCATTATTTACTGAATCGGAGATACCTAAAATCATTTTCATGGCCTTTAACTTTTCTCTTTGCAGATCTTTAGTTTTGGCATCTAACTCTTTTTCCTTTTCCACAAGAGCCATAAGTTCTTCCTTGGCCCTTTGGATATTTCTATCCTTAGCCTTCCCAAATAGCTTAACCCAAGAAGGTTCATTGTATAATAATGGTATCCTATTTTTCTTCAATATCCTTTCATCTAAGTCAATAGTTCTTCTCAAAGTCTCCCCTCCTTACCTATAATTTTACTAATTCAGCTATGATTTTACAAAGGATATAGTCTATAATTTAGAATTTTCATTACTTTTAGGTAGTAATACCCAAAAAAAGAGTTGGACGATAATCCAACTCATATTATAGCTTTATTTTTCACAGTAAAAACCTTATTATATTTATCCTTAGTCTCTTTAAAGATTACATGGGAAACATTGACTACCGTAACCCCTTCTAGGTTCAGTAAAGTTTTTTCGATTTCCTGTGCCACCTTAGCATCTAGGCTGGCAAAGGCTTCATCTAAGAATATTATATCTGTTTTTGCCAAAAGCCCCCTTGCTATGGCAATCCTTGATCTTTCTCCACCTGAAATATTTTTACCGTTATCATAGATTATGGTGTCTAGCCCATTTGGTAAACCCTTTATAAAGTCTGTAAGTCCAGCCCTTTCTATGGCAAGATTTATTTCTTCTTCCCTATAGTCCTTATACAGGGTAATATTATTTCTTATGGTATCTTCAAATAGAAAAACCTGCTGCTCCACATTGGAAATTTTTTTGAAATAGGATTCTTTTTTAACATCCTTTAGATTTTTACCATCAATCAATATTTCTCCTTCAGTAGGGTTAAAATATTTTCTCAATAGTTTTAATAAAGTGGACTTACCTCCACCACTGGGGCCTACTACTAAATACTTTTCACCCTTCTTTATGCTTAAATCTATATCCTGTAGTACCTGATTGTCATCATAGCTAAAGGATACGTTTTTGAAATCAATAGAATGTTTAAAATCATCTAATTCTAAAGTTTCTTCATAATCATCATGATTTTTTAAACTATGGTCCATTTTTTCAAATAAGGATTTAACTGATACAATCTTAGGGAAAAGTTCCGTTAAATTCATTAAAGGAAAAAACATGCTCTCCATATTATTTACTATTAATATAACTGCTCCTGCCGTAATGGAGCCCTTAATGGCCATGTAAACTGCCACCATAAAGGTTAGTAAAATGGACATCATCATAATAAATTGTTGAGATGCAAATATATAGGTGGAAATCTTATCTATAATATAGCCCTTATGTTGAATACTTTCACTCTTATTATAGAAATCATCCTTAACCTTATCATTTAAATCATTTGCCTTAATAATTTGAAAGGCTCCAAGGACTTCTTTTATATAGGATGTGTAGCCTTCAAATAGGTCGGACCTTTGTTTTTCATGTTTTTGTAAGGGTTTGCCTGCCAGCATGGAAAATATGGCCGATACTATAGATATGCCTATTCCGATAAATAGGGCTGAAGGGCTAACTGATGCAATAACTATAAAGGATACTAAAAACCTAATAATACCTGCCCCGACTCCATATATACCAACAAGATAATTTTGCTCTATACTATTCATATCATTAGTTAAAGCAGCTAAATACTTTGCATTGTTTTCCCCTTGAAACTCGTTAATATTCTTTTTGAATAAGTTATCTATATAATAGATTTTAGACTTTACTAAAGACCTATTGATATATAAGCCCCTTGTTATGGCAACTAGTATATTTAATGGGAGTAGGATCCCAACTAGTATAAATCCTTCAATAGATTCTTTCTTAAAAAGTTCCATATTGCCATCTAAGGCATAGTCTATAATCCTCATTATTTTTATTGATATATATCCATCTATGCCCATGGCAATGGCAACCATCAGTAATGCCAATATTAGAAAAGGTATTCCTCTATTTATAGCTTTTTTCATATGGCCACCTCCATGAAGTATTCATTGCCATCATATTGATTTACCTGGCCATTCTTAATTTCTAAAACATAGTCATATTTTTCAGTTATTCCTTCATAATATCTGTGGGAAATAGCTATAACAGTACTGTTTAAGGAAAGTATTGTCTCCTCTATTTTTCTTCCCAATTCTTCATCTAGGCTAGAGGTAGCCTCATCTATAAATAAGAGCTTGGAGTTCTTTATTATTGCCCTGGCAATAGATATTCTCTGTCTTTCACCACCAGAAAGGTTTTTTCCATTTTCTAAAAGCATTTCATAGAGCCCATTTTCCTTTTTACTCAATAAGGAATCTAAGCCTGATTTCTTAGCGGCCTCTAGTACTTCTTCTTCTGTATAAGGCTTATATAGGGCTATATTGTTGAATATGGTATCCTCAAATAGGAAAACATCCTGATATATGAAGGAAACATTATCATTTAAGCTCTTCTCCTTAATCTCCCTATAATCTACTCCATCTACTTTAATCTCACCTGTATAGTCATCATAGATCATGGACAAGAGTTTGATTAGGGTAGATTTGCCTGCCCCACTGGGCCCTTTAATTAAATACTTCTTACCCTTTTCAATTTTGAAAGATACGTCTTTGAATACTTCCTTCTCTCCATATCTGAAAGAAAGATTTTTTACCTCTATTTCCTTTTCAAACTCAAATTCTTTATCCTTTGTTAGGCTATTAGAAGTGTCTTCCTCATATTTTGTAATCTTATCAAATATCTTCACTGAAGATTTTAATTGGTTTACCCTAGGTAAGACTGCAATTATACTCCACACACAGCTATTAGACAATTGAACCATGAAGGTTCCCTCTGTCAATGTTATGCCTCTCATAAATAAACTAGATAAGTATATCAAGGAGATAATCAAAAAAGAAAAACCTAATAATTCTAAAATCCTACTTTGCCCATCTGTATAAATGTTATAGTCTAACTTTTTCCTTTCAAGACCTGTTACAGACTTCAATGCCTTAGAAAGAAATTGGTCTTCTATCCTATTTAATTTTAGAATTTCTAGTCCATTGAAGGTATTAGACATATCTACTGCAAATTTTTCATTTTCATCAGATACCCTTTCCTGTAATGCTATGGTCCTTTTTTCAAATAGTTTGCTAGTTACATAGAGTATTATAGAAGCAGCAAAAGCAATCAGTGCAAATTTAAAATCTAAGAAAGCGATTAATATTAATGAAACTATATATATTCCAGCATTGTAAATGATATTGATTAAAGATAGAAAAAATTCCCTCTCAATTATATTAATATCGTTGATAAGATTAGATATATAGGTATCCTTAGATTTTTGACTAAAGCTTTTATAGGATGAATTTATGATCTTATCAAAGGCCATAAGCCTTACATCTAAAAGGGTATCCCTCATAAAGGAAATCCTCATAAATCTAGATATGATAAATAATATGACCCCTAGTATAATAAGGCCAATCGTAATTAAACAAATCTTGATGAAATAATCCATGCTCCCAACTTGAACACTACCAATTAACAAAGCTATGGCAAAATTAGTAAAAAAACGATCTACTACCGGCAGTAGGCAAGCTATGAGATATAATATGAACCTGGATTTTCTCTTCAATAAAAGCTCCTTCAAAACTACACCCCCTTGAACAAACTTCTTATATTTGTAAAATTTTCCTAGTTTCTTAAAAATATCATAGTCTAAACCTTTAAATATGTCAATAGATATTTTAATATATTTAAGGCTTTTCTTTATATATTTTAAGTTTATTATTAATTATTTTAAGGCAGCTTATGCTTTTATATGAAATTTGACTTATATTATTTGTTTTTTTACAAATACTAAATTTACTGGAGGTGTTTATATGAATTTTAAGGATAAAAAAGCTCTAAAAAAAGCTGGATTTGATAAAAACAAGGATGTATACCCTCCTAGGGGAAGTTCTATAAATATACCAAATGAAGTGTTAAGTAATTCAAATGAGGAAGCCTTAAATAAAATAATTGAGAATAAAAGTAAAACCATTGGTTCTGACCTATACAAACAAAAATAGAGGACTAAATCCTCTATTTAATAAACTCCTTATTTGGTTTTCATTTATTGTAAATTTTCATCATAATATTTTTCTACTTCCCGGTTTTACTATGGGTAGGTTTTCTTTGCATAGGGGACAATCCTCATTTTCATAGGTGTTTATCTCTAGCTTAGTCCCTGCGTACAAGGGATATTTAATATCCCCCTTGGATCTGTCGGCTATACATCCTATGCCTACCACTATGCCACCATGTTCTTCTACAACTTTGATGGCTTCATAGGCTGATTTTCCTGTAGTTACTACATCTTCAGCAATTAAAACCCTCTGGCCTTTTTCTATTTGAAAACCTCTTTTTAGTTTCATTTCTCCATCTTCTCTTTCAGTAAATATGGCAGGTTTACCTAGTTGTCTGCCCAGTTCATAGGCTACTATAACTCCGCCCATGGCAGGTCCTACAACTATATCTATATCTAAATCCTTAACCTTTTCCACAACTACCTCTAAGGCCTTTGCAGCCTTATCTGGATATTGTAACAGCTTTGCACACTGAACATATTTATCGCTATGCTTACCCGATGACAATAGGAAATGCCCCTCAAGTAAGGCATTGGATTCCTTTAATAAATCTAAGACCACATTTATCCCTCCAAGCTTATATGATTCCCCTTATTTCCTCTAAAGACTTAATCCCTTCTTGTCTCATATAGTCTTCAATTCCATTGATTATATCCATAGTAATATCTGGCTTTATAAAATTGCCGCTGCCTACCTGTACTGCTGTAGCTCCTGCCATTATAAACTCTATGGCATCTTTCCAACTTATGATGCCCCCTATTCCAATTATAGGTACATTTACTACCTTGCTAACTTCATAGACCATCCTAAGGGCTATGGGTTTAATACAGGGACCAGAAAGTCCAGCAGTTACGTTTTCAAATACAGGCTTTCTCTTATAAATATCTATGGCTAGGGCGTTGAAGGTATTAACTAAGGAAAGCCCATCNGCCCCAGCTTCAACACAAGAGTAGGCCATCTCCTGGATATTTTCTGCATTGGGAGATAATTTTACNATNAAGGGTTTTTTAGATACTTTTTTTGCTTCACTGACTACTAATTCTGCTGTACTACATTTAATGCCAAAGGCCATGCCNCCCTCTTTTACATTGGGACAGGAGATGTTCAATTCTATAAAATCAATAGATGTATTGTTTAACAGTTCAATGCCTTCTAAATACTCATCTATAGTGCTACCACCTAGATTTGCTAGTATGACCACATCCTTGTCTTCTAAAAANGGNAGGTCATCTTCTATAAACCCCTTAACTCCTGGNTTTTGCAAGCCTATACTATTCATAAGTCCCGATGCAGTTTCATAAATNCGAATACCCTTATTCCCCTCTCTTTTATTCAGGGTAAGNCCTTTTGTAGATATGGCTCCTAGCTTTTCTATGGGAAAGTATTCATCAAATTCTCTACCAAAACCAAAGGTTCCAGAGGCAGCTATAATTGGATTTTTCAGCTCAACTCCTAAAATATCTACCTTAGTCATTTAAAACTACCTCCTCCCCTTTAAATACTGGTCCTTCCTTGCATACCCTTTCCATTCCCCTGATAGTTTGGATGGTACAGCCAAGACATGCTCCTATTCCACAGGCCATGTGGTTTTCCATGGAAACATATACTGGAGTTATACCCTTACACATATTTATGACTAGCTCCAGCATAGGTATGGGTCCACAGGCGTAGACTAGGTCAAAATCCTTAGGATCAAATAAGTCTGTTACAAAACCCTTATGGCCAACAGAACCATTTTCCGTTGCTATATTAACAGCTTTCACATAGGGTCTTATTTGATCTAAAAAATAAGCATTATTCCTAAAGCCACTATAGATATGGACCTCTCCTGAAAGTTGTTTTGCTAAATATAACATAGGTGCAATCCCTATACCCCCAGTTATTAAAGCAATTTTTCCTTCCACTTTCACATCAAATCCATTACCTAAGGGGCCTAAGAGACTTAAGCTATGGCCTTTTTTTAACTTAGATATTATATGGGTTCCCCTTCCCCTTACTTCATATAGAAACTTAATCTTGCCACTGTCTATATCTGCTATACTAATGGGTCTTGGCAGGAAGGGATCAAGCTCTTCCCATCCCCTTAACATATAGAATTGTCCTGGTCTACCATGAAAGTCTCCTTCTAACACCAATTCATATATATTAGGACTAATTTCAGTATTTGTATGGATAATTCCTTTCCTATAAGTTTCCTTCAAAACCAATATCCTCCCTCATCTTAAGTACAGCTTCCCTAGTATAATCTTCAAACCTCTTAAATCCATCATCATGTTTCATATAAGCAGTAATAATTCCCCTTGAAGAATTAACAACTCCACCGTTACCCTCATTTAAGTAAAGTCTTACGTCTTTACCTGTAGCACCTTGTGCCCCATAACCTGGTATTAGAAAATACATATCCTTATACCTTTCTCTTATTTCTATGGCTTCATCTGTATGAGTACCACCTACTACAGCTCCTACTAGGCTATAGCCTGAACTGCCTACATATTTTTTGCCTAACTCCTCCAGCCTATCTCCTATATGATAATAAACCTGTTTCCCATCTACTTTTAAGTATTCAATGTCCTTAGCACCTGGGTTAGATGTCCTAAGTAGTACGAAAATCCCCTTATTCCCCTTATCAAGATATTTGAAATATGGAGTAATGCTGTCAAATCCCATATAAGGATTTAGGGTAATGAAATCAACTTCAAAATCTCCTTCAAAATGGGCCTTAGCATACATTTCAGCAGTTGAACTAATATCTCCCCTCTTAATATCCCCTATGGTTAAGGCTTTAAGCTTTCTTAGATAGTTTAAGGTCTTCATATAAGCAAACAAACCTCTTAGGCCATAGGCTTCATAAAAAGCGATTTGTAATTTATAAACAGCTGTTATATCATAGGTGCAGTCTATTATCCTTTTATTGAACTGAAATATGACCTCATCAAGATCCCTATATCTTTTCTTCATCTTGTCAGGAATATAATCTAAGCTAGTGTCTAAACCTATGCAGACATTGCCCTTTTTTTCTACTTCTTCATAGAGCCTATCTATTATCATAGTCTCACCTCCTATAGGTCCTCTTTTAAATACTTAACCTCCCCATTTTTTATGGTCATCTTCACTTCACCATAAAACTTCATACCCTTAAAGGGGGTATTCTTGCCTTTTGATAGGAATTTTTCACTATCTACTACAAGTTCCTTGTCTAAATCTATTAAGACAAGATCTCCATCATAGCCCTTTTCAATTCTGCCCTTATTGACCCCCATAATCCTGCCTGGATTTCCTGACATCAGCCTAGAAAGCTTCATTAAATCGATTCTTCCACCCTTTACTAAAGTGGTATAAGATACAGAAAAAGCTGTTTCCAGTCCAGATAAGCCTGGAGCCCCCTTTTTCTTATCTTCCTCTGTATGGGGTGCATGGTCTGTAGCTATGGCATCTACTGTTCCATCTATTATACCCTCTATAAGAGCAGCTGCATCTTCTTCTGTCCTAATGGGAGGATTCACCTTATAGTCATTATCCCACAGGCCTATATGATGGGGAGTTACTTCACAGGTAACATTTATACCTTGGGCCTTGGCCCTTCTGATCTCTTCAATGGCTTCCTTAGTGCTTACATGGCATAAATGTATCTTGGCTCCTGTTTCCTTTGATAGGTAGATATCCCTCATGGTAATGATGTTCTCAGATATCCTATAATCAATAGGTGTCAAATCCTCATCCTCTGCATGGACCATAATGGTTAAACCCTTGTCCAAGGCCTTTAACATGGCCTTATACATGACTATATTTGACTTTATTCCCTTCCCATCATCGGATATGAACTTGACCCTTTCATCTAATGGGTCTAGGTGGCTAAGGGTAAGACCATCGAAATCCTTAGTAATGGAAACTACCTGGTGCATATCTACTAAATCCAGCTCCTTAGCCCTATTAAGGACATATTCTACTATATCCATGGAGCTGCATACTGGCTTGGTATTAGCCATTAGATTCACTAAGGTATATCCACCTCTTAGGGCAGCTAAGCTCCCTGTATATAGGTCTTCCTTATAGGTATAGCCTGGCTCCCTAAAATGAACATGTAGATCAATAAAGGAGGGCATTAGGGTTAGGCCTTGTCCATCTATTGTATTACAAGGATAGTTAAGGTCTTTGCCAAAATCCTCTATTTTACCATCTCTTACATATATATCCCCTAGAAAATCTTTACTTTCATCTACTATCCTAGCTCCTTTAATTAAGATCTCCATTTTATCCCTCCCATGAATAAATCTGATCGCAGTATTCACATTTATATATCCCCTTATTTTCATCTAGTAAAACAAATTTATGGGTAATTCCTCTCTCTTCTGAAGTAATACATCTTGGATTTTTGCATTGGATTATTCCTTCTACCCTTTCTGGCAGGGATAGATTTATCTTTTCAATGATCTTTTCATCTTCGATAATATTTACTGTAATGTTTGGATCAATAAAACCTAGCATGGCCAAATCTAGGTCTATGACATTTTCTATTTTAATCATATCTTTCCTACCATATTTTCTACTTGTGGCATTCATTATTAAAGCTACAGTAAAATTTGCCTTATCTAGCTTCAAGTACTCAAATATCCTAATACCGTATCCTGGCTTAATATGGTCTATAACTATCCCCTTAGTTATACTATTTATATTTAACATCTACTTCACCCCCAATAGTTTGGCTATAAGNGCCATCCTAACAAACATACCGTATCTTACCTGCTTAAAGTACCAAGCCCTAGGGTCATTATCTAGCTCCATGCTTATTTCATTAACCCTTGGCAAGGGATGTAAAATCGTTAAATCCTTTTTAGCAGCCTTTAGTTTCTCCTTATCTAATATATAGCTATCCTTTAACCTTATATAATCTGCCTCATTGAAAAACCTTTCTTTTTGCACCCTAGTCATATATAGGATGTCCAGGCTTTCTATGACTTCTTCAAGTCTTTCTACTTCTATATAGTCTATTAGTTTCCTGTCCAATACTTCAGTCTTTATATATTTTGGAACCTGTAATTCTCTTGGGGATATAAGTATAAATTTTATATTTTCGTATCTAGACATGGCTTTTATTAGGGAGTGGACTGTACGACCAAATTTAAGATCACCACACAGGCCTACAGTAAGATTGGAAAAGCCACCCTTAGCTATCTTTATGGTTAATAGGTCAGTTAGAGTTTGGGTAGGATGCTGGTGTCCCCCATCTCCTGCGTTTATTAAAGGAACACTAGAAAACTGTGAAGCATATTTTGGTGCTCCTTCCTTTGGATGGCGCATAGCAATAATGTCTGTATAGGCAGCCACAGTTCTTATGGTGTCAGGCAAGTTTTCTCCTTTTGTAACTGAACTAGAATTAGGCTCAGAAAAACCAACTACTTTACCACCTAGTCTGAGCATAGCTGTCTCAAAACTAAGCCTGGTCCTAGTACTTGGTTCATAGAATAAGGTTCCTAGGATTTTACCATCACAAACATGAGTAAAGTCCTCTGGATTATTGATTATCTCTTCTGCCAAATTAAATATCTCCTCAAGTTCTTCTAAAGAAAAATCTTGGGGGTCGATTAAATGTCTTCCCTTTAACATTTTTTAACCTCCTTCGTGACTTCGCCCCTTTAAAGGATTACACTAAAAAAGCCTTCCGTAGGAAGGCATACTAATGGCAGGTATATAGCTGTAACCCTTCCTAACCTCTCTGGATTAGATTAAAGGTATATTTTTTTATAGGATACCATAGTTGGAATGAAAAGTCTATGTTTTTTTATAGACAAAGCCCTGACTAAATTCAATTAGTCAGGGCTTTTATAAAGATTTATCTCATTTGGTTAGTAGTATTAACTGCTGATTGCAATGAAGTTTTTATTTGGCTTACATCATTTTGATGAGCTTGGGGTGCAGGAGTGTAGTACCCTTTTTGTTCTGCCATTTGATACAATTGATATTGTAATTGTTCCGCTTCATTTCTTAGAGTCTGAAAAGTTGATCTCAATTGTTGATTTGAACATTCTTGTATAGCCATTGTATAAGCATTTATACTAGCCTTTGTACCAGCTAAAAGATCATTAACAATATCCCTTTCTTGCATTTCTTTACCTCCCTATTTTAATGAATTTATTAAATTCATAGCAGTAGTCTGAGCATCTGAGCTTTGTTGTTGAAGCATTTGTTTTAATTGTGGGTCTTGAACTTGATTTGCATACAAGGAAAACTTGCTACTCATAACCAAGTGATTTGAAGCAATTTCCTTAACACAGTTTAACTCTTGCTGAGTTACATTGGTTAGATTTAAAGTATTCTTTAGGGCCACTAAAATCTCTCCTTCCTTTTTATTAATTTTTGCTCCTATTTATTATTTGTTAAAAAGTCTTTTTTATTCGAGGAAAGATTTATAAATATATATAAACAAATTGGTAAAACTAAATATGGAGGTAATGGAAATGAAAAAAATTCCAAATTTTAATAGCTTTAATAAGTGGAATGACTACTTTGAATCTGAAGAGCTAGAAAATGTAGATCTATCTGAGTTAGAACAATTAAACCCAAGAAGGCCAGATGCATATATTAACTTTTCTAGCAATATTTTCCCTAATCCTCAATATTATTTTAGTGACCCAGATGAAATTCATGTATTAGATTGGTATGATTGATATGAAAAAGAGCCTATAGCACATTAACTATAAAGCTATAGGCCCTATCCTTTATTTTTGTATATTCTTCTATAATAAGATAGAAATCTGGCTTTCCAATCTATATTTTCAAATATATAATATATAAGCACACTGCTGAAATAGCCATAAATATTAAAAACGAATAGCTACCATGCATGGGAAATTAGATATTATAATAATGGGACTGCCCACCAAATTTGGGACAAAAACTCACTAGTACTTCTAATATTATANCATTATTTTTTATTATGTTGCTTTTCATTTAATGTCTTTTTTTTCCAATTTTTCGACAACTATGGCTATATATATGTATAAATCTTGACACATTTATTAGAGTAGACGATTTTCTCTAAAAATAAATATAATTTTTTTGATTTTCTATTGACAAAGAAAAATTTGCTGTTATAATGTTGTATTAAATTGATAAATTCTTAAATGCTTTGAAGAGAAGAGTAGGATTGTGAATACTCATACAGAGAGCTTCGGTTGGTGAGAAGAAGCAGAGGATAACAGTCTGAAGATGGTCTCGGAGCTTGAGTGTCGAATTTTTTTAGGCACTCACGTGTGCACACGTTACAGTGCTAGAGTATTGATGGATTTTATCCTGCGTACTCGATGAGGTACTGTACCGTGAGGGCAGTATGAACTAAGGGTGGTAACACGAAGCTTTCGTCCCTTTGCTTTTTGCAAAGAGATGAAGGCTTTTTTTTATGACCTAAAGTTGACCTAATGTAGCCAATAAAAATTATTGAATAACCACTAAAAGCTTAACCATAATAATTGTGAATTAGAAAAGGAGGTAAGAAGCTTGATTGAAATATCCAATGTAAGTAAAGTCTTCCATAATGGAAAAGATAAATTAGAAGCTGTTAAAGATATTTCTCTAAAGATCAATAAGGGCGAAATATTTGGAATTATCGGTTTAAGTGGTGCAGGTAAATCCACTTTGATTAGGTGTTTAAATAGGCTGGAAGAGCCCACAGAAGGTAAAATCCATATTGACGGTGTTGATTTGACAAGCCTTAACAAAGAAGAACTAAGACTTGCAAGGAAGAACATAGGCATGATATTTCAGCATTTTAATCTTTTAGAGCAAAAAACTGTTTATGAAAATATTGCCTTTCCATTAAAACTTGAAAAACAAAGTAAAAAACAAGTAGAAGCTAGGGTAAACCAACTCTTAGAATATGTAGATTTAAAAGACAAGAAAAATAGTTATCCCAGTCAATTAAGTGGAGGGCAAAAACAAAGAGTAGCCATTGCTAGGGCAATTGCTAACAATCCAAAGATTTTACTAAGTGATGAGGGGACTTCTGCTTTAGACCCCCAAACTACAAAATCCATATTGAAGTTACTAAAAAAAATAAGGGATGAATTTAATATTACAATCGTAATGATAACCCACCAAATGGAAGTAGTTAAGGAAATTTGTGACAGAGTAGCCATAATGGAAAAAGGCCAAATAGTTGAAATAAACACTGTGGAAAACCTCTTTAAAAATCCAAAGACTAAAATAGCCCATAGCTTTATTAATTCTCTACAGGGTAATGTTGAAGAAGAAATAATAAACCCTAAAAACTACAAAGGAAAAATCATTAGATTAAGCTTTATGGGAGATAGTGCTAAAAAACCTATTGTGGCTAAAGTAATAAGAAATTTCAATATTGATGTAAACATACTATCTGGCAATATTAATAGTCTACATTCAACTAGTATAGGTAACCTAATCCTCGAGTTAATAGGAGAAGATGATGAAATAAACAATGCCTTAATGTTTTTAGAAAATGAAAATGTCTATGTGGAGGTGATATAATGGCTGAAATGGTTATACCTTCTTTATTAGAAACCATATATATGGTAGCTGTATCTACTGTTTTTTCCATACTATTGGGTTTTCCTTTAGGTATACTTTTAGTAATCACTGAAGAAGGTAACATATGGGAAAAACCTTTATTTAACAAGGTTTTAGGTGGAATAATAAATGTATTAAGGTCTATTCCCTTTATTATACTAATGATAATAGTTTTTCCCATTTCAAAACTAATAGTTGGAAAAACCATAGGTACTACCGCAACTATTGTACCTCTTTCCATAGCTGCCGCTCCCTTTGTTGCCAGGGTTATGGAAAGTAGTCTTAAAGAAACTCCAAAAGGTGTAATTGAATCCAGCCTTGCCATGGGGGCTACAGTTCCTCAAATTGTACTAAAGGTTTTGATACCAGAATCACTTCCATCCATTGTTTCGGGAGTAACCCTTACNATTATAAATTTAATAGGATATTCAGCCATGGCTGGAGCCATAGGAGGAGGTGGTTTAGGCAACTTAGCTATTAGATTTGGACTTTATAGTCGTAAGACAGATATAATGGTTGTTTCTATTATTGTAATAATAATTTTAGTTCAGGGAATACAATTTTTGGGAAATAGGATTTCGAAATTAGTGAATAAAAAATAAATAAAAATCAAGGAGGAATTGAATTGAAAAAAATATTATCATTAACATTAGTTTTAGTATTAGCAATATCTTTATTAGCTGGATGTAAGCAAGAAAGTCCTAATGTAGAAAATAATACAGATACTACAAATACTACAAAAATAGAAAAGATTAAAATAGGTGTTTCACCAGAACCTCATGCAAAATTAGTTGAATTAGTAGTTGACGATTTGAAAAAAGAAGGTGTAGATGTTGAAGTAATAGTTTTCACCGATTATATAACACCAAACCTAGCCCTTGATAGCGGTGAATTAGACGCTAACTTTTTCCAACATGAGCCATATTTACTTAACCATGTAGCTGAAGAAGGTTTAGACTTGGTATCCCTTGGTAAGGTACACGTTGAACCAATGGCTCTATACTCAAATAAATATGACTCTGTAGATGAAATACCCGATGGTGCAACAATAAGTATTCCTAATGATACTGTAAATGGCGGTAGGGCTTTACTTCTTCTTGAGGCCAATGGCTTAATTAAGTTAAAGGAAGGTGTTGGAGTAAATGCTACTGAAGTTGATATAGTTGAAAACCCAAAAAACCTTAAATTCCAAGCCCTTGAAGCAGCAGTTTTACCTATAACTTTAGATGATGTAGATGGTGCTGTAATCAATGGAAACTATGCCATAGAAGCTGGCCTTAATCCAGTTAAAGATGGACTTTTAGTAGAGGGTGGAGAATCACCTTATGCAAACCTAGTAGCAGTTAAGGCAGGCCAAGAAAATCAAGAGAAGTTTAAAAAGCTATTAAAAGCTTTACAATCAGAAGAAGTTAGAAAATATATTGAAGAAACCTATGAAGGTGCTGTAGTACCAGCATTCTAAGAAAAACTCCTATGGGTGCCCATAGGAGTTTTTACTATTATTTCTTACTCTATCATGATCAAAATATTCCCTTTATTACCATAATAATTCCTAGTATCATTAAAGGAATCCCAATAATTGCACCAACAATAGTAAGGGTCAATAAGAGTCCAATTATTGTAATAATAAGTCCAAGTAATATAGCTATTAATTTTCCTGTAATTTTTATGACACCTTCAACAATTTTAAATGCTAATGTGAAAGGTAACAATAATAATTTCATTAGATCCCTCCAATTCCTTTTCCTAAACTTACTGACTTCAAAGAACTACTATTACTATTATTCTAATCTTATACCCATTTGTCTGATACTTTTTTCTCCATCTTTTTAAATCATATATATGTATATGTATTATATCTTAGTATATAATAAGATTCACTATATTAGAATAGCATAAAATATCTATCTTGTATAATCTGATTAGAAAATTTTAAGTTTGATAAAGGAGTTCTTCTATGTACTACATAGTATTAGATTTGGAGTTTAATCAAGACTTTTCTTCATTACAAAGGCTTGATTTGAAGGGGAATAGGTCTTTATTGGAGATAATTCAAATTGGGGCAGTAAAATTAGATAACAATTTAAATACCATAGACAGCTTTAATCGTTATATAAAACCTAGCATATATGCAAAAGTTAGTGAATTCATTACAGAATTAACTGGAATTACTACTGAACAGCTGATGAAAGAGAAGGAGTTTCCACAGGTTTACCATGAGTTCACCCAATTCATTGGAAATAAAGATTCAATTATGTGTATATGGGGCTTGTCTGATATAAAAGAGTTATTTAAAAATGCAAAGTACCATTGTTAAACCTAAACCTATTAAGGTTAGAAAAGTAGTGGATTATCATGGCTTATATAAACAGTTTGAAAAGATGTATAGTCGTACTTTAACCTATGAAGAGAAGGAAATGATTAGGCTTGCATACTTGATGGGTAAAACCAAGCAATTCATAAATGTAGAAACACCAAAAGAGCCAGACTAGCTCCTTTGGTGTTAAAACATTGCTTCAAAGCATTTATCCCTGTTTTCCCAAATCCATACAAGCATCTCCCTGTTTCGCATGGCCAAACTTTTATATGAATCATTATCTAGTAACCATGCTATAAAGATCATTTGGATAGAATATATTACATAAGGGATTGCTTCCTTTTCCAAGTGGGATAAGTTTACAATTCTATCATAACCCCTCATTATGCCCCTTAATATTTCAGGCCATTTTTCATAATCACCTTCTATTTCACCTGCTTCAGATAAGATACCAGTTGCACAGTAACAGGGGTCAAAGATCCTTACATTACGTTCGCTTATTTGAAATTCTAAAAAACCACTTACTTGTCCTTCATTAAAAATGATATTAGATGGGTTTGCATCCCTATGAATTATATGCCTAGGCAAGTTGTCATAAATTCTAGGGAAGTTATTGATATAATTTTCATAGAATTCATCAGGTAATGGACACCCCCATTGCTCCATGGTAACTTTTGTTTTTGGCAAGGCCCAATCTTGTACCGTTTCCAATAGGTTATTATCATTTACTTCAATATTCTTATCTTGCTTCTTTAATATCTTGTGTAAATTGCCAATTGCCTCACCATATTTTTCAGCAATTAACTCCCTATTATCAGAGTATCTCTCTTCTGGGCTTAAGAATTGTCCTTCAATAGGGTTTGTTAAAATATAATATCTATCATCTTGGATGACAAAATCTTGGCCAGTTTTTGTTTTTATAGGTGTAGGTGATTTCATTCCATCTTTCTCTAATGCTCTTGATATAGTAATATGGGTTTTTAATCCTGATATATTTTTACCAGTTTTAAATATATATTTGTCCCCTATTAACCATGCATTATTTGATTTTACTGCTCCACCTGCAGTATAAACATTATTAATTTCTAGATCT
>JGI24713J26584_10000074_pt1 | contig 60143 bp, 44 predicted proteins | sample BioPla4DNA1_FD_26584 | JGI IMG/M metagenome (IMG submission 26584) | reverse complement strand
AATATTAAATATAAGGGGGAAATGCAATTGTATAAGATTGTCAGAAAGGAAATCCTAGCTCCAAATATTTTCTCAATGGATATTTTAGCACCTAGAGTTGCTGCTTCTGCACAACCTGGACAATTCCTCATCGTAATTGCAGATGAAAAAGGTGAAAGGGTTCCTCTTACTATCTGTGATTATGATAAGGATGAGGGAACTGTACAAATTGTTGTACAAGCCATGGGCAGTTCTACTAGAAGATTGGCTGAATTTGAGGCAGGAGACTACCTTAAAGATTTTGTTGGACCCTTGGGCGTTCCATCAAAATTTGTAAACGAAGATATAGAAGAATTGAAAAAGAGAAGGATGTTATTTGTAGCTGGTGGAGTTGGTACTGCACCTGTTTATCCTCAAGTAAAATGGCTCCATGACAGAGGAGTTAAAGTAGATGTAATTATGGGAGCTAAAACTAAGGAATTGGTTATTCTGGAAGATAAATTGAGATCAGTTTCTGGTAATCTTTATGTATGTACAGATGATGGTTCCTACGGTTTCCATGGTATGGTAACCCATTACATAGAGGAACTAATTGAAAATCAAGGAAAAGAATATGATGAATGTATAGCTATAGGCCCTATGATAATGATGAAATTCGTTGCATTGACTACGAAAAAATATAATATACCAACAATAGTATCCCTAAATCCAATCATGGTAGATGGTACAGGCATGTGCGGTGCATGTAGGGTTACAGTAGGTGGAGAAACTAAATTTGCTTGCGTTCATGGGCCTGAGTTTGATGGCCATCTAGTTGACTTTGATGAGGCTCTCAAGAGACAGGCACAGTATAAAGAAGAAGAAATAAAGAAACTAGAAGCTTATGAATGCAAGGTAGAGGAGGCTAGATAATAATGGCAAAGGCAGTAGATAGATTTAAAAGAACCCCTATAGCAGTACAGGATCCGGAAGTTAGAATCCATAACTTTGATGAAGTTTGTCTAGGTTATACAGAAGAAGAAGCTATGGCTGAAGCAAAAAGATGCTTACAATGTAAAAATCCTTTATGTAGGCCTGGCTGTCCCGTATCTATAGATATTCCAAGATTTATTAAACATATTGCTGATGGAGAATTTGAAGAAGCAGCTCATGTCCTAGCAGAATATACTGCTCTTCCAGCAGTTTGCGGCAGGGTTTGTCCACAAGAAGATCAATGCGAAAAGACTTGTATCTTGGGAAGAAAAGGAGAACCTGTAGCCATAGGTAAATTAGAAAGATTTGCAGCTGACTGGGCAAGAGAACATGGCATTAAAGTAGGTAAGACAAAGCCAAGCAATGGCCACAAAGTTGCTATTATAGGTTCAGGACCTGCTGGAATTACATGTGCAGGTGAATTAGCTAAGGAAGGCTACGATGTAACCATATTTGAAGCCTTACACGAGCCAGGTGGAGTATTAGTATATGGTATACCAGAGTTTAGGCTTCCAAAGGAAACAGTTGTAAAGCCTGAAATTGAAAACTTAAAGAGATTGGGAGTTAAAATAGAGACTAATGTTATTGTTGGTAAAACTATAACTATAGATCAAATGTTTGAAGAAGGCTTTGAAGCTGTATTCATAGGTTCTGGCGCTGGGCTACCAAAATTCATGGGTATTCCAGGTGAAAACTTAAATGGAGTTTTCTCTGCCAACGAATTCTTAACTAGAAATAACCTGATGAAGGCCTTCAGAGAAGACTATGCAACACCTATTAAAGTAGGTAAAAGGGTGGCAGTAGTTGGTGGCGGTAATGTTGCTATGGACGCTGCTAGAACTGCTAAAAGACTAGGAGCGGAAGTTCATATAGTATACAGGAGAACTGAAAATGAACTACCTGCAAGGGTAGAAGAAGTTCATCATGCTAAGGAAGAAGGAATTATCTTCAATATGCTAACTAACCCAGTGGAAATCATAGGCAATGAAAACGGTTGGGTTAAGGCAATGAAATGCGTAAGAATGGAACTAGGTGAACCAGATGCTTCAGGTAGAAGAAGACCAATCGAGATTAAAGGTTCAGAATTTGAATTTGAAGTAGATACCGTTATCATGGCCTTAGGAACTTCACCAAATCCCCTAATTGCATCTACTACTGATGGACTAGAAACCAACAATCATCAATGTATAGTTGTAGATGAAAAGGGTAGAACTTCTAGAGAAGGAGTATTTGCTGGTGGAGATATTGTAACAGGTTCAGCTACTGTAATACTTGCCATGGGCGCTGGAAAACAAGCAGCTAAGGGTATCGATGAATATATAAAAAGCAAAAACAAATAGCCGTAAATAAATAAACTCTCCTACGGGGAGTTTATTTATTTATTTTATTATGTTATAATATTTAGAGTATCGAATTAATAAAGAAAGATAAGGTGATGTAAATGGAGTCCAGTCTTAACAAAAGGCATATAAGAGATGAAATAGTAAAAATAGCTGGGCCAGTTTTTCTTGAATTGTTAATGGGAACTTTGTTCGGTATGGTAGATATGATGATGTTAGGTAGGTCTGGAGATGATGCTACTACTGCTGCATCTATAGCTGCAGTTGGTGTCACAAATCAATTGATTTTCTTAGGCCTATCACTGGTGCAATCCCTCAATGTTGGAGGAACTACCATGGTGGCCAGATATATAGGGGCTAAAAGAGAAGACAGGATAGAATCCGTTGTAAAACATGTAATAATATTAACACAACTGCTACTAGTTTTACCTATTGTCTATATAGGTGTTGGCATGACGGGCTCTGCAATGAAATTTTTTGGAGCTCAGCAGGATACGATTCAAATAGGTAGCGGATACTTTAGGGTAGTTTCCTTAGGCTTTATATTTCAATCCTTCAATTTTGCAATATTTGCTGCCCTTAGAGGTGCTGGCGATACTAAAACACCTATGAAGATTAACATATTTGCCAATTTATTAAATGTCTTTGGAAATGCAGTATTAATATACGGTTTATTAGGTTTTCCAAGGCTAGGCGTCTTAGGTGCTGGAATATCAACCTCTTTATCCTATGTCGTTGCAAGTATTTTGTTAATCAGAGTAATCTTAAATGAGAAGAATATAGTGCATATAAAGATAAAAAACAAATTTAAATTCGATAAAGACATTATATATAATCTAGTAAAAATAGGCTTGCCTGCATCCTTGGAGCAAATAGCCATGAGGATAGGAATCTTAACCTTTACAAGGATAGTTGCCTCCTTAGGTACCGCAGCCTATGCAACCCATCAAATATGTATCAATATACTTAACCTTTCCTTTACTCCAGGTCAAGCCTTTGGTATATCAGCTTCAACCTTAGCGGGCAGGAGTTTAGGCGCCGAAGAACTTAATAAGGCAGAACAGTATATAAAATCTTGTGGTAAAATAGGTGCTGTAATAGCAGCCTTAATGGGACTTGTATTCTTTTTCTTTGGGAATTTCCTAGCAAGCCTATATACTTCAAATAAAGAGGTAGTCTTTGAGGCTGCAAGGGTATTAAAACTAGTAGCCTTCATTCAGCCTTTCCAATGCTCACAGCTAATCATAGCTGGAGGCCTAAGGGGGGCAGGGGATACGGTATGGACCTTAGTATCTACTTTTATTGGAATCCTAGTAATTAGATTGATCTTAGCCTATACTTTTGTAGTTAAAATGGGAATGGGATTATCAGGTGCATGGCTAGCAGTATTAATAGATCAATCTATTCGTTGGGTTCTAATATTGATCAGATTTAGAACAGGCAAGTGGAAGTATATTACTATAAGATAAACTGAAAGACACTACCATAATAAAAGGGATACTTACTTAGTATCCCTTTTAAATTTCCCTTATTAAATTTAAGGCATATTTTTTAGCTTTTTCCCCTATATTAGGTACCCTATTTATATCACCCTTATGATTTGCCACTGCCATTAGGGGAAAATAGGGTGGAAGCCTAAAGGTTTTATTCATATTTAAGCTAGATATTAGCTGCTTAGCTAGGGCATCTCCACCAGAATATCCTGACACTATAATTGCAAATATGGCTTTATCATAGAACTTAGTTTTTCTATAAAGGGCAGTCAGCCTATTTATTGTAGCTACTAGATTGGCAGTCAACATATCATTATAATTTGGACATATAAGCAAAAGGGAGTCTGCCTCTAAAACTGCAGGATACACTTCTTNTACAATGATTCCACCATAAAAGCACCTATTCTGCTTACCGAAATGTTTACACGTTTTATAATGGCAGCCCTGGCAGTCTAAAATATTTCCATTACCAATATTGATTTCATTTATTTCTATTCCACTTAAGTTCATTGCTACCATGTCCCATAGGGTTAAGGTGTTGGAAGTATCCCTATTGCTGGAATGTAGAACCAACAATTTCTTTTTTTCTTTGAAACTCTTAGGAAGAGTACCTAAAAACCTTTTCCCCAATTCTTCACATTGAAATAGGCATATATCCTCTAAGGCCATATTATAGACCCTTTCCATTGCTTTAAAGTTTTCTAAATCCTTAGTTGCTTCTACCAAGGGTCTACCGATAAAAGTACATCCAAGGCTATTGGCCCAAAAAGCAATAGACTGGGCATAGGTCTTAGTAAATAAGGGGAAATTACTATGGACTAATATGGCCCCTTCAGATCCATATAGTGAGTCTCTACCCCTTTGGTAGAGCTTTAGAAATATATTGTTTAAATTATTGGACGTGCCTATTTCATTCAATTCAACTGCAAATAATATTTTTTTATTTTGCATCCCAGGCAAATTATCAGGCTTGTCCACTACAATTATCCTCTCACTACCTATGACTTTTTCTATCATCTGATTTAACCTGGGACTAGGCTTTTCTGGTAAAACAAGTACTATTTCTTTCATACCATCACTGCCAATCTATCATAGGTTTTTTGGATTCTATTATATAATTTTTCAGGCAGCCTAAGCTGTTCCACTTCCATGCCTGTAGGCAGTAATCTGCACCTGGCACCCATATATACTTCCTTCATATAAGTTGAACCATAGAACCAATCTCCCTTTATAGTGGCTATAATGGATAAGGCACCTGATGAAAGGGAGGGGGCAATGTAGGGCTTATAACCAAAACTTCGTATTACCTTGTTTGCATTTATGGTTTTTTCAGTTAAATAATTGGATATTTCTTCATTATAATTATCTATACTGTCTGCAACTATGAGACCTTCTCCATGGGGGCCAAACAGCCTGCCTTCTTTTATAAAATGAAGTGTATCTGGAGACTTTTCAGCATAAAAGGAAGCTCTAGCATTCATGACTCCCAGTCCATAGCCTATTATCTGGTCAGAGCTTAAGCCCTGGAAGTCAAAGTTTCCACTACAATCCTTGTTGCTTTCTAAAAAAGCAACTTTACACAATAAATCAACAGGGTCAGATACTACTGCAAAAATCCCTTGGAATCTATTTTCCCTTGCAAGGCGGGCATATTCAGCTATGATTTCAGAGTTAGACTTAAACTGAACCATCCTTACATCTTCTACTTGGCTGCCAACAGGTGGTACTCCCTTGGAGGCACAGAATATAAACATGTCACAATTAAATATATGGCCCTTTTCAATGGGAACCACCTTAGGAAGTTTCAGCTTGCCAGAGGGGTCCTTTATTTGATTTAATTCATGTTCCCATCTTTTCAGCCTATTTATATTCCTATCATAGATACCTATTTCACTAATGCATTCTCCCCCTAGAAGCCTTAGGCCAATGCATAAGGTGCTGCCTACATCACCTAAGGCAATTAGGTTTACCTTCCATTTGTCCTTAGTTTTTCTGTTGAAAATACTTGTCCAATTAGGATACTTAGTATTTATACATCCTATCTCCCTTTTGTCTATTTTATCCAATATCCACTTGTCCACCCTTTCCCTATAATCCTTTTCATCTAAACGTAAAAGACCTAATCCTTCTTCTTCCATGAAGAGTAGGGAAGGATGAGAAATGGTGAAGTATTTTCTTGAATTTAAAGGGGAAAACCTATTTAAATAATAGATTATCCCTTTTTTATTTTTTATTTCTCCTTCTGGAACCCTTTGTAGTTCTTTATAATCCAGCAGAGAAAACAGATAATTATTCTCATATTTATAATAATTAAATTGAATATCCATTTTGCACTCCTTACCTGTTTATGATGTTTTCCAACCTCTTTAAGACTTCTATATCCCATTCAATATAGGTAGATGGCTTTGTATTTCTATCTATATAGAAATTCCTGTGGAGATCTGGATACCTAGGCAGTATAAGAATCTCTCTAAGGCTACCTATATTGAGATTTTTTTCATTGATGGTTTGATATACTTCTTCAATGGTTTTAAATATCTCCAAAGAATTCAAAAGGCAAACTTCCGACATATGATAGATGGCATGGTTTTCAGTATTCTTGATAAATCTTGGGGATACATAGGGCAAAATCATATTTATACTGGGTATGGTAGTGGATTCTATATTTTTTCTACTAACCATGTCTCCACCTATAAAGGGATACTGGCTGCTTTCATTGAACCAGAGCTTTAAATTAGGCACAAAATAAGCATAATCTAAGTCTAGGTTTTTAATAGCACCAATTTCCTTTCCCTTACCAGATAATATGCCCACTATAACTTTTTTAATGGGGACCCCTTCTTTTCTCAATATGGGCTCTATTACATTTATCCTATAGCCCTTGTGCAGTAGATCATCTACTAGAATAATTGCCCTATTGAATGATTTTAAAACCTTAGCTTGTTCCTCTAAGGAAAGGTAGTAGGGCGATGCCTCTATGGTAAAATCTACTATATTTGGCCTAAATACCTTTTCCGTATGCATGGTTTTAGTAACTGTATTGGGGATGATACATCCATTTAATATGGAGCCAAAGGGCACACACATATGGGGACCTAAATTTCTATTTATATCCTGTATAATACTTACTTCATTTGCTTCGCAGATCTTTTGTATTAACTTGCTATAGATCATATCCTTATTGTAAGTAATTAAAAGCTCACCAGGATATAGGTTGGACAAGGCTGATTTTAGTTTTTTTCTGGTGTCATTTATAACTTTTAAAATTTTAGGTTCATTGTTGTAGGGAGGCTTCAACATATTTTCTATATCCAGGTTTAAAGTCATAGGATTGTTCATATCTACTATAAATAATGGATTTTCCCTATATATATAATCAGTCTTTAGAAAACCCTGAAGGCTCAGCTGTTCTTCTACACTGAAATTCCTTTCTACTAAAAGTTTGTTGTTGTACAATGAATAGTTATAATCCCTATTTATGGCCAGGGCCAGGGTTTCATTTAAAACTATTTCTATTAAGTTTTCATCATTATCTAATGCTACAATACCAGAGATTAAAAGGGTCCTCCCCTTAACATTTCTCCTGATGAAATCTGTAATACTGGTGTCTTTAAATTCTTCATACAGCATATTATGTCTGACCCAATAAAAGGTGGAGAAGCCAAGTAGTTGGTTGGTTTCTGCATTTCTAACAAATAGTATTCTGTAGCTGAGTTTCTTGCTAAGGGCTTCTAAATGTCTGTAATCGATTAAGGAACCAAAGGTATTTTTAATTTCATTAATAGTTTTCATATCTATATTTCTAATTACGTCTATTTCTATTGTCTTAGATTGAAATAGGGTCTTATATTGGGGAGCCCTTAAGTATAAGTTGTTATCATAGATATAGGCCATGGCCAAGGGGTCCATTAGTTTTGATATATCCCTATTTAAGTCTATATTTTCCCTTATCTGTGTAGAGCTAATGTCTTCATATCTAGGTGGTAGGGCCAGCCTAATAGTTTCAGCTCTAATTCTACTTATGCTTAATTCCAATTTCTTCTCATCGTCCTCCTGGGAGATGCTGGTTTTCCTATCAAAGATAATATGAGGAAAGTCTAGAATAATGTTATCCCTCTTATAGGCAGATGCATTTATCAGGACATCTGAGCCTACCACCATATATACTTCCTGGTCGGGAAACAAGTTTTTTAGCCTTTCTAAATCTCTTGGATTGGCAATATTAATGGGTATGTTTTTTGGAAATAAGTTTATATTCTTTTCGTTGGCAATGCTCATATTTATAATATTTCTTCTAAAGGAATGGGGTTCAGTCCTCTTTGACCAAGAAAACTCATCTACTGCTAAATAGACTTCAAATCCCATATCCCTTATTTCTATGGCTATTTCCTTGTGGCTTAAGGAGAAGGGGTCGAAGCTTCCCGGAAAGAAGGCGATTTTTTCTTCCTTTCCAGTATCTATAGGCCCCCTATAAAATTCATAGTCTGATATAAACTTATATATATAATTTAAGGATGAGACATCGTTGTAAAATAGAAAATCGTCTTCTTCATCAAAATTTATTAAAGTTAGGATTTTCTTGCCTATTATGTTGAAATTATAATATTTATCTTCTAAGGACAACTTATTTGATTTAAACAGGATTGAGCCAATTACCCTCAAGGCCTCACTTCTTATATCTGTATCATAGGAGGCCATTCCTATGGCCAAGAGGCCAAGGAGCCTATTTATTCTGTTATTATTTGTCTCTTCATCTTCATTAAATCTTTTTCTGTAGGCTGGATAGTTTTCTATGGCAATGGCTATGGTATTTAACAGTAAAATTACCACCCTTGTACTGGATACTTTGATTTTTTCTTCAAAATCATCAATTACTTCATCTAGCTCCTTAGGTGTTAAATACAGGAGTAGCTGTCCTAAATAGTTGGGAATAAACTTGGTAAACTGGTAGCTCTCCATTTCCAAAGCCCTTAAAAGCTCCACTGCCACATCATTTCTTTCCTCAGGGGATAGCAGGTGGAATATATTTAATAAGGTTATGCCGGCATAATTCCTTACTCTCTCCACTGCGCTTACCTTTAATAGGTTACATAGGTGCATGGCTGTGTGAAGTCCATTGTCACTAGGATTTAGAATTACTTGGTCATATAAAAGATCAATATTTATTTTCTTCTTAACCCATTCCGTTGCAGTTTTTAAATTTTGTAAAAATATTTCAGAAGTTTCTCCTTCTTCATAGTTCTGACTTAAAATTTCCATATAATGGGGAGATAAGTTGATCTTTCTTCCAATAATATATTTCAAATAGTTTTCCGAAGGAATATCTGATTTGTCTAAATGGGTAATTAGCCAGTTTCTTATGGATGCAATAAACCATACATGTTGGGTCTTTACAAGCATTTGGGAAATACTGTCTAAGGTGGTAAGCCTAAGCTCCACATTGTCCGAGTCTAGTTGTTTTATGGTGTACGTAAATAGGGTTAAGAGCCTATCTTCGTCTAAACTTTTTACAGGCACATAATCTATGGTCTGGGACAAATAAAACTGTGCTATGGGTGAAAGTTCAGTGGATATTTTATAATATTTGCTAATTACATCGAAAAACTTCTCATAATGGGTTTCATGGCAATTTTTAAATAAGGAATCAATCATATTTTTTAAATTATACAGCCATTCTCTTTGTGTATCTGCAATTTTATGGTCTGGGAAGAGAAGGATATTTAAAAATTCATCTAATAAGTCCTCTGAATCACCTTTATCCTTGTAGAATACTGGATTTTTAGGTAGTTCCTTCCTATATTCTTCGTCAAATAGGGCAATTAATTTACCTATTAACTCAGCAGATTCTTTTCTAATATCTTCCCCCTTGTGGAGGAGTAAATCCTTTAAATAGTGTAGTGTCTTAATCTTTTGATTTTGGGTCAAGTAAATAGAATATTCATCGAAGATTTTAAGAAAAAACCTTAACCTTCGCCAATTAGTTTCTCCCCTGGCCATTTCCAAAATAGAATTAAAGGATACGTTATCCGTTAGCCTGGCCATTAACTTAATATTACTTTCAATGGATAGGTGCTTTAAAGTTTCTATGACTTCCTTTTTATTCATTAGCTCATAGGGCTTTTTAGATGTTTTGACTAGTCTACCAGATAGGCTAGTGTCAACACCTAGGGAAATTATATAATCTTCAAAATCCTTTAACCTCTTATAGACCTTTTTATATCTATTTTCCTTAGCAGCATCTACATTATCTAATTTATTGAGTATTACCTCGAAGGATTCTTCTAGGGTATAAATATGCATAGAATATTTGCCATTTTCTACTTTATTTTTAACCCTAAAATCAGCATATATTAGAATAAGGGATTCAATTGGCAAGGTCTCCAGCTCCAAATCCCAGGTGGAATGGTTAGTAGCTATATGGCCTATTTCATCCATGGAAAACCTATTGAACCATTCCTCAGTATAGTAATAATGGAGATATGGTACCCTGTCCATTTCTTCCTCTAGGACCCCATATTTGCCTATATCATGTCCTAGGCTTGCTCCTACTACTATGCCTAAATCTACAGGTAGCTTTAATTCATAGAGCTGCCTTCCTATATGCATGGCCAGATGGTTTACCCCTATTACATGATGAAGGGTATTGTGGCCTGTAATGGCCATATCTAGATGCATCAGTTCATTTATATAGCAGTTGTAAAAGACATCCTTGAAGGTGAAATATTCACTGGTAATGTTTTCATCTAGTTCTTCTTTGGAGTCTAAAAAGGACATGGGGTATTTTTGAACAAACTCATCTAATTGATAAATACCAAGGGAAAGGATTTTTTGTAAGGTCCTTACATAAAATTCATACAAGGGAGCTAACTTGGGATCAAAACCATTTACTCCCTTATGGGGGAAGGACTTGTTATTAAGCCAGTTAAATATGGAGACTAAGCATTCCCTTTCAGAAATATCACTATACCTATTAAATACTTGTCCAAATAGACTTAACAAAGAAAAGGCAGAAAAGCTTCTGTCTTTTACATGGAGGTCTAATTGGCTAAGAAACTTTTCACTATAAATAGACTTTGAAAGAGTTTCTTTATATTCAATTAAGTAATCTTTTTCCAATTCACATTCAAAAAAGTCCATTATTGAATTAATCAATTCAATAGCCTCCTTCGAATTTCTTCTCCAGTTGGAGTAGTGGCCAAGCCTCCTAGGGCCGTTTCTCTAAGGGCTTCTGGCATCATCTTTCCTACCCTTTTCATTGAATCAACTACTTCGTCAAAGGGAACCAAGGATTTAACACCAGCCAAGGCTAAATCTGCACATATAAGCGCATTGACTACTCCTGAGGCATTTCTAAGGGCACATGGATATTCAACTAAGCCTCCAATTGGATCACATACAAGGCCTAAAATATTTACTAGGGCAAAGGAAGCAGCATGGAAGGATGCTTCAGGGCTGCCACCTGCCATTTCCACTATGGCCCCTGCTGCCATTGCAGCTGCAGTTCCACATTCTGCTTGGCAACCTCCTTCAGCCCCAGAAACAGTAGCATTTTTAGCCACTATTTCCCCTATTCCTGCTGCTATGAAAAGGCCCATTATTACCTGTTCATCTGTTAAGTTTAATTTTTCCTTTGCAGATAACAAGGCACTGGGGATTATACCGGAAGCTCCAGCTGTAGGTGCAGCTACGATTTTTCCCATGGAAGCGTTTACTTCTGAAGTAGAAAGTGCTTTTGCCATGGCCGATATTATTAAATCTCCTGATAATGTTTCATTAGATTTTCTGTACTCTTCTAGTTTTTTTGCATCGCCACCAGTTAAGCCACTGACTGATTTTATTTCCTTATCTAAGGCTGCCTTGGAAGACTCTTTCATTATCTGTAATATATTCTTCATCCTATCCATTAAATCCTCTTGGGAGGTCTTATTTGCCCTGATTTCCTTTTCCATTACTATTTCAGATATCCTTTTGTTCTTCTCATTGCAGAGCCTTAATAATTCTTCTGCCTTATTAAACACGTTATCACCTCACAATGGGGTTTATTCCCTTAATGTAAATTATATCTTCTAATCCCTTTATTTCTTCTACAACCTTGTTTTCTATGGCTGAGTCAGTTTCTACTACCATAGTAGCAATATTATCCTCTCTAGAAACCTTCATTGTAGCAATATTTATATCGTTATTTGCTAAGGTGGCGGTAATTTTAGATATTATTCCTTTTTGATCATAGTATTTTATAAGCAGGGTTGGATAATCCCCTGTGAATTCCACATTATTTCCATTAATATTTGTTATTAAAACATTGCCTCCACCAATAGAGGAGCCAATAATATAGGCATCCTTTTTATCCAATGATTTGAAGACTATTTTCACAGTATTTGGATGATGATAGCCTAAGTCTGTTTCTATAAACTCATAGCCTATTCCTTGGGCTTTGGCTAATTCAAGGGAATTTCTTAAATTTTCATCAGAAGGCCCCATACCTAAAATACCGGCTACTAAGGCCTTATCTGTTCCATGGCCTTTGTAGGTTTTAGCAAAAGACCCGTGTAGGTAAAAGATTACCCTATTGAAATCTGTACCTAAAATGTCCCTAGCGATTTTACCTATCCTAGCTGCTCCAGCAGTGTGTGAACTGGAAGGTCCAATCATAACTGGGCCAATTATATCAAATACTCCAAAATCTGCCATTGATATCACCTCAATTATTTGTTAAAAAATTATATCATCTTTATACCCATATTCCAATGGAAAACATTTAATTTATCCCCCCAATGTAATGTCTTGCTTACTATACCATTCTAAGGCGTCATATAGATGTTGAGGTTTGAAATCTGGCCAGTAATCATCAATGACATAGAAATCAGAGTATACAGATTGTAAAGGCAAAAAGCCACTGAGTCTCCTTCTGCCTCCCCATCTAATTATCATGTCAACCCTTGAAATATCACGGGACTTTATACAGTTTAAGGGGTCAGTTTTATCTCCTTTTAAGAAATAATCTCTTAAATCCCATTGCCAGCCATAATTTACGAGAAAATTAACCTTTGTACCGCCTTTTCCAAATCTTTGCCTTTTTAGGGTAAAGGGCAATAGCTCCTTTGGAAACATTTCTGATTCAGTATTTCCCAGGACTAACAAATCTGCATTTTCCTTAGATAGGAGCTTGACTGCATCTACGCAGGCCTTGGTAAAGGCCAGTCTTTGGTACTTAGGCCTCTTGGTATTATCAACTGTAAACCCATAATAGGTAATCTCCTTTATCCCTATTTTCTCACATAGTTTAAAGAGCTCTAGTCCTGGATTTAATCCCTTCTCATACCCCTTTTCCTTAGTCATACCATGTTCCACTGCCCATCGCCTATTGCCATCGGGAATTATACCTATATGATTTGGAATTCTCATGCTCTACCTCCTAAATATTGCTAATTCTAGTATTCCAAAAGGGGAAAAAAGAATTCTATATTTTAAATAAAGTTATCAATCAATTATCAATTTTTAATACTAATTAGTGTAAGGTTATCCATTACGTTTCATTTATGGTTTATCTATTCTACCACGATTTTAATCAGGTTTATTTAAATATTATCATATTATATAATGTAAATATGTAATTAATTGTGGAAAGGGGAAAGGGGATAGAATGGAAGAAAAAAATGATAAAAGCTGCTATTTATATTGTTATTGGGATTATAACTTATTCTTGGTTTAATGTAGGCGGGACAGAGATAAAGGGAGCTTTGGAAATTTGGCCAGATTGTTCTGTGACAATAAAAGCAGGGCATGAAAATCAGAAAGAGTATGAACTTAATGAGGAGCAAATTATTATGCTTAAAAATCTTATTTTAAAATCATCTTTTAGGAGAGTTTTTTCAAAAATGGTATTCTATCCTTCTGGAACTGAACAATATGATATTTTGATTGATTGGAACAATAAGCAGGATTTTTAATTATTCATTCTTCAGGGAATGAATATATTTCAATACCAGATCAGTTTGATGGAAATTTTTTTTAGATAAAAAACCCTCAATGGGAAGCTACCCTAAAGGAAATCCTTTCTTTTTCTGAATCAAGATAATAGGTATGATACCTTAATACTATTTAATATATAATTATGAACTTTTAGACAAATACCCTTTCTTTTGTTAAAATATACTATTAGAGGCTAATAAAAATTATATTTGTGTGGAGATTTGGTATGATGAAAAGAATGTTTTTTTTAATCCTATCTGTAGGCATGATTATCTTATCAAGCTGTGTAAAACAAAACTATAAAAGGATAATAGCTGAAGAAGATGTAGAGTGGGGAAGAGAAGTTATTGTAGATACTTCTGTTCCACAAGAAATTTATTTAGAATTGGATAGTAATGATATATTTTACCCCTCTTTTTTTCACAAAGGTTATATCTATGGGCACCTTAGAAGGCTCCATGGCAATGACCATATGGAAAGGAAATACTTATATAGGATAGATGTATATAACAAAATATCAGAGACAATAAAGGAGAACTTTAACGATTTACCTGGTTTAAAACCCATTGGCTTAATTGACGATCAGATTTTTACTGTAGACTATAGCAGGGGAAATAGGCTATATACATTACCATTGCTTTCAACCCTACTTACCAGCAACAGAAATTATAGGGCGGAAAATAACTATGAAATGTCCTATGTTACTGGCAATGATAATTATATTGTTATTTATGAGTTCCGACCAAATAAAAAGTTGAATAACATTTATATATTTGATATAGAATTAGGTAAGTTATATGTAAAATTAACAGATAAAAACCACGGGGAAATCGTTTATTTAAAGGATTTGAATTCCTTAGTTTGGATAGACCAAGAGGATTTTAAATTATACAAAATAGATCTTATTAATGGCTATTATACCTTAAGTGAATATATGGATTTAGAACTAGATGAGGGTATAGACAGGCTAAGGGCATATATAAACAATGGTTATGAGCTCATCCTTTTATTTGATTCAAGAATTGGGAATAAGGAATGGGATTTAATGGAGACCGTTGAAATTAGAAGCTATAGATTTAGAACTAAGCAAAGTTTAACCTTATTCAAAAAAGTCACTGATAATAACCTGTATTTTGAATATTTAGGAGACAATATCTTTGTTTCAGAGGGCTTTGAAGTCTTAGCACATCATATTGAAATAACAGAAAGACAAGCCTATTATTATAATTATAAGAAATTAAATCTGATTTATTCAGAAATATTTAAAGAGAAATCACAGCAGCTTTATCCAGAGATAAAGGTTATAGCAAGTAGAACTAGCAATGAAATGTTTTCCACTAGGGAGATAAAGGAAATAATTGACGGTGTTCCCATTACAAAAAGAGTAATATATCAAAGAATAAAATTAGATATAGGTAAGGAGAGATTATTACAATAAAGGATAGTGATACAATGTCAAAAAAGATCTTGGTTGTAGAAGATGAATATTCAATAAATGACATATTGACCATAACCTTAAAAAATGAAGGATATATAGTTGAAAGTGTATTTGATGGCAAAAGTGCTCTGGAAAAAATAGATACTTTTAAACCTGATTTGGTCTTATTAGATTTGATGCTTCCCGATATGGATGGTTTTGAATTATGCAAGGAAATATCTAAGGACCATTTGGTGATTATGATCACTGCTAGGGACAATATTTTTGATAAGATTGTAGGCTTAGAACTAGGTGCAGATGATTATATTGTGAAGCCCTTTGAAATCAGGGAAGTTGTAGTCAGGATCAAGGCCTTGTTTAGAAGTATAGAAAAGGAGAGAACCAATTATACTGAGGAGCTCATTGAATTAGCTGAGGGAATAGAAGTAGATGTGCAAGGAAAAAGGGTATTTAAAAATGGCGAAGAAATTCAATTAAAAAGGCAAGAGGCTGCCCTGTTTTTCTTCCTATTAAATAATAGGAATCGGGTATTTACCAGAGCTGAATTATTAGATAAAGTTTGGGGATATGACTATTATGGAGATTCAAGGACGGTAGATGTTCATATAAGAAGAATTAGGGCTAAGCTAGATTGTCCTAGCCTTATAGAAACAGTATTTGGAATAGGTTATGTAATGAGGTAGGAAAATGCTTAATACAATTAGAGGAAAGATAACCACTGGTATAATATTAATTAGCTTTACAATCTTAATAATAATCAATATATTTATTTGGAAGATCTTTGAAAGCAATCTGCAAAATTTTATACTTAATGATATGGAAAAGATTAGGTCAATAGTCCATTATGAGCTTGAAAGACAAACCTTTGATGCTGGCCTAGTATTAACGGTATATAATAGAAACAATTTATGGTCTATTATGAACACTGCAAATCTACAGTATGATGCTTTCTTATCCATAAAATATGCCATGGATGATTACATGCAATATGCAGGAGAAATCATCGATAAGGACAGTATGGATAAAATAATTGAGGACAGTGGCAGTGAATTTTCCTTGCTATATATACATAATGATGGTAATAAATACTATGCCACATATTCATATCCTGTATACTTAAAAGATAAATATGTAGGCACCTTTGTCTTTCAAAAGGATTATTTTGACCAATATAGCAATTACGGGACTTTGATGACCAGGATAGTAGCTATCCAGTCTGTCCTATTTATAGTAATGATACTTACAAACTACATTTGGCTAAAGAAATCAACTAACTCCCTAAATACATTATTGGAGGGGATAAGTTCCATAGGGGAAGGGGAGTTTTCAAATAAACTGGAGGCAAAAAGCAATGACGAGGTGGCCATAATCATTAAGCATTTCAATAAGATGCAGGAAAAGATTGCATCCCAAATGGAGCACTTGCAGCAGGAAAAGGCCAAAATTGAAAAACTGGAGAAATCTACTAGGAACTTTTTTAATTATGCTACCCATGAGATGAAAACTCCAATTACCTCAATAGCAGGATATGCCCAGCTCCTAAGTCAAGGAAAGATAGACGAAGAGACAAAGAATAGGGCATATGAAAGGATAATAACTGAAGCCAATAGAATGAATAAAATGGTCCAAAATATGTTGATTATAGCCAGGGGCAAAGAAATAGAAGAAGGACACCATGAATATATTAACTTAACTGAGCTACTGAAACAGTTGACTAAGGAATATGAAATGATACTTAACAGAGAAAAAATAGAAGTGGATCTTGTAAATGACAATATTATTATCTATGCCTGTGAAGAGGAAATTCGAGCCATTATCTTAAATCTATTTGACAATGCTATAAAATATAGTGCAGATGGTAAGATAAAAATTAGTTTAAATATAGATAAAGATGCTTTTATTATAGTTGAAAACAAGACATTGCCACTACCAGAAGAAATACAAGACAGTTTATTCCAGCCCTTTGTTAAATATAACTACGGTGACCAAAAGCAGGCTAGTTCTGGCTTAGGCCTCTATATATGTAAGGAGCTGGTAAAGAAGAATAGGGGGGAAATATCTTATAATATAAATGGGGATAAAATTAGTTTTACAGTGGAATTGCCCATAGTAATAGATAAACAGATAGGACTATAATCCTATCTGTTTTAAAATATTTAACAATTTGGAAACATTTGCAGGCAAGTTGGTAAAAATTTCTTGTTATAATTTGACTTATTAGTATAAATTCAATTAAAATACATAATTTTTGAGTTCTTGTCACTATTAAATGGGGGGAAATATATGCTAAGAAAAATTGCTGTATCTGGCATGAAGGGGCGAAAAAAGGATACCTTAATACTTTCCTTTGTAGTAGGGCTATCCTTTGTATTCACCATATTGGCTACAATCTTTCATGCTAGTTCTGAAGGAACAAAATTAGAACAAAGAACAGCCATGTTTGGGTCTTGGGATGCTGCATATTTAAATAGCGGTAAAGAAATGGTAGAGAAAATAAAAGAAAAAGAAGAAATAGAAAAACTAGGAGTTAGCAGAATCTTAGGAAACTCTCCCACCCTAGGTGTAGTAGGCACCATAAATGATGACCTAAAGGATTTAGGGAATTTTACCATGTATGAGGGTAGGATGCCTGAAAAGGACAATGAAATTGCCATAGAATTAAGTAGACTAAGTTACTTTCAATCAGATATTAAAGTAGGAGATACTATACCAGTGGAAATAGTCATACCAATATATGAAAGGGACTGGTATGAGGCAGCAAGGGAGCAAGTTATTAGGGTTATACCTGAAATAGAGAAAAGGTTTGGCTATAAAAACATTCTCTATGAAATGAACAACTTTCCTATCTGGCTGCGGGAGTTTGAAGAAAAAGAGAGAAAAGGTGAATTAACTGATAGAGATTGGTATCCAACTGATTGGTTTAGCTACATATATTATGGCTTAGCTAACTCATATAGGAGAAATGTACACTCCTTGGAGCAATTTAATGATACTAAGCTGGTGATAAAAACCTCTTATGTTCAGATGTTTGTACCAGATAATTATAGTTACTATAGGTTTTCCCCATATTCTATACCTGATGAAGTGGAAACGGGATTGCCAGAAGACTTGCCTGAAGAATTGCCTGATGAAGGACCAATAAATCCAGAAGAGCTGTCTATGATAAGTCAATATGCCCATATTACAAGAAACATGGTAGTTACAGGTATAATTCAAAACTACAGCAATTTGTGGGATGTGGGAGATGAACCAGTTGCCAGTGCTTTTGTCACTGAAGAAGGAGGTAAAGCCTTTATAGAAAACGGTTTTCTATTGACTGAGGAAGTAGATGTATCAGATTTCGAAACAACCTATAACCTATTCATTGGCAGCAACATTCCATCAAAGGAGTTTTTCAACAAATATGAGGGAGAGTTTGAAGGCCTAAGAAGAAATACCTATGCTTTTCCTGAAACAAGTGGAAGTACAGAATCCACACTAACCTATGGTATTTTAGCTGCCATATTTATAGCCACAGTCTTTGCAGTATTTCAAATATATCTAACCCAAACCAGAAGGCGTACAAGGAGAATTGCCTTATTAAAATCCATAGGAGCTGTCAATGGTCAAATAATAAGGGTACTGATATGGGAGGTTGTATATCTCTTATCCTTCACCCTGCCCATTAGTGCAGTCATAGGTTTTGGCCTATCTAAGCTCATAATATTGTATATGAACAAATATGGAAATACAGTGCTCAATCTCCATATAGACTATAAGCTTACCCTCCTTGGCATAGGTTTAGGGATATTTTCAGTCTTCTTAGGTATGATAGTACCTATGATAATGTCCTTGAAAGTACCTTTAACTGGAACCATATCTACACCACCCAGGAAAAAGCCTATTATAAAAGGCAAATTAAAGACAAAGCCTGTTGATTTAAATATGAAGGTTCAGTCCTTTAGTAGGATTTATCTTAGAAATCTTAGATATAACAAGGGCAAAACCTTACTTACAGCTAGCTTATATACTATTGCAACTGCAGTACTATTGGGAACCATATTTCTTTCCTTCATCTTCTTTGGAGATTATATAGATAATGTAATTGTAAAGGATAAGCCATCCTATGGATATGAATTAAACCATGCCCTAACTAATAGGTCTATACCTGAATTTGTAGATTCCATATATGAGGTTGAAGGAGTTACGAGGGTAGAGTTGTATAAGGCTGGCGAACATGCATATCTTTGGCATGAAAATATAGATAAAAATGAGATATATCCCGTTTTTAAAGAAATCCTACCAAGAAACTTAGTGGAAGAGCATTTTGGTACAGATGATTCAGACTATGTAAATTTAGATAAGGATAATTCACACTTAGTAAAAGATTCAATAGTTACAAATATCTATACTATAGATGTGGAGGACCCTTTATATACTAGATTTGAAGCTTCCTTAAGTATTGGCAAATTAGACAAAGAAAAGTTTAAAACTGGCGAGGAAATTATATTGCTCATCCCTCTATTTGAGAAGGTTGAAGGAGAAAATAGTGAAGTTGAAATATCGGAGGATATTATATCAAATACAAACCAAAAAAATAGGATGGAAGTCCTCTTAAGAAATAGCAATAAGTATAATCTAAGCTATGATTTTCGCTACGCAGACTATTACTTAAAGGATGAAACCATATCAGTGGGAGATACAATTTATCTAACAATACCTACTGAAGATATGGCAGGTGAGTTGCCTACCAACGATGTAAGGTTTATTGAGACAAAGGTAGCAGGTATAATATATTATTTCCCAGAAAAAGGAATTTGGCCCTTTGCAGACACAGTAGAAAATCCTGTAGTCATAGGTTCTTATAATTTCCTCGGTAAGGCCTATCCAGCTACTATTTTCGGGAAAGGCCATCTAACAACAGAAGATTTGAACTATTTAATAGCCAGTATATATCCTACCAAATTTGGTAAGACCTATGTTTATATCTATGTAGATAAAAATGCCAATGAAATAGATGTAGATGTGGGATTGAAGAGGGTCGGAAGGGAATATGAAGTCAAACTAACTAATTATATTGAGGAGAATAACAAGATATTTGGCAAATCCCTAAATATGACTGCAATTGTTACACTGCTGGGTATTTCTGTTGCTCTAATTACGCTCATAATCTTATATAATACAACTTTATCGAAACTTGAACAGGAAAGGGAAAGAATAGGTATATTGCAAGCATTGGGAGTAACAGAGGGGCAATTTAAGGGCTTGTATTTGATTTCAGGCTTTGGATATGGCTTGTTTGCCTTAATAATTAGCCATATATTATTAGCCTTGGCTGTTTTAATCACCTTCATTAGTGGAAGGCCAAAGCCCTTATACCTATATCCATGGAAGCTTCATGCTTTTGTATCTATAGTAGTGTTTATCATTATAACATTGACATATTTTATGCCAATCAGAAAGATAATTAAGAACCAGCCAATCGATAATATAAGGAATCTGGGACGATAGGGGTGAAAAAATGAGTTTATTGAGATTGGAAAACGTAAGTAAAACCTACATTACTGGAGATTTAAAAGTAGAGGCCTTAAAATCTGTAAATCTTGAAATAGAAAAGGGATATTTCTACGCCATAATAGGCAAATCAGGTTCAGGAAAATCCACCTTGCTCCATATATTAGGAGCCCTAGATAGGCCAACAGAAGGGAAACTATACTTAGAAGGAGAATCTGTATTTGATAAAACTGATAAGGAGATTACCATATTAAGAAGAAGGAGAATTGGATTTGTATTCCAGGCTTACAACCTATTACCAGAACATACTGTGCTGGAAAATATACTGATGCCTGCCCACTTAGACGGGAAAAAACCTGATGAAAATAGGCTAAAGGAAATAATATCTGCCTTGGATATAGAAGATAAACTGGCCTATTATCCAGACGAGTTGTCTGGTGGTCAAAGACAGAGGGTGGCCATAGCAAGGGCATTAATCACTAACCCAGCCATAATCTTAGCAGATGAGCCTACAGGAAACTTAGATGAAAAAACTGGCCAAGAGGTTATAGATTTAATTAAACAATCTGCAGAAATGTTTAACCAAACTATTGTCTTAGTCACCCATGACATGGACATAGCAAAACAGGCAGATAGGATAATTCGCATTGTAGACGGAAGGATAATGAACTAACTTGAGGAGGGAGATGACAACAGTCGTCTCCCTTTTAATCTCTCTTATTTGACAATCCTTGAAATAACAAATAATATATATATAATATGGAAAAAGAGGTGAAAAACTTGGTAACTAAGGTATATGAAGATATCTTTATGATAAATGTGGTCCTGCCTAATAATCCGTTGAAGGCTATAAATGTCTATGTAATAAAAGGTGAAGATAAGTCTTTAATAATTGATACAGGATTTAATCAAAAAGAATGTATAGATTCCCTTTTCAAGGGTTTGAATGAATTAAATGTAGATATAAAGGATACTGACCTATTTATTACCCACCTACATTCAGACCATTCTGGCATGGCTGGTATATTTAAGGATGCAGGAGTCAAAGTCTATGCTGGGGAAGTAGATGGAAGATATATTAACAAAATGACATCCCTATCCTATTGGGAGAGATTTGAGGATTCTAAAGTATTGTTAGATTTGGAAAAGGATAAGGTTACCTTTACGGAACATCCAGGATATAAGTATTGTTTAAGGGAGCCTATAGAGTTTACCTATGTTAAAGAAGGGCAGGGAATTCAAGTAGGCCAATATTTCTTTGAGGTAATAGATATTCCAGGCCATACTCCTGGCCATATTGGCTTGTATGAGAGAAAACACAAGCTATTCTTCTGCGGTGACCATGTGCTAGATAAGATTACTCCAAATATAGGATATTGGGGAACTGAAGACAATATCTTAGCAGTATACTTTAACAGCTTGGCCAAAATCTATTCCTTTGACATAGATATCCTATTTCCAGCCCATAGAAATATTATAAAGGACCATACTAGAAGAATAAATGAGCTTATGATCCATCATAAGGAAAGGCTCGATGAAATTCTTAATATACTTCAAAAGGGAGAGTTATCAGCCAGAGATGTGGCCAGCAAAATGAAATGGAGCATCAGGGCAAAGGCTTGGGAATATTTTCCCAATGCTCAAAAATGGTTTGCAGCCAGTGAGGCCATGTCCCATTTAGAGCATCTATATTATAGTGGAAAAGTGGATAAAAGATTATCTGAAGGTAAATGGTTATATAAATTAAAATAACATACTCCTCTCCTAAAACCATATACATTTATTATAAGGGTTTTGGGAGAGGATTTTTTTGTGAAAATCAATATTGATGGAATTAAAGCCTTAGGGGAAGTTTTAGAAGAAGGAATTAACTATGAAAAACTAAAAAGGCTAGTGAAAACTAAAAGCATAAGCAAATTCATAGATCATGAAAGGGCTCTAGACAGAAAGATAGATAAGTACATCCTAGTGGAAGAAATAATAAAATTAAAAATCCACAAGGACTATAAGGATAAATTCTATTTATATATCTTAAGGGAGAATTTATCTAGGCTCAATGAGGAATTAGAAAATATTACATTAAAGGAAGAAAAAATCATCAATGAAGCCTTAAGCAAGGTTTATAAGATATTGCCAGAATACATAAATATTTGTCCAAAGATCTATCTATATGGTGGAGGTACAGATGGAGGCTTTAGCCTGTATGGAAAGGAAATCTATATAAACTATATTAAATACCTTGGTAATATTGAGGAATTCATAAAAGTAATTAGCCATGAATTATTCCATTGCAGAAGTATTCCTCTAAAAAACAAACTAAGAAATTATTTTCAGTTAAATCTTAGAAAAAGGTATTTATATGAAGTATTAGGAAAAATCTTTGAAGAAGGAATTGCTTTACTCATACAGCATGGCAATGTTTTAAGAAAGGATGATCCAGTAGGTAGTATTACTAGGGAAAAGCTAAGCCTAGTGGATTTAGAATTTAAAAAACTTAATACCTTATTAGCAGAAATAAAAGATGAAGATATTGAGTACATAAATATAAAGACTATTGATTATTACACCCTAGGCTATTATATGGTGACCTTTCTTTATGGTTATTACAACAGGGAAATCCTGCTGCCCTGGATGCTAGACCTGGACTATAAACCTTTAATTAAATCTTTTATATTGGGAAACAGGGAGAAAGAAAATTGTATTAGATTTTCGAAAGATATAGAAATTTGGCTAATGAATTTATAAAATTATCACCAACTTCTTAGTTCTGCATATTTTATAGTAATGAATGAATTAAAGGGGTTGATATGATGAGTGGAACTGATTTATTTGTTTCTATAAAGACATATAAATTAGATATGCCCAAGCTAGAGATTTATTATCCTCAAATTTACGGATTGAAAAATATATATGTACAAGATAAAATCAATAATACTATTTTAGAAGCCATTTATGAGCAATTAAGGGAGCAGGGCTATTATGATAATGAGGAAACGGAAATTACAGGTACATGGGAGCTAAAAAATAATAGCAAGGGTATATTGTCATTGACCTTGATAAACTATGCTTTCTCTGGAGGTGCCCATGGTTTAACTAAGGTAAAGGGATTAACCTTTGATCTTGGGACTGGAAAAAAATATGAACTACATGAATTGTTTAAATCTAAATCCGATTATGTAATGGTATTATCGGAAAAAATCAAAAAACAGATTAAGGAAAGGGACATACCTGTTTTAGGTGAATTTAATAAAATTAGGATTGATCAAGATTATTATATAGCAGATCTTTCCCTTGTCATATTTTTCCAATTGTATGAAATAACTCCCTATGTCTATGGCATACCATATTTTCCAATCTCCATATATGAAATAGAAGACATAATAGATGACAATGGGCCCTTGGGAAAGATGTTAACGAAAATTTAAACCAGCTTAGGCTGGTTTATTTTGTAAATCAATATATTTCTATGATATAATTTTAATATCTTAAATAGGGGGTAATAGAATTGATTAGATTTATTCATACAGGGGATATACACCTGGGATTGAAGTTCAACAATGTCTCCTTTGATAGGGAAAAGGCAATTGCTCGAAGGAGAGAAATATGGAATACCTTTGAAAGAATAATTCAATATGCAAAGGAAAAAGAAGTTGACTTTTTATTTATTGCAGGAGATTTATTTGAAGAAGCCTATTTTACCATTGGAGATATAACCAGGGTAAGAGACAATTTTAAATCTATTGAAAATGTAAATATAATCATATCTGCAGGGAACCATGATTATAGGGGAAGAAAATCTCTTTATGATAGAATTCAGTGGTCTAGCAATGTGACCATCTTTGGAGGACAGGCTATAGGAAAAAAGGACTTCCCAGACCTAAATACTGTTGTTTATGGATATAGCTGGGAAACTAAGGAGATTTATGATAAGGAGCTTTTTAAGAACTTTATAGACATTGATAATACTAAAAATAATATCTTAGTATTACATGGGGATATAAGCCATAACTCTAACTACCTACCCCTTAGCTTACAGGAATTAAAAGACTTGAATATGGACTATATAGCCTTAGGCCATATACATAAACCTCAGATTTTGGCAGATAATATAGCTTATTGTGGCTGCCCTGAACCATTGGACTTTGGTGAAGAAGGAGAAAGGGGGATAATTGAAGGTACCATTATAAATAAAAGAGTAGATATAAAGTTTCTTCCCTTTAGCAGAAGAAAGTTCATTGTAACAGAAATAGAAGTAAATGAAAATATGAACTATCTTGAAATAGTAGAAAGGATAAAAAACATTCCAGAGGGCAACCGAGACAAGGACTTTTATAGGATAACTTTAAAGGGCTATATTAGTAGAAGTATTGATATGGCCAATATAATTAAGGATTTGGAAGAAAGTTTCTACCATATAGAGCTAATAGACAAGACTATTTGGGATTATGATTTAGAAAGTTTAGAAGAGGAAAATAAAGACAATATTATTTACCATTATATAAGGACTATGAAGGAAAAGGGCTTAGATGACCCTGTGGTGAAAAGGGCCTTGTACCTAGGCCTAGAAGTCCTGTTAAAGGGGAGAGAATAGTATGATTTTAAAGGAATTGAATTTAATAGGCTTTGGTAAATTCAAAAATAAAAACATAAAATTAAAAGAAGGTATCAACCTAATATATGGAGAAAATGAAGCGGGCAAGTCTACAATACATAGTTTTATCAATGGTATGTTTTATGGATTTTTAAAGCCTAATGTAAGAACTGCCTTATATGTGGAAGACCATGACAAATACAATCCTTGGGATAAAAGTCGGTATGCTGGAGTCTTAAGCTTTCAGTATAATGACAGGTTGTATAGGATAGAAAGGGATTTTACTAAGGGAAGGGAAAGGACCAAGGTATTTGATGAAAAGACAGGAGAAGACATAACCAATAATATAGATAATGGACCCTGCAGGGTTCTGCAGCCTGGAATTCATTTTTTTGGCTTCAATACAAGGGTCTTCTCCAATACCATTTCCATTAAGCAGTTGGGCTCCAAAACTGAAAAGGATTTAGCCCAGGAAGTAATAGAAAAACTAATAAACGTTTCCCAGTCCTTAGTTGACGATATATCCATAGATAAGGCTATTTCGGAACTAAAGGGCAGGATGGCTGAAATAGGTACTGAACGGGCTCCTACTAAGCCCTATGCTAGAAACCTAAAAGCAATAGAAAGCCTTCAAGAAGAAAGAGACCGAATTCTCTTAGAGAAGGATGATTATGAGTTCTATCTAGAGGAAAAGGATAGGTTAAATACTGAACTTCGAAAGGAAGAAGCAAAATTAGAACATTTAAGGGATACTTTGAAGAAACTTGAAATATATGAAAAGGCAAAGAAGCTTGAAGAAGCAAAGTTGATTCAAGGGGAAATAGAATCATTAGAGAGGACTCTAGATGAATTATCTATTTATAGTCACCTATCTATGGAAGACTATAAAGAGGCCATAAGCTTAATAAATTCCATAGAGCATGCAGAAAAGGACTTAAGTGAAAGTGAATCTAAATTAAGGGAAACTGAAGAAAGATTAAGACCCTTAGAAGATGTTAAAGACCAAAATACTGAAAGTTTAGATGAAATAACAAGAGATTATAACCTTTATGAAGAATTAGAAGTAGAAAGGAATACTATTATATATGGCAAAGATGAAAATTCTTTAGGGCTTTTGAAAAGGGATTATAATGAATATAATAAGGATGTATCTAAATACGAAAGGATTCAAATTTTTTCTATTATATTAGGTCTTATCTCCCTAGGGATTATGGCAATACTTCCATCAACTAGACTTTATTTACCTATATTAGCCATTGCTTCGTTAGTTTTTTGGCAGTATTATAGGCTTAGGGTTAAGAAGCTTAAGGCAGTTATAAAGGACATAAACGGGCAGATTATAGAACTAGAGGAAAAAGAAAGAGAAAGAAAAACTAGGTTAGAAGAGATTGAAGGAATCCAAGGGGACCTTCTAAGAAAATATGATGTAAAGTCTAAATTGGAATTGAAAAGGTTATTCGATAGGCTGCATATGGAATATTTGGGTAGGGAAAATAATATCCGCTTATATAATGAATATAGTAATGAAAAAAATATATTATTAGATAAGATTGAAAAAGTAAGACTAGATATAGAAAACAATTCAGATAGGCTGAGAACCATTTTCCAAAAGAATAAGGTAGAAAATCTTGATGAATTTGAAAATGCCTTAGAGAAGAAGTCCCTATATGAAAAGCATATAAAGGAATTGGAATCAAAGAAAGAGCTGTTAAATAAGACATTGGGCCAAACAACTTTAGAAGCCTTGATTTTAGAATTAGATAAGGAAGACATAAGTGGGGATTTTGAAGGCTTAGACAAGGAGCAGGTAAGAGCAGAAATAGATGAATGTACTGAGAGAATTTCAGATTATAAAATTTCCTTGAGCAGGGTGGAGGAAAATATTAACCTGTTGGGTAAAAACATCTCCAGATTAGTAGAAATAGAGGAAGAACTAGAAAGAAGGAAGGAGTATAAGAAGGAGCTTGAAAATGAATATAAGGCCTTGGACTTGGCAGCCAGCACCATAGAAAGTATATCTAAGGAAATACATGATGAATTTGCTCCTGATATAAACAATAAGGTAGGCAGACTAATAGAGAAAATAACCAATGGAAAATATAACAGAATTAGGGTAGATGAGGGATTAAATATTAAAGTGGAAAATCCTGCTACTAAGGAATTGATAAGCATAAACGATTTGAGCGGTGGTACCATAGACCAATTATATTTTTCCTTAAGGTTTAGCTTAGTTAATTCCATGGTGGAAAACAATTTTCCATTGATTTTAGACGACTGTTTTATTCAATACGATGATAATAGGCTGAGAAATATCCTGGAGTTTTTAGTAGATATTAGCCATAAAAGACAGATTATCCTATTTACCTGCCACAATAGGGAAAGGAAGATCTTGGAGGAAATGGATGTAGATTATAATTTTATATCCTTAATGTAAAGTACTACATTAACTTAAGAAACATTGAAAATACAAGGTTTCATTTTAAAGTTCAAGTCTAAGATTAACGAGGTGGTATATTGATTTTTGCTATAGGAGATTTACATTTTGACAGCAGTGGTGAAAAACCAATGGACGTATTTGGAGATATTTGGTTAAACCATCAGGAGAGAATAATAGAAAATTGGTATTCAACAATTGGAGAAGATGATTTAGTATTATTAGCAGGAGATATTTCATGGGCTTTAAAGATAGATGAGGCCTACGAGGACCTACTAAGGATTGACAAATTGCCAGGAAGAAAAATCATAATAAAGGGAAATCATGACTATTGGTGGAGCAGTTTAAAAAAACTAAATAATCTAGGCCTAAAGACCATAGACTTTATTCAAAACAACAGCTTTGTATATAAAGATGCTGGCATTGCTGGGACAAGAGGCTGGTCCTATATAGATGTGGAGGTTATAGACCCTCAAAATGAGAAAATATTTAATAGGGAATTAAATAGGCTGAAACTATCCTTAGAGTCTTTAGATGAGAACTTAAAAAAGAAAATAGTCATGCTTCATTATCCTCCCTTTAATTTGGACTCCAGTCCCAATGAATTTGTAGAGATAATGAAGGAATACAAGATAGATATATGTATATATGGCCATTTACATGCAGAAGGCCACAGATATATTGTAGAAGGCACCATTGAGGGTATTGAGTTTCACTGTGTATCCAGTGACTATATAAACTTTATACCAAAAAAAATATTATAGGGGTGAAAAGTGATGAAAATTTTTGTTGAAAAAGACTATGAGGCTATGAGTAAAAAGGCAGCTGAGATTTTTATTGAGGCGATAAAGGAAAAACCCAATATCATCTTAGGCTTAGCAACAGGCAGCACACCCATTGGCTTGTATAAGGAATTGATTAGGGCTCACAAAGAAGAAGGTTTGGATTTTTCAAAGGTAACAACCTTTAACTTAGATGAATATATAGGCTTGTCTCCAGATCATCCTAGTAGTTATGAATATTTCATGAGAGAAGAGCTTTTTAACCATATTAATATACCAAGAGAAAATATCCATATACCTGATGGATTGGCAGAAAATATTGAAGAATACTGCAAAAAATACGATGAGATGATAGACAAGGCAGGAGGTATAGATATTCAGCTTTTAGGCGTTGGGGAAAATGGGCATATAGCCTTTAACGAACCCGATGAATCCCTATCCTTAGGAACCACAATAGTAGAATTAACTGAAAATACCATAGAAGTTAATTCGAGATTTTTCCAATCCGTAGAAGAAGTGCCAAGAACAGCCATTTCCATGGGGATAGGCAGCATATTAAAGGCTAAAAAGATTGTTCTTCTAGCCAATGGCAAGAGAAAGGCACCGGTTATTAAAAAACTGCTAAGTACAGACAGGGTATCTACAAAATTCCCAGTATCCTTTTTACTCCTTCACCCTGATGTAACAGTAATCGTTGATGAAGAGGCATATAATGGTTAAAGGAGCAGGTTAAATGAAAGAACTTGAAGTAAAAGTGTTAAATATAGACATATTGAAAATGGAAGACAAATTAAAAAGTTTAGGTGCAAAACTCATAGAAAAAGAACTTCAAGTAAATACATTAATCGATACAGGGGATAGTTTTATTGAAAAAGAACTTAACTCTTATATGAGGATTAGAGAAACTAAATCTCTCCTAACTGGCAAGACAAAATTAACATTGACTATGAAGAAGAATATTAACAGGGACGGCCTAAGGGAAAATATAGAGATTAGCACTGAGATATCCAATAAGGAAGCCATGTTAGACATATTAAAATCCCTAGGATATATAGTAAAGGAAGAAGGGACTAAGGAGAGGATTTCCTATGAATTAGATGGGATAAGATTTGATTTAGACAAGTGGGATGAAAAAACCTATCCTTATCCCTATATGGAAATTGAAGTTAATGATGAAGTCGAACTTCAAAAGATAGTTAATATACTAGATATTCCAAAGGAGGATATATCGACAAAGTCTATTGTAGAACTTAGGCGGGAAGCAAATCTAATGTAACAAAAACCTCCCTATTAGAATAATATGTATTAATCTAAAATAGGGAGGTTTTCTTATGTTAAGTGGTTTCTTCGGTGGAGATAATTTTGAAATATTAATACTACTTTTCCTGATACTCTTATTGTTGGGGGACAAAGATAAAAAAGGAGGAAAAGGCTTCTTTGGCGATGATAGTATAATATGGCTACTTATATTGTTCCTCTTTTTAGGAGATATTTTCTAAACAGCAGAAAACCTGCTGTTTTTTTATTAAAAGAAGAACTATAATAGTGTATAATAGAAGAAAGTCAAAAAGAGGAGGGGTTTTTTTGCTAAGTCAAAAACTAATAGAAAATGTCTTGCATGCTGCCTTATCTAAGGGAGGAGATTTTGCAGAGATTTTCGTTGAGGACAAATTAAGCACCAGAATAAGGCTAGTAGGAGGACTAATCGAAAATAATATATCAGGTAGGGATTATGGTGTTGGCATAAGGATTTTTGACAAATTAAATTGCATCTACGCTTATACCAATGATTCTTCTGAAGAAAATTTAATTAAGGTAGCAAAGGAAGCAGCTGCTGCTTTAAAATCTGCTCCTATGGACCTAACTNTAAATTTCTTGAAGGGAAATGATAGAGATATAAATCCTATAAAGATAATTCCTTCAACAGTGGACAAGAAAAATAAAGTAGGTTTAATGAAAAGGGCTTATGAAGTTGCCAAAAATTACGATCCCAGTATAACTCAGGTAATAGTTAACTATTTAGATGAAGATCAAAAAGTACTGATAGCCAATACAGAAGGAGTTTTAGCCGAGGACAGGAGGGTAAGGACTAGGTTTAGTGTAGCTTCTGTTGCAGCAAAAAATGGAGAAATGCAAGAGGGCTTTTATGGTCCAGGTGCTTCCATGGGCTTTGAATTCTTTGATAAGATAGACGTTGAAGAAGTTGCTAGGGAAGCTTCTAGAATTGCAAAGACCATGATAGATGCAGACTACTGCCCTTCAGGTGTAATGCCTGTAATTATGGACAATGAATTTGGTGGAGTATTATTCCATGAAGCCTGTGGCCATGGCTTGGAAGCAGCCTTTGTATCTAAGGGTACCTCAGTATTTGCCAATAAGCTAGGCCAGCTAGTTGCCTCCCCCTTGGTAACAGCCATTGATGATGGAACAATACCAAATGGATGGGGAAGTACAAACATAGATGATGAGGGTACTCCTACACAGAAAAACATCCTCATAGAAAATGGAATCTTAAAGTCATATTTAATAGATAAATTAAATGGTAGAAGAATGGGAATGGAATCTACAGGTTCAGGTAGGAGGCAATCCTATAAATTTGCACCTACTTCTAGAATGAACAATACCTATATAGCAGCAGGGGATTCTAGCCTAGAAGAAATAATAGCCAATACTGAATGGGGCCTATATGCTAAGAAACTAGGGGGAGGTTCTGTAAATCCAGCCACTGGAGACTTTAACTTTGCCGTTATGGAAGGATATTTAGTAGAGAATGGAAAGATACTAAAGCCAGTTAGAGGGGCTACCCTCATAGGCAATGGGCTAAAGGTATTGGAATTAATAGATATGGTAGGAAGAGAATTAGACTTAGGACAAGGGATGTGTGGCGCAGAAAGCGGTTCCATACCTGCCAATGTAGGACAACCACCCCTTAGGATAAAATCCTTAACAGTTGGTGGAAGAAAGGAGGATAAATAATGGATTATAGGCAGTTGTCCCAGGAAATATTGAATAGGGGAAAAGAAAAATTTCAAGACCTAGAAGTCTTCATTCAAAATAGCAAGGAAATTGAAATTCGTGTATTCAAAGGAGAAGTTGACAAGTATGGTATTTCTGAATCAGGAGGCCTGTCTTTAAGGGGGATATCCAATGAAAAAATGGGATATTCCTATACAGAAAAGCTAGATGAAAGTTCCATTGACATGTTAATAGATGAAGCCTATGAAAATAGCAAGTATATAGATTCTCCTGACAAGGAAATCATCTTTGAAGGCTCTGATGAATACCAAGAGGTCAAAATAAAACCGGGTAATCTAACCAGTATACCAGCAGAGGAAAAAATCCAATTTTTACTGGATTTAGAAAGGGAAGCCTTAGGAATGGATAAAAGGGTTTCCTCCATCCAAATGTGTGCTTACCAAGAGTTTCAAAGTGAAAGATATATTATGAATACTAAGGGAGTAGACTTATCTGACAATAATTCTGGGGCCTTTGTATATATTTCAGTTATCGTGAAGGATGGAGAAGATACAAAGACCGGTCTAAGCTATAGAATTTTCAATGACTTTAATGAAATAGACTATANGGAAATGGCAAAGGAAGCCGTAGAAGAAGGACTTTCCCTCTTAGGAGCAAGTCCAATAGAAAGCGGTAGTTATCCTATTGTATTCAAAAATACAGTATTTTCAGATATTTTATCTGCCTTTGGCAGCATATTCTCTGCAGACCAAGTTCAAAAAGGCCTATCTCTACTTAAGGACAAAATAGGAAAGGAAATTGCCTGTGATTTATTAACAGTAGTTGAAGATCCTTTCTTAGCCAATGGCTTTTATTCAAGGTCCTTTGATGATGAAGGTCATAAGACCATGTATAAAAAGATTATAGATAAGGGAGTATTAAAGACCTACTTATACAACTTAAAAACAGCTAAGAAAGATGGAGTTGAATCGACTGGAAATGGAAGTAGAGGTTCATACAAATCACCCATTTCAATAGGTCCTACAAATGTATATGTTGAAAAGGGAGATAAAAGCTTAGAAGAACTAATTTCTAGTATTGATAAAGGCCTTTATATAATTAATGTGGAAGGCTTACACTCTGGTTTAAATGAAGTATCTGGAGATTACTCCTTATCAGCCTATGGATATGAAATAGAAGATGGAAAGATTAAAAGACCAGTAAATCAAATAACTATAGCTGGAAATTTCTTTGAAACCTTAATGGACATAGAAGCCATAGGAAATGACTTGGAATTTAGCATGCCCATGTTTGGATATGTAGGCTCTCCATCAATAAAGGTAAAGAAATTGTCCATATCAGGGGAATAAATACATTTTTTGGAAAAAGAGTAACCACTTATATGCTTTCCTCATAAAATACAGTGAGGAATAAATATAAGGGGGTTATTTGAATGGCTGAAGAATTAGGAGTAAGAAAAGACCGTAGAGGTATATTTGGAAATTTTGGAAACGATGAATCACTACTATTCTTCTTCTTACTATTAGTTGTTCTATTTGGCAATTCATGCTGGTTTAATGAAAGAGCAGATGATTCATTATTATTCTTCTTCCTATTACTTGTAATACTATTTACAGGGGAAGGCTTTTGCTTCTAAATATACCTAATAAATAAATAATCTATGAAAAAATCCCGTAAACCGGGATTTTTTTCTTTTCTAAGGGTAAAATATTCAATAATCAACAGAAATGTTACAAATATTTAATAAAAATATATTAATTAGTATGGCACAATTAAAATAATGTGCTATAATATATAATATAAATTGTATAGGAGGTTATACTAATGTCTAGTTACAAATACATCAAATGGTTTAACGAAATCAATAAAGAGGATATTCCAATAGTAGGAGGAAAAGGTGCCAACCTAGGTGAACTAACTCAAAAAGGACTGGATGTTCCACCTGGATTTTGTGTAACTGCAGAAGCATATAATTATTTTATTAACTATGCTGAATTAGATGAAGTAATAAGAGAACTAATTAGTGGCCTAGACGAAGAAGATTCTACAATGTTACAAAATGTAAGTAAAGCAATTCAAGATAAAATAAACGAAGGTAAAATTCCAGAGGATTTAAAAAATGAAATCATAGAAGCTTATAAAGATTTAAGTAATAAAATAGGCTTAGAAGATCCAGAAGTGGCAGTAAGAAGCTCTGCTACAGCAGAGGATTTGCCAGAAGCCTCCTTTGCAGGTCAACAGGATACTTATTTGCACATAAGCGGGGATGAAGAACTAATTAAGTATGTTAGAAGATGTTGGGCATCTCTTTGGACCGCTAGAGCCATATATTATAGNGTAAAACAAGACTTTAACCACTTTGAAGTTTCTTTATCTGTTGTAGTTCAAAAGATGGTAAACAGCGGCAAATCAGGAGTTATGTTTACAGCCAATCCCATAAACAACAATACCGATGAAATAATGATAAATGCTTCCTGGGGCTTAGGAGAAGCAGTTGTATCAGGTACTGTAACTCCAGACGAGTACTTAATCAATAAAAAGACAGGGGAAGTAATAGAAAAGCATATTGCAGAAAAAAATATTATGATTGTAAAGAAAAAGGATGGAGTAGGTACTGAAGAAGTAAAAGTGGCTGATTATATAGGAGAAGAAAAGATTAAGGAACAATGTTTATCTGATGAAGAAATAAGGGTCTTAGTAGATTACGGTTTAAAGATTGAAGAATTATATGGTTCCCACCAGGATATAGAATGGGGATTTGATAAAGACACTAAGAAATTATATATATTGCAATCAAGACCAATAACTACATTAAAAGGAGATGTGAAAATGGGTGAAGTTAAGGAAAATAAAGAATTAAAAATGTTAGTTAGAGGATTACCAGCTTCTCCTGGCATCGGCAGAGGAAAGGTAAGGAATATTAAGGATATATCTGAAATAGATAGGGTTCAAGAAGGGGATATCCTAGTAACTGTAATGACAAACCCTGATATGGTGCCAGCCATGAGAAAGGCTGCAGCGGTAGTTACTGACGACGGTGGAAGAACTTGCCATGCTGCCATAGTATCAAGGGAATTAGGTATTCCTTGTATAGTAGGGGCTAAAAATGCCAGCCAAGTTTTAGTAGAAGGCTTAGAAATTACAGTAGATGCTAGCCGAGGAGTAGTCTATGAAGGCTTTGTATTGGAAGAAGAGGAAAAGGAAGAAAAAACTTCAGTTGGCTTCAGTGAAGAAATGCTCCATCAATTGGCTCCAATAACTGCTACAAAGATATACATGAATCTTGGAGAACCTTCTATAATAGGCAGATATAAACATCTACCTTTTGATGGAATTGGCCTTATGAGAACTGAATTCATATTTACAAATATGGTGGGTGCACACCCAATGTACCTAGTAAAAACTGGCCAAGGGCAACTGTTAATAGATAAGATGGCAGAGGGAATTCAAATAGTAGCTGGAGAAATATATCCAAGACCTGTTGTCGTTAGGTTGTCAGACTTTAGAACCAATGAGTTTAGAGGTTTAAAAGGCGGAGATGAAGTAGAACCAATAGAAGCTAACCCAATGATCGGTTGGAGAGGAGTTTCCAGATATATTTCACCAGAATACGAGGAAGGATTTAGATTAGAATGTAGGGCCCTAAGAAAAGTAAGGGAAGAATTTGGATTAACAAATGTTTATGCCATGTTACCCTTTGTGAGGACTACCTGGGAGTTAAAAAGGGTAAAGGAGATAATGGCAGAAGAAGGCTTAGTTCAAGATAGGAACTTTAAAATTTGGATAATGGCAGAAGTACCCTCAGTAGTATTTGAAGCAGAAGAATTTGCTCAAATGGTTGATGGATTTAGTATAGGAAGTAACGATCTTACTCAATTAGTTATGGGAGCAGACAGGGACTCTGGAATATTAAATAACATGGGATATTTCGATGAGAGAAATGAAGCAGTTAAAAGGGCCATATCTATATTAATCAAGGCAGCCCATAAATATGGAAAGACTATCTCCATCTGTGGTCAGGGACCATCACAATATCCAGAGTTTGCAGAGTTCCTTGTAGAAGAAGGAATAGACAGCATAAGCGTAAACCCAGATACAGTTGCATATACTAGAAGGCTAGTAGCTTCAGTAGAACAAAAAATTATGTTAAGAAAGCTTAGAAATATCTAGAAAAAGGCAAGTTTCTTGCNTTTTTTTTTATATGCAAACTGGATAAGTTATAGTATAATATCATTNTCATTGGGCATCGAGGTGGAACATGATAAATGTAATGATAGTATTTTCAATTATTGCAGCAGTAGACAAAATATTTAACAGTAAATTAGGCTTAGGAGAAAAATTTGATGAAGGAATTAAGTCCATAGGCAGTCTAGCCCTAAGTATTATTGGAATTTATAGCATGTCTCCTTTATTGGCCATGGGCTTATCGCCCTTATTATATCCCTTAGGAAAAATATTAAATGTAGATCCATCTGTGTTTATTGCTAGCATCCTTGCCCCAGATTTAGGTGGATATCATACTAGTATTGAAGTTGCACTATCAAATGTAATAGGTGAATTAAATGGCTTAATCCTATCCTCTATGTTAGGGGCCACCATTTCCTTTACTATTCCAGTGGCAGTAGGCCTAGTTCAAAAAGAAGATTTTACTTATTTTGCTAAGGGAGTCTTAGCAGGTATAGCAACCATCCCCCTTGGTGTTTTAGTAGGGGGTATAATAATGGGAATAAGTCTGAAGCTTCTTTTACAAAACCTAATCCCTATTATTATTTTTTCTATTATACTTATCCTAGGCTTAGTAAAGGCCCAAGAAGGGACCCTTAGAATTTTTAATCTTTTAGGAAAAATAATAATAATTATAGGCACAATAGGGCTAATAATAAGTATAATCAGTTTTATGTTTGGTATTGACTTAGTAAAGGGTATTATTCCATTGGAAGAGGGGGCCATTTTAGTAGTAAAAATAGGCATTATCCTATCTGGTGCTTATCCAATGCTTCACTTTCTATCAAAAAAACTTGATAAGCATTTACTAAAAATAGGAGGGAGATTTAAACTCGACAAATATTCTATACTAGGAATTTTTAGCTCCTTAGCGAATTCTATACCAATGCTGGGGATATATGATAAAATGAGTAATAAGGGAAAAGTATTAAATGCTGCCTTTGCAGTATCAGGTGCCTATACCTTTGGTGGCCAACTGGGATATATTTCTTCAGTATCTTCTAAGGCTATAAATCCTTTTATAACAAGCAAATTAGTAGCAGGAATCTTTGCAATTATGGCGGCAGCCATAATTATGAGAATAGAAAAAAGGAGCATGGGAGGTAAGTATGGTGATTAATGAAAGATTAAAGAACTTAAGAAAATTAATGAAGGATAGGGGAATTACTGCTTATATAGTAATTACGTCAGACCCACACCAATCGGAATATGTAGCTGACCATTATAAGGGAAGGGTTTGGATATCAGGCTTTACTGGGTCTGCAGGTACTGTAGTAGTCACACAAGATGAGGCCATACTTTGGACAGATGGCAGATATTTTATCCAAGGGGAAAAGGAACTTCAAGGTTCAGAATACAAGATGTATAAAATAGGAATACCTGGTTTTCCCTCCTATATAGAATGGCTCAAGGAAAACTTAAAAGATGGAGATAGTATTGGATTTGATGGAAAAGTATTTTCCCAATCCCAAGTAGAAAATTTAGAAAAGGAATTTGTTAAAAAGAACATTAAATTCATCGATGAGTTTGACTTGGTAGGGGAACTGTGGGAAGATAGGCCTCCTCTTCCAAAGAAAGAAGCCTTCATTCATGAAATAAAATATACAGGAAAAAGTACCAAGGAAAAAATCGAAGATGTAAGAAAGGAAATGGAGAAGGAGAATGCAGATTATTTCTTATTGGGAAGCCTAGACGACATAGCCTGGCTATATAATATTAGAGGCAGAGATATAGCATACAATCCTGTAGTCATATCCTATGCCATTGTATCTAAAAATGAGGCCTATTTATTTGTAGATAAGGAAAAGATAAATAGAGAGGTAGAAGTCTTTCTAAGGGAAAATGGAGTAGAAATAAGAGGCTATGAAGAGGTAATAGATTTTCTAAAATCAATAGATAAGAATTCTAAGGTAATTGTAGATAAGGAAAGGATAAATAGGTGGNTTTATAAGGCTATACCAGAGGAATGCAAAATAATAAATAAAGCAAATATAACTACAACCCTTAAGGCAATTAAAAATCCTATAGAAATTGAAAACCAAAAAAATGCTTATATAAAAGATGGAGTAGCCCTAGTTAAGTTTTTCCACTGGCTAGACAAGAACATAGGTAAAATTGAAATTACTGAAATGTCAGCCCAAGAGAAATTATTGGAATTTAGAAAAGAACAGGAAGGCTTTATTGAGCCCAGCTTTGGCACCATTTCTGCTTATAAAGCCAATGCTGCTATGGCTCACTATTCAGCTAGCGAAAATTCTAATGCTGAAATAAAGGAAGAAGGCTTTTATCTAGTAGACTCGGGAGGACAGTATTTTGATGGAACTACAGACATTACTAGGACTATGGCTGTAGGTCCTATAACAGATGAAGAAAGACGAGATTTTACATTAACTCTTAAAGGGCTTATAAATCTATCTAATGCTAGATTCCTATATGGTGCTACAGGCCATAGCTTGGATGTTTTAGCAAGATATCCCTTGTGGCAAGCTGGTCTAGACTATAAGCATGGTACTGGCCATGGAGTAGGATATTTATTAAATGTCCATGAAGGGCCTCATAGGATAGCCTCTGTTCCAAATGATGTAGTCTTAGAAAAAGGAATGGTAGTAAGCATTGAACCTGGAGTTTATAAGGAAGGCAGCCATGGTATAAGGATAGAGAATATTGTAGTAGTTGAAGAGGATATAAAGACAGACTCAGGTCAATTTATGAGGTTTGAAGTCTTATCATATGTACCTATAGACCTAGATGCAATCGACATTAGCCTATTGACTGAAAAGGAAAAGGCTTGGCTCAATGACTACCACAAGGAAGTATATGAAAAGCTATCCCCATATTTAAATGAGGAAGAAAGGGCTTGGTTAAGGGAAGAAACTAGGAGCATATAAACTATAACTGCTAACATATAATATGTTAGCAGTTTTTTAATTTTAGATTAAGTCTGGCATTTAGGGGTAGTAAATATTAATAATAGTAGTTTAAGGGGGACTTTATATGAACGTAACTAAGGTTACTGATAATATATATCAGCTTTCTGTAAATGTTGAGAACATCTTATTTGAGGGATTATGGGAAATGCCCAATGGAGTTTCATTAAATTCCTATATAATTAAAGGAGAAAAGACTGCCATTATAGATGGAGTCTGTGGTTGGGATGGAGTACCAGAATCCTTATTTAAACTCTTAGATGAGTTGGAAATAGACCCAAGATCCATTGAATATTTAATAATCAATCATATGGAACCCGACCATTCAGGATGGATTGAAGATTTTAAGAANATTACCTCTGATTTCAAAATCGTATGTACTGAAAAAGCAAAGGACCTTGTAGATGCCTTCTTTGACCATAGTGAAGATATTATAGTAGTAAAGGATGAGGATACCTTAGACTTAGGCAAGGGCCATGTTTTGAAATTCGTGGAAATACCAAATGTCCACTGGCCTGAAACCATGGCTACTTTCGATACTAAAACAGGAACCTTATTTTCCTGTGATGCCTTTGGTTCCTTTGGGACAGTTAAGGATAATAATTATGACGACTTATTAACAGCAGAGGAAATAGAATTTTATGAAAAGGAAGCAGTTAGATATTATTCAAATATTGTGGCAGCCTTCTCGCTGCCTGTCAGGAAGGCCATTGAAAAATGCAGTACCCTTCCAATAAAAATAATAGCTCCAGGCCATGGAATAGTTTGGAGAAAGAATCCAAGTAAGATTATAGAAGATTATAGTAGATATGCCAGCTATCAAAAAGGACCTGCAAAGGAAGAAATTACTCTCATCTGGGGTTCCATGTACGGAATGACTGAAAAGGCAGTAAAACATGTAATTGACGTACTTGAAAGGGAAAAGATAAGATACCATGTCCATAGGGTTCCTGAAGACTCGTGGGGAACTATACTGACTTCTGCTTGGACTTCAACAGGAATAATTCTAGGAATGCCCACCTATGAATATAAAATGTTCCCACCTATGGCAGCAGTTTTAGAAGAATTGGGAAAGAAAAAAGTGTTTAATAGAAAAGTCTTTAGGTTTGGCTCCTATGGATGGAGTGGAGGGGCTGAAAAAGAGCTTTGCGACATTGTCAGTAGGTATTGTATGAATTGGGAATTCCTTGAATCAGTTGAATTTAAGGGAAGGCCAAAGGAAGAAGACCTTAAACTAATTGAAGAAAGAGTAAAAGACTTAGTAAAAATCGTTAGGAAGACAGTTAATGAGGGGTAAATTGCGATATCAGTGCTGCTGATATAGTTTTTTTGTACTAATAGATTGTTAATTTGCTATAATATTGATAAGGAAAAGAAAAATTCACAACTAAGGGTGATGTAATGTTCAATATAGAAGAAGAGCTAAAAAAACTACCTGATAAACCTGGTGTATATATAATGAAGGATAAAAACGAGGAAATTATCTATGTAGGGAAGGCCATATCCTTGAGAAAAAGGGTAAGACAATACTTCCAATCTAGTAAAAACAATCCTCCCAAGGTCAAGGCCATGGTAAAACATATTTCCGAATTTGAATATATAATAGTTGACAATGAAGTTGAGGCTTTGATACTGGAAGCCAATCTAATTAAAAAGCATAAACCAAAATATAATATTCTATTAAGGGATGATAAGCAATATCCTTATATAAAGGTAACAATTAATGAAAAATATCCTAGGGTGCTAAAAACCAGGCAGGTAAAAAAGGATGGGGCAAAGTATTTTGGCCCCTATCCAAGTGCCTCTGCAGTAAACGATGCTATAGAAATCATAAGAAACCTTTATCCCATTAGGACATGTAATAGAAACTTAGAAAAGGATATAGGCAAGTCAAGGCCTTGCTTAAATTATTATATAGGTAGATGCTTAGGTCCATGTCAAGGCAATGTGGATGAAGAAAAATACCTAGAGATGATAGATGAAATATTACTTTTCTTGAATGGCAAAGAAGATAGATTAATAGAAATAATAGAGGAAAAAATGAAGGAAGCTTCAAAGAAACTGGATTTTGAATCTGCAGCTAAATATAGAGACCAGATAAACTCATTAAATCTCCTTCATGAAAGACAAAAGATAGTTTCTACTACCCATCTAGTAGACCAAGATGTAATTGCCATGGCTAGGGGCATAGAAGAAGTATGTATTCAGATTTTTTTCATTAGGGATGGCAAAATCCTAGGTAGAGAACATTTCATACTGGAAGACACTTACAACGAAGAAAGAGGGGAAATATTATCTTCCTTTATAAAGCAGTTTTATATTGGATCTGCCTATATACCTAAGGAGATCATCTTGGAAGAAGAAATAGAGGATATGGAGATTTTATCTAAATGGCTAAGGGAAAAGAGAGGAAATAAGGTAACGATTACCGTACCAAAAAGGGGCGAAAAACTAGACTTAATAGAAATGGTAAGAAAAAATGCCATGGACATGTTAAATAAATACGGGGACAGGTTTCTAAAAAAGGCTAGGGAAAATCAAAAGGCCTTAGAGGAGATAAGGAATGCCTTAGGTTTAGAAAGGGAATTGAATAGAATCGAAGCCTTTGATGTTTCCAATATTAGAGGAGTAGAGCCTGTTGGTTCCATGGTTGTTTTTGAAAGGGGGGAGCCAAAAAAATCCGATTACAGAAGATTTAGAATCAGAAGTAGAAATACTCCTGATGATTATGGAAGCCTGGAAGAAGTCCTTACTAGAAGATTCATAAGAGGCCTGGAGGAAAAGAAAATAATGAAGGAAAATAAAATTGAAACCAAGGGATTTTCAACATTTCCAGATTTAATCATGATGGATGGGGGAAAAGGACAAGTAAATGTAGCCCTAAGGGTATTAAAGTCCTTAAACCTCAATATACCAGTATGTGGACTTGTAAAAGACGATTTTCACAAAACTAGGGGGATTATATACGATAATAAGGAGATAAATTTGGAGGAAGATTCCTTAGGGTTCAGATTGATTTGCAGAATACAGGAAGAAGCCCATCGCTTTGCCATATCTTATCATAGGTCCTTGAGAAGCAAGGAAATGTTTAAATCTGAACTAGATGACATAAAGGGCATAGGAGAAAAAAGAAAAAGGGCCTTACTAAAACATTTTGAAAGCATTGAGAGGATTAAAAAGGCATCCATAGAGGAACTGGCAAAGGTTGAAGGTATGAATAAAAGAGTAGCAGAAGAATTATATAATCATTTTAATAAAAAGGGAGAAGGTGAGAAATGAGGAGGCTTTATTTATCCAATACAGATAAAAAAATATCTGGAGTCTGTGGTGGGATTGGGGAATACTTTGATATAGACCCAACCTTAATTAGATTAGCTTGGGCTTTTATTTCAATTGCAACAGGGGGAATTCNAGGCCTGACTGCATATTTTATTGCAGCCGCCATTATTCCAAGAAAATAATGGCAATATTGAAAGAGTTTGACAAAAAACAAACATTGTTTAGAATAATCTAAATATTCTATTCTTTTAATTTGTTTCCCGGAACGATTGACTTTATGAAGAAAATTAAATATACTTTAATTAGATGCCATTTGCAATTATTTAACTTTTCAGTTGTAGAATGTTATTCTTTCTACAAGTAAATATTAATATAAGGGGGGCTTTATTTATGGCAAGAGTAATGAAGACCATGGATGGAAATACAGCTGCCGCCCACGTGGCTTATGCCTTTACAGATGTAGCTGCAATCTATCCAATTACACCATCTTCAACAATGGCAGAGTTAGTAGACGAATGGTCTGCTAATGGCAGAAAAAATATATTTGGTCAAACAGTAAAAGTTACAGAAATGCAGTCAGAAGCAGGTGCTGCTGGAGCAGTTCACGGCTCATTATCAGCTGGTGCTTTAACTACAACTTTTACTGCTTCTCAAGGCTTATTACTTATGATCCCAAATATGTACAAAATAGCAGGAGAGCTATTACCTGGAGTATTCCATGTTTCAGCTAGAGCTGTAGCTGGACACGCATTGAGTATATTTGGTGATCACCAAGACGTCATGGCTACTAGACAAACAGGATTTGCCTTACTNGCATCCGGTTCTGTTCAGGAAGTTATGGACTTGGCTGGTGTGGCACATCTTTCAGCAATTAAGGGAAGAGTACCATTCCTTCATTTCTTCGATGGATTTAGAACTAGCCATGAAATCCAAAAGATTGAAGTTATGGACTATGAAGATTTAGCAAAGCTAGTTGACTATGATGCATTAAATGAATTTAGACAAAGAGCTCTAAACCCTGAAAGACCTTATACAAAAGGTACAGCTCAAAACCCAGACATATATTTCCAAGCTGCAGAAGCTGCTAATCCATTCTACGAAAAAATAGTAGACATAGTAGTAGAATATATGAATGAGATTAACAAAATAACTGGTAGAGATTACAAACCATTTAACTACTATGGCCATCCAGAAGCAGAAAGAATAATAGTTGCAATGGGTTCAGTAACCGAAACTATTGAAGAGACTATTGATTACTTAATGGCTAAGGGAGAAAAGGTAGGAGTTATAAAAGTTCACTTATATAGACCTTTCTCAGCTGAACACTTCTTCAATGTTCTACCTAAGACAGTTAAGAAAATTGCTGTTTTAGATAGGACTAAGGAAAAAGGTGCAATTGCTGAACCATTACATCTAGATGTTAAGAACCTATTCTATGATACAGATATTAAACCAGTAATAGTTGGTGGAAGATATGGTCTTGGTTCAAAAGACACTACTCCATCACAAATCAATGCAGTGTTTGAAAACTTAAAACTAGACAATCCAAAAGATAGATTTACTATTGGTATAGTTGATGACGTAACAAATCTATCCTTAGAAATAAAAGAAACTATAAAAACTGAACCAGAAGGAACTATCAAATGTAAATTCTGGGGATTCGGTTCCGACGGAACTGTTGGAGCTAATAAGCAAGCCATAAAGATTATCGGCGACGACACCGATATGTATGCACAAGGATACTTCTCCTATGACAGTAAAAAGTCTGGTGGAGTTACTATTTCACACTTGAGATTTGGCCATAAGCCAATTAAATCTACTTACTTAATTACAGATGCAGACTTCATATCTTGCTCAAAACAATCCTATGTATATCAATATGATTTGCTAAAGGGATTGAAGAAAGGCGGAACATTCCTACTTAACTGTACTTGGAATGAAGAAGAATTGGATAAAAACCTACCTGCCTCAATGAAGAGATATATTGCTGAAAATGACATCAACTTCTATACAATAGATGCTACAAGAATAGCTAGAGAAATTGGCTTAGGCGGAAGAATTAATATGATAATGCAATCTGCCTTCTTCAAATTGTCAGAAGTACTTCCAATAGAAGAAGCAGTAGAACACCTAAAGAAATCCATAGTTGAAGAATATGGAACTAAGGGTGAAGAGATAGTTAGAATGAACTACGAAGCAGTAGATAAGGGTATAGAAGCCCTAGTTAAGGTAAATGTTCCAGAGTCTTGGAAAGATGCTAAGGATGAAGAAGTAGAAGAGAAAAAAGATGTACCAGAATTCATCAAGAATGTACTTGAGCCAATGAATAGACAAGAAGGAGACGATTTACCAGTAAGTGCCTTNGTAGGTAGAGAAGACGGTTCCTTCCCACATGGAACTTCTGCATATGAAAAACGTGGTATAGCAGTTGAAGTTCCACACTGGATTAAGGAAAATTGTATCCAATGTAACCAATGTTCACTAGTATGTCCACATGCAGTTATTAGACCAATCTTAGTAGACGAAGAAGAAAAGAAAAATGCTCCAGAAACCTTTGAAACAATAAAGGCTACAGGAAGAGGCTTAGAAGGTTTAGAATTCCGTATCCAAATAAGTCCACTAGATTGTACAGGATGTGGAAACTGTGCTGACATTTGTCCAGCTAAGGAAAAAGCCTTAGTTATGACACCATTTGAAGAAGAACTTGAAGTAGAATCCAAGAACTGGGATTATGCTATGACTGTTAAGGCTAAGCCAGAAGTTATGGACGAATTCAGCATTAAAGGTTCTCAATTCCAAGAGCCACTACTTCAATTCTCAGGAGCATGTGCTGGCTGTGGAGAGACTCCTTATGTTAAATTAATTACTCAATTATTTGGCGATAGAATGATGATTGCCAATGCTACAGGTTGTTCATCAATTTGGGGAGCTTCTGCACCATCAATGCCATACTGCAAGAATCAAGAAGGTAAAGGTCCATCTTGGGCAAATTCACTATTTGAAGACAATGCAGAATATGGCTATGGTATGGCAATTGCAGTAAGACAAATGAGAGACAAACTTGAAGCATTGATGAAAGAATTCATCGAATTAAATATAGATGAAGAATTAAATGGATACTTCACTGAATGGATAGAAGGTAAGAAGGATACAAAAGCATCTAAGAAGGCTGCAGGCATGATCATACCAAGATTAGACAAAGAAGTAGACAGCGAAAGAGGAAGAGAAATCCTTGCAGAAATTAAAGAACTAAAAGACTTCTTAATCAAGAGATCCATGTGGATAATTGGTGGAGACGGTTGGGCATACGACATAGGCTTTGGTGGTTTAGACCATGTTCTAGCATCAGGCGAAGATGTAAATATATTAGTATTAGACACTGAAGTATATTCAAATACTGGTGGTCAATCATCTAAGGCTACTCCAACTGCAGCAGTTGCAAAATTCGCAGCTTCTGGTAAGAGGGTAACTAAGAAGAATCTAGGATTGATGATGACTTCCTATGGCTATGTATATGTAGCACAAGTAGCAATGGGTGCAAATATGAATCAACTGATTAAGGCCCTTAAGGAAGCAGAATCCTATGACGGACCTTCAATAGTTATTGCTTACGCTCCATGTATAAACCATGGTATTAGAACAGGAATGGGTACTACTATCAGACAAGAAAAGAAGGCAGTAGATACAGGATACTGGCACCTATTTAGATACGATCCAAGACTTAAAGAAGAAGGTAAGAATCCATTTATCCTAGACTCAAAAGAGCCAAAAGAACCATTTATGGATTTCTTAAATTCCGAAGTTAGATATACATCACTAAAAGTAACATTCCCAGAAATAGCAGAAGAATTATTCCAAGCTGCAGAAAAAGATGCTAAAGCTAGATACGAACAATACAAGAAAATGGCTGAACAAGAGTAATTAATATAGACAAAAACCAAGGTTATGGGAAAACCATAACCTTGGTTTTTTTATATATCCCTTAGAGCTTAGGCTCTGTTTTTTTCATATTTATAGCAATATAAAGAATATTATAATATGATTATAAATTAAATTAGTAATAAGCAGGTAAATCTGATACAATAATATAGGTAATACATAAAAGGAGTGGTTTTAATTGAATAAAGTAGAAATTCAAAACAAATTTAAAGATAAATCCTTTGGTAAAATATTATTTGATGAACCAATGAAAAACCATACCACATTTAAAATTGGTGGTCCTGCTGATGTAATGATTATTCCAACAACAGAGGAAGAATTGATAAATTCAGTAAAATTCTGTAGAGATAATAATATAGATTATTTTATTATGGGAAATGGCAGCAATCTACTGGTCAGAGATGGGGGTATAAGAGGGGTAGTAATTAAGGTCCAGGAAGGCTATAATAATATAAAAGTAAATGGAAATATAATTTATTGTGAAGCTGGAGCCCTACTTTCCACAGTTAGTAAGGTTGCTTTAAAACATAGCCTGAAAAACTTTGAATTTGCCTCAGGTATACCTGGTACCATTGGAGGGGCTATAACTATGAATGCAGGTGCCTATAGTGGCGAGATGAAGGATGTAGTAAAGAAGGTTAGGGTCTTAGATAAGAACAATGAAATCAAAGAGTATTCAAATGAAGAAATGAACTTTAGATATAGGAACAGTAGGGTAGGAGACGAGGGACTTATTGTCCTTAGTGTGGAGTTGGAACTTGAACCGGGAGAATATTCGGAGATTGACGAAACAATAAGGGACTTAACCCATAGAAGAACATCAAAACAACCCTTGGACTTGCCAAGTGGAGGCAGTACCTTTAAAAGGCCTGAGGGATATTTTGCTGGAAAATTAATAGAAGATGCAGGACTTCGCGGCCTTAGGTATGGGGGAGCAGGAGTTTCTGAAAAACACTGTGGCTTTGTAGTAAACTTAGACAATGCTACTTGCAAAGATGTAACCCACCTAATATCTGTTATACAAAAAGTAGTAAACGACAAATTTGGGGTTAAACTAGAGACAGAGATAAAGTTGATAGGGGAGGATTAAATGATAAAAGTCATTGGAGACTATCATACCCATACTATTTATAGTAGTGGATTTAGGAAAAAGGGGAAACATGCAAAGGGAACAATTAGAGAAAACGCAGAAGCAGCTTTAAAAAAGGGGCTTAGGGAAGTTGCCATATGTGACCATGGACCAGGCCATTATCTGTATGGAGTGAGAAAAGAAAATATACCAAAGATGAGAGAGGAAATAGATAGGTTAAATGAAGAATTTATGCCAAAAGGATTAAAGATATTGTTAGGAGTAGAGGCAAATCTTGTAGGCTTAGATGGAACTATTGATGTAGATGAGAAACTGTTAAAGTATATAGATATACTCTTGATGGGCTATCACTATGGCGCTACTCCAAAAAACTTGTCAGATGGTTTTGGCCTATATGTGTTAAATCCAATATCTAAGTTTTTTTACTTGGGCAGGGAAAAGGCAAAGGAATTAAACACTAGGGCTTACATAAAAGCCTTGAACAAGTATCCCATAAACTTAATTTCTCATCCAGGTTCCAAGGCAAGGGTAGATATTGTTGAGTTGGCCAAGGAGGCAAATAAACACAATACCTATTTGGAAATAAGTGCCAAACATAGCCAATTGTCTGTTGAAAGTTTGAAATTGTTATTGGATGTTGATGTATATTTTATGGTAAACAGTGATGCCCATGAACCAGAAGATATTGGAAATGTAGACGAAGCCCTTAGACGGGCACTGGAAGCTAATTTGCCTCTAAATAGAATTGTAAATATAGAGATTAACTGAGGTGAATCTATGGAATTTTTAGTAATTACAGGTATGTCTGGTGCAGGGAAATCTCAAGCCATGAAAATAATGGAAGATATGAATTATTATTGTATGGACAATCTTCCTCCAATTCTTTTAACCAAATTTGCTGAACTATGCAATGAATCAAAAAGGGATATAGAAAAGGTAGCAGTAGTTGTAGATATAAGGTCTGGGGAATTCTTTGACAGCTTGTTTAATGGTTTAGAAGAACTGGAGAAAATGGGTATATCCTACAAAATCCTCTTTTTAGAGTCCTCCGACAATACTTTGATTAAAAGATATAAGGAATTAAGGAGGCCCCATCCATTAAATCCTGATGGAAGTATAATAGAGGGCATAAAGGAAGAAAGAAATCTATTGTATGAAGTAAAAAAGAGGGCAGATTATATCATAGATACTTCAAAACTAAGCCTGGGAATGTTAAAGGAAGAGCTTAGGAAGATTTTCATAGAAGGGCAAAAAAATAGAAACTTATCTATTTCCATTAGCTCCTTTGGTTTTAAACATGGTACTTTACTTGATGGCGATTTAGTATTTGATGTAAGGTTTATTCCAAACCCATTTTATATATCAGAATTAAGGGATTTTACTGGGGAAGATGAAAAAGTTAGGGATTATGTCTTTAAATGGCCTGAAACAAATATCTTTATTTCAAAGACAATAGAGATGTTAGAATTTTTGATACCGTATTATATTAGAGAAGGGAAGACCCAATTAATATTGGGAATAGGCTGTACTGGAGGAGTTCATAGATCTGTGGCTATAGCAAATAGAATTGGAGAAATACTAGAGTCCCATGGACATAGGGTAACTATCAGCCATAGAGATCTAAATATTAGATAAAGGGGAATTAAAATGGCGGAAACAAATTATAATGGGAAGCTAAGTCAGGAACCAAAGGTTGTAGCCATCGGTGGAGGTACAGGCTTATCCATATTACTAAGAGGTTTGAAAAAGTTTACTTCAAATATAACTGCAATAGTTACAGTTGCAGATGACGGTGGTGGATCAGGGAAACTCAGGGAAGACCTTGGTATGCTGCCACCAGGAGACATCCGGTCTTGCATCCTTGCCTTAGCAAATACCGAGCCTACAATGGAAAAGCTGTTACAATATAGATTTACTGAGGGGACATTAAAGGGGCAAAATTTTGGAAACCTATTCATAGCAGCCATGAATGAGATTTATGGTAGTTTTGAAAAGGCCATTAAGGAAACCTGCAATGTATTGGCAGTTACTGGCAAGGTGCTGCCTATGACCTTGGAAGATGTTACATTATGTGCTGTTTTAGAAAATGGAGATGTGTTGAAAGGGGAATCCTGCATTCCTATAAATGCAATTAAAGCAGGAAGCAGAATAGATTATATTTATATGGAACCTAAAATATCTTACCCCTTAGAGGAATCAGTTGAAGCAATCAATGAAGCAGATATTATAGTTTTGGGGCCAGGAAGTTTATATACTTCAGTCATACCAAATCTATTGGTGAACAATATTGTAGATACCATATATAAGGCTAAGGCTCCAAAGGTCTATATTGCCAATATAATGACCCAACCAGGCGAAACTGACGGATATGATGTCCTAGACCATGTGAATGCCATATTAAAGCATAGTACCTCAGATTTTCTTGATTATGTAATAGCCAACACTGAAGAAATTCCATTAAATATTTTAGAAAAATATATCATGGATGGGTCTAAACCTGTTCTCTTAGGTAAAGATGATGAGAAAGTACTGAAATCAATGAATATAAAATTGATAGGTGAAAAATTAATAGATATTAGAAAAGATTATATACGGCATGATAATATAAAATTAAGTAAACTCTTAATGGAAATAGCTAAAAAAGAAAAATAAGCTTAGGCTTATTTTTTCTTTTCCTCTATTAATCTTGATATAATTGTACCAGCTGACCTTTTTGTTAAATTGTCATAGTTTATCTGATAGTTTAACTCTCCAGCCAATTTCTTTATTGTTTCAATTTGCCTAGAAGTTGGAGGCTCATCTAAGGAAGCTGAATAGTTTCCATCTTCTTCAGAAACACCAGCTTCTTCAATAGACAATTCCTCTATGGCTGTCATACCTACATTAGTCAAATCCCTAAGAACCCTAGCCTTTGCTCTAGTTGATGCCATCCTAATTAAGTGTGGAACTAGGGCAGTATTTACAGACTTAGGAGAGGCATCTCCTATGTCCTGATATCTTTCCTCGTCTGTTGTGGCTGTGGCTTTGCATATGGCAGTCATATTGTTTTCATTAGTAGGTATTTGAATTATTTCAACTTCTAGGGATTTTAAGTTTTTTTGATGGGCTAAATCAAGGAGTCCTTCATAAGTTACGTAGGATTTTCCCTGTAAATTTATAATAAATTTTTCATTGATACTCATTTTATCACCCCGTATAATATATATTTCCCAAATAATTTTTTATAAGCAGTGGATAATAATGGAAAAAAATAAACACTGAACTTAGGAAAGTTCAGTGTTATATATTTCTTATTTAGTTAAATAAGCTACTCCAAGTTTTATAGTATTTTCTATGGCTTCAATATGGGTTCTTTCAAAACTATGGGAAGCATCTACTCCGGGACCAATCAGGCCTACTTTAAAATCATATCCTGCCCTGAGGGCTGCTGAACCATCTGAGACATAATATGGATATATATCCACCTTATATTTTATATTATTTTCTTTGGCCAATTCTATGAGCCTTTTTCTTAATTCATAATCATAAGGTCCTGAGCTATCCTTGGCACAAATAGTTACTGAAAATTCATCAGAAGTCTGTCCTTCACCAGGTGCTGCCATATCTACAGCTATAAACTCAAAAGTTTTTTCCGGTATAGAAGTAGCTGCCCCATGGCCTACTTCCTCATAGGTAGAAATAAAGAAATTTGTTGTGTAATTGGGGATAAGGCTATTTTCCACTAAATGTTTTGCCATTCCCAATAGGGATATAACTCCAGCCTTATCATCTAAGTGCCTTGATTTAATAAATCCAGATTCGGTTATGACAACCCTTGGATCAAAGTACACAAAATCTCCTACATTAATGCCTAGCTTTTCAACATCTTCCTTAGAAAAAACCTTTTCATCTATTCTTATTTCCATATTATCTGCATTTCTTTCTATTTTTTTAGTTTCATCTCCATGGACATGGGAAGAAGCCTTTGTTGTCATCAGGGTGCCAGTATAGGTTTTACCACTGAGAGTTTCTATAGTTACATGTTCCCCCTCTACAGTATTCCAAACATAGCCACCCAATTGGGTGATTTTAAGCCTTCCATTTCCTTTTATTTCCTTTACCATTGCACCTAAGGTGTCAACATGGGCAGATAAGGTTACTTCCATATTCCTATTTTTACCTACTATAGTTGCAATTAATGCACCTTTATTAGTTTTTCTAGTTTCTATTCCTAATTCCTTAAATCTTTCTTCTACAAATTCTACGGCCTTCTTTGTGTTCCCAGTTGGACTTGGTATTTCTAAAAGCTCTTTAAGGTTTTTAATTATGTAGTCCAAGAGAATACCTCCTTTTACTTTATTAAATATAATTATATTTCTCCATAGATAATAAGTCAAAATCTTTTAGCAAATAAACATATAATATAGTATAATTAGATTAATATATTTTTGTATTTTGATTGGGAGTTGGTTAAATGATAGAGGAGGTTAGCGCTGGAGGTGTTGTAATTTTTAGCAATACCATATTACTTTTAAAAAAATTTAATGGAGACTGGGTATTACCTAAGGGAAGGGTAGAAAAAAATGAGAAAATAGAGGAAGCAGCCCTTAGGGAAGTATTGGAAGAATCAGGTGTCAGGGCTGAAATACTTGATTATATTGGCATGGTCCATTATAAATATAAAAACTTGAAAGAAAATAAGATGGTGTATAAAACTGTGCACTGGTATTTGATGAAAGCCAATAATATGGATTGTATTCCACAAAAAAAGGAAGGTTTTGTAGATGCTTTATTTGTTCATATAGATAAGGCGGAGGACCTGGTTAGGTATGAGGATGAAAAAAAGATTATAAATAAAGGGTTAAAGATGGTTAAACCTTAGGAAATGGGGTGTTTAAATGTCATTTTCCTCATCAACAAAAAACGAATTATCAAGAATACCCATAGCAAATAGTTGTTGCGCCTTGGCAGAACTGGCAGCCTTAGTTCGAATGAATGTGACCATAAAGATTTCAAGAAATAACAACGTGGTTTTAAAGTTTACTACAGAAAATGCAGCAATTGCAAGGAGGATTTTTTCCTTAATCAAACATATTTATGATACATCTATTGAGGTTGTAGTCAGGAGAAATAAGCAGCTTAAAAAGAATAACAATTACCTAGTAATAGTCAATGAAGATGAGATGCCAAAGCAAATCTTAGAGGATGTAGGTTTTATAAATGAGACTTCAAGTTATTTTAATCCAAACTATTCCATTCCAGAGGAAATCATTGATAGCAGGTGTTGCAAGCGCTCTTATATTAGGGGGGCTTTCTTAGGTGGAGGTTCCATAACTAATCCAGAAAAGACTTACCATTTGGAGTTTGTAACCAGTAATGAAGAACATGCCGAGGATCTTTCAGAGTTAATTAATTCCTTTGGCTTGAAGTCGAAAATCGTACTTCGAAAGGATAATTATGTTGTATATATCAAAGAAGGAGAACAAATAGTCGATTTGTTGAATATAATAGGAGCTCATCAAGCCTTATTAAGACTTGAAGATATCCGTGTATTGAAAAATGTAAGAAATAATATAAATAGGTTGATAAACTGTGAAACTGCTAATTTGAGCAAAACCATAGACGCCTCAATGAAGCAAATAGAGAATATAAAAATAATCGAAGAAAATATTGGCTTAGACAAATTGCCACAGAGCCTAAGGGAAATTGCTGAACTTAGGCTGCAACATAGGGAGGCGAGCCTAAAGGAATTAGGCCTAATGTTAAATCCCCCTGTTAGCAAATCTGGGGTAAATCATAGGTTTAGAAAAATAGAAAAGATTGCAGAAGACTTGAGAGGAGATGGAAAAAATGTCTAGTATAATAGTAACAAATAACAAATATGTTTATGATAAATATAAGGATAGTATGGAAGTAGAATATAAGGAAGACTTTACTTATCTACAAGTATTAGAGTATGTTAGGGATAAGATTCATCAAGGACATAAGCTACTTACACATCCTCTATCAGGCAGTGTAAAGCCAAATGAAACTCCATATAAAACCGTGATGATATCAAAAAATAAGGGCGATTTAGATAACAGTGGTCTAATTATAATAGAAGAGGCCATAGCCACTGTGAAGAAATTCTTGTCAAACAAGCCTACACCAGACTGGCCTGAAATCATCTTAGATGATTTTAGGGTAATCGATTTATCCTTAATAGAAAATGTAATAGATAAATTGGGACATAGGTAAATCAATTCACAATTCATAGTGCACAATGTGCAATTAACTTTATGAAGAAAAAATTTCCTATCAATAGGGAATTTTTTTCTTTTTATGATAGAATATAATTATATCAGTCTAGAGAGGGATAATTATGACTTATAAAAATAAATTTACTCATTTACATGTTCATACAGAATATAGTTTGCTGGATGGCTCCATTAGGATTAGGGATTTAATCAGTAGGGTAAAAGAACTAGGCATGGATTCCGTTGCCATTACAGACCATGGTGCCATGTTTGGGGTTATTCAATTTTACAAGGAGGCTAAAAGGCAAGGGATAAAACCCATTTTAGGGTCTGAAATATATGTTGCTGTTGATAAATATACTGATAGGGAGCCTAAGGACAAAAATCAATATCACTTAGTCCTCTTGGCTGAGACAAATGAAGGCTACCAAAACTTGATGAAAATTGTATCTGAAGGATATGTAAATGGTTTCTATTATAAACCCAGGGTAGACCATGATATATTGAGAAAATATAGTAAAGGAATCATTGCCCTGTCAGCATGTTTAGGTGGAGAAATTCCATACCACATATTAAACAATAATTACGAAAAGGCAAAGGAAATTGCCTTAAAATATGCTGATATTTTTGGCCAGAATAATTTCTTCCTGGAATTACAGGATTATGGTGTGGAAGAACAGAGGATGGTCAATAGGGAACTTATAAAAATATCTAGGGAAACTGGTATACCCTTAGTTGCCACAAATGATGTTCACTATTTGAAGAAAGAAGATGCCTTAGTTCACGACATCCTTCTATGTATTCAAACTGGAAAGACCATAGATGAAGAAGATAGGATGAAATTTCCCACAAATGAATTTTACTTAAAATCTCCAGAAGAAATGAGAAGTATCTTCTATGATAATTTAGAAGCACTGGAAAATACCGCTTGGATTGCCGATAGATGTAATGTAGACTTAGATTTTGATTCCTTACATTTACCAGAGTATAAGGTTCCCCAGGGTTTTACTAATGAGGAATATTTAAGACATCTATGTGAAGAGGGATTAAGGAAAAGGTACAAAAATATTACCCAGGAAATTAAAGATAGGTTTGAATATGAGTTTAAAACAATTGTAGAAATGGGATATGTAGATTATTTCCTCATTGTTTGGGACTTCATAAAATTTGCTAAGGATAATGGGATTATGGTGGGGCCAGGAAGGGGTTCTGCCGCAGGCAGTATCGTATCCTATGCCTTAGGAATTATAGATGTGGATCCTTTAGAGCATGGACTATTATTTGAAAGGTTTTTGAACCCTGAAAGGGTGTCCATGCCAGATATAGATATAGATTTTTGTTATGAAAGAAGAGAGGAAGTTATACAATACGTAGTCAATAAATACGGAGAACACCATGTGGCTCAAATTGCAACCTTTGGTACTATGGCAGCTAGAGGTTCCATTAGGGATGTAGGCAGGGCCTTAAATATGCCTTACGGACAGGTTGACTATATAGCTAAACAAATCCCTATGGAGCTGGGCATGACCATTTCAAAGGCCCTAGAAGTAAATAAGACTTTGAAAAACATGTATGATGAAGATGAGGAAGTAAAAAGGCTAATAGACATAGCCATGGCTGTTGAAGGTTTGCCAAGGCATACATCTACCCATGCTGCTGGAGTGGTCATTTCAAAGGAGCCTATTACTAACTATGTGCCTTTGTTAAGAAATGGCGATTCTATAACTACCCAGTTTAATATGAATGAATTGGAAGAATTAGGTCTACTGAAGATGGATTTTTTAGGCCTAAGAACTTTGACAGTCATAAGGGATGCAGTGAATCTCATAGAAGAAAATCATGGGGTGAAAGTAGACTTCAATAATATAGATTATGATGATCCAGCAATTTTTGAAATGTTTGCTAAGGCAGAAACCTTAGGGATATTTCAGTTTGAATCATCTGGCATGAGGGCTTTTTTGAAGGAGTTAAAACCCAATGTATTTGAAGACCTGGTAGCAGCCAATTCCCTCTTTAGGCCAGGACCTATGAATCAGATACCAACCTTTGTAGAATGTAAGCATGATCCATCTAAGATAAAATATATCCATCCAAAACTAGAGCATATTTTAGATGTAACCTATGGCTGCATAGTATATCAAGAACAGGTAATGCAAATTGTCAGGGACATTGGTGGATATTCCATGGGTAGGGCAGATCTAGTAAGGCGGGCCATGGGGAAAAAGAAGATGGAAATAATGGAGGAGGAGAGAAGGAATTTCATCTACGGACAAGTAGATGAAAATGGAAAAGTAATTATACCTGGGGCCATAAGAAATGGAGTAGATGAAGAGTCAGCTTCTAAGATTTATGATTTAATGATAGATTTTGCAAATTATGCCTTTAACAAGAGCCATTCCGTTGCCTACGCAGTTGTTGCCTATAGAACAGCCTGGTTGAAGCATTATTATCCAGTGGAATTTATGGCAGCTCTAATTTCTTCTGTTATGGGAAATACTAATCAGGTATCCTTGTATATTCAAGAATGCAAGAGATTAGGAATAGAAGTCCTAGCCCCAGATATTAATGAGTCCTATGATAAGTTTACAGTTTCAGAAGGTAGAATTAGATTCGGCTTGTCAGCAGTTAAAAATGTGGGAGATAATTTTATAAATGCCATAATTAAGGCGAGAGAAAAGGGCAAATTTAAAGGATTTACAGATTTTGTAGAAAGGATAGAGAAGGTGGCTCCTTCTGTAATGAATAAAAGAGCCGTAGAATCCTTGATTAAATGCGGAGCCATGGATAGTTTAGGTGCTAAAAGGGCTCAATTGTTAGCCATATTTGAAAAAACAATAGACAATATCCATTCTAATAGGAAGAAAAACATAGAAGGGCAATTTTCTATCTTTGATAGGATAGAAACTGAGGAATATAGGGACAACTTACCAGATATCGAAGAATTTCCCAAGAACATATTGCTTTCCATGGAAAAGGAGACTATAGGCATTTATATTTCAGGCCATCCTTTGGAGCCATATAAAGATCAGTTAGATAAGATAACTTCAGCTACAACAATTGATATATTAAATATAAGTGAAGATATGGGAGAAAATCTTGATGGACTAAAGGACGGTGATATGGTAGTCATAGGCGGCATAATAGTTGAGAAGAAAAATAAGGTAACAAAAAACAACAACATGATGGCCTTTATAACACTTGAGGACCTGTTTGGAACTATTGAATGTATAGTGTTTCCAGCTACCTTTGAAAGATATAATAAGTTTTTAGAGGAAGATAAAATTGTAGTAGTAAAAGGGAAAATTAGTACTGTTGAAGAAGAGGAAGCAAAGCTCATTGTAGAAAAAATATCCGATCTTCAGTCCTTTAATACAAGTAAACTCTATTTAAAATTATCAGTAAATAGCTTACCTAATATAATGGATAGGATTGTTCACATATTAAAAAAATTCAAAGGCGATACACCTGTTTATGTATATTTTGAAAAGGATAATAAGACAGTAGTAGCAGATAGAAAATTATGGGTTGATATAAACAACCAAAGTTGTATAAATGAATTAAAGGGTCTATTAGGTGAAGACTCTGTAGTAATCACTTAAATGTGAAGAGTTGAGGGGTGCAAGTATGTGGACAACTGTTTATATGGCTACAGGCTATGATAAAGCATTGGAAATTCAAAGGCTACTGAAAAATGAAGGATTTATAATTAAGATTAGGTTCTTCTCCAAGGAAGGGGAGGAAGAATTATATGAAATCTTATCGCCACAATTTGAAGCAGAGGATATTCAAGAGGCTATGATAGAATTAGGAATTATCTAGATTAAAATAGGGGGAATTATATGAAGACCATTGGTGTATTAACAAGTGGGGGAGACGCCCCAGGAATGAATGCAGCCATTAGGGCAGTAGTTAGAACAGGCATATATAACAATTTTAGGGTTATGGGTATAAGACAAGGATTTAGCGGGCTTATCAATGGAGATATATTTGAAATGAATCTCTCCTCTGTAGCAGATATTATACATAGGGGAGGGACCATGCTTCGCTCTGCCCGGTCTGAGGAGTTCAAAACTGAAAAAGGCTTTAAAAAGGCTTTAAATGTATTAGAAGTATTTTCCATAGACGGCTTAGTGGTATTAGGTGGGGACGGAACCTTAAAGGGTGCCAGAGAACTTTCTAAGGCAGGAGTGCCAACTATTGGTATACCATGTACCATTGACAATGATTGTGGATATACAGATTATACCATAGGTTTCTTTACTGCAGTGGAAACAGTAGTAGATGCCATATCCAAGATTAGAGATACGTCCACATCCCATGGCAGGGCCAATGTAATTGAAGTAATGGGTAGGGACTGTGGGGATATTGCCCTTTATGCAGGCCTTGCTGGTGGGGCAGAAAGTATAATAATACCAGAGGTAGAATTTGATATTGATGAAGTTTGTAAAAGGGCCCTACAGGGTAAAAACAGAGGAAAACTTCATCATATAATAGTTTTGGCAGAAGGAGTAGGCAATGCCTATGAAGTTGCCCAAACTATCCAGGAAAAAACAGGAATAGATACTAGGGTCACAGTTTTAGGCTATATCCAAAGAGGTGGAAACCCAACATCCTTTGATAGGATAATGGCCAGCCAAATGGGAAATAGGGCCGTTGAGTTGTTGAAAGAAGGTAAGGTAGGAAGAACCTTGGGAATGAAATGTAATGAAATAATAGATATGGATATAGATGAGGCCCTAAAGATTGAAAAAAAATTTGATATTGAAAAGTACAATACTTCAAAAATATTGTCAATATAAGGATGGTGGAAGAGAGATGAAAAAGACTAAAATAGTAGGTACCATAGGTCCAGCTTCAGAATCTGAACATATTTTAAGAGAACTCTTTAAAAATGGCTTAGACGTGTGTAGATTAAACTTTTCCCATGGAACCCATGAGGAACATAAAAAGAGAATTGATAATATAAAAAAGGTTAGAAAAGAATTAAATATGCCAATAGGCATTATGTTAGACACCAAGGGGCCAGAGATTAGGTTGGGAGATTTTAAAGAGGGCAGTATTGAAATTCAAGAAGGAGATATATTTACTTTAACCACTAGGGAAATATTGGGAGATAAAAACATAGTAAGTATCTCCTATAAAGGATTACCCAAGGACGTAAAAAAAGGATGCAAAATCTTAATAGATGATGGGCTAGTAGAGCTGGAAGTATTAGAAATAATAGATGATACAGATATAAAATGCCTAGCCTTAAATAGTGGGACCCTAAAAAACCATAAGGGAGTTAATGTTCCCAATGTTAAAATCAATTTGCCTGCTGTAACTAAAAAGGACATTGAAGATATTATTTTTGGAATAGAAAATGAAGTGGATTTCATCGCTGCATCCTTTGTTAGAAAGGCTTCAGATGTTTTAGAAATTAGGAAGATTTTAGAAGAAAATAATGGTGATTTCATTGAAATAATAGCCAAGATAGAAAATCAAGAAGGTGTAGACAACATAGATGAAATATTAGCTACAGCAGATGGCATAATGATTGCAAGGGGAGACCTGGGTGTAGAAATCCAGACGGAAGAAATACCCCTAGTTCAAAAAGAGTTAATTAAAAAGGCCAATTTAGTTGGAAAACCAGTTATTACAGCTACCCAAATGTTAGACTCTATGATAAGAAATCCAAGGCCTACCAGGGCGGAGGTTACAGATGTGGCCAATGCCATACTTGATGGTAGCAGTGCTATTATGTTGTCTGGAGAAACAGCAGCAGGTAAATATCCTGTAGAATCAGTAAAGACCATGTATAATATAGCTATTAGAACTGAAGCATCCCTAGATTATAGCGCTATATTGGGATCTAAATTTACTATTTCAGAATTATCAACAACTAATGCCATAAGTAAGGCTACTTGCACAACAGCTATGGACTTAGGTGCATCTGCTATAATCACTGCCACATCTTCTGGTTATACATCGAAGGCCATATCTAAGTTTAGGCCAAAGGCTCCAATTATTGCAGCAACAACTTCAGAAGTAGTAATGAGGAGGCTGTCCCTAGTCTGGGGAGTTTATCCTGTTTTGTCTCCTTATAGCGATTCAACAGATGATGTAATTGAGCTGTCTATTCAGGCTGCTATGGAAAACAATTATGTAAAGGAGGGTGACTTAGTAGTGATAACTGCAGGAATTCCTGTGGGAACCTCAGGTTCTACTAACCTCATAAAAGTCCATACCATTGGAAAAGTACTCGTAAAAGGTATGGGAATAGGAAGTGAAACAACCTTAGGAAAGGTATGTATAATAAATAGTCTAGAAGACCTTGAAGATAAATTTACTGATGGTGACATTATAGTTTGCAAATTTACAGATAAGGAAATGGTAAAATACATAGAAAGGGCCTCTGCAATTATAGCAGAACAAGGTGGTCTAACATCCCATGCAGCTATTGTAGGATTAAACCTAAACAAACCCACTATTGTAGGAGCAGAAGATGCAACTACAATCTTAGAAGATGGAGAAATAGTTACAGTAGACTGTGCTACGGGACTTGTATATAAAGGAGAAGCAAGGGTTTTATAAGGAAAGGGGAATTTAATTGGAAAAAAGGATATTAGGAAGTACTAATTTCGAAGTTTCAGTAATAGGATTTGGAGGCATACCTCTACAAAGAGTAGATGAAAGCATGGCTATGGAGCTAATTAGCACTGCATATGAAAATGGTATAAATTTCATAGATACTGCTAGGGGATATAATCAGTCTGAAAGCCTAATAGGACATGCCTTAGAATTAATAGGGAGAGAGAAGTTTTACTTAGCCACTAAATCTGCCAAGAGGGACTATGATGGTATTCTAGAGGAGTTGGAAATATCTTTAAATCAATTAAAAACCAGTTATATAGATTTGTATCAATTTCATAATGTTAGGGATTTTGAACAACTAGATCAAATTTTAAGCGACAATGGAGCACTTAAAGGGGTAAAGGAGGCAAGGGAAAAGGGCTTAGT